>Ga0075152_10000340_pt1 | contig 35408 bp, 51 predicted proteins | sample JI61114C2DNA_FD_70964 | JGI IMG/M metagenome (GOLD analysis project Ga0075152, IMG submission 70964) | Wastewater effluent complex algal communities from Wisconsin, to seasonally profile nutrient transformation and Carbon sequestration -... | ecosystem: Engineered > WWTP > Effluent > Algae...
ATATTCAGATCAAATGAAGACAAGACTAGGAGCAACTCCGACACCTTCCGAGTGCCAGTTCAGGAATCCCTGTACCGAGGAGAACTGGGGAACTGCAGGTGATGTTGATTGCAGGCTAGAGTACCAGCGAGAGTAAAAACAGCGACAAAACCTATTCAAGCAAAACCGACTGCAGTCAATTCAACGGTACCGCTCAGCTGAAGCGCAAAGAATAGAACAGCTGGACGAGAAGGCACAACAGCGTCAGAGCTAGAACATGCAGCGGTTTGCAGAACAGCAGTGGGCTTACCATCATGTCAATCACCTGAAGAACGAATGGAAGTGACCGAGTAGCTATTTTTTTAGTTTGCAGTTTTTAGACTGACATCCCTGGGTGTTGCAATATCACTTCCAACCGATTCGCAGAGGCTGCAGTGCCATGATCTCGAACCTTTGGAGATACTTGACCATAGCTAGCTTCTGCTCAAAGTTCATTATGCCGGTAGCCGTCGAGATAGCCATCTCCGGAGACGAGTAGAACTGTAGCACGAACCGCCTGATATGGTCGTGATCCGAATTTTCCTGGTAATGGTTGGGACCACAGCTGGTGACCCCGAAGAGTTTCTGCATCGTCAGGAAGGTGCAGCTACCGCTATCGTATTCGTCATAAAGCCTCAGCTCATCTGGAGAGCAGTTGTTCAACTTCCTTCGCTTGTTTAGCACGCGCTTGGTGATGATTTTGATGTATTTATGGAGTGACTTGGTTTCTATTGGGGTGCCCTTCAGCGCGGTGAGATAGTCCTGTTCCTGCTCGTGAGTGATATCGGTGAAGAGCTGAGGGCGACGTCTTTCGGTGAATAGTTAGCAGTTCCGGAGCTGCTGAGCAGGCTTTGAAGTCCTCTATTATTTTAGTTCTTTTAGTTGAATTTCCTTTTGAATTATGGGCAGGATGACAGGCCGGAACGATGAGCGAACAAGCAGTTGCTTAGTGCCTTGAAGGCTTTTGGGGCTGCTCAAAGAAAGAGCTTGAGGGCTGATCGGATTCAACGTTTCTATCTTGACAAGTGAAGGCCCCGGAGTAGAAATGCTTGCCTTTGTTTCTTCCTTGGACTGGTCAGGGCTACACTGATTGTCCTCGTGCTTTAGCACTTGAGTGGGTAGCAACGCTACACTCGGCTCAGTGTCCATGGCTGGATATTATTATTGAAATAGTGGTCGAATATTAAGGCTGTGCAGACTCAACTCTGACTAGCGAGAAAAATGCTCAGCGCTATCCCCATTCTCTCGCGATCGAGCATACCACTTAACTCCGAACGACAGACAAAAACAGTGCTGATGGACTTTCACGTACGCAACTCGCGCTTGAAGTTCTCTCGAAACTCTTCAAGGTATCCTGGCGGGAAAACGAGATCCACCTTGATTTTATCTCCCCGCTCTTCAGCCAGACAGATTTCCTTTGCAAGCATCTCCCGCTCGGTCTTGGTGCCACTGTTATGCTTGAGCTTCATGTGCATGTTGAGGGCCACGTCTGAACCATAGTTCTTGCCACATTTTTCGAACGGACAGACGTAGTTCTTTTCAATCATGTCGCTCGTACGCCGAACCTTCTTCTTGGTCTTGAGACCCCAGATACGCGTCCACTCCTTTTGCAATTCCTGTGTAGATTGGCAATTGTACCTCGACATCGTCAATATCGGCGTGCAGTTGCTTGTTGACTCCCGAAAAATCTTTGACCTTGGAGATTAGGATTTCGTTCAGTAAGTAGACCTTCCAGAACTCCTGGTAGTAACAGCACTTACGGTCGAACTTCGGGTAGACTATGGTGAGCAAGCGGTGTACTTAGCTAGCCGTTAGTAGGGTACTTCCTTGCGTTGATCTCCTCGATTATCCACTTGTCTTCCTGCCTGGTCAACACACGCAGCGCTTCCATCTTCTTTACGATAGAGTTCTCCAGCTCGGACAGTTCTATGTCAATTTACTCGTCCGTCAGCATCCTCAACGTCAGAATATTATAAAAATAAAACATCCCCAACGGATACGCGAATCCCAGCTCGTCACTATCAGACTTTCGCCGGTGCAAGCCCTCCTTCGTCTGATCCCAACCCCAGTCATTCACTTGCTGAGTAATTTCGGGCGATGCTTAACGGCAATTCTGCTCAGTGGTTCTTTGTTATAGCCCTAGGTTGAAGAGTTTGAAAGAGCCCGGCACAAGTTACGAGCGGGACCGTGCATCTGGTTCATCACTACATTCCAAGTGTCAGCTACGTATCGAAATGCTGCTGAGGCAACTCCACTGTTGAACTCTGAAGTATGCCAAACCCTCATATCCAATCTGGTTCCAATCTGCTTACAACTCTTGCTACCTAAGGACAGTGCTACCAACGAAGTAGGAGGATAGTGGCAGAGATAGTAAACTCCTTCGCTGTCGATACGATTAAAGTCTAAATGAAAATTGAAATTACTGAGGCCAAGAGTCTGAAGGAATTCAAAACATGAAGCAAGAAGAATACACTTGAATCCCAGACCAGTGATCTGATTGTTGTCTACATTCAAAGCACCATTACTGAGCGTGAGTGTAGTGAGATTATCCCAACAGCCCTTGGTTAGTTCTCTGACTGCCCTGTCGTCGAGTTTGGTATTGGCTGCATACCATCGTACTTACAGATATCCAACTTGCGGAGATGGCTCCAGCAAACCCGGACTAATTCAGCTATGCCTGTTCGGCTGAGGAAGTTGCTACCTGAGTGGATCAAGCTATACTGAGATCCAGTCTTTCGAGGCGAGGCCAGTCCCACTGATTCAGCAAACGTATTCCATCGGATTTTAACCCAACACTGGTCAGTGAAAGAGCGTCAACATCCCTATTGTTGTTCTCTGCGAGAACTCGAAGCAAGTTATCGTCCAGAACCGTGTTCGCTGCTTTCCATCAACTTGTACATATCGATAACCTAATGCTCTCCTTCGTTCCGATTCTATTGAAAAGTTCTCGTGTTTGCTTTGTAAAAAGAATGCCTTGGCCAACGGCACCTGATTGCCCATGGTGTATACCAATGAGCCGGCTATCAGAAGCATGGTCTGTATACAGGCCACTACCAGGTAAGAAAATAGCGTCTGGTTCTGCGATAAGGTACTCACAAGAGCCTTCGTCTCGAAATAGGAGTTTGCAAGACGACGAGGCCACGAGTTCGTAAGTTGAAGGATCGATATGTCCCACCAATGTTAACGACTATCCTGCTAAGATACCTGATTCGAACTGCACTCCGACGTAACCATAGACATTACTCTTGTCAAAGGTTTGCAGTTAGACCAAGGCTGAGTGTTCTTGGGAAAATTCACCATCTTCACTGCTCGGGATTCGTCTGATCTATTTTAGCTTGAGGCCGTCGGCTGCCGATTGAAACACTGCTTTTTCAGATACTTTGGATGATGAGGGAACGCAGGTAGTTGGCACACTGGTAACCACGATGTCACCATCGACGAAGACACAGCTCGAGTAGTAAACCTTTCCGTCTTGGTTGTGTGATAGAAGCCCGTAGCTACTCATCGGCCAAACGAGACTGGGCAGACAGCAACTGACTGATGGATTAGAGGGTGGCGACTATGTTGTAAAGAGATGACGTAATCTCTTGCCAGGAGATCCCTCTGCGCCGAACCGGGTAAGCTGGACGTGTTTCCGCTTAGATTTGATGGTTTGGTAAAAAAATGTGGAAGACATTTTATATATTAGTCCACTATATATTGATTGCATAGCCAATAAACCGCAGAAGATTTAAGGACCAACGTACACCTATACCTGTTATATGCCAACAGGTGAAGTTAGGTTTGGCTATATATTGTCAATCTTCCAAACTCTTCGTTGTAATCATACATTAGTCACAGCGCCAGGACTGTTTGGCGTTTAGACAGCCTAACCTCGCTTACCACCTTGCCCTCCTTGATAGTCTGAACCAGCAATTCTGGCAACGAAATTTCGCCAATTATCAAGGGAATCAAGCGATAACTGACGATGACGTTCCCAAGTTCACCCAAATGAAGCTCCCGTTTATTGGTGCCAACCAGCAAAAAGGTCTCGTTCTCCACAGCATCCACCCTCAAGCTCAGCTGTTGGTTCTGGTAGTTGATAAGTTTGTAGTGTAGTTCGCCGATCTCGCCCTGCTTTAGATGGTCAATCTCCTTTAACTCAAGACCAATCGACTTTTCGATAGGTCGCAGCCTATCCTCGAAGTCCACGAAGACATTCTCGATATTGCCTCCAATTCGCCTCCAGCGAATCACCATCGGTGGTAGCTTCAAGAATTTATGTTCGCCTTCTGGCTGTGACAGTTGGACAATAGAGGCACACTTAAACATGGAGTTCTTGTCTAACTGGAAGTGTTTCAGGTCGAGGGGTTTGCTAAAGACAACATCGTTGGTGGTTTGCAGTTGCTTAATCGACACCACCTCGATGCTCTCTGTCGACTTAATGCTGAAGTGTACAAACAGCTTTTCCTTGAGAGGGACCTCCCAGAGCTCGTTCTCCAGCTTAATCCGCTTGTTCAGGATTTCGTTGTTATGGATCTTTATGCGCTTGCGGATGTTGAACAGCTGCAGCACATTAAAGTTGAGCGGCTCATTGTGGTGCCGGGTCTTCCGAATCTTGCATGCCTCACCACGACTGTTCTTGAATGATCGATCGCAATTAATCGTCAACGATACGGTTATTCGCTTTTATCCTCGAGTGGCGAACTTGCAGTAAAAGGTCATCGGCTCATTTTCAAGCAGCTTAGTCGTTGATTGGCTGTTTAGCAAGTTTATGCGTTCCTCCAAGTTGGTAAAACATTCATTGACTTCTTTATCGGCGCGAGTGGGGGACGTAGGCTCCTCTGAGAAGGTCATTTTGATACCAAATAAAGTATCAGTAACGCTGGTGCTGCATTAACAACTACGTTACTTATTTATCTGAATGAAGACTGGCACTGTCTCGCTGGTGTAGCATGTCTCTCCGAATAGTGGCTTTATGGTTATTTCTGGCTTGACTACTGGCATGGAGAGGAACACCCGGGTCTCCTTCCCTGAGTTAGAAGAACACTTTACTGAACTCGATCTCGCCGGTACGGCATATCGCCTCAACGTGGTGGTTGTTGGAGCGCAGTACTAACGACCTTATTTCGAGCATGTCTTCCTGCAAGAGGAAGTCGGAAGGTTCGAACCCAAGCTCTAGATTCTTCTGGACTGGCAACCCATGCTTCAATTAAACTAGTTCTTACGAAAGTCTTCTTTGTGTTGATGTTGAACTCCACGTCCACAGCATCGAAGAACCCATTCAGGCAGGGATTTATTTCCAGCTCAATCTTGATTGTACGCTTTTCGCTCAATGGAAGCACCTTCCCTCCCATGTCTGCCCTGACTCGAACGAGAAGGGAATCTCGGGTGAGCGGATGGCTTACTGCTGCGAGTTTCTGTTCGCTCTTGCACAGCTCAAGGGTGTCTTTGAGGTGCTTACTGAACGATATCACATGCTCCCGGGACTGAAAGCGATCAGCGATCCTGAGAGATATGAGATGGAATGTGATGAGATTGTTACGCTCCTCCTTTCCTTGCAGGATGTCCTGAATTTCTTTCAAGAGCTGGTTGAGTATGAAGAAGTCCCTGCGATTGATGTAGAAAGAAACGATTTCGTTGTACAAGTTGATGGCGTCGTCGACCATTGCTGCATAATACTCAACCGTACAACTGGCGAGATACAGTCTCAGCTGGTTCAGTTTCAGCAGCTGCAGCTGATAGGGGCGCAGCAAGTTTGGGGCGTCTCTAATCCACACAATCAGCCCCAGGGAGTCCATGATAATACTCATCCGATTCTGGGTGTTCTCGACAAGCCTGGTTTCCTTCAGATCCTCGAGCCTTTGCTACGTCACGTAATGGTGTACATTGTTGCCTATCCTATAACAGAGTCTCCCGAAATACGTTTGTTCGGGTTCCTTCTCCAGTTTATTTCCCGTCTGCTGATATTTACAGTTAATGAGTCCGATACGATAGGACAGCACCCCCTCCAGAAACTAACAGAACCGTTGCTTGTCGTTATCCGAGTTAACGACGGTCAGCATCATCAGATGCTTGAGGGCCGTTTCTAAGAACTCACTTTTCCAATTGAGTTCTTCGTAAAAGTTGTACTATCTCATCCTATCTGGAAACGCCTTGTTGGACATCTCAGAGAAGTGCGAGTAGACGCGGCTCACACATTCTCCTGGCTTACTTCTCGCCAAGATCTTAACGATACGAAACAGCAGAATGTCGGCTAGCTGAATTACGAAGCAGATTACCATTCTGTACTCCAGCTGGGTTATCAACACTTCGAGCTCATCGATACGCCCACGCATCAGAACATTGTGCATCTTCTTGCATAGGAAGTAAGCATTTTAGTATGTCGTTAATGTGTTCTCTCGTCCCATAATCTCGCTCAACACAGCGATCTTGATGGAGCAATTAAGCTTTCCTTCATCCCTCACGCTCTCATCGTACCGACGCTCTTTCCGCTTCAGTCTCTCCTCAAAAGCCTTTTCCCAGAAATGCATCCATATTGACCGAAGCCTCTTGATCTCGTTAGGGGCCTTAATTGCCTCGAGAGTAGTGAACTGTAGGCTGCGATCGCTCATCTTTAAGTATTCTTTGGTCTTGTCGATCGTAAGTTGGGTGCTTTGACTTCCCACAATGAAGAGAAAATTTAGCACAGTCCGAGGACTCTGCGTCCGCAGGATTTCCTTTGCTGCATTAATTTAACTTGCGGCAGTTGCGAGTCGATCGTCTAACTTCTCCACTGGATCAAGGGGTCTCGACAGGTTGAATACCATGACCACCAATGCCGGGCACTAAATTCTCAGCAAGATCTACTTTGCGTATTACTTTGTTGATCCAGTAACTCTTCAAGATCCTGCCTGAAGGTGCCATGTCAGAGGTGTTGCGGAAGGGCAGAGCCCCGCTCGCCTTCTTTTTGTAATCTACAACGAGGGTCTTGCAGCATACTAGATCAAGGTTGACAGACCTGCATTTGTCTGATAACTACTTCTCGGGGTTGGCTTCGCAGGTGGCCTTCATAAGTGTCGTCGAATCATCGTCTCCAAGGAGGAATACTAACCTTCGGAACTCTCCAAGATAATCTGCGTACATGCTGCAATAGCAAATATAATGATACTGACCAATCGACTAACTCTCAGAAAGGCAGTCAGCTAATTCGACTTCGACTTCGAGCTCATGCTCATGGAATTTCTCACTTCGGCCACCAACCGCTCGAGTCAGGAGTGTTCCTGGTCATCTTATGTGTGTCCTTCTCTCAAGCGAGTTTCTTCGATCGCTCGCGGAAATACCAGAGAATATTTGCATTCTAGCTTTCTCGACAGATTCCAGCGCTGCCTAGAAGCAACCAAACGCAGCATAGTCTGCACAATGGACGCAACGCACCAGGCGCTATCTACGGAGTTTAACGTTGCAAGACTCGAAGGCGTGATCGAGAACCTGAAGGCTTTGGGCGGGTCGGATACCAAGCAGATGCTGGAGTCTTCTGTGCTGTAGTGCTACAGCTCAACTCTGAGTAATAACTAGGGATAGCTTCCAGCAGTGGAGGTTGAATTCTATGGAAGAATTAGAAAGTGCTTGCAACCTTTGGTTCAGTATTGCATTGTGCTGAAGGAATACTACAACAGGAACCACAGGAAGCGAATCAGTCGAAGTGAAAGGGTTCTACCCAATCAACCTCCCGCGGAATCTACTTTGGACGAAGAGGCATTGGAAAGGATCGAGCAGTAACTATCCAAGAAACAGTTCTATGACCTTGTCAGGGCCTACCTCAAAGCATAATAGCAGAAGATCGCATCTATAAAGGAGATATGCCGCATGTGTGAGTGCAGAATCAACGTTGAAAGTTTAGTGGAGCATGTGAGATATTGCCAGAATAAGCACAGACTGAACGACTAACTGAACCAGAACCTGAAGGCGATGCAAGAGTTGTCGACGGAGCTGAAGAAGAATGAGCTGAAACTCAGCATCGAAAGCAAGAAGCGAATTCGCGAGGAGGACGATATACTGAACGATGATAGCAACACGCTGAGGAAGTACAAGAAGATACTCAAGTACATCCAGTCTACCTCGGGGCAACGCCGTAACAACATGGAGTAGAAAATGCGAGCAATATAAATTCAGGAGGCACTGCAGGACATCTTGATGATTGAGGATGAAATGATCGACAAGTTCTTGCTGCTTTTGGAGGAGCGTAATATCATCCTCAGCAAACTAAAGAAGAACGAGTGTGAGCATTTTGCTGTCAAAAAGTCTCGCTATCAAAGCAACAACTCAAGTTCATCGCAGGTCAGTGTCAGCGATGGTACGTTCAATATGTCTGCACTTCACGGGGACAGGCTGCCAATGAAGGCAAAGAAATCCAACTTCAACCCGGATAATAAAGAAAACTAAGAACGGAGTCCAGAGCATACCGTCAGCAGGAAGGAGAAGAAAAACAAAACTCTTGCTCTGACGAAGAAGAACTCACTCGATAGCGAGGATAGCCAGGACTAGCAACTCTACGTTTCTTAAAAGCACATACGACCTTGTGGGAGTATGGCTACAAAGCTGTCCTTGAATGACTTCGAAGTTCTTGGATTTCTCGGCAAAGGAGCCTTCGGACAGGTTTACTTAGTGAGGAGGTTACTGACCAACGATCGGTATGCAATGAAGGTGGTCAAGATCTATGAAGGGCTAGACAGCAAGAACATAGAAAATATTGCGAATGAGAACGATATATTTAGGAAGATATCGGGAGAGTATCTGGTCAAGGCCGCCTTCTCCTTTAGCGAGGGAGGACTTCATATGCTGTTCTTGGAGTATATGGAGGGAGGTGATCTGTCACATTTACTCGCCGACGAAGTCTATCTGGACCAGGAAACAGCAAAGTTCTACCTTGCTGAAATTGTCCTGGCTATTGAGCATTTACACAAGCTGAATATCATCCACAGAGATCTGAAACCGCAGAACCTTGTGCTGAACTCAGCTGGGCATTTGAAGCTAACCGACTTTGGACTGTCCAAGGAAGGAGTTACTACAAAGGTCTAGCGTAGCCAGAAATCATCGATTTCTGACTTGAAGACGGAAGACCAGATCCGGCAAAACAGCCAACTACTCAATTTGAAGAGCAGCCGCAGCAGGAAGACTCTTTTGTACAATAGCAAAGGTAAAGTCAATCTTATTGGGACACCTGACTATATCGCACCAGAAATCATCAAACACCAGTCCGTAGACAACCAAACAATCGATTGGTGGAGCTTTGGAGTTATTGTATATTAACTACTGGTGGGCGAGAGGCCGTTTGGAGCAACGACGGTTGAGGATGTCATCAACAATATTCTTTAGCTGAAGATCGAGTGGCCCAGTATCGGGAGAGAAGAGGGGATGATGACTCCTGAAGCTCAAGATCTGATCAAATGCTTGCTCAACCACGATTACAAGCAGAGGCTCGGCGCTCATGGTGTCCAATAAATTAAGAACCATCCGTTCTTCCGAGGAGTGAATTGGCAACAAATTAAAAACACCAAACCGCCAATCCAACCAAAGCTCACCAGCAAACCCCTTGCGAACACTGAAGATAAGTTGTTGCGGAAAGAGATTGAAGATAGCATGTTTCGCACACTGCCAGAGGAAGTGGACTCGCCCAACTCAGCGGAGCAAGCAAAACTGAGTTTGAACAACTTTGTGAAGTTCGATGTGCTAAGCGAGTACACGCTGAAGTCGGGAGAGCAAACCAAAAGGTGGAAGGACCTCCAGCTGGCCTACCTGAACAAGGTAGCCCAGAAGATTGTAAATTGATCCATAAGTCTCGTTCACATACTTGCTTAGCACTCAGAGGTTGCCGATTCTTTGCATTTATTCTATCATCGATTGCGCATGATTTCGATTTCCGGGATTGCGTTTCTCCTGCTCATCCTCGCTTGCAGTTGCCTGAGGCTTCCCGAGAATCGTTGGAGATTCGGCAGCAGTCGCATCCCTATCGAGGAGACTGACGAACCCTTCGAAATGACACATCTAGAACTTCTGCAGTTTAAGGAGGCAGCCGTTGAGGAGCTCAAACTCAACACCTTTCGGATCACTCAGGAATCCGGTTCGTTCAGCTTGGATGTCCGGCAGCTAGCCGTTGGAAGTACACTTGCAATTGAACTCAATGTGCAGTCTTCAATGGACTTAATCTGGCTCATACTGAATTCTTCGCGAACAACAAAAACTGGGTTCATCCATGCCCACCGACTCCCCAATGTTACCCAATACACCCTATTACTCAAAAAGTAACCGAATAATACCGAGTTACTACTCATAGCCCAGGTGAGGGCTGTTAAATCTTTTGCAGTGTTTGAGCTCGATAGGGAAGCACACTACAAAGCCAACCTCGTGATGATATGGTTGTGTGGACTGTTCTTATTCCTAGCTGCCATCGGTCTGGCTTCCAATACGGAATGCTGGGAAACCAACCCGGAGCGAGAGGTTACTCTTCCAAAATAGCAAGTCACGGAGAAATATCGGATATTCCAACTGGTTAGCACAGTCGCTGGATGTGATTGTAGTATCTGTATGGGTTGCTTTACCAAGGGACAGTTGCTATCCATCACCAACTGCTATCATGTGTTTCACCTAGACTGTTTCGAGCCTTGGTACTTCTCACACGCAAAATGTCCTTACTGTCGTTAATCATTGATATCCTACTCTTGGGACCGCCAACTTCCTCCCAAAGATATCAGAGACTATGAAACAACTCTGTCATAACGCAATCACGTCCGGTTTGTTCTTCGAGAACCGTCCGATGCCGAGCCTGAGGAGCTACCGCTGTTCGAAAATACAACGGAATGAATGTCATAACTCAAGAGGAGGCCACTCACTGGTGCTCGGCTACTGTTGCTGTTGCATATTAGTCTCGAACACCTTCCAGCTCTTCTATTGGTCGTCGTGTTGCAGGTCCGTTTTTATCTCGTGGGGCTATATCATCGATTTCTGTTGAGGGCTACTCTAACTCGCGAACTCCATGCCAACAGCAAGTTTTGAATCATCAATGGTCTTAGCCAGGTCAGCCAGTTATTTATTTGTGGAACTCGTAAACTGCTTCAATTCTTCGTACTTTTGGCGAACAAGCGATACTAGACTTGTCTGGTTAGCCCGTACCTGAGTCAGCAATTTGTCCCTCTCAATCTTTCCGGTGAGTGCGACTGCTTGAAACTCTGCCTTCGCTGCTTCAAGCTCCTTAATCGATTATTAGTTCCCATCCGCGAGTGACCTGATCAGCGCATTGGTCTCCTCCCTTTATCTGATAAGTTATCGGTTTAGGTGCAGCGTTCCTATCAAAAGATCTCTTAAACGAGTGTTGCTTTCTTTGAGTTCTCCAACAATCATATCACTTTCACCTCGAATTTTAATGATCTATATTTCCAGGTTCTTCTTTTCCCTTTCAAGTTCCTATACTTTCGCTCCCAAAGGCTCAATGTCAGTAAATTTAACTTCTGGAGCTAATTGTTGAGGTGCCTCCGCATGGACAGGGATCGAAGATGATGGAGGTTTGATCTGAGGTTGGGCGACTTTGGGAGACTCAATTTCGGCAAACGGGTTACTATAACTCGGAGTAGATACGCTTGTTGGTGTTGGAGGTAGAGCAGGTAAGTTACCCAAAGGTGAAAATGAGTTACTTGTTGTGTTAGGAACAGGTTGGGTTAACTGGTTTGAACTGCCATGTTGAGTGTTTGGAAGATGAGGAATCGAAATCGGGGTTAACTGTGGTGGTGATACAGGTTGGGGATTCGGTGCCGGGGTTGGATTACTTTGAATGACTCCGTCAAGTAAATTAAAAGATTGGCTTGAGAGAGGGGGAATGGGAGGTGCTTGCGTTTCTAGAACCAGCTTAGAAGGCTCTCTGGGTTGAACGGGAGAGGGGTTAAAACCAAAAAGGGTAGCTGTTGCAGTCGAAGAGGAAGGCGCTGTGTGCTGAGAAGCTGTTTTATTGATGAGTACTGATGCCGGCTGAGACTGCCCAAGCAAATCTTTATTGGAGAGTAATGGGGCAGTAGTTGAAATCGCTATGGAAGGTCTATTGATACTAGCAGTTGATGATGAATTGGAAGGCTGTCCAATCTGCAAGAAGCTCGCTGCGAGATTTCCAGCTACAGTTGGGGTTGAAGGTTGAACCACTGAAGGAGGATGCTCAGTTTTGATGTACTTAGCGAGGTGAGCAGGAAGGATCTTAGGTATATTGTAGAGCTGTGCTTTCTTGACCAAGTGAAGGATGACGGCCGTTTCCTCTGTTGAGAACATCTCCTCTTTCTTGTTGAAGCCAACCAGCTGTACCACTTGGTTCAATGTGTCGGCTGGGGCCTTGGTAAAGTTGGCGATCTAAGATTTATTCTTGCAGAAGAAAGATTGTGATTCGTACTCTGCAAGTTCCTCCTTCGTCAGTTGGAACACCGCTTACTCACCTAGTTTCGCCAGCCCTCTCTGCACCTTTTAATCGTAGAGTAGTGCTTCGGAGATTTTGTGGCCCGCTTGTTTGCAGGCTATCAGCTTCATCAGACAATTAAACTGGCGTTGGCCTATCTGCTCCAGCGGGTTCTTCAGGCCAATAAGCAACACCTCAGTGAGAAACTCATTGCGTAGAAACGAGTAGCGCATGAAGTCGACCATCTTCTCATAGGAGAGCGAGGGGTTTTTACCTGACAGCTTCAGGAACAGTTTAGAGTATTCAGTAACTTCCTCTGCATTCAACACTGGGTTCTTATCGGTCTTGAGCTTGCTGGCTTCTTCGAAGAATGAATTGAAGTTCATCGGTTGGGAGGCAGCTATGAAGTTAGTTATAAATACAACAACGTCAATCATTCCCAGGGAAGGCAAATCTTCACTTGAGGAATCGACCCAAGTAATGATTTCCGTTCTGAAGCCTCGCGGCCTGTGGTCTGCATCGGCCTTAGTGCATTCCTTGGGCTCAATTTTTACGTTAAGGTTGGAGCCCTTATAGTGCGAAGCGTACTGCTCGTGGTGTTATGTGTGTCAACAGTCAGCTTGCTACTGCTACGAAACCTGTTCTCTATCGTTGTCGATGGGTTTGCCAAACGAGATTGAGGAAAGAAGAAGAAATTCGTACCATCTTAATCAATGGGGGCTTCCATAAGGCGAGGCGGTTCAGTGAGCTCTTCGGCATCCACAACGGAGTCATGCTCGATTTCGGGATGCAGCATATCTGCAACTCGAAGATTACCTAGTGCCCTCACCTCTGCTTGCAGCTTATCAATCTATCTCTCGTAGTGGTCTTTCAAATGCCTGGCTAGCACCTCTCTCTCAAACAAATAATTTCTGTGAAGGGATTCTTGCTGCATCCGTAGTGCTTCAGCCAACCGATCCTCAAACTACCTTTCAAGGTCATAGTGAAGCTGGTTTTCACGCACTCTCCATTGATATTCGAATTCCTCACGAAGTTCCCTTTCACCACATTGACGCTCATACAGCATCTGAGATCGTTGTTCTGAAAGTTACTGCTCGGGGCTTCTGGTGCTCATGATAACTGTTGGCTGAATTGGCTGGTGACATCTGTCTCCGATGAGGTTGGTCACCATCCCCTGCAGCCTTTTGATTTGGGTGTCTCTGTAATGCTGGTCCTCAGCACGCGTGTGGAGCAGTTCGTTAATGGTCTATATCTGAACCTACCGGATTGTCACCATCACGCAACTAACGATAATTTTATCTGATGTAATCAGCCGGAAGGCCGGCAGTAGGTAAGGCCTTCTACACCGAACTCCCACGAAGTGAGTTCGAAGCCGTCGTCGAACAACACAAGAGATTGGGCACCTACATCGACAACTTCGATAATAGACTGAAGTATGCCAAGTGGAAGCAGGAGCTTGTGCTGATGTACAACTACGAGCCACTGGCCTCAATTGTGAAGAAGACAGAAGAAGTGAAGAAGCAATACCTGAAGAAGATCCAGGAAGAAAACCATTCGAACTAGCAGCTGTACAACACCGATAAAATCATGGCTGACCTAACCACCTTCAAGGCGTTCGGCGAGAAGCTGCAGGCCAAGCTGGTTTAGCTCCAGCTTAACATCGATACGTGGGAGATGAAGAAGCACGTGCTGAATGCTGAACTCAACGACAAAAAGGTCACTCTAAAGCATGTGCTGGACGAAAACTACAAAATCAACTCGGAACTGCTCAAAGGTCAAGGCATTCACACAAAGGGAGATATCGTTGTTGCGCTACGCAAAAAGGCCTTCAGTCTGAAATCATTTCCAGCCAAGCAGACCCCATCTTCGAATCCAACTATGACTGACCGAAAACCAAGCAATCCACTGGCCAACAACTATACGGCCAAGAAGTAGATTGCCACTGTCGTGCCACTTGGCCTGAATCGCATACTGTTCGAGGAGTGCTTCGATCTGCTGATAAAGAATATCCGTTCAATGAACAGCAGCGAGGATATTCAGCAGGGTATCTTCCTCGATTTAGTAGCTCGCCAAAAAAGCAAAAGTGTGATGGGTCTCAACCCGAAACCGTCGGGTAAGGGCAGTATGATATATGACATCCTGCTGCATAGCTACAACCAGAAGAAGAAGAAGTAGTTTGCCTTCGACTTCGCAATCGAATGGGAAACCTTTCGTAGGTTCAATTGGAGACAGATGCTGGGAGTTATGTTGATGCACGAAGGATCCCAAGAGGCCTTTAAAACACTCGCGAAGAAGTGGAACTGATCGGTTTTTGTTAGCACCCAAGTTATTTATGTTGACACTCGGAAGAGTCAAGGAAAAGTAGGGCACTCTGCTAGCACTTTTCGTAAGTTTTCACGACACGCTCACTGCCATTGGGCAGCACAAGGGAGCAGGCAAGAAGGTGTTGGAGCGGATAATGGACTTGAACACTGAAAAGACTATCCTTACCGATCGACTGGACGAGCTGACTGTCGAAGCTGACATCAGCCTGTACCGATCTACAATCCAGCAGATTGAGTTGCTTATGGTTGGCGAGCTAAACGTGCTCAATGAGCTGCTGACGAAGATAGTAATGAGTCATCTATGGTAGATCGGATGCATAGACAATTTGAGGAAAATAGAAACGGGAATGGGAACTCTGTGTCCTCCGATCAATAAACCTTGCTAGTTCAGCTGTGAATCTAACAACGAGCTGAAGTACCTAGAAATTGTAAACTCTCTCAGTACAGAAATGCTCTACACCTAGTCTCCCTCATCGTAAGCGGTTCAGCTGGGTACCATCGCCAATAGCCGGCCTTTCGGCGTGTTGTCTCCAGCTTTCAGCAGTTGGTGCTGAAATACAACTAAAATGGTTCTTCCGACTGCAAATACTTGTTGCTGCTTTGGATCTACGAACCGTGGGTACCCGAGGACCTCGCAGCAACATTCCAGAACCAGCTTGCAGAACTTCACAAAAGGCGCTCAACAGTTCATTCGAAGGGCTGAATTTCTGGCTGCTAGCTCCAAGGTATGAAACTTCTATTGTTGCATAGACATCATTGTTCGGACTTATCCTTCTCTTCAAAGTCTTCAATCTAACCCTTCTCGGGCTTCTCTTGGTCGTCCTCAAACTTCTTCCAACTTGTAAATTTTTCAGGGTGGAGAGGAGCTTGCTCAATGATCGGGAGGTATTTCAGCACGGCCTTGCGGTTCTTCAGGTACGGCGATGTCAGAATTTCTCGTAGAAATTCATTCGATGAAAAAAACTCTTTGCTGAGTTTGCGAAGGCGCTGGAATGACTCTGCTTCTTCTGGAGCCCCTTCGACTCCAACCCCGTAAAACGTCCGAAATGCTTTGAGGCACGCTTTGTCCTTTTTGAGGATCTCCAACCGCTGCTTCTCGAATTTTGTCAACTTCCTCGCAATCGAATCGAAATAGTTCGACAGCTTGCGTTTCAGGATGTTCGATAATTGCTTGGTCTCGTCATTTTTGCCGCGTTTGCTCTTAGCAAAAGAGCAGTAAGTTTCACCCGATATGATAATCTGTTTCGGCTCTTCTTCGTTTAGAAGCTCTACGAAGTTGTGAGGTAACTTCACCTGATGCTGCCGCTCCCCTCTAATGTCCTCACAGCTCTCTATCTTCACCTCGTTGCAGTCCATGTTATTGATTATAAGCGGGGTGTGTCTGCCGTCTGCGGCAATATAACGTAATAATGGGCAGTTGCCACCCCAAGTCCTATGGTGGGGACCCTTGGGAAGAGATCGAACCAAACATCATACGCAATATCGACACCAACTAGCAAATGGAGGTTCACCATCACGAATACGACCCCCAGGACGAACAGGAATTCATAACAGCTTACGAGCTACGCAGAACACCAGTGCCACCTTTTGTAAGGGTACTGAATTATGAGTTCAACAACAGCATGTGGGGAGGAGCGGCAGCCACTGCCTACACATAACGAATCTTCCCACTGAACGATTTGGCACTATCCATTCCGGAAGCAATCTACATGCTGAGATAATGCGTTATTGCCTTTGGGCTACTGTTCGAGGAGTACGGGCCATTTGAGATTCGTGAAGGAATGATCGGTGTTAACCAAAAAGGGAGAGTGAAGGTATGGATCAGCGAAAACTTTTCTGAAAATGACATAAGAGATCCAGGCAATATCCCCGATTACATGACCGAGCAAGATGTAGTGCTGGACCTTGCCGAGTTGATTGAGGCTCAGTTGGATGCTGACCACTTATCGACGTTCCTGTTACCATATCAGGGCCGCCTCAACTTTCAGACTGCTCTAAAAATCATAGATAATGTGCAGTCCAGGGACCTGGTGAAAGTGAATCGAATTTTCTTAGATGAGGAGGAGTACAACCGATACCTATCTAAACAACTTGTTGCTTCAGGAATCGCTTCGACAAACCAAACGAATTCAAACCAGGTCACGACGACCACGACAACTACAACAACTACGACGCAACTGATTCAGCCGGCCGTTCCTCAAGTGCAGCCAGTGGTGGTCCCCAACTATAACCAAATGTCAAGGATCATTATCATGCCTGAACAACCTCAATATACTTATGATGTCGGCTACATGCAACCCCTGCAGCCGCCCATCAGTTCGGCCCACACAAACTATCAGGTAATTCCTCCTCAACCTCCAGCGGTGGTGCCAAAACCACTCATCCCTTATCAAAAGGTCGCACAGCAAAACGTGAGACCTCGTCGAGAGCAACCAGTACGCGTACCGAATCGCCCACACACTGAAAATGACTACTTACGCCCAATAAATCGCGCTCCACGCCAACCTAATCTACAGCGAGTGATGCCAACTACGGAGAAGAATTGGAAGGAACGAGAGTTATAGATGCAGCACAGGGAAAAGTTCAAGGAGATCTCGATGGTGGAAAGCCGCATCATCAAGGCACCAGCCCAATGAGTGATTGCGCTCACACCACTGAATATTAATTTATCGGATGCAAAACCCGCCTGAGCTGAAGCAGCATATCCTATTGTACCCAACTGAACAGCTGTTTGATAGCCTCAGGCAAATGGATCCGCCCTTCCAAAGGCTGATCGAGGTACTGCACACAGTTGACGACCCGCCATTGAATAAGTTCATGCAGGAAACCTACGTACAGCGAACATCCAACGAGGAGTGTCTGCTAAACGAACACTCCCTTGCGGATATCCTCGATACCAACATCAATAACCTACTGATGCGGCAATTCAAACAGAAGCATGTGCAGACCTTTGGTTACGAACGAAAGAACGGTCGCCTCTTCATAAAGAATCTAAACTTCAATCGGGCAGTGCTAGAGAACTCGGAGTTCTCCAGACTGTTAGACTTCTTTCCGGCTGGAAGAGTGGCTGAACTCATTACCAACTATACTGTCCTTCTACTCTACAAAGGACAGTACGTGCAGGTGACTGGACCTTCTCTTCCGGACCGTCTAAACGAGAAGCTCGGTAGCAACCAACACTATTCAGATAAGAAAAAAGCCGACAGCACTTGGAGACGGGTTGATGATTCAAGCAAAAAGACAGATGGCACCGCGCCAAAATCTCAACCTACCGAATTCTACTTGTACAAGCGCATCGATCGCTCTAAGATCCTATTCTGCAACTATACGGGAAGGAAGGCTGGCATCCATCGAAAAAGTAGCAATTGAGTCAACTCAGATTTGTTTCGACTTAAACCCAACTTACTATCCTATGAGCAACAGCAAACCGAGGCTACACTAAACGATATGCTCGATAAGACCTTTACGAACAACTTTGATCTGCTGCGGCACAATGAGCTACCTGACTTGAGGAAGATTTACGCTGAAATGCTTGGCAAGCTACGAAGAGTGTTCAGCTACTTCAAAAAGGACCAACGGAGCCAATGGTCTGAGTTCAGCAGTCTCCTTGCCGATACCTGCCCAATGCCAAAGAACTATCGAACTCTCAGTCTACTTGCCCACTCTTTCCATAAAAACACTGCAGATCAAAATACTTGGGCCTTCAATGAACTGTACAGCAATTCACTTCCATACCACAAAGTGAGCCATATCCTCATCAGTACAGTTCGTATACTGATGCCAAAGACCCTGCTGAGTGAGGCCAACAGCCTGATCCTATTCGAGTCCATTGACGAGTTCGTCCGTATGAAGCGCTTCGAAAACATAAAGCTGGAGGATATAGTGTACCGCATGGACATGTTTAAGGTGCCTTGGCTGTGCCCCCATTACAACCACAAATTCCACAAGCAGATTATGAGTCGACGCAGGAAGGTTGTCGCACTCGTTATCCTATTCTTGTACAACCAGCTCATCGTACCCATAGTCCAGTACAACTTCTACGTCACTGACTACCACAAGGAAGGAAACAAGCTGTTCTACTACAGTAAACCTATCTGGACCTTGATTGCTCACTTGGCCATTACGATGTTCAGCCAGAACAACCTTCAGCCTGTGCAGTTTATCGACAATTCTATGAGCTATCCTCAAGGGAAGTTGAGGATAATGCCCAAGAAAGACAGTTTTCGGCCGATCATTACCTTCAACCGGAAGGCTGGGATCGATAAGGAGCGTGCCAATCTTAACCAGCTTCTTCAAGATACACAGTTAGTTCTTCGGAATCTGAAGGAAATCGTCGGTGTTAAATTCGGGTATTGTGTATTCGACAACCGTCATATCAGCCGTAAGTACGACGCCTTCGTAAAGAAATGGAGAGAGCAAGGTTGCCCTGAGCTGTCCTTCTTCACACTCGATATTATGAAATGCTATGACTCTATCAGTCCAAGCAAACTCCTCGACATGATCAAAGACACACCCCTAATCGAGGATATCTATCTCATCATCAAGTATCAACGCATGTATCGAAACAAGAGACCACTTGGGGGTCAAAAATCTCTTTAGCATACTTTCAACATTCGGGAAAGGGAGTGCGCTGTCAGTGTGCAAGACGATCTACTGCATATTTCCGAATAGACCAACCCACCCGCTGTTCATGTCTTCTTACCGCGACAGAGATCAATTTCCCGTTAGGAAATCATTCAGAAGCTCTCGCATATCTGCCAACAAAGCTATATCAGCTTTGGCAGAAAGCGCTGGCGGCAAACCTTTGGTATTCCACAAGGTCTTAACGTCTCCAGTGTCCTCTGCTCGCTCTACTTTGCTTATCTTTAGACACAATACGTTACTGTCAAGTAGGGAATACTAATGCGGCTGACCGACGACTATCTTTATATCGGTCCCAAACACGAAGCCGAGACTGTACTGAGGCAGTTGTTTACCTGCGCTTCGGAATCTTCGTTTGAATTCAACGAGAGCAAAGTCAAAGGAAACTTCCAATCGCGGTTTATTAGTAAGATAAGTACCGACAGGTAGTTCAACTGGATCGGGAAGACTATCCAGCTGGACACTTTGGAAATGTTTCCAACAATCGAACGAAGCGCCAAGCGTCTGTAGTTTGCCGCTAATGTCAATATTCCCCGCAGGTCAAGCTATAAATACTTGAAGAACAAGATCAAGGGACTAACCACCAACCACTTCTACTCGTATTTCAAACCGTACCTCTTTGACATGGACAGCCTTTTCCGAACAATCAACATCGTGTGCGGACTTGCCCTCGAAAAATTCTGGCCTTTCATTGTGAAGTATGCTGAAGACCCTACAGTCAAGGATAAGGCACGTCTTGTCTACAAAATTTTATCAGTTACCCTGCACTAATTCATCATCTATGCTTGCTACCTCTTCCGAAACGAAAAATAGCTCGGTAGCCAACTTTACTACGAACTCATGACGGCTGCAGTAGGGCAGTATACGGACTTCCTGACCAAGAAAAAAGCTAGCCGATGGATCATCAGCGGTTCTACGACTCGACCAGCATTCCGCTCGCTCGATGTCGGCTTCATCTACAAACGATTCATTGAACGCCGCGCCAAGCTTTCGAAGCTACTCGGCAAGAATGATTCACAATCATCACTGCAGGGCCAACTGTGAGTTCAGAAGTCAGCGTCCCAGTTTAGATGCTTTGATTGGGGTGTCGGTGGCAGTTTGCTCTTCTCCCTTGCCAAAAATTGCGTCAAAGAGCCTGCATCCTCTGGCATTTTGTGGACTGCTCGAAGTTTCTTTGGTACGTAAGGGGTTTTCATTCGCTTTTCATACAATGCCTCCCAGTCGAATCCATCGAAGAAGGATGATGCTTTCAGAGCAGCGAACCCTCGGTTAATTCTGGTCTCAGGGCGTCTCTGCATCATTTGGTCTATCAACGCTTTGCCCTTGACATCAGTATAAAAGGTTGGGTACTTCAGTTGAGAGTTCATAATGACTCGATGCAATTCATAAGGGTCCTCGATACTCTACCCGAACGGGAGGCTGCCGCAGACTAGCTCGTACATGAGTATTCCTAACGTCCAGATATCCACAGCGAATGAATAGCCCTTACCCAGCATAACTTCTGGAGCCATGTAATGTGGTGTACCGATAATTGTAAAAGTTCTGAATCCGTTGGTCTGTTTGAGCTGTTTGGCAGTGCCCATGTCTATGAGCCGCAGATAACCGTCAGACTCGACCATGACGTTCTCTGGCTTCAGATCTCGATAGATGACACTTCGGATATGCAGGTATTCGATGCATAGAATAAGGGACGCCATATAGAACTTGGCGATATTTCTACTGAGCAACCCGATTTCCCTGATGGTTTCAAAGAGTTAGCAGCCTTTGATGTACTCCATGAGAAAATACACGTAGTGCTCATCTTTGAAGCTCCGGTAGAAGTGCACCAGGAATGGAGAGTTGATTGCAGCCAGGATGTTTCGCTATTCGTGGATGATCAACTCCATCTTATTCTGCACCACTTGCTGCTTGCTAATGCACTTTATTGCAAAGTAGCTGCCGCGCTCGGAGTCCTTGACCAGAAACACCTTCCCGAATTGCCCTGCACCAAGCTTCTTAATGAATACCATCTTCTCCAGTCTCAGGTAACTGTAGTCCTGCTTGGTGGGCTATTGAATCATCATCTTCTCGTGTGTCATTGCGTAGCTCTTCTGCACGATATCCGAAAGGTTCTTGTTGAGGGTGCGCTACAAATCTTCTAGCATTATGATAGCCAGCATGCCACTGCCTTCCTTTACCATATCAACTGTCAGAATACTCCCACCTTTGATGGCCTCTTCAGCGATTATAGAACCTGGCATCCTCCCGCTCACGTTGCCCTCCAAGCAGATTACAATTTTATTTGGTCTGGTTCCTCGTTGCAGGATGGTCTCGCCGTCCTGTGCCTACTTGAACTTGACGATCCTCAGCACCTTCTCAATTTCGATGTTGGACAGCTTGCTCAGTACTTGTGACCGTTTGATGGCCCATTTCGAAATATTGTAGTAAATTATATTGGTGATCTGACCACCCAGTATTTCTTTGATCGCGTCCCTCCCGATGGATAGGCAAGTAGAGTGCCCTCGGGAGGTGGCCGTCCCACTTCTGAACTGCCCCTCCAAGAAGCTTTGCTCCCCAAAGGTATCCCCAGGAAGTAAAGTAAGTTCTTGCTTTCCCTTGATCGTAATATCGATGCTTCCACTGGTGATGATATAGAATGAGTTCGCATCGTCGTGTTCTTTGAAGATAACCTCACCATTCTCATACTTCAAACTGAGCATGGCATAAGCAATACTATCTTTCTGTTGGTCGGTCAAGAAGCTGAAAAGTGGGAGGTTATTGATATGCTGTTTGGCAGTCGAGTAATTCTTTCTAACAGTGCTCTCCATAGTTCGCTGAAAATCTGTGCGGGTGATGCACCAGAAAAGGCACGGAGTTAGACACTTGATTGTTGCCGAACGCATCGCCATGTAGATGAGAGCTAGCTCTCCAAAGTAATCGCCCTTACTGAGTGTTTTCTTGATAGTGCCACCAATGTCAACTTCCACACTGCCCTCATGAATGATGAAGAACATACTGGCCGGATCACCTTGCTTGAATACATAGGTCCCTGCCTGACCTCGACAAAGCACCATCATTTTAATGATCTCCGCTCGCTATTCCTAGAGGATATTCCCGAAAAAGAAATGGTTACGGAGAATGTTGCTGAGAGTGCCCCTGTTGATATCTAATAAACCTTTGCTGCCGGGGATGACTTGCGCATTTTCGTGCATAACTTGCTCAGCACTGTTCGGCCTTCCATTGATTTTGTTCTGTTTTCGGGTCAATCGGTATTTGGCCAGAGTGCTACTTTCCTGAATAGGCGACCCGCTGACGATGAGGGGTTGAGCTGCTGCAGCCACGGACACTTTGCTTGCCAAAGATGGTTGAGGTCGCACACAAGGAAGGGAACAGCCCATATTCCAGTGATATAGAAATTGTAATTGGAAGCATATAACACACAACAATCAAAGGGATTTGAGTTTGAGAAGGAACTGGGTGAGTTGGCCTAGCAGGGGTTCCTTGATCTTGTATTTCTTGGCTTGAATAAGATCATGCTACAGAAGGGCTGTGATCTGCTGGATGTGGGGCTTTAGAAGTGCGCCATTGAAATCGGCAAGGAACAGAAGCATTTTGTGTACTGTTCGCTCTTCTGATTCATCTCCCACAAACGGCATAATCTTCAGGGTGTTGTCGATGAAGGCCTCCATGGGGATTGGTGGGTGGTAGGTGTATACGATACGGCAGATGGCAGCTACAGTGTTTTCCTTTGTTGCTGGGACCAGCGTAATATCGAATATTTGCTTGAGAGTGAGGAGCCCAGCAGAAAGATGCTGTTGCATAGTCTTGGGGGAAACCTCGAACATCACTCCGAGACAGTAGCTTATGTTGCGGTTGAGAAGCTAATCATTGATCAGCTTAAGCTATTCGATGCGTGGGAGCAAGTCTTCTTGCGCCGTGGCCACCATGGATGGAATGTACTTGAATATCTGCGAGAATGAGCCGACGATTTGGATGGGATCGTTCACATCCTCCCTGTCGTAGGTGTATTTCATCATGGAAGGTACTGAGATAACAAATGAATGTACGTAGCTGCTTCAAGCTGGGTTCGAAACCATCGCGGATAACCTTGGCGAGTCGTGGAATCAGATCACACAAAGTCTCGAATGTATTGACTTCAGTGTCTTCATCCTCCTCTTCATCTTCAGGCTCTTCGGCTTCATCATCCTCCTCATCATCAATTTGTCCGCTCTTTCCCTCGAGGAGCAGCACAATAGCAGTTGTGAGATTGTCCAGATTGAAGTCAACCAGTGCTGGCCCTATCTACTTGACGAGGTTATTCAAAGCCTCGATTGCGCATGCTTGAACTTCCTCAGTATCATCCTCGGTCATGACGTAGATGAGCCGGGGAACTAGTTCTTTGTGGAAATGGTTCTCAAGGTCCTCAGGGTACCTTTGGGTGCACGGTATTCCGCTCTTGTATGGAGGAACAACCCCGCCGTGCTTGGACTTGATCAGTGCCAGAGTCAGATTCTCGTAGCAGTTAAGAACTTGAATACGGATGTTGTCGTAGAAGAATTGGTAGTTTTCCTCGAGGATCTGGTAGGCTTCCTGGAAGTGAGGAATAAACTTGACCGGGCATGCTTTGGCGAGCTCTCCGAGGGCATGGATTGCAGAAGCCTTCTCGTCCAGTTCGGTGAGTTTGACATCAACTTCCTCATCCTCACTGTCTGAGTCCAAACTGAATCCCTTGTCTTTCTTGTCTTTGCCCATCGTAATTTCAACGTTGCATTGCTTGAGCACCTCAACTATGATTTTGTCAAAGATGGTCTCAAACTCGCTGCCGATGGCATTGGCGAGCAAGTAGAAATAGCAGAAACATGCCTCCCTCACCTGTGGTTCGCTCTCCTTGATGAGGATGCCATAGATGGTTTCCAGCTGTGGCAGCACCATCGTCTTGAAGTATTCCTGCTGAATCGGAGACTCTTTCTTGCAGAACTGGTTTGCTAGTTTACCTTGGAGATTGATGTTCTCAGATCGAACTGAGTTCATCTCTGGCGACGGGTGAACTTTCAGCACTTCGAGACTGAGCTGGCACACCTTCTCAAGATACGGCTGGAACTTGTCCTCTGAAGCGACAACCAAGCTTCCCAAAGCACTGAGGCTTGCTGCTTTCATAACATAGTTGCTCTTGTCGCTGGCCAAGATCTCGAGGAGCTTTGGAATGATAACCGGGAGGTACTCAGAAATCTGTTCTGCCTCCAGATTTTCGATGTACATATCGAGAGCCATAAGTGCCTTTTCTGCGACCTTCTGGCTCAGATCGTTGATGTAGCCCATCATGGAAGGTAGAATAGTCTTATGGTAGTCCACGATATCGGGAAGCAAGAATTCCGAGAAATAGCATAGGGCAGCAATGGCTGCTCCTCTCACTTCAGGTGCCTCATGGGCAAGTCCCTTGGGGATCAGAGTATTCATGATTGGATTAGGTAGGTTGCGTTTCACCTTTTCGGAGCAACCCTCACTCATGCTACCTAGCACCAAGAAACCAGTATTCATGCGATGTACATCGTTGCTGTTGATGAGGTTGGTGACAGCCTCAAATAACACGGGATATATCTTCTTGGGCTTGAGATTGATGCAAAGGTTCTCAACCAGCCATAGGGTGACTTCTTGGATGGGCTCGTCATCCGAAAGCTACTTGTGTGGTGGTTCGGAACAAGTCAGCAAGGCAGTCTCGACGACTTCCTTGAGCATATGCTCATTCGTATTTAGCTGCTTCTTCTTGGTATCTGCAATTGTGAAGAGGAAGTCGATGGCACAGATCCTCAGCTTTTCGGGGAGTCGTCGATTACCAATGATTTGCTTGCATACCCAGCTCACCAATTCTGGCTTCAGCTTGGCTCGCTTGTCTGCCATCGCTGTGAAGATTTCGATCACCCGGTAAAGGTGTTCTTCCTGCCAGTGGTTTGCTTCCCAATTGGCAATGAGAACGCTAGCGAGTTACTCCTCGTAAGTGTCTTGGGACTCGACAATCGCAACAAGGCACTTCAAAGCATATCCGACAAGCTTCTCCTGCTGGAGGCACTTGAGCAGATAAGCGCCAATCATCGGAGGCGGCGTGAAATGGTACAGAAGGCTGTACAATAGCACTAATGTAGCAGGCGAATCGGGTGTGCTTGCAAGGTTTTGCTGGAACATTTGTTGCAGCTCTGGCCAGTTCACAAGCTCAACAACTGGCACCAGCTGTCCTACGAGAGTACCTATTCCCTTCTGGATGTTCAGCATCTTCTCGACATTGAATTGGACAAGGAGCAGATTGCGGAATTCGAGCTGTTCAGGAGGCGTCAGCCCATTGTAAAGGTTGATAAGGTTGGAGTTGAGAAGCACAGTGGCGAGCTGTCTAACTCCTGGGTTGGGATTATGCACCAGGACGTAAGAAAGCAGCCTGATGGATTCCTTATGCTTGGTGTAGATCTTAAGCGCCTTGGTGGCCTCTGTAATGAGCTGGTTGTTGCCTGAGAGCACTGCCTGCATCAGCTGCAGCAGCTGGTCCAGCTGTAGGTTCTTGTAGTCCACCTCAACCGACATGATTGTTGATTAATATTTAGCATCACGGAGCACTTGTTGATAGGCTTTAAAGGGTCAGCCGCAGCTCCTACTCTGAAGCCATGATGAAGGCGACTTCTCTCTTGGTCGAAGCCAAGCGCTGACGGTGAACCGCGATCAGCTCTGGAAGCAGTTTTCTGGCTTCCAGATAGGTCAGCTCAACATGCAGGTCCGGGAGCAACCTCAGCACTAACTTATCGCTGGTTCTACTGTCAACCCAAAAGTACTTCTTGGCCTGCATACAAAAACCGCTACTGAGGTCCACCTGCAATTTAGCTTCGAGGTTTGTTGCTTCAACCATTTCCAGGGTGCGTTCATAATCCCGAAGGAGCTGCTGCTCGCGATCACGTCTGTCGGTCCACTTAACTAAATCCTGTTCGACCCGATTTCGGAACCCCTCGTAGAGCTGTTCGGCTTCGTGCATTTAATCGAATCACAAGAAATAATCAGGCACACGCTTCTTCTGGATCTCATCGCCCTTGCGAGGGGCTGGGTCGAACTGAATGAAAGTATTCTTGAGATGCTCGTCTACGTCCATGAGGGCTGCCTGGTTGCCGCAGCGGTAGCAATAGTTTGGCGCTGAGAAGATTGTGGACACATTCTTGTTGTGAGTCGACGTGTAGCCCTACATTTAGCAAAGGTGGTACCTCCATCATCAACTGATGAGCCCTCGCAATCATCTTTAGGTTGTTGTTATGGTTGAACTGTTCTGCGATGTCCTGGCCGAATGTATAACCGGCTCCACGTGGGTTGATGCCCCAACCACACCTGTCATCGGGATCTGACCACAACAAGTCGCACATTGGCCCTTCGTGGGGAACTTCCTGCTTGCGATCGAGTGTCTTTATGTTGTCGAGGGTTTCGATAGAAGGTGACAGGCCACCGTGCAGGCAGAAGAACTGGTTCTCAACGACTGCGGTCAGTGGTAGGAAGTCAAACAAGTCGGTGAGGCATTTCCAAACATTGGAGTTGCCGTACTTCCTGGAGCATTCATCGTAAAATCCGTAGACCTGCGTAATTTGCCGGCTTTCGTGGTTGCCGCGCAGCAAAGTAATTCGGTCACGGAAACGCACCTTTAGTGATAGCAGAAGCGTGACAGTCTCAACGCTGTGGTGTCCTACTTTAGTAAAACTCTACCTCTATCGACGTAGTCACCCATGAACAGGTAGTTGGTATCGGGAACGCGCCCTCCGATCTTGAAGAGCTCCATTAAGTCATGGAACTGACCGTGAATGTCTCCGCAAACAATAACGGGAGCTCGGACAGGCTGGACATTGGATTCCTCCATAAGAATTTCCTTGGCCTTCTCGCAGAGCTGCTTCACCTCAGCCTCTGGCAGTGGCTTGCACTCAAAAAGCTGTGCAATCTGACGGTCGAGGTTACCGTAGTCGAAGCTGCTCTTACCAACTGAACTATCGAAGGCAGTGCTTGCAGTGGAAGCTAGTCCTTTCATTTTTCAATGATTTAATTATTCAAAAATGTGCTGGCAGGGCTTATAGCCGTCGATAAAAGAAAACAACCGGTGCCGACCGAAACTCCCAAACTAAGAAATCATCGAAGTCGGAGCAACAGGAAGGTTGGCGAAAGTTCCAGTTGTAGCAAAGACGATGTCGATATTCGAGAGTATTAAAATAGGTATGCAACCATAACGGGAGGAGTCATAGCTGCTTGGAAGATAGCACAATACCGTTTTCATTTCCGGTTTGCGTAAGTGTGCTTCGAGTTCGGACGGGGTTCGGGTTTGATGGCACGAGGTTCATCTCGAATAGCCCTTCCTAAATTGCCTTGGAACGTACTTTAATGCTTCATTGGGCGATCAAAGTCCAGCATATCGTTGCGGTTATACTTGCCCGAGCCGTTTCCTAAGTACCTTCGGTACTCCTCCTGGAACTTTGTGTCTTGGTTGACCTTTTCCCATCGACTATCGAACTCTTGAGCCTTGTCCTCGTCAATGTTGTAGTAGTGGTTGGTCACTTCGATGTCGTTTCCCTTCTTTTCCTTGACAATTTTACGACCATGATCGTTAAGCATACGTTCTTCAGCCAGTCGGTTGACCCCAGCCGAGTTCTTGTAGGCTTGCTGTTTCTCAGAGATAGTCTGGCCGTTACGGTGCTGGCCCAGGCTATTGTCGTAGTATTGCTCAGTTATCATTTTTCCATCTGGACCCATTTTACTCGACGACACAAAGGTCTGGCAGACGAAACCACCTTCAGTCTTCTTATTGTGAAGTTTTTGATGCACTGCATAAGCTAAATAGTACCATCGGAGAACTTAAACATCGATTCGAAGGGGTCTTGATCGAATCTCATCAACCCACCAAAGAAATCGTCATCGAGGCCACCGAACCCTCTCATCATCTGCCGGTGCATGTTGTCAAGCTCCTGGTGGAATCCCTCGTTTCTCCTGTAGCCGTGAGGCACGAGTTCATCGTTGTTTCGTTGGCGCTGGCTCCTGCTTCTGCTCATGAACGATATTAATATTATAATCTAGAATTTCTATGGCTGGCTTAAAGCATTCCGTCCATAGATTGAGTATGCTCCTACTCCCCTGATTTGGGTTTCTCACTGTTGGTCAGACTTATATTGCTCCAACTGTCTATTTAAAGTGGCGATGCCGAACTACAAGCCCGTCTACTAAGGAACGCCGCCACTACTGACCAGCCTGTTCGTTGGCTCACCGCGTGACGAGTCACTGTTGGACATGTACCACTACACCTTCTTCCCGTACTTCTACCTGCAGTCACTCACATTCATATGGACACTGTTGGTTACCTTCGTGTTTTGCTACTGCTTCTGGAACGAAAGCATCTTAAAGTCGGAAGAGCTGCTCAAAGTCAACCAGCGAACTTTATATGTCTTGGGGCAGTGTTCCCCCTTTCACATCATCAATGAACACCAGTACTTTCGGCTCCTGACTTCACTGGTGCTGTTCCGCAATCTCGGCCACCTGCTCCTGACGGCACTGTTGGTGCTCATACTGTGCTCATATATCGAACAGTAAGTGGACTTGCTATTGTAGTCTAATTGGCTGGAAAAAAACATTTCTGATGGTGGTGCTGGCCAGTGTGGCAGGCGAGTCACTAGCCATAATTATTGAGCAGCGAGTGACTATCGAGGGATCTACTCCTATCTGCAGCATGATTGGTTACCTGTTTGGAATTAATCTGCTTCTCTGGAGAAAATGGGAAAGATACTCAAGCGAAAGACTACACATGCTCCTCTTTCTCGTACTGCATTGCCTATTGAGATCACTGTCGCGGCAATCTACGCATACTTAGGCGTCCAATATCGAAATATTAGTAATATTTCACAGGCAGGCGCTCTTGTCTACGGGTAATTGTTTCACATCACGTAGCTTTGTCTACAGCTTGCTGGAGAACCCAGAGACAGATGATTCCCGTTGCTCCCGCCCTGTCAAGATCCTATCGTTCCTGTTCATCGCAGGCAGCATGACGATGATGGCAGTAACCCTTGTACTTTGGACCTCCTGCGACTAGCTGAGCATGCGATCACTATGATGACGGACCGTCAGTGTTGATCTCCTGTATAAATATATCGATTGTTACTTCATGAACAGATTCCATAATGGACACACCGAGCAATTCCCCATCTACGACAACAACTGCTCTGGTCATGAGCTCGACATCTCACCAATACAGCGGCAAATCTCGACTGGCCATTATACCCAGAGTTACTCAATGATTGAGAACGATGATCTCGGCGAAGATGATGAATTCGACCAGTTTCGACCCAAGACCAACGACTTGTCAATGGTATTCATGACAATGGTCAATGAAGGACTGCGAATAGACGACGAAAGTTTCAAATACCACCGGACGCAACATGCTCCGGAGTTTGATGCAGAGCCTATTCAAGAGCCATTGACATTTCAGCACATTATGGTTGGTCTAGAAGGTGAAGAAATGCCAGTAGACATCATCGAGGAGGACTAGCAGCCCAAGGATACCCAACCGTACTTCTCAGAGAAAGATCAAGTTACAGTGGAATTGCAGCTTTGCGAACTATAACCATCACCCGATCAACAATCAGTGGAATTTACCAAGGAGACTCTGATTGGGTATTGTTAAAGGCTTGCCTAGCAGCGGCGAGTTCCAGACTCGATAATTGTTGAACCCAAACTTCATCATAACAAAGTTTTTGTGTGGTGCTTTCGGGAGTATGCAGTACCGTTGGAGGAACTCGCCAAAGAAGGGCATGTCTCCACACAATCACTAGTCAAGCAGGTCAGAGAACTCATGGACAAGCATAAACTGACGGAAATTCACACGAGCAACCTCGCCTATAGCTTCAGGTTGGGCAGGTATGTTCTAGACTACTTGCATTCGCCTGCACCAGGACGCCAATTAACAGCATCCAACTGTGAAGCAGTGGCTCGCAGCTTCGCTTCTATTCCTGAAATCAAGGTTTAAGTAGGCGAGTATGTGCTATCTTCTGCAGTCTTCTCACACAAGATTAACGATAGTGTGCTCACCGGCAGGCTTATTCCCGTTCTGGATCCTCAGGACGAGTATTTGGTGGGCTCAGGAGCTTATGGGAAGATCTTCATGAGCAGAGACAAGCCATCAACTGTGAAGAAACGCATATTCTATACTCCCTACGTTCACTCCAACTGCCGTTCAGAGTCTATTAACGAACTGTGCATGCTCAGTGTCTGTGCTGGTTTCGTCAGCGCAGAGGTTCAGCTGATGGAGATTCGTGAGACCAACAGGTTCTTCGAGTTTGAGATGGAGAGGTGCCTCCCAATCCACGATGTGAAAATTGACCCGTAGCTGCTCGACAAAATGTGTTGCACTCTGGTTGAGAATGTCCAAAAGATGCATCTGCTGCATATCTACCATAGAGACATCAAGCCATAGAACATTCTGTACAGCAGAAGGCTCGATGGGCTTGTGCTGATTGATTTTGGATTGTCGCTGCATACAACCAGAACCTACCCTGGCAACAAGCAATTTACAGTGTACTGCGGCACTGCAAAATACATGTCGGACGAAATGAAATAGTTGAAGAACGAAGGCTGTGGGTTCCTGGACCTCGCTAAGTCTGATATGGTGGCTCTCTAAAAATCAATCAACGATATTAAGTAGAAAAACACTGCCAACTCGCAGCCAGTTGCTGATCTGCATCGTGTATATGCAGATAGGAGTCAGTTCAATGAGATCCTCAAGGGATTGATCTACAACAAAAGCATTCCTAACAACAGAGGACTCAAAGGCAGTATCTTTACGAAGCTCATGAAGCTGGGTCTTGTGGAGATGGCATAAAAGATCATCAGTTCTCTTGCAAACTTGGTCGGTTCTGAGGAACTCTTCGAGATAGTTCGGCTGGCCATTAAGCATCGTCTCACTGTGTTCGATTTGGCTGGTCTGAAGAACCTCTTGAAGAAGCTGATGAATGCCAAGGAAGAAGACTACTTTAAGGAGTTGGTGCTGGAGCACGAGATACTAACCAGCCCGATACCGAAGGCAATCCAAAAGTGCCGGGAGTACATCAATCGACCATAAGGAACTTGGGTGGCCAAGAGATGCCTGCTGTATCAGCTGGTTCAGAATATCTGGATGTATCAACAACAGAACCAGTTCAGCGATATAATGGCAGTGCTTCCAGAACTATGGCAGTTGTTCAACCCTGCAGACGGCCAAACTGAGCTCAACGTTGCATTGCTGCAGCTGGTCGAGGCAGCAATGAGAGACAGCGATACTGCTCAATCTGAGCTACCACGGCAACTCAAAGCCCTGGCTGACCCCCTGATTGCAAAGATTGAGATTGTCGGAGGAGACTACCCGAACACATCAAATGCGCTGCATCGAATCGTCGAGAACATGTTGTTTAGGGAGACTGCCAAAGTTGAAGAAATCAATGCCAGAGAAGCCTTAAATGTGAAGGATATGAACAGGTATGCAGTTGAACAACGCCACCTTAGAAAGGTGTTATTGGAGATGTTTAATAACAACTGTGAAAACGAACTGGTACTGCTGCAAACACTCGATAGCATCTTTCTGCACGAAAATGGAATTGCACAACCAATCCGATACTCGTATCCTCTCAACCAAACCATTGTCGAGGAGGTCAGCACCATCATACCGCCGCTTCACGATGTATAGTGCTACCCTGCACTGCTCAACGTCTCCCTCCCGGAGGAATACATCATATCCACCAGAAACATATTGCTGATCGACTACAAGCCATACGCTATTGGCTTGACAACACTTCGGGTCATAGCCGGCGACCTGGAAGTATCCCTCAACTACCGTGCAGCCACTATCAATCCAGTCGAAGCATAACATGTCACTGTCCTCTTGAGAGGCGAAGACATTCTGGCTAAAGTCGTAACCTACGGATTTCAGCATGAAGTTCTTGAGGATAATACAGATGGCACTACCCTACCGATTTTCGGTAACGAAACACTATCACAACAACAACAGAAGGCTCGTGACCAACAAATTCAAACCTTTTGTAGAGACTTCGCAGTTATGAAGGTTCTGAGCTTGAACTCTTTGGGCCCCAAATTGCTGACTCTTCTCGGATGCGACTTTATAATATATCCCAACTGTATTCGCTACCTTGTTGTCGCTTCCCAACCGGCAGTTGTTGGGCAAGACAAATCACAGCAATGTGAACAGGATCTTAAGGCTGCAATCTAGCTACTTCACACCCACAAAATTGTACTGAGAAACATTTGCCCATCTAACATTGCATTTGATCCGTTTACGAAGCGATTCATTTTCAACAATTTCTAAAAGGCAAGAGGCATAACAGACAAGCCTACCTCAGGCAATCCCAGTGATCCCGTCAAGTCTTATACTGAGGTCTGTGGAACAGAGTCTTGTATGGGGCAGCAGATGAAGTAGCTTGTTGAAGATCACAAACTCACAGGGACGGTCAATCTTTTCCTCAACGATCTCGAGGCAATACAACATACCGTGGGTCTGCTCCAGCAGCAAGATGAGTCTTTTTCTCCCCCAGAGATTGGTTCAAACAACCTCAATCATATCGAATTTTTACTAAAGATGGTCCTATCCGAAGAAACAGGTCACGCCAAATGGGTCCTATAGACAGTCTCAAGATACCTCAATCGCCGGCCCAACTTCTTCCAAAAATCACTTTAGAAGGGTAAGACAATGGTAATTTAGAGTATCTGTGGTCAGAAGGTCCTGCTGCTTTCGATTCAGCGATGGAGACTATTGAAAATAGCCTCAAGGATAAGTACAGTCTCCAAAGGATGTCTTTCAGACGTAATCTCCTCAGCGACCAATTCTTTGCGACTATATCTAGCCAGGCATACTCCCTCGTTATACTCGACCTTTCCCATAATGGGCTCACATCTTTGACTGTTGAAACAATTGAAGGCCTGGACCTGCCAGTCCTGAAGGAACTACGGCTATGTACTGAGTATACGATTCAGATGACAATTGTTTGGGCGACTCGGCTTTCAACCTTTTCCAGTGTAACTTGCCAGGGCTTGTAGAGCTCAACATTGGTTGCAATTAGATTGTGAAGTGCTCTTTGAAAGGGAAACCAGCGAAGACAAACCAACTATCGCGATTGGATCTCTCATGGGTAACCAATATCTTAACACCAGAACGAAATAACGCTCGACTCCTCCTTAGTGTCTTTACTGATGTCGCTTAGGTTGGACTAACTCAACCTCGAATTCACTAATGTAACAATGGAACAAGCCACCACCAAACATCTCTGCCGAAAACAACAATGCCCCTTCGGAAGCAAGTCGGTTTGGTTGAGCATGACTCACAACGGAAACACCAAATCCACGTTGTTGAGCTTCGTGAACGATTTGCTGACTTTGCAACACCTGACCCAACTGCCGGATGGTTTGCTCAATTGTAATTCAGGTTCATTCGCCTGTGAGCGTGTGGAGGGAGTAGAAGGCGAACTCACCCAAACGATGCGTAAAGCCAAGAGGCCAGTCGAATACAGTCAATAATAGTGACTTTTTGTAACTACTATATCACACGTATATGCAGATCTTTGAGCCACCCTTATTCTTGACAGTTAATTTTTTAATCCACTCGATGGTCTCCTTGCTGAACTGGTTGTTCTCTGAGATAAGTCGCTTCTTACTAAGTTCCATCCAAAACAGACCCTTGTAGTCCAGGCTTTTGAGCAGTTTTGCATCCTCAAGCTGGTTGGAGCTGAGCGCCAATCCTTGGAGGACCCTGAAGTTAACCTTGTCGAGACCCTCGAAGGAGTCGATTAGATTGCTGTTCAAGGACAGCACCTGCAGGCAACGCAGGTTTACTCTCTCTAAAGGTGCTAAGTCCCGAATTTGGTTGTTGTCTAGTGATAAAACCTGCAAGTTCTTGAAGTCAACATTCTCCAACTGGCCAAGGCTGCTGATTAGGTTGTCATCTCAGTTATCTTTGCATGTACTTAGGTGCAGATACTTTAGGTTCTTCAGGTTTACTTCAGACAGGGGTGTCACATCTTCGAGCTTGTTTTTGCCTACATCTACACTTGCGTTACTTAATCGGAGTATCTTGGTGTTCAAGTACAAGTCAATGCTCTTTAGAGCCTCCCAACGAGACTGTTCATCTCCCGAAGTGAACAGCTCACTAAAGTTCCCTTTGAGTTCCTGCATTTCCCTAGCCAACCTATTCTTTTCCTCAGTCTACAATCACAAGCGATGTACGCTAAAAGAAGCTATGAACACCCTACCCTTGCCCTTGGATTTGTGCATGTCGAGTTCCATTGATTTCGATTTGCTAGCTTCCTGAAACTCCTGCTTATTGATGACACTTGACATCGTCGATTTTTTCTTTTCCTCTGACCGAATTTGCTAAATGTTGACTGGAAATTCACTGCATACTTTGGAGCAGGGCAGTGTTGAAGCCTGTGATTATTGGTGTAACTTGCTCTGGAGAACTCGAGTCGCCATCTTCGGCCCAACATTATTGTTCTCACCCGTGTCAAATTCCTCAGTACAGAAAGAGCTCTGCTTGTATTTCTGCTTCTTGCTAACCAGACCATCGAGTTCGCTGATGACATCCTCCATCCCAGAGTTGTGAATATCGATGACTGTGGACTCCCTACTTCCATCCTGATGGCTTCCACTGACATTTTCTTTGTGCGTATGCAGTCTTTCTTGGATATGCGAGAGCCTTCTCTTAATGGTTTCGACCTTGGACTAAATAGCCCGGTCTGTGATAACCGACAGGTCCATTTTGATCTGGCTGTACATCTCCTTTGAGCCCGACTCGAAAGTGAATATCTTAAGAACCAGGTCGGAAAGATAAGTAGGCTGCTGCACCCTCTCAATAGCCTTTTTGATGCTGCTGATGCATGAACTCAGTTCTTTGTAGTTGACTGACAACACGAACTCGCGGAAGGATCGGCAAATCTGAACAGATGTCGTCTTTCCGAAGTTCTTTTCCTTGAAGATTTTGATCATTTTCGAGGTCTCATGTTCCAGTTCAGTGTTCCATGTCCCCG
>Ga0075152_10000341_pt1 | contig 35397 bp, 22 predicted proteins | sample JI61114C2DNA_FD_70964 | JGI IMG/M metagenome (GOLD analysis project Ga0075152, IMG submission 70964) | Wastewater effluent complex algal communities from Wisconsin, to seasonally profile nutrient transformation and Carbon sequestration -... | ecosystem: Engineered > WWTP > Effluent > Algae...
GGAAACATTGAAATTTCTGGGCAAATATTTGAAGTTATACAAGAAGGAACCGAGTCAAGCTATACCCTTAGCAGCTATAGTGTTTCATTCTTGCCATCAGGAGGTGACGGAAGCTTGGTTGTAAATGCAACATCAGATTGCGCCTATTACGCTGATTGTATATCTACTTGGGTTCATTTTGAAAGCGGTCCTTATAACAGCTCAACAGAATTTGAATTTACAGTTGATCCAAATTTAGGTGGCCCAAGGTCAACTATAGTAAATATTGCCGATACAAGCTTTACTATTATTCAAGGCCCTGTCGGAATAATCCAAATACCAGGTGGCGAAATTAAAATTTACCCTAATCCGGTTGATGGCCTTGTAACAATAGAGTGTTCAGCGATATTTGATATTTCAGAAATTTTCATCTCCAATTCATTAGGCCAGAGAATTGAAAATATAAAGCCTGAAAATTTAGCCTCTTGTAAATACAGCTGTGATTTAACTAATATGGCGAATGGAAATTATTGGATAAATTTTATTATAGAACAAAAGTTGTATAGCTATCAAATTATTGTCAATCACTAATCAAACACCCAACTTTTAAGAAATGGACGATGAAGCAATTAGAAATTTAGAAGACCGAGGTTCAGACCTGAGACAGACATTTTTGAAGTTCCCAAATGAAGAATCTTTTGTGGATTATAAAGCTGCTCAGGCTTTTGTTCAAGGAGATGATTTTTCATTAAAACTAATTAAGCATATTTTAGGAATGGCTAATTCCGGGGGAGGCTATATTGTTATTGGTTACAAAGAAAATGATCACGGTCAACCTGAAGCAGAAACTATTGATCCCCAAATTACAGCATCATATGATACAAGTAAACTTGCAGAGTGCGTTGAAAAATATACTGCTGGCACTGATCGTATAAACTTAATAGTCCATAAGGACAAAAATCGTGCAAATGGCTTAACCTATCCAGTAATTGAAGTTAAAGGATTTGAAAAAAGACCTTTCTTTTGTAAAAGCGATAAAAAGGGTGTCCTAGACCCAGGCGCCCTTTATGCTCGTGTTGAAGCAGCTAGAACAGTAAAAGTTGCTACTCCTGAAGATTGGGATAAACTGATTGATATATGTGTAGAAAAAAGGCAGGATGAAATTTCAAAACGTCTAGTATCAATATTAAGAGAATTTGGCGTAGCTCAAATTGCACTGGGGGAATCAAACGATAAAAAGGCTAGCATGAACAATTTTATTCAATTATCCCAAAAAGATGTTGAAGAATTGAACGTAAGCTATAATTTAAAATTCGAAGGCCTTGAATTAATTCATGGATTAGTTAATTCAAATAAATACTTTGATCAAGGCACGTTGTTAAAAGCAGCCGAAAAGTCAATGCAAAGAAATACAGGCTGGCCAATCGGAATCCTAATTTATACACCTGATTCCCAACCAATTGCTAATTCTGATGGGATTTCCTTCAAAATAAATAATAGTAATTATGGGTTTGATTTTTGGCGATTTAAGACTAATGGAGATTATTATTTCTTCCGCACCTTTGATGAGGATTATTTATTGAAGCCTAACTCACAAAGTCGTGTCTTACAATTTGATACGAGGATTTGGAGGATAGCTGAAAGTATAGATCACTGTATTTCCCTCTATGAGATTTTAAATATTGACCCAAATGAACAAATTTATATTTCTATAAATCATTTTGGTCTGCAAGGCAGGTATTTAACTTCAAGCCCTAAACGGCGGCTCATCCAAAATAGAATTAGCAACTCAGGTAATTGTAAATGGGAAAATCAATGTAGTTTAAATTATCTCAAAGCGAATAGGCAACTTATCATTGATGAAATATCAAAAAGATTATTTATTTTGTTTGATTTCTGGGCACCGGCTGAAGGATTAATACAAAGTGTAGTTGACGAATTTGATAAGTCATTTGTCTGAATCTATTTTCAAATTTTACTTGACACCTCAAAACCTTGTGTTTTGTAATTTCATGCATTTAACAATCTCGTTCACTTTAATCTTATTTGATTCAAATTTTTCTCCCAAGGTTGTGTATACTACTGCAGTGATTTCCGCTTCCTGGTCTATTCCCAAATATAAATCCAATGAATTAGGGTTTAATGGATATTTAAAATCAGTGACAGCTCCATATTCTAGTTTTACAGGTGTAGTTGGATTTGTTTGATACCCCAGTAAATCAAAAGCATTCGCATTACCATAAAAATTTACTGAGCAAATAAAAGTAGGCCCATTGAAATATCTATATTCTCTAGACCGATTAATTACTCTAACATTAAATGAACAACCATCAATTCCAAAACTAGAAGAATTAATCATAAGATCCAGATTGACTAAGCAAATTTCATCTTGCAATAATTGAGCAATGGGTTGAGGATTTGCTTTCCCTAGTTTTTTTATAATTAACTCGCCAAATTCTTGAGGAGATATTTTGTTCAAATTAATGTATGCAATTGTTCCACGTATACCCTCAATTTCAGTATCATCAAATCGAGCAGGTAAAATATACTCTTGATTTGATTCAATGGATTTTGATATCGCTGTTCTTATCTCATGGCGAGTCCAAATTTTATCCTTATAATGCTTGGATATGAAAGGGATGCAATATCTCGCAGCTTTGCTATATAAATAATCGAAATGAATTCCCAAATCTTTGCCCCATAAATCGATTTCTTCGAACTTATCGTAAAATACCTTTACCTTTCTATCTTCAAGGTATTTTGCCACTGCTTCAACATATTCTCTATCTTCTCCAGCAAACGAAAAGGCGACTTCATATTTAAATTCTACATCCTCCATTGGTAAAATATTATTTATTTAAGTATAAATTTCAGTTTCTTCTTTAACTCTAGTTTAATTCTGATCAAGTTTCGTTTTGAAAGACTTCAAATAATTTACATAAACTTCTGGTAGTTTATTTTCTGTTGCTGCACACCCCGGTTAAAATGACCACCTAAGGCCGAAGCAAATTGACCAGCATTTTTGCTGGCGAAGTTTTTAGGTTTATGTTTTGTTTTTGGTGTTAAAAAAATGGTTTATTTGTATAAAGATAGTATCTTTTTATATTCTTGGTTAGAAGGTGCTTTTTTTCTCAAAGACTCTCCCTTAAGTTCCAGCCGGTGAGAGCCGTGGATTATTCGATCTAAAATGGCATCAGCAACAGTTTTTTCACCGATTATTTCATACCATTTGCTGACCGGAACCTGAGAGGTGATGATAATTGAGGTTTTCCCATACCTGTCTTCTATAATTTCCATGAGTGCCGATCTGCTTTGTGCATCGAAGGGCTGTATACCAAAATCATCTAATATAAGCAGGTGTTGACGTTCTAATTTGGTTATTTCTTTCATATACGACCCGTCGGCTTTTGCCATTTTTAATTTTGCAAATAATTTTGTGGTATTAAAATACATTACGCGATAACCCAAACTGCAAGCTTGATGACCAATAGCTGATGCAATATAACTTTTACTGATTCCTGTACTGCCTGTAATAATAATATTCTCTTTTTTATTAATAAAACTGCATTCGGCAAAACGCATCATTTGATTCTTGTCAAAATTTCTGGTTTCATCATAAAATACATCTTCTATTGCAGCTTTATATCTAAATTTTGCGTTTTTCAATTGTCGCTCAATAGATCGGTTTTGTCGGTCTTCCCATTCCGATAGTATTAACTCCGCTACGATTTCGTCAGCGGTTTGCACTGTTTGATGTTCAGACTCCAGATTTATTTTAAATGCTCTGTGCATGCCCTACAAGTGCATTTTTTGCATTCTTGATAACGTTGTTGTATTCATTGTTTTTATTTATTTGGTTAATGTATTTTTGATAATAATTTTCACCGCGTATGTTGTCATGTGCGGGCATTACAAGTTGTTCATTAATTTCTTCATCTGTGATCCTATCTAACCCCTTTAGTAAAATTTTTTCTAAAACATTTTTTTTACTATCTTTCAGCTTATTAAATGCCTCTCCAAATCGCATCGCTCAACTCAGGTTCCAATGCCAATTGCTATTATGTAGGAAATGGTGAAGAAGGGATATTGATTGATGCCGGACTCAGCTGCAGGGAAACTTTAAAAAGGATGCAGGAATTAGGGCTGGATACAAAGAAATTACGCGCCATCTTTATTTCGCACGAACATACCGATCATATTTATGGATTGGCGCAATTGCACAAAAAATTAAATTGTACTGTTTTTATTTCGCAGAAAACATTGCGGAACACTGCAATAAAACTGAAGGAAGAAGCAGTGCAACACTTTGAGGCTGATTCTGCTATTAAAATTGGCGCTCTTACAATTTTACCATTTGCAAAACATCACGATGCTGCTGATGCGCATAGTTTTATGGTAAGCGGTGCCGGCGTTCATATTGGAGTAATTACTGATATCGGATATGCTTGCAGTGATGTAATTAATTGTTTCAGGCAATGTGATGCTGTTTTTCTCGAAGCTAACTATTGCGAAGAAATGCTCAGCAACGGTACTTATCCAGTTGCATTAAAAAAACGGATCAGTGGTAATAAAGGACATTTAAGCAACAAACAAGCGTTCGAATTATTTCTAAAACACCGCACCAAAAATCTGCAATTATTGTTACTTTCGCATCTCTCTCAAAATAATAATACACCGGAAAAAGCCTTGGCCCTTTTTAAGAATCATTCGCAACAGGTTCAAATTGTTGTTGCTAGCAGGAACAAGGCGACTGAAGTATTCGAAATAAAATCACGTAACAATGAATTGTCGAATGGAGTGATTGTTTCTAAAAAATCAATTCAACTCCGCCTGTTTTCGTGAAAATTTTCGACTTCTATTATCCTGTAGAACTTTTTATTAATAACAAAAATACTCAACTTGCATTATACTTTAATTAAAAATTTAATAAGATCATATCACTAATAATCTTATGATTTATTTTATTATTTTTGATTGTATGATAGCGTTATTTTGGTAAATTCAAAAATTGCCGCGGTCCTCAAGCCATTACTCTTCATACTCAAATGAAAATAATTCCTTACCTTTTGAATAGTTCAGTTTTAATACTCCCATTAAAACCGGAATCGCCATCCCATCCCAATCGGCATATACCCTAACATGCTCGCTTTTTTGTAAATAGTATTTAGCGTTAAAGTGCGAAGTTTAATTCAACATGCAGTAAAATACAATTTATTCATAATTCAATATAAAATCTCATAAAACACCGTATCAAAAGCAGGAATGTATATAGTATCCTGAAAAATTTCCTGATTACCTGAATCAAAATTTTCAATGACCCAAAAAAGAGGTTTATCGGCATTGCCGAATAAATCACCAGTCAAAACTGTATCTAACATATAAGCGGGAACCCAAAAAGTGCCACCGAAAGGTGTGATCCTGAATTCAGCATTTTCAAGGTAAGGTGGAACGTCTGTAATTTTAAGTTGCAAATACCCCTCAGGTTGTAAATAAACAACGGTATTTGATGTGCCACCCAGGTTATCTATAAATGTAACATTATTACTTTGATCGTTCCAATATTGATCTTTAATGGCCTGTACGTAATAACTATAACTCTTTCTTGCGTTAAAATTAAATGCAAAATTTCCGGATCCATCGGAATAAACCTCTTCTATTAATGTCCCACCCAAACCAAATGCACTTTCACCATCGCGCTCGAATAATCCGACATTCGCATTGCTTACGCCGGCGAAGGTTGTTATATCCTGGACTGAACCTGAAACTATACTAGGTCCACTTTCTCTATGACAAGAACCAAGAAATAAAACAAACGTTAATAAAAATATAGCGAAAACGAATGGGGCAATTTTTTTCATTAATTATCTTTTATAAACTATGTATAAAAAATGAATGATAATCAAGCTAATACTCAAAGTTACTGCAAAATCCCTTCCCGGCATTTTTCTCCCTTAAATTTCTTCCTATTACAGTCAAAATTGCCCTTATATTCAAATGGAATCCTTCACCACCTCCCCTTCTTCCGCACACCCGCCTTCTTCCCGTTTGCCAATTCTTTCTGCAATTTTTCATACCCACCCTTCAAATAAAACTGACAAACTTCAATCATCAAACATTCCGGGCATAAAGGTTTTGGTCGACAAATTTCCCGGCCCAGGAATGACATGGCCATACCTGCTTCACTCCAATCATTTTCGTCGATTTTTTTCATACAATCCTGCTCGATTTTTTTGGGGTCATCACTTTTAGAAATGCCCAATCGCGTTGCAACACGAGTTGTGTGCAAATCCACAACTATACCTTCAGCTTCCACACCGGCTTCACGCATAATAACATTTGCCGATTTTCTTCCTATTCCGGGTAAAGCAATTAAAGCATCCATAGTAATTGGAATATTTTCATTTCGTTTTAATTGTCTGGCTATTTCCAAAAGGTATTTTATTTTTTTAGCATGCCCAACTACACCTTTAACAAATGGATAAATATCTTCATCACTTGCTTTTGCCATTGCACTAAGATTCGGAAATTCATCAAACAGTGCAGGTGCAATTTTATTTATATAATCATCACTGCTTTGTGCAGATAAAACCACCATTACCAAACATTCATATAAATTATGATGCTGCAATGGATGCGGCTTTTTTTTATACTTTTTGAGGAGAGGTTTAATAGCAACTTCCCAATTTATTTTTGCAGGCATTGTTACCGGTTATTTTGAAATTATGTATTGTGAAAAGGTAAATAAAAATACAGTTTTATTGGTAGATGCATGTTTTGTTTTAGCTGGATTAGCCCAAATTGCTCCGAATTAATGACTAAGGCTCGATACAAAAAATAACACGATTGATCCGGGTTTGTTGAAGCTCATTAACCTGAGAGCGTTATAACTGACAAAACGTCAAAATCCCTTTTGATGGCAGGCATTTGACAATTTGTCATATGGTTTTCTAAATTTTACATCATTTTCAAACTTTCTGTTTACGATTGTGAATTTGGTATAAGCATTGATATTAAGTTTTTACTAAAATTCTACAACAGGAATTACAAAACACACTCATTCACTTCTAACTCAATTCCTTTTTCAAGGAATTTCTCTTGGCCTGCTAAATTAAGGTCAATTGTATGCTCTTAAAGTTGAAATTTAAAATTTCAATTGAAGTAACTCATTGGTAGTAAATACCAAGTCCCATTTTACGTAAAAAAAGTAAGATTATGCCCTATTCAATTAGTGTAAATTATCATTTATGGCCTTATTGTAATTATAGGTGCCAATATTGCTTCGCAACCTTTGAAGATATAGCGGAGATGCAACCTACAAAAAGGTTTTTAAGTATTGAGGAGTCATTTAAATTAATAAACATACTTGCGGATGCTGGTTGTAAAAAGATCACATTTGCCGGTGGCGAGCCAACACTTTGTAATTGGCTTTCTGATTTAATCGCGCACGCGAAACTGGCCGGATTAAAAACTATGATTGTAACGAATGGATCACAACTAAATGAAGAGTTTCTTGCAAATAATAAAGGTAAACTGGATTGGATTGCAGTGAGTATTGATAGCATCAACACAAATACTAATAATTATATTGGTCGTTGCAGTTCAAAATTAAATTCCAAAGGAGAAGAAGAATATCTTACCCTGATAAACAAAATCAAATCCTTTGGTTATCGCCTTAAAATTAATACAGTAGTTTCTTCAATCAATTGTAAAGAAAATATGGCTTCCTTCATTAATAAAGCAGAACCAGAACGCTGGAAGATTTTGCAAACCTTACCGGTAATTGGACAAAACGATGGAAAGGTTGAACAATTCCTTATAACCCCCAATCAATTCCAGCATTATCTGGACTTAAACGCAAACCTTCTGCCAGGAGTTGAACGAGTGCCTGAAAGTTGCGATGCAATCACAGGTTCTTATTTAATGGTTGACCCGTTAGGGAGGCTCTTTGATGATACAAAAGGAACCCATACGTACAGCAGCGAAATCCTGAAAGTCGGAATTGAAAGAGCACTATCTGAAATCAGCTTCGATTACCAGAAGTATTTATCCAGGGGTGCAGATTATGATTTTTGAAGCACGGGATGCTAAATAGAAACAATATTTAGTAAACAATCATATCCAAAACCAATGGATGAAAAAAAACCAGTTAATGAGTCTGTCCTTTTTTGGGATGCTTACAATTTGCTTCAAATTATTTACCTTTTTAAGCAAAAATAAATACAATTTGCGACAATAAATATTTGAACCTCTATTTTAAACTAATTAAACCGCTTGGCGAAATTTTACTTATCGCAGGATTGTTACCATCAGCTTCAATACTTTTAAAGCTGGAAATGAATTCAATGAATTTTTTATTATTATCCATCGGATCTGCCGCACCTACATCCTGCTTTTGATTAAATTGTAAAACTTTATAATCGGAAGTGATGATTGAATATTTCACGCAACTATGCACTTGGGGCCAAGTAGAGCTATTATAAAACATCCAAATGTTGAACACGGTGTTCGTGCCGAAACGAACTGCAATTTTTTCATTTTGTATATTCAGAATATCACAATCGAAAAAATAATGTTGGTTACTATAGTTTGTAGATTCATTTTTGCGAGAATATACTTTAATAATAAATTTAATTCCAGGAATTTCTATTGCTTTATCCCAAGAGTGTTCCTTTATTGTGACCCCATTTTCAAAAACTACATAAAAAAAGGGAAGCGCATGAGTTTCTAACCGCATAAAATCATATTAAGATTATTTTAATAAAATAGATGTAAAAATACTAAATAAATTGACAAATATATGAAAATCCGGCTAATTATACTATCTCCAAAGTAGTATGCATTCAACTTGAAATAGTACTCAGTGACCAATCAATTTTTTTAAATAAATCCACTAGAACTGATGCCTTGTAAACAAGCGGTGATATATAGATTGCTTTATTTCTAAAAACCATTTTATGCATTTTTTACGAAGCTAACACAAATTACACATATCAAAGGAAGCCTATCGCATATTAATTAGACGTAACAGCATCAACGTTCAATTGATGTTCCAATGCAGCTAAAAAATGGAATCTTTTTTATTCCCTCAAAGGTTATTAACTTTTAATTCGTTCGCGTTTATTATATATTTGTATTCAAATAAAAGTATTAATTAACTATGAAACACCCCTGCATTATTTCATATCGTTTTAATCCTTTCCAACCCAATAAAATGGTTCTTCAAAAAAGCGCAAGTTCTTAATTTTGGAATTTCTTGACCACACTAAAAGGATTTTCCAGTAACACATATACATTGTCACCTGACGTTCTATTTTGCTTGGAATAGTTTTATTCAATTTCAGGTCAGGAAATTTTGCATACTTTGATTTAAAAACCTTGTTCCATCCTTTCAAAACATTGGAGTCAATAATTGGTACAGTTTCAGGAAAAAAAATATGTAATGTTTTTGAAGCACCTACTATTGAATGATTGATAGCTCCAGCCAATATTATTAATGATTCTCTAATAACTTCCTCGTTTTTATTAAAATCATCAATTGATTTAATCGAACCCATTTTATTTGCAGCTACCAACATCTCTTTAATCCCAACACCATCACTGAAATGTATATCAAGCATTGTTGGCATCCAGGAATATGCTATGCTGATTGCTATAATTAAATTATCTGAGGATATAGGGACAAGTTGCAATCTTTTTACATGGCTATACTGATCATATTTACCGTTATTGTAGCGTCTTTTTATTCGGTCTGCCTTACTTTGTAATTTGAGAATCAGATCCATGTTTAAAATATCAATTATAGTATTTTTCGAAGCGGGTTGGATAGTCTTAGATTCTTTTTTATCCGTCAAAACTTTTACTTCTAATTTGGGTGCATCATATTTATTTGATAACATCAAATACAAACCGCCGGAAAGAACATTTTCCACCCAATATTGACCTATAATTTCAACTCCGTCATCAAATTCCTTGTAGCTACCTTCGATTTTTTCTATTGGTTGTTCTGACTCAGCAACTGGATAAAACCTACCTAAAAACTTCTTGTCATTACCATATAAAAAACCCTTTATATAACCACCCCAAGTTTCATCGTTGCCAATTAAATTACATGTTAATTCTGGAAATTCTTTACCCCTATCAATAAAAATAATACCTCCTTTGAGAATGACTTTATTAGATAAATCGTATTCGGAAATATCAAAATCCTTTATATCATTAATCTCGGGATAGATACAATAGCCACTCAAGTCCTTGACCAAAATGGTTTGTGCTTTCGGGTGTTTCTTATTATTCATAATGTCTGTTTTAATGTTTGCCGCAAAAGATACAATTTCCTAAGAAATTATGCAACATCAAAATTGTATATTAAATTCTTAATTATTTTGGCCTAAATAAGATGTTTCTTTAGGTATTATTTCTTCAAACCTATAGTCATTCTTAATTAATCAGATGGAACACCAAAACCGGCAAAGTCTACCAAATAAATATAACCCTGATTCCTCGCTTCTTGACACCAATCTCTTGCAAAATTTGTATCGTTTTCTACATCGAATTTGCACGTGTCTTCGTAAGACCAAACCACTACTTCGTTTACAACAAATCCTGAAACAGTTTGGTGACCTCCTACAAAATTTGCGTTACCAGCTAATTCTCCGATAGCTCTTGTTGTGTTTTCCTTTAGTAGCTCATGAATATAAAATTGTGTGCCGTTGTATGTAACAACTCTCTTTCTTACAAAAACAAAATCACCACTTTTGACCAAAGTATTAATATAACTGTTTACACCGCCATTAAAATTAAAAGCTTTAGCAGCCCAGCCTATTTTTAGTTTTTTAATTTCTGGCTGTACAGGAATGCCAAGGCCAACATTTGTATTCTCAGGAATAACATAGCGGTTATTATTTACTAAAGCAATTTCTCTGAAATGTTTGAAGATTAGCAAACGATACCTTGCTCTTGTATAAGCTACAAATGCCAATCGTTTTTCTTCGTCTAACTGTTCATCTAGTTCAGCTTGAGTTAAGAGGTTGTTGATTTTTAAAGGTAGATTTGAGAATGATGGAGGGATAATAACGCAATCAAATTCGAGTCCTTTAACCTTATGCATTGTAGTTAGAACTATTTCCGTTTCATGAGTTACTGCTGAAATTTTTTCTATATGTTTTTCATATATTTTATACAACTGACCATCATCTTTAAAGGTCAATTCGGTTATAAAATCTAATAAATTTTCGAAAACCTGACTTTCATCTTGTTCTTCCAAGTATTCCAAAACAAGTGCATGAATTACTCTAATGTAAAAATGATTCCAATTTTGGTTGTTGTTTATCAGGTCGTTTATAAATACACGAAAAGTTTGCTTAAAATCTAAAGGAATTTGTTGGCCTAATTTAGATTTTAAGAACAATATAACTGCATGACATTCTCTTATACGAGTGAACTCATAAGGTAAGCTACCTTGAATGCGTATTCTAATATTGGTAAGATTAAGTCCTTTTATTTTTTGAAAGCCTCTATACACTTCGTTGTTTGTTCTGAAAAGTATTGCTATCTGTTTATATGGCCGTTGCCCAACTCTTTCATCCATTAATACTGAAATCTGATCCCACCAATCAACCCTTTGCTGTGTCCTGTCTATGATTTGAGCATAATTTGCGATGAAATTCTCATCAGGAACTCTTGTTGATCTTGGAATCAAATGCTGGTGCTCTTCCGGAAGTGTCAATACTTGACTTGCAAATTTCAAAATATCTGGATATGAACGATGATTGTCTAATAAAGTAAATTTTGTTGGATTAAATCTATTATCAAAGTCATTATAATAGTGGTAGGGATCCATTATCTCTCGCGAATATCCATAAATACTTTGGTTAGGGTCGCCAATAATAAATAAGTAAGCTTTTGAAAGATCATTTAAACGATATAGTAAATCCATTCTTACTTCATCTATATCCTGAAATTCGTCAACCAAAATATGCTTTAATGGAGCCAATTGGTTCATAATAATACCAGGAGTATTATTCAAAATCTCTAATAATTTCGGTTCCCACTCCTCAAATTTTAACCCTTCTAAATGCTGTAGGCAGTATTTTTTCGCTAGACCGTGAAACGTAAATATTTTAATTCTTCTTGCTAAATTACCAAACCCTAAATCTTTAAATAATTTACCTAATCGTTCTTTTAATTCTGAAACTACTGCACGATTATAAGCTAAGACTAAAATTTCTTCTGGATTAGAAAATTTATAGTAAACTAATCTTGCAACTCTTAATGTTAAGGTATGAGTCTTCCCTGAACCTGGGCCAGCAACAACATTGATGTTTTGATTTACATCTGAAAAATATATTTCTCGTTGTTCATCATTTAATCTATTAACTTCTTGATATTTTATTGCTTCACCTCTGAAGGCTTTAAAAATAGGATGTTCATCATCAATATCTCCTACAGTTTGAAGATGGTTGATTAATTCTAATTTAGTTTTAGACGTAAAAAAACCTTTTATAAAAGCATCTTTTATATCATCATCTAATTTTGAGAGTACTTGTAATGAAATTAACTTTAACTCCCTAATTTCTTGAGTTTCGTTAAATTCATCATAAATAATTTTATCATTATTCTCATCCCGTTTTTCATCTATTAAGTCAGTTGAATGCAGATAAACCTCAATACCAGTAGGAAGTAACCCTCCGGTTTTAATATAGCCTAATACAGTTAATATAAAGAGCAAGTCGGTTAAGTATTGTAGATTCCCTTTGAAATCCAATTTGGAAATAATATCCGGCCAGTTGAAATTCTTTATGTTTTTATCAAAGTATTGCATTGCAACATAATCCAATAGTTTTATGCAATCTGTCTCTAATTGTGCAATCTTATTTGACCATTCTTCCTTTTTGTGATAGCCATTAAATATTGACTGTTTTATTCGGACTTTTCGGTTGCCATCAGTAACCTTTTCCATTTTGGTTTCGTGTTTAGTTTTCCCCAACAAGCGAATTATAGTAAAGGCATGTTTGCTTCTCTTTTTGAAAATATCATTGATGTAATAGTAGTACTCCTTTGTTTGAGCTTCTGTATTGTCTTTCTTTGTCCAAGGTAGTTTTTTAAAGTTAATATTTTCATTTACAGATTCCTTCAAATAATCATCTAATTCTTCTCCTTCAAAAAAGGATGAACCATTACTGCGAACTGATCCATTAGGAAGAACTGAAGACATAATTGTTCTTGCAAAAGAAAAAACTACTCGAAGAGCAGGGTACTTTTCATTCTCGTAATATATATTCTTGCAATGATTTGTTTCATCCAAACGAATTTTAGTTGGCTCAATAACGACATCTTGTAATAGCTTTATAATACCAGCATCGTGATTTTTCAATAAAGCGGCAAACAGGTTTTCAAGACTTAGCTTGGAAATGCTGCGCAATGAAGCAATAGAAAGTTGGACTACTTTATTTGATTGACCATCTCTTGGAAATAATTCAATTATGGCATGACATACGTTTTCGCAATCCAAATCCGGACAATTATTTAAACGTTCGGCTAATTTGTTTAACGTTGCGGCATCAAATTCTAAATGGGTAATCGTGAAATAGCCTAATTTAATTCTTTCTAAACGTTCCAGCCAATGCAAGGCCATTCTGAATTTGTTATCGAGGTCATCATTAAAAGAACCTTTTTCATTTGAATATAGATTGAACGGCACTGCTACTGAAATTTCAGTATCCGGTTTCAAGGGTTTAAACCTTGCGATATATTTTTCCAATACTAGTTTAATATCCTTTACCTCATTCCATGAAATTCTGCTTTCATGCAGTTGGTCTTTTAATTTTGCAAAATCATTATTGGTAGTAAGGCAAAGTGTCTTCATAGGGTTTTCACTATTATTAAAGCCCGCTTCCAATCGTTGCTTTTCATTTCTACCAGCCCTTCCAACTTCTTGTAGAAAATCTTCAAAAGTACTGGGTGGTGAATAATGAGTTACAAAATGAATATTTGGAATATCCATTCCCATACCAAATGCTTTTGTCGCAAAGAGAATTAGAATTTCACCCGTTTTATATTTTTCGTAAATGTCCTTTCTATCTTCTGCATCCATTCCTGCATGAAACGCACCTACTTTTTCCGCAAAAATACAGTCAGCTCCAAATACATCTTTTAAACTGTCAGGCATTATTAGTGAGCATTCTTCAACCTTTTTTCTGCTCTTAACAAAAATGATTGCCCGGCTTAATTTTGGATTGAATTTGCCAGATTTTAAGTAATTCGCCACTTCAAGAAGCCTATCATCTTCAACCACATTATGTTTGAAATCCATTTTGATATGGTCTCTTACCGGATTGTAACTTTTCTCTGTGCCTTCTACAGTAACAACGCCTGGCATGAGAATACCTATCTCTTCAAAAACTTGTTCGGAAATTGTTGCAGAAAATAGCAACTTTCGCATTTGATAGACTCCGGAATAACCTGCAACTTTTTTTCCTGCATTCAAATAATCAGGACGAAACTCCTGACCCCATTGCGAAATACAGTGGGCCTCATCGAATACAACGTACTCTAATCCACGATCAGCATCCAATCTTGTAAGAAGACAATTTTCAAATGGACGAGACCTAAATCGTTCTGGTGTTATGTAAAGAAGTGTTATCTCCCCACCTGAGATCCTACGATATATATCTCTAATTTCTATATAAGATTTGTCCCCGCTTAGGAACTCCACATTGCTATAAAAGCCTTTATTCCACAGGGCATCAACCTGATCTTGCATTAAAGCACGAAGTGGACTAATAACAATTGAAAGCTTACAAGAAAAGGCTGAACGGAACAAGGCCGGTCCTTGAAATAATAATGATTTACCAGCTCCAGTTGGTAAGGAGATCAGCAAATCCTTTTTTGCCGGTAAAATTTCATCCAAACACGGGTGCTGATAATCATGCCACGGATATGGAACACCACCCTCATCTGGTTTCAAAAAGATTTGTCTGAGTATTTCTTTCGCTTCTTCAATATTAAAGTCGGTGTCTGCATTCTCATGCGCAGAAGAAAAGAACTCAGCAGCAATTTCCTTATCTGAATCGTAATCTGCTTCTTTAAACCACATTTGAACATTTTTAGCATTAACATTTAAACTCTTCTCAATGCCATAATAGTCAGTCAGTCTTGAATCACAAAGGAATAGCTGCGAATCTGGATTATTATCATAAAGCATTTTATAGTAATAATCAATAAGTGGTTTGTGAAGTTTTATAAGGGAAAATAAATCATAATCCTTTTTAACTGAATTAGTGTTAGCCTGATAGTCATCTTGCTTTTGTTCTTCATTAGGATCAAATGCCATCTGAATCTTCCCCTTCAACATTTCCAATTTCTCCTGTAACAAAAAACTATCCCATATAAAATCTAATGGGCCGGTATAGTTGCTTGAAATTATTTTATCTAAGGTTAGGAAAGAAGCTATTAAAAGTTTGTTAGGTGATCTATGAGTATGCAGTAATTCTACCTGTCTTGCCAATGAAGCCTTTGCATCGGGAATAAAATACCCTTTACGCCTTGCATAAGTTGACAGCTTTTCAGTTTCCAATTCATCATTTACAATTAAAACTTTGGGATTATTTGTATTGCCAATACCCTCGAATAATTTGAATTGATATACCCAATATATTTCCCTATACAAAGATTCAGGATTAACCCTTTTTTGCTCGGCTATATAACCTGAATTCCTGGCATCCGGCCTTATAATAAATGAATTTGATTTTATAAAGGTTTCATCTACCCAATCAATATAGTGAACCTCTTTTATTGGCAAATTATTTATAAAGTCCTCAAAGTTGAGATTACACCATACTTTGAATTTGCCTTTACCATTTTTTTCTAACCAAATATTTTGAACAAATTCAGGAAATTCTGTAATACCCAATTGCTTGCAGTGACTTTGTTCAAGACAAATGAAACTTTTACCACCAGACATTTGCAGCAATTTAGGTTCATCTTTCAATCTGTCGAAAATTGCAGCAAAATCAAGGTCTTGGCCTATTTGAAATTTACTTGTTAAATTGTATAATTCAATTCCAACAACAATTATTTTTAAAATTGAACCTTTATTACCATGCTGTTTTAGGATTTCTATATCAGTTGGCTTAATGCAGATAGGCTTGTGATTAATATTTCCAAAGTCAACATCAATGTTGTCACATATTAAAGCGGATTGTTCGCTAGTTAGCTTTAATCTTATTGCTATTGGCAGGTGCTGAAAATAAGGCTGCAACCCTTTTGAAATGCATGAATCCACAAATCGAAAAAGTACAACTTTGAGCAATTTGTCATCACAAAGAGTCTCGTTTATTTTTTCTTTATTTAAGCAAAAGCCTAAAGTCTTATTATTCGAATAAAATGTAAGGTCAAATTGATGGGACAATGTATCCCAAAGAAAATCGGGAGCAATTACAACCTTGTTTCCCTCTTCATTTAATTTTTCGGTGAGTTGATTAAAGGTTTGTACAGAAATATTCTGGTGTGTGGGATTAGGACGGAAAAACTCATTTGACTGTTTTAGAAAATATTCATAATCCAACAATGCCAAATTTGAATTACTGCTTATTTGATTAATTGCTTCGACTGCTTTTGAAGGCAATAATTCTTTAAGACTATCTAAATTACTTTGCGAAACTATTATCCTTGATAATTGATTTTTGAATAAACGATAAGTGAGCTCAGTATCTGATGCTGCGCTGTGTTCTGTTTTAAGCCCGTAACTAAACCGTTCTGGGTTAAGCAACATTTCAACTTCTAGAGTATCCCAAATAAAATCAGAAGATGGCGAAATTCCGTGATTCGATAACACAGATAAGTCAAACTCCTTAATGTTCTGACCAATAATTAAATTACCTGAATTTATGAGAGTTACAAGTTCTAAAATGCCATCTTCCTTGTTTTTAAAATCCTTTTCACTTTTTATACTTAATCGGCTTTTCCATGCAAACTCATTTATTATCTCACCATCGGATTCTAAGTCGAAACATAAAAAATCTATTTTTGAAATTTCGCTTTCAAGTATGCCAACAATGTATCTTTCTTGATAATTTGACAGCGATGGAAATGAAAAATAATAGGATAGAATTTTATCTGATGGCAGTTTTTCTATAAATTCTGCTTTTTCATCATCAGTCTTTAATTCTTCTATATATTGCGTTAGTCGAATTTCAGAAAGCTCTTTTATTAAACCAACATTGTATAGATCTATATAAAACTGACTGTCATTGCATCTATAATTATTCTCTTCCAATTTGATGGAAGGGAAGACCGTTTTAAATACCTCCAGAAACTCAATAACAGTTTGTAATTCCTCGTTACTGGTAATCTCCCAACCTTCGTCAATCAAATATTGATACGATTCTTTAACCTGCATTGTTGGACCTTGCTCAGCAATGAGTTTAGTTAATACGTGTTGCAATGTCTCCCAAGCTAATGATGGCAAAACCTCGAATCGCCAAAAGGTAGCTTCTTCGTGCTTTGAAGGATTTGGCAACTTTTCCATTTCACCTAATGCCCACAAAACAAAACTGATCTTATTAAGTGTTTGCTTTTTTGCCTCCAAAAAGGTTTTGAAGAATGAAAGGTCCTTAATAATTTCTATTTCTTTATTGATTTCATGAATAGCCTTCTGCTCTAAATTGCCGAGTAACTCATTGCAAATTGAATTCCTCTCGGATTCAGACAATTCTGCTTGTAACCATAACGTTAGCCATTCAATTGAGCCTTTATGCTCGTTAATACTATGAAAAAGTTTAACAATTATCTCCTTACCAAATGAAATAGTCTCTTCTTTTTGAATTACTTCAGAATGCAAAGTGGAAGCCCCCCAACTTGATGGACTAGAGTATTTTGCGCCGATATTTATAAATCCTGTATCTAACTTTTTAGTTAAAGTGATTTCTCGCACTAAATGCTCAGTAAATAAAGGGTAAGCATATGAATTTGATTGAGTATCTTTATTGAAAATAAATACAGGGATATTCTTAGATACGTTGGAGGCCTTGAACCTTCCATCTCTCCCTTTATCCAATTCATAAACCACAACATCATTATCGTTAATGGGTGGAGTTAACACATTCACGGGTGATACATGACACTCTACACCATCGCTAATTCCAACTATAATTCCAAAGTTGTTTTTTCGATGATCAAAAAACTTAACCTTTCCAAGTTTTAACTTTTTATTTTCCAAGGCTACTTGTTTCAACATGTTTTAAATATAGGTGCAGCTTCATTAACTGCTCGTTTGAAAGCACTTCTTTCAGACACCTGTTTGGAAAATTATTATACAAGACCTTTTGCCACTTCCATTGCTCTTTCTTTAATATCACTGCCTGCACCAAATAAGAGATATTTTGTTCTATCAGTTGTTTGTCGCAAATTTTTGTGATAATCAATGTATTCAGTAACACCGTTATAGGCTGCCCATAACGTCCCTTTTATGCCTTCTTGTTCATTGCCTTTTCCTTTTAGAAAGTATACCTGCGATTCGGAACGAAGTTTTTCAATCTGCCTACTTTCTTTTTCAGCAGCCTCAGTATTTAATTTGGTTGGTAACGGAAAAACAGCATTAAAATAATCTGTAACTTCGTCTGCGTTTAGTGTCTTTTCTGCCATATTAATAAACAGTGTTTCTAAATCATAATACTTTGCTTTAATTATACCAAGTATGTCTGCTACGCTTGAAAGTTTACTATGCAGATTCTTTTGATGCGGAATAGACAAGGTCTTGTCACCACCCGACAATGCCATGTTCAAGGTATTCTGGCATACAACCCGAATTGGTGTGAATTTTATCTGAACAGAAGTGTTGCCATCGTGCCCATTTGAAAGCAGCAAAAATTTGTTAACAATATCCTTTTCTTTTACCTTAATTTCACCGGGTAGTTTCGCTAAAATCCAGATTTTGTCTCCTTTTCCTAAGGCACCCGCAGTGTGGTAAATCGCCTCGCCTTGACCCACAATATTATCAAAAAAATCGAAAGCCTCAGTATTCTGCAGTGGCGTATATGCATCTGTCACGACACCAAAGATTTCGCATTCAGACTTTCCTATTTTATCCTCCCTTACGATGCCATACTTATCACTCCCAATCACTGATGAATTTATAATTCCAAACATAGGAACCTTGACAACCTTCCAATTTAAATTTGCTGCTACTAATGCTTCTGCAGCAGTTGCAGGAGCATCCAATTTTGTTCCGAGGTTATGCCATGGTTTTGAGCCAACATAAAACATGCTAGCTTTTTCGTTTTCCATATGAAGATTGTGTGCCATAATTATTAATATTTAATTTTAAATTTGAAATCTAACAATTTGTTGGTATAATAAAATAATTTACCTAATTATCTTAAATTTCCCATAAACGGCAAATCCGATGTTTGAATTAGTGAAATTAAATTTCTTAAAGGCATAAAACTCATCCATGCTGCAGTGTTCAAAGTCCCAAATGTTGCCAACTTTAATTGGGTTATAAATATTTGTCCGTGTAAACACTAAAGCTATACCATAAATACTTTTATAGTTAGCATAAAAATCCTGATCATGATGAAAATAACTCTCTGCTTGACTTAATGTTTTTTTATAAAATTCATCGGTTTTATCCTCAAGCCAGCTTTCATGAGTTGGTTCATATTGGCTTGCCCAATAACTTTTTGCTTCTATTATAAATAAGGTTTTTTTATTCAATTCAACAATTAAATCAATAAAACCATATGTGTTGTTTTCTTTTTCAAAACGAAGTTGTTGAAAGGTCTTTATTTCTTGATACGTATTATTTTGCTTAATAGCATCTTGGAAAATGTCTGTAAAGGTCTTTTCAGTTCCTTTATCTAAAATATTAAATAATAAGTTATTCGGTTTATAACTTTCTAGACTATCATAAAAGGATCGAATATTATTTTGCAAAAACACATGCAATTTTTGATTCTTGGTATTAATTTTAAAGTGGATGTCTGTCATATACTTTAGTTTTTAAATATTTAATTTGCAAATAATAGGAAATCATTCACTTAAGACGGACTTTTGTAAAAGCATTTGTCCGTTTCCATAAAAAGGAATATCTGTTTTTCCTAAAATTGAAGTTGGTAATGTCGTTATTTCTAATAAATTATCTATTGGAACTAGGATAGTTTTTGCTCCATTCTCAGAAAGCAATGTTACTTTATCCGCGAAGTTTAAGGATCGTTCTATGGCTCCACCTATTGAAATATTTCCGAGTACGGCCAAGCCCGGCCTTAGGTTCTTCTTATATAATGCAGATAGGATGCCAACGTAAACAGCACAACCTATTCCTCCGCTAATATAAGCTCCCATTAAATTACTCACTTGTATATTCAAATCAAAAGCAGAAAGTGAATGTTGCTCATTTAATATACTTTTTTCATTGGCACGTAAATAATTATAAGTATTCTTAATATTTTCCTTTACCTCCTGTGAATTCGAGCCGGTTATATTAATCTTTCCGTTTCCTTTTAAAGCAACGACCTCAATTTTTACCAATGAGTTTGTATCGCCATCGCTTGTTGCCGTATAACAAATTCCTGGCAATAAAGGATTGCTTTCAATTAAGGATGAACCGCGTTCCTCTGGTAGGCCTATAAATAATTCTTCTTGTGATTCTTTATCTATATACGAAAAATTGGTATCCCAAAATTCCACCCCTCCAATGCGTTTTAATTGCTCTTTAACGCGTCTTCGCATTTCCATTGCAATTATTAAATATTCACGGATATCTTCTTTGGCATATTCGCCATCAGGATGAAGCAGTTTGATGAACCCGGATACAATTCTTCTTACAGATTTTGAATCCCGTTGTTTAATGTGGGAGCCTAATGTGAAATATTTATCCAGCGCTTCGTAGTAGGTTGTTTTCCTTTGAGATTTTAAAATTTCGGAAAAAAAGTCTGTACTAAAGCCGAAATGATTTGTGAAATTTTTTGGACTAAATTTAGTTATTTCCCATCCAGGTAAAAATAAATTTATTCGATCTAAGAATGCTGTGTCATGATTGACTTCATCAGACAAAGGACTAAACAAATGTGAAGTTTGCAAAACTGTTTCAACAGGTTGGTTGATATTCCCGTTTAAAATTATTGAAGCTGACCCAGAAATTTCACCGCCCTTTGCTCTAGAAAAGGATCCTGATTCCATATAGTCTTTCATCAAAGGTATAGCATCCCTATCTTTAAATAACATATCAGTACTTTCATCAAAGCAAATAGTATCCCATAACCCGACAGCACCAACACGCCCCGTAGTATTATTTACAAAAAGTTGAGCTACCGAACCTTGGCCTCCCGAAATTAATATAGCATATGGCGTTATTTCCTTGTATATGTATGATTTGCCAGACGAACGTGGGCCTAATTCAACCATATTAAAATTAGCTTCTACAAGTGGAATTAGTCTACACAAAAGCAAATCCAACTTGCGATTATCAAGACCTTCACTAAGTGGCTCGTATCCGGCACTTCTAAGCAATAAGGTTTTCCATTCTTCTTTTGAAAATAATTTTCTCTTTTCCTTAATTTTACTATTGTCAAAACTTGATAATTGAATTGGCTTAATATCTCGAACAACAAATGGATAAACTGTTGATCCAATTGTAATCATTGGATCATATTCCATTTCTATAATTGCCCAAATACCTCCTAATAACAATTTTTCATGCGTTTTTACTAATTCGTCACTAATGTTTGCTTTTTTTATATTGCTATTGCTAATATTTGCCCAATACCTATCTTTTTGAGAATCCAGATCTACTGAAATCTTATCAATAATTTTGTATCTTCCTTTTTCTCTGAGTTTTGATTGAATCAAAGTACTTTCTTCTGGGTTTATATAATGGTCACGAAGAATTTTTTTTACATTCTCCATTCCCTCTTTTAGCTTTTCTTCATCTTCAGTGCTGCATGTATTTGCTAATAGGTATTCTAATACAAATGCCGGAACATTTGCACCACCTTTGATAATACCCACTAGATCTTTCTTTACAACAAATCCTCTAAAGTGGTCTAAAGCTTTTTTATCTAATTCGTCTAACACTATCATAATTTAATATTTTATTATAAGCCTCCTAAATCACGAAGGTTTGATTTTTTAATGAAAACAGAATCTATTTGTTCCAATGTTGTGGCGTCTATTAATACAGCCTGCACCTGGGTATTACCGTTAAAGGAGAACTCCTTATCTAATATCGAATTGGCTTCAATAGAAATGATGTCACTGCTTTGGTATTCTTTGCTTCCAGCATATAATTTGATTTGAACCTTTCTAACTCCACCAAATAAATCAATTGGCACTTTTGGAGCATCTAATTTGATAACAAATAACTCACTTGGCACTTCATACAAATCAGATTTGTTTGAAATGAAAACAACTAGTTGTGAAGTTTGTGATTTTATTTTTGAAAACTTAAACTTTGGAATAATAATCTCTTGCGGTGTGAAGCCACCATGTGAAAAACCATATACTCCTTTTGATTTAAATGGTCGATGATTTTTTGCCGCATAAACATACTTATACTCCCCATAAATTTCTTCAAAAGCTACCCATTCATTGTTAGCTTGTTTGTCCACTGTGCGAATGAATCGTTCATGTACTTCTTTTTTACCTGTTGCGTCCGGGTCAATTTTATCGGCCTCGTCCAATAAACCAGTTAAAACAAAACCATGATCGGTAATTAGGTATACATCTTGAAAGCCAATATTCAATAGAAGTTCAATTTTATTAATTAAAACAGTCTCAAACTCTGAGAATAATTTTATCGCAGCTTGCTGTAATTTTTCTCCGGCACTATCAATGTCCTTGTAGGTTAATACAAGGAAATCCCCCTCTGTCCCATAATTAAGTTGTTCTAACTGCATATATACAATAGCTTTCCCTGTTGTTTGTGTTAGACTTACTTCACGTTCTTTATGTATTGGGATAACTTGATTTTTGCCTACATAAAGGGCACTCATATTGTGTTCTGTTTCAGAAGGCATATCGGCCATCATAATATGCTTCTCTACTTTGAAATATTTTTGCAATTCTGTGGCTACAAAGTTTGCAATTTCATACCTTACACCATCACCAACAATGACTGCTGTTTTAGGTTTTGCAGTAGAAAACAACTTTGGCAAATAGCCTTGCTGATCTGATTTGTATTCTGAATAAAAACTAAACCATGTTTGAAGTACCAAATGGTTTAATCCTTCATAGTATTCCTGTAAAGGACGAATAATTTTTGAATCACTTAAAAACATTTCGTACAAATTACGGATGGCTCTATCCACTTTAGAGAATGTGCCTGTATAATACTCGATAAAAGCATTCAGGTTTTTGCAGGCTGATAGCGGATTGGTATCTGCGTGAAATAATACCCAAGCCTCATGCCACCAGACAGGTGCAAAAAGTTGAGCCTTGGAGGAGAATATCCGTTTCTTTAGTTTTTGTAATCTATCACTTACAAATGATTTATCCCGTATGTTCTCTGCAATTTGTTTTAAAGCAAGGAGGTCGAGTTTTTCAAAGCAATGATCAGGATGAGCATTCCAAGGATTTGCAATACCGTTTAATTTATAGTTGCGGACATATATGTCTAACGATTGACGATAAGTGGTGCTGTCAACCCATTTGTAATACAAAGCCAATAAGGTTTCAGAAATTTCATTATTTGCCAAACCATCCAACATTCTTTTCACTACTTCATTAGCCAATGTCTTTGCAGGTTTGCTAATGTATTGCTGACCTAATAACTCATGTAATTTTTCTTCAAACAATCTCTTTATGTCAGCATCCTTATTATTTAAATAAGCATCCGGGTTGTGAACGAATGGAAGTAATTCATCATTCAGATTTATAATATCCTCCAAATCCTGCACTATTTTTTTCCACCAAGTAAGGTCTTTGCCTACACCCAGTTTAGCTGCTGTAAGCAGCATTGGATTATCTAACGTAATTTGATGTCCAATAGCTGCAAAAAGTTTTTTGCGTATCCATTCAACTGGATTACTAAGGTCAACGCAACCGTGAGTTGAACAATAATCAAATAAAAAACTTAATTTAGAAATAGGTCGTGTTACATAAAACACCACCTTTTCATTTTTAAATTTGCTTTCGGCTTCGTAACGCAACATTAATTCTTCTTGCACTGTTTGCCATTCTTCGGTTTTGGCATTGTCTGTTTTGAAGATAGTATAAGAATGCTTCTCGATCATTGGCAATAAATAGCTGCACTGACCAGTAGGGTCGAGTATTACCACCCTGTTTCTATGGGTAATGTGTTTTTCTATATCTTGTATTATCCAGTTATCTGTCATATAAATTACGAATTTTCAATTAGGAATTAGGAATGGTGAATTTTAATTCAAACTGCCAATCCAATGCATGAAGTAAGGTTCTTAAATCATCCAAATTATTTATCAGTGCTTCAAAACCTGGCTTGTTTTCTTCGTAAATCATATCTTCTTTCATTTTGGCGTAATCGGCTTCCCAATCGGCTATTACTTCTTTTGGAGGAATAGGATTAAGCGTATTCGGATGATGAAGATTATAATCTACCTCGCCTACTCTTGAAAATTTATATCGGTGTGAAACAATGGTTTCGTATAACTCTTTATCATTTATTGCTTTTGTTGCAATTCCTGCTTTTGTTAAGTGGTATATATCGTATAGATGGCGACTTAATCTATCTACTCTCATTTTTTCAGCTGGTCGATGAAACTCTTCATGCAATAGGAATAGCTTTTCTAAAAAGGTGCGTTCCGGATTTACAGTAGGCACAGTAAATAATGGTTCTGCAAAGTCCCTATCTGCATAAAATTCATCTACCAATGAACCAAAAGTTTGAACAGTAAAGGGTTCTCTTAGTGACCTGCAACTGATTTCGATTTGTACTCTTGGTAAAACATATTCAGTAGGTTGTGGTATAACATTGGGGTAGTAGATTTCAATAATTCTTGGATCTTGATCACTTTCTCCGGTGTCAATTATTTTAAATTCAAGCTCCTCAAAACCTTGTGCCTTAAACTCTTCTTGCAATTCTTCAAAGAAAGTACCGGTTGTATATACACCTGCTACTTTTCTTAGTTTGCCTATTTGTGTTTTTGAAATATCTCCTTCATAGCCCTCAAAAAACTCCTTATCAATTGCCAAATCAATATCTTCCGAAAAGCGATTTATTAATTCCCAAGCTTTACTCAACGATGTGCCACCTTTAAATACCAAATGTTTGGCAATATCCATTTGGAATATGATGTTTAAGGTTCGGCTTACCCACCAATCTTTCTCTACAGCAAAGGGTGTCATTCCCTTTTCGGCTGCTATGGCATTGAAAATGGCTATTTTTTCTGCCTTATCTATTGTATAAAAATTAATTTTTGCCATCGTGCAATGCTTTTTTTATGTCGAGTATCTTATTTTTAATGGTGAAATTGAACTCGCTTATCTTCTGTTTCATTCGTTTTCTTCTATTTGTAAAGCTCGTTTCATTATTTTTTGTATCCATACTGGCGCTAATACTATGTCGTACTTCAGGTCTTTTACATCTTCCTTTTTTAGCAATTCCAATATCTTTTTCTCCTCGGTTTCGTTTACTTTGCCATTGCCTATTTCTTTTAAAGCTTGTATAACCAATCTGCTTATTTTACCTTTTGCCATTAGGTTTTTCGGGGTGGTTTTCTTAAACTTTATTTTTCGCTTACCTACTTTTATTTCTCTTGGTGAACCATCTGTTAGCAGGACAATATTCATAGGCACTTGTGTACTTAGCCCCAAAGCATTCAAAGCATAGCTGCCTGTAGGTACGGTTCTTATTTTATCTCTTTTGGCTATGGCTTCTGCTACTTCCTCAGCACTGGGAAACAATGGCCCTATCAGTTTACTTATTTTGGGACGTACATAAATGCCTTGTGCCACTCTTACAAGCACCTTTTTATCTTGCAAACGATCCAAAGCTTTACGCACCGCATCTGATGAGCCATAAGACAAATAATCGTCTGGCAATACCAACGAACCGATTGGTTTGCTTTTTATTGACCTTTCTATTTGTTTTTCAATGCTTTGCATACTTTATTATTCTTTTATTTTGTCACAAATTTAGTAAATATTTGTGACAAAATAATATTTGAGTTGAATCATATATTGCCAAATTGGTTACGACATTTCGTCACAAATCTTGTCAAAATTTGTGACAAATTTTGAGTGCCAAACCTCATTCCTAATTGCCCATTCCTAATTTTCAATTCTGTCATTACCAATCTGCATTTAAGTATTTATCTAATTGTGAGTTCTTGCCGGCAGACTTTAATACTTCTGCTCTCAACAAATCTTTCTTTTGTAAAGGGGCAATGTTTTTGCCAACACCATCATCCAGTTTAGGGTCGTAGCCTTCGGCTATGAGTTCGTCTATTTTGGCAGTGAACAATTTTATTTCTTGCAATTGCAAACGGATGGTTTCTTTCTCTGTTTGTGCTTGCGCTGTGTTTACATCTTGCAAGGTAATTTGGCGGTATTCTAAATTCTGTACCCGCTGGCTGATGTAATGCGATTTGAGTTTAAAAAGGCTATCTCTGTTCCATTTATAAATGAGAATGTATGCTTCAAAGCCTTGATGCTGCCCACTGCTTAAATGCCAAATAAATGGCGTTTTGGGCAAGTACATAAACAAGTTGAGGTGATTGCTTAATTGGTTAAAGAAATGATGCTCTAAATATTCGTCTACAGAACGCCCCAACAAACTATCTAATTGCATATACTGAGCAGCAGTAAAGCCATTTTGTAAACAATGCTGCTCTAAGCGTTGGCTTAGGGCTTCTTCGCCTGGCAAGCCTACCAATGGAATAATGCCGTCATCATCTTGCTGTAAAAGTGTACGAATGGCATCTGCTAAAAACTCTAAAGCAATTTCGGAAGCTCTTGCTGCTGGCACTATGTTGGCTTCTTTAAACCAATACCATAGATTGATGGGATTGACCTGATGGCGAATGCAAAACTCTTCCAAATCATTGTTGCTTTGGTATAGTGTGGCGAACGCTTCTTTAATTTCCCTTATTTGTTGCTCATCAAAAGTAGTGATAGGTAAGTTTTGAATATGCTCTGTAACTTCTGCTAATGGGTTTTGTAATTGTGCTAAAAATGCTTCTTTGGATTCTTTTAATACAGCTAATGAACCAATGGAAAGACCCATTTTTGTTTCCACCTGCTCACGGTCTGCATCGCTCAATTCATATACTTCAAAAATAAGTTCGTTGATGATGGCTTCATTGATAAGTACCTGTGTGAGTTGTACATTCTCGTCATTGAGATATGCCAATAGACGGTCTTTTAAAGCTGCACCTTGAAAAAACAATAAAGGACTTTGGGTAAAATTGGTTTCAATGATGCTATAACTCGAAAAATATTTATTTATTCTTACATTAAAATCAACAAGAGTTTCAACAGTTTTCTGAACGACAAAATCGACTTTTGGAAAAGGTATTTTACTTAAATCTCCTACGGTAATATTTACAGTGGGATTTAATGAATCAAGAATATAACTTACGACAAGTGAATTTAAAACACCTAAAGCATAATTTATTTTTTCTATATTATTAGAGTTGTTTTTTGGAAAAAAGCCAATGTCAGCATCGCTTATCCATTGATTTTTGTCCTTAAATTTGAATGAAGGACCTTTAGTACCTACCCGAGGTGTATAAATTCCATATTGATCAAAATACTCTATTCCTGAAAGGCTCGAGAATTCTTCTTTTAATATATTCTCTTTATTTTTTTCAAAATCAATAGTAAGCCAAACCTTTCCATACCATTTTTTGAATGGACCACCTTTGCTAATGTTTTTTACGTTTTTAGTATTTTGTTCGTTAACAAATCTTAGATACTTTTCATTGCGACCAGGATTAAAGCCTCTGGTAAGTTTAAATTCGTCACATATTGCTATTTCCTTAAACTTCTCCCTAAACCCATCACTAATCCAATAGATAAAAGGCCATCCTTCAATAATTTTGAGTTTTTCTTGGAGAAGGGTGTACAAACGGCTGTTGCTTCGGTTGTTTATAGCGTCTTCATAAGCTTGTTTTAATGATGCTTGTTTTGCTTTTTCTTGTTGGTTGGCAGTGATGCTGAAATACAAGCCGGAGCTCTCTTTTTTCTTTTTACTCAACACATACCAAGTAGCATCTAACAAAATACCCGGGCCAAAAAGATTTACCCTGTCTAAGCCATAATCCACCATTAAATCAATATGGGTATGTTCAATCACGTATTTGCGTACATCTTCAAAAGTCTTGATGAACATAAAGGTGTGCGGATGTATCATTCCCACATATCCATCATCTGTTGTAATTTCACAACAACGCTTTATAAAAGCTGCATACAAATTGGTATTGAATTTATACGGTTGCTTGTAATTAGCTTCAACAAACTTCTTTAAATCAGGGCCAAAATCGGCACTATCGGTATATGGTGGGTTGGCTACTGCTACATCGTATTTTTGGGTAAGTAGTTGCAAAAAAGTAATGGCATCTTGAGTTTTGGTATTCAAGAAAGTTTGCCCTTGTTTGGCGGTATTTTGGGCTACAGCCTTTTGTAGGTTGGTAAAAAAGTTTGTTCTAAAATTGACGTAATCTTCTAAATTTTGCTGTCCAAAAAGTACAATTTGGTTGGGGTCATTTTTATCTTTAGTACCAAACCATTTCAAGTTTAGTTTTTCTTCTAAGCGAATGAGTGAGCCAAATTTGTGAGCATTTTGTAGGTCTTCCCACAGGTCTTCAATAATCTTTCTTTCTCTTTCGCCTACGTTGCCATCTTCAAAAATATCCTTTACATCATTGTAAGCCGGTAAGAAAAAGTCGGAACTAACGATATTGAAATGTTCAATTTTGACAGAACGTTTTTTTCGTTTGGCTTTAATGTATAAACCCAACTGAGCCAACTGAATGGCACGGTCGTCTAAATCTACTCCGTGCAAGTTGTGTTCAATAATCAGTTTAGGTACATCAGCTTCGTTATAATCTGCACCATAATTTTCTATTTGGTCTATGTACAAATCGTAATACATATCAAAGCCATACAACAGATAATTGCCCGAACCTGTGGAGGGGTCAATCATTCTTATTTCGTGGAGGGGCTTTCGTTCTCTTGTTTGCGAACTTGGAGCATTGGCAATTTTATACTTATTGCGTATTTCACTATCGGGGAACATTTCCAAATAGAGTTTCCCCAAACTGTTATCTACCAAAAACTGCACTACCCAACGTGGGGTATAAACTTGACTTTGGATACTTACTTTGTTGTATTCTGTTTTATCACCACTGGCTTTATGGGCTGCTTTTTTGTAATTGTTATAGCTTTCGTAAAGCCATCCCAATACATCATCGCTTTTCCAAATTTCAGTTTCTACTTGTGTATCGGTTTCTACATGATTAAAGGCATTGATGATGCTTTGCAATTCTAATGCAGTAGGCAATAAATGATAAGGATGTTGAGGGCTGAATAAAGGATAATCGGAAGCTAATTTTTGCAATTGGTCTTCTAGGAAAGGCAGCAAGCCTTCGGCTTCATCGTTTCTTGCATTGGGCTTTTGCTCCAGCCAAGCCAAATGAGCAAATGAACGACCACCGTGGCTTTCTCTTCGGGTTACAATTTCAGGGTGCAAAGTATGGGCTTCCATCACTTTGAGAGCCGCCAAACGATTGAACAACGTAAAGGTGAGTTCCTCAACCAACTTCTCATAAGCATCAGACACAGCGCCTGTTTCTGCAATAAACACTTCACGGATGGTTTCCATACGTTTGCGTTCAGCAGGCATATTTTCAATGGCTGTCAATTGTCCTTTATTTATACCCATTCTGCCCAAGCGATTGCGAAAGGCTTGGTCTATGAGTTGGCGTATATGTTCGGTGTGTTCGGATAGTTTCATTCTAAATTGAATTTTAACTTTAAGTCTTCTAATGTTGGTTTTCCAAGCAGTAAATGATGTCTCTTTTTAAAAAAATCAACAATTGGTTCAAATTCAGACCCCCAATTATATAAAGGATATGTTGGTGAACAATCATCTCGCTTTGCTGAAGGGCAAAGACAAGTCCAGATGTAATCAATAACTTCTTCGCCATTGATATAGGCTTTTGGATTATGATTTGAAGTTGATTTTTCTATTGAAAAAATGATAGGTCTAATTTTTACTGAACCATAAACTGAATTAGCATAAATCCCGGCCATATTAGAAGCATCTGAATCAGCACAACTCTGGAGATGCGGCAATAAATTCACAATCTCATTAGCTTCAAACAAACCAATCCAATTTAATATTTGGGTCCAGTTTCTATCTGCTAAATAATGGTCTGTTTTTAAAGGTTCATTAAACTTAACACTTTTTGATTTTACTTCAGCTATTACAATATCTATGTTACCTGAAGGGGGATTTAAGACAGGACAGAAACCTACTTCTCTTTCAGGCTGCCGATGTAAATGAAATCGCATTGCCAACACATCAATTTCTGTGGCATTTTTTCCCCATTCAGCTGAATGAGAAATCAATCCAGTTTGAAAATAGCCATTTAGCCTTAAATAAAGGCTAACTAAAGATTCATAAAATTTCCCTTTTTCCATTATTTAATCTTCAATTTTAATTTCATCGGTATCATTAGCACCTGCAATTTTTTGCAACTCTCGTGTTAACCAAATTTTATATTCTGAAACTTGAAGTAAATATTTGGGCCGTTTGGTGATGTAAGTTTTTTTTGTACTTTTTTCATCATTCGTTTCATCATCTTTTTTAGGAACTTGTTTTACTAAACTAGCTTTAATTACTTCAATTTCAGTTTTCTTTGAACCATATAATTCAATAAATGAAAGCACTTCGGAATATGTGAACCGACTTTGTTTGTCTTTTACATCATAATCAATAGTAATAGCAGAAAGGGTTCTTTGCTTTGCGTATTGATTGAGAGCACTGGCTTTTGATGATGCAACTGTATTTAGACCAGCAGGCAATGATTCGATTTCCTTGATAAGTTCAGTTGCCAAAGCATCAATCTCCATGTATTTAGCAGCACAATCTTTCATAGCCGTACTAAACAGTTGATGATATTCATCTTTTGTTTTTTGTGCTGATTGCTGAAGAGAGGCAAAGTTTTTAATTACATTACCAGTTAAATGGCTGTCGAAATCTAATCTTAGTTGCTGTATTGCTGCATTACTCATTGCAGCTTTGGTTAATTCATCTTGTACAGCAATAATAAATGCCTCCCACTCTTTTACTTTTGAAAGGTTATTTCTGATGAACTTCTCTACTTTTTCAATATCCTGCAAGGCTATTAGAAATGCATCCTTAGCAGCTAAAAATTCAACCGCCTTGTCAATGTAGTTTGCTTCACTTACTGCACCAGTAAAACCGCCAATAAAGGTGGCGTTTTCATCAGCCTTTGGAAATAATTTGTCAAACTCTTTCTCGCTTTTACGCAGTGTGGTTACTTTATCAGCAAAGTGCTTGGCTGTATCTCTTACGGCTGAAACCAATTCAAAATCATTGGTATTGTAATCTATTTTATGACCGATATAGTTTTCTGCTTCTATATCTAACAGGAATTGAGCTAACTCTTGTTTTTGCAATGCTGAAAGCGATTTAGAAACCGCTTTGAAAGTTGCTCTACGAAACTCTCTGGCTGCATTAAAAATGGCTGGTACACCATCATCACGCCAAGAGAATTTTTCTACGCCATTGTATTTGGCAATAACTTTTCCTGCTCTCATTAAAGCTGCCACAGAAGATATAACAGTACCGAATGTAAAGCCCGCAGGTGGTTGTTCTAAATCTTTTTCAAGTGTTGTTCCATCAACAAACGTGTTTCTTATTTTGTATAAAATTTCTTCGGCTACCTTTAGGTTTTCACCAATGAAATTACCCTGAGCATCAAAAAAGGCAAAGTCACTACCAGTAAAGTAATGTTGTAATCTTGCATTATTGGTTTCTTTAATAACCGCAGCAGCTACACTGTCGCTTAATTGTGAACCCAAACGCTTGCTGTAAACATTCTGTATAATTTGCTTCTGCTGTGTTTGCAGGGTTGTTTGCCAATTGTCTTTATTTAATTGCAGGGTATTGTACAAATAAATGGCTGTTGCGTTTAGCAAAGAATCTTCCACCAAGTCTTTAATACGATTTTGCTTTTCACCTTTGGCAGTTGAGAAGCTAATCAAAATTTTGCCTTCTTCGGAATTTGGATTGTTGTATTTCTGCTCTAAATATGTAGTGCGTTCTACTTCATCAATTAAGCGGTCTAATTCTTTAAAATAGCTATTGTCTGGCACTAACCACAACAGGTCTTTATCGTTTTGATGCTGCACCTTTAAGGCATCAATATCAGTGGTTCGGCTGTCTGAAATATTGTAAACGCTTTTAACTTTTAATTTTAAGTATTTTAGATTGGGTGTTGTTAGTTCATCATCATTATCGGTAGTGATAAAGAAATCATACTGTAAGCCTGTATCTGTTACTTTGGCTATTGTTTTTGTAAACTGGGCAGCTTTGTATGCAGTTACTAATTGCTTCTTTTTAACGAAGCCTTGAACGGTGAAACCGTTCATTTCATCCAATAAACGTTGTTCAATATCGGAGGTGATGCGATAAGTTTTGTTGGTATCTAACAACACTTTTGCCTCTGTTAATATTTCAAGTGCTTTTGTTATATCAACCTGAACTTTAAACTGATCATCAGGGTCGCTGATGAAGGATTTAATGATGTTGGGCAAAGTAGAAGGAGTAACTTCTGCTTCTGTTAAGAAATTGATGGTTTCTAAAAGTTTTCTACCAGAAATAGACGAACCTGCTTCGGATAAAATACGTTCTGCGTTATCGTAACGGCTTACCACACGAACTGGAGGCTGTGGTTGTCCTTCTTTGGCTATATGCCAACCTGTAACTGTGTGAAACAAATCGGTATGTTGTACTTCCTGCTTTAAAATATCATAAGTTGTTATTATCATTCCCCTTGCTGCTACTTTGGTAGAAGCATAACCCTTTGTACCAAAGAGAAAGTTTTGAAGCAAGTCGAACTGATACTTGTAAAAAGGGTAATAAGTGGCGTAGTTATCTGCACTATCTGTTTTGCTAATACCGGCACCGTGTATTGAAGCATGGTCGGCAATTTTACCGGCATTTTTTCTATAATGCTCGGTAAGTTTTTGAATACCTTTTTCGGTTTTCTTCAATAATCTGTTGCGAATGATTACGCCAACTTCAGTAGCTTCAAGATGTATTTTAGTTTTAAAGCGGTCAGTTACTTTTGTGAGTTGAGCTCTGCTAACATTCGAATTGTTGATTACATCATCTAATTTTTCTTGCGCTATGGCAATAGTCCAAACTTTTCCGCCTAAAGATGAAAGTGATTCACTGATGGCTTGCAAGTCCAATACAGTGATTTTCTTTTGATTTATCGCTTCACTGGCTTCATCAAACAAAAAAACGACCTTCTCATCTTTTACAATTTTAAAATAATTTGTAAGCTCTTCTTGTAATCTTGAAGAACTGAACTGATCTATATCTCTACGAATAGTGGTTATGAGATTATCATAGTCTGCTTGGGAATTGCCTTTTTTGATATAAAGCTCTTTTATGGCTTTTGCATATTTGAAGGAACTTGTTCTTATTTCATTCCAGTCTATATTCAACACATCGAATATGAAATCTTGTACAACAGTTTTTCCTTCACTCAACATTAACTGGAATAAGAAAATACCATGTTCATTCTCAGGCAAACCGAGTGATTTTAATAAATTTTTATATAAAGTAAATGAGAAACCTTTTGAGGTGTCCTGTTGAGCAACATCTAAGAAAACGACTCTTGAATTAACTGAATTTAGTTTTGAAAGTGAATTTTTAATTATTGCTTCATCATTTACACCTGTGAATCGTTGCAATATTCTTTCCCTTGCAGGAGTACCATTAATGTTTCTATTGCTAATCATATACCCCAGTAATTTCCCAAAGTATGACTTTCCAGAGCCATAAAAACCTGAAATCCATACACCTGTTTCAAGAATATTGGAAGTGTATATGCCAACAAAATCAGCATATTCTTTTGCCAAACCATCAGTAACAATATAGCTTTCAATTTCTGCTTGAATTTCCTTTTCGGAAATATCTTCTAAGTTTATTACATTTTTAATGTCTTCGCTTAGATCAATGGTCAGTATTTCTTTTATCTTCATTTTCGTATTATTCTTTAGTTAACAATCATACATCTGTACTTAGATGCTGGCCGAGAGTTTAGAAACATTAATTGGTCTCCATCTTGTGTAGCTGGATACAGAATGATTAAAGGTTTTTTTGATTTCATTACCAACTCACTTTCCATTAAGTGAATATTATCGATGCCACTACCATACAAAGCACCTGAATGTATCAGAACTGGAATTTTATCTTCATTAAATGATTTTTCAATTTTAGAAAGTATGATTGAGAATAAGTCAGGTCCCGTTTCGCCTTCAGGTGATTTGAAAATTTGATGAACAGAACCTTTCAGCAAATCAAACATATCAGTTAAATCAGAATTATTTGTTTCCACAAACGAGATAAGCAATTCATTTAAATCAATGATTGAATATTCTGCACCCATCAGCTCATTTAGTTTTACAATGAATTGGTATTCCAAATTTGGAGGGCATACCAATAAAATGGAGTTCCCTCCATTGGCATTCAGTCTTATTTCAGACCGCTTGTCTGATTCGACCAATCGCTTTACTTGCGTAATGATATGTTCAGGATTTATTGCTGTACTCATAAATTGAATCGTAAGGTTTTATTGGTTCTATACTTAGTTTATCGCCTGTATAAACCACATTAAAATATTTTGAAAACTTTTTTTGTAATAGCCTTTCGATAAACGTTTGTTTTTCGTTGAAGCTATATTTCAACCATTCACTATTCAATAGATTTGGTTTCTCTGAAATGGCTGTTAGCCAGTAAACAAATAACACAAACATCGTATCCGATAAATTTGGATGAATGATGCTTTTATTGACTGAGCCTTCCATCAATCCAAACTTCTTTAATAATGTAAGATACTTTGAAGCTGTAGTAGTAATTGTTATTTCAGACCACTTCTTTAGATCATCTTGTGTTTCTTTTAAATCTTTTATACAAGCAACTACTTCATCGTTTTTTATTGATACCCTACCACTGTAAAAGGCAGGAAAAAAGACTTTAGAATTTAAATAGTTTAATAATTCATTATTCACAGATGCATTCCAGAATAAAAGAAAAAGCACTTCGTTTGAAATTGCATTTGCCTTTATTACAGAAAGAAAAATAGATTCTGAATTGGAATTTTTAAAACTTAAAAATGTAGCCTTAATAGCTTTTTCAAATCGCATAACAGACTTATCCGTTTTAATAGCGGTATAGGTATGTAT
>Ga0075152_10000344_pt1 | contig 35275 bp, 30 predicted proteins | sample JI61114C2DNA_FD_70964 | JGI IMG/M metagenome (GOLD analysis project Ga0075152, IMG submission 70964) | Wastewater effluent complex algal communities from Wisconsin, to seasonally profile nutrient transformation and Carbon sequestration -... | ecosystem: Engineered > WWTP > Effluent > Algae...
TCGATCGCGGTAGGTGTAAGGAAGGGGCTCGTGGAGATGCAGGGGGCGGAGCAAAAAATCTGCCCCCGATGCGGGGATGATCTCCGGTGAGGCCGCCCACCCGCCACGCCGGCGGGTTGCCCGACAGGCTCACGCGCGACCGCTCGAGCCGTGAGGAGGACGGCGAGCGCGGCGAGGTCCTGAGCGGCAACCAGCAGCTCACCGATGTACTGGAGGAGCGGATCGACGCGCTCATCAGCCGCAAGCACGAGATGGTCAAGGGCCTCTTCGGCGGTGACGGCGACGACTCCGAGCTCAGCAAACTGAGCGCCGAGGAGCTGCTTTCGTTGATCGCGCTGGACCCTTCGCTCGCACACATCGACGAGGCATGACTTCTGCCCCGGCACCGCGGGGAACGCTTTCACGGCCGTCCCCATGGATCAGGGTTGACCCGGGGCCACGGCCATATTCCACGGTGAACCTCCAAAATATGGTTCAGGGAGCTTGCAGAAGGTCCGCCACATGATAATTGTCGGGACATGCGCCAAGCCGCACTCGCCCTCCTGCTCGTGATCCTCGCCTGCAACGACGGCCCCGATAGCCCTGCGCCGGGGAGCCGGGCGATGTATGAGCCCTGCACATCCAACTTGCCGCCCGAGGAGGAGCTCTGTGCCGCGGGCCTCGTGTGCCAGGGTTCTCTCAATCCGACGGAGTCCTACTGCGCGCCGGCCTGTCCAGCGGCCTCGGATGATATCTGGTCGCAGGATCCAGAATGCCCGGAGTACGAGGGCTTCATCAGCTACTGTGGCGAGTTTTCCGGTGCCTTCGCATGCGTCATTCAATGCGAGACTTCATGCCCTGATGGGCTGGGACTTCAGTGCCCCGACAACGGTAGTCGGTGTGTGGGTCAGGGAGGTTCCTGATCGTCGTCGCTGCCCTGGGGCGGTTCTGGTCTCGTCTTACTGTCCCACATCGAGTGACTGGGCGAACCCGGGACCTCGATCCTGGGATCGAACAGATCGCCCCGGCGAACGAATGGTCGGAGCGACACGTCCAGACGGGGCGCCCCGACGTTGAGGGTATTGGGGAGCGGCCTGGACTCAGTTTCGCCCCTGGCAAGCGCCTCCCATGCCCCGGGGCTCGACGGTGGCTCCTCGTCCGATAACGATTGTTCGGGCCCGGGAGCCGATGGTCCCGTGCAGGTGGCAACAGCGAGGACAGCGGTACCCATGCAGGCGCTCGCCGGAGTCGGCGCTGGTGTGCCAGCGGTCCCCGCGGAAGGCAGCTCGGTAGCGCGGGGGTCTGGCCCCGGCATGGCCGCAACGGTGGGCTCCTCGGGGAGCGGGGCGGGCTCCGGGGTGGGCTCCTCCGCAGGGGTGGGGGCTGGCGAGGTCTCCGGGGCCGGCGAGGGCGCGGCCATGGCCCCGCCGGCGGCGGTCGCTTTCGCGGCGGCTTCGGCCTTCTCGGCGGTCGCTTTCGCGGCGGCTTCGGCCTCCTCGGCGGCCTCCTCCTCGGCGATACGGCGGATAAGCGCCGAGTTCGGATCGTGGAGCTGACCGAACAGGAGCGTGCATCGCCGCCCCTCCCCCTCCCCCGCTGTCCACTCGGCGAAGAGCGAATATTCGATCAGTCGGTCGATGCAGTCGCGGATGTTGCGGTCCCCGCCAGAGAGCGGCGTCCCCAGCATGCGCGCGAGCTCGCCATGGACCTCGACGCGGGTGCCCGTGGTGTCGTGCCGGCACCACTCGAGCGCCTCCAGGAGAAGCAGCACCAGTTCCCGGGCCTTGCGCGCCCCCCGGCCCTTGAGGCGGCGATACAGGCGCTTGAGGTGCCGCCGGCACAGGCCCGCGTGCGGTTCGGACATCGCCTCGTGGCCCGGCGGGCAGGCCCCCCGCGGCCCCGCGTTGGCGGCCTGGCCCGTCGGCGGTCCGGGATCTGCAGCCGTCAATGGCTCGAAGGTGAATACGCGATCACCGGGCCGGCCGGGTGGCTGGTTCGCCGTCGATCCGGGATTGGCGCCGCTGAACTCCCGCAGCAGCCGGTCGATATCGAACGGCTCGCCGAGGAGCGCCTCGCCCCAGGACACACGCGCGATCGGACGCGTGATGAACCCGTCGATGTGGAGCAGCGCGAGCTGGTCGCCGACCTGCACCAGCGCGATGAGGGTGTTGTCGGTCACCGCGTGGTACCCGATGACGCCCACGACGTCGATCGAGCGCAGGTAATGAAAGTGCCCCTGCAGGACGATCTGCAGGGGCCTGGCCCGGCGCTTCCCCCACGCCACGAGGCCATGGCGCTGGAGCTCGCCCGGAGTGTCGACCCCGAGCAGCTCGATGCCCACACCGTCCTCGTGGGTGAGCATGCACGGGCCATTGGCCGGCCCGAGGATCCGCAGTTCCCCGCCAGGAACAACCATCCGCAGCGAGCCCGCGACCGGCTCCCAGCTCAGCGGCGCGTCGGCATAGGCAGGTCCGCCGGGCACGCCACGCATCGCCAGGTCGAGCGCGAGCCGCTCGAGTTTGGCACCCGGGCCATAGCTGATCTCGCGACGCCCGCGGACGATCCTGTGTGAAGCGGCGTCGGGCCCTTCCACATCATTGCGCGGGGCCTCGACCTCGAAGAGGACCGTCAGCTTCCAGAACTCGGGATAGGTGGTCAGCAGGAGCTTGCCCTCGGCGATGTCGGCCACCTGTCCCTGAGGGGCCGGACGCCACTGGAGTGGCCGGTCCGCCCGCACCACCAGGGCATTCCGAAGCGCATCGGCCACCGTGAACAGCGGGGCGATGTCCGCCTTGCCTGCCATCCCCATACGCACCCCTCCTCATCAGGGAACCTACCCAAGGAGGACACCGGGTGCAACGGCCGGGCACCCGGGCCACGGGGCCGCGGACGCGACCGCCCGGTGGCACCGCCAGGCCGAGCGGGCCCGGCGGCCGCCGGCCACCGGGCAGGCGGCCACCGGCCACCGGCCAGGCGGCCACCGGGCCCAACTGTCCATCGCTGTCCAAACTTTCCATGGACATTCCGGACAGTCCAGCGCGGTCTCACGCGACTTTCCAGCGTGTCCATACCGCGGTCCGCCAATTGTCCATGGCCCCCGGCGGCCGCTCCACAATGCACGCCATGCGGATATCGAATCTGCCCCATCGAACATGCGCGCATTAACCAATGCGGCGCCCCCATTGCCACGCTCCCGCGAATCGGCCTACGATACGGACATGGCTGAGCAACCAGTGAATGGGGCCGCGCACAAGGTGGCCGTGGAGAACGCAGAAGGTCACGTGCTCGCGGGTCCATGGGCGGTGCCGGAGCCCGATGTGCTTCCGCTGGTCCTGAAACTCATGGGCGACCATCCGGGCACGACTGTGCTGGTCGACGGCAAGCCCATGAGCGTGCGGACGACGCCCCCCATCACGCACGTCGAGAGCGCGACCTGTGAGGCCATGCCGATGTCGCCGACCGACCTCCAGGACGGGCTCGCGGTCATCCAGATGGCGAACACGATGATGTGGGCGACCCTCGACCGGTCGGCGAGCATGCAGGCATGGATGCTGCAGCAGGCCAGCGCCTTCACCAATGACCTGCTCGCGCAGAACCGCAAGCTCGCCGACCAGGCGCTGGAGCTGCAGGCGCGCTTCCAGGAGTCGATGAGCCGCATCGACCTGATGGAGACCGAGAAGAAGCTGATCGAGCACGACCTGATGGCGCGCCGGCTCTCGCGGCACGCCATCGCCCAGAACCGGGCCGAGGAGGAGGCCGCGAGGCCGCCGCCACCGCCCGGCCAGCCGTGGATCGAGGAGCTCATCGCCGGTGTCAGCGCATTCCTCGGCGCGCAGCGCCAGCCGCCCAAAGACTGGCCCAGGAACTGAAAGGAACGACCGATGCCCGACTACCAGGAAAAAGAGCCCGGCGACTCACCGGGGCGCTTCATCAACCGGATCGGCGAGGGCGTGCGCGCCGACCTCGAGAAGAGCTTCACCCAGCGCGTCGTCGAGATGCGCGAGGAGATGCGCGCGGAGCAGGACCGTGCGGAGGCCGAATGGATCTGCTCCAACGAGTCGCTACGGACGCAGCGAATGGCCGAGTATCGCCGGGGTACATGGTTTGAGCTCGGCGGCCTGGCCGCGAGCGCGGCCACGGGCTTCGCGTCCGGCTTCCTCGCGCAGCGCCAGGCCGACCTGCGGCCGATGGGCGTGCCCGCGATGGCGATCGTCGGCCTGCCCGGCATGGTCGTCGGCACGATGCTCGACGAGAGCGTGGCGACCCGCGCCTACTTCGTCGTCGGCGGGACCATGTTCTCCGTCGGGGCGACGACCTACGCGCTGCTGAATCCGCGGCCGCCCAGGGAGACGCCATGAGCATCACCATGAGCACCACCGTGGTCGCCCGCATCGCTCGCGTGATCACCGGCCACGACACGGCCACGAAGCTTGAGGCCTTCGACGACGATGGCCTCGAGATCAAGTTCGAGGTGTCGCCCGCACAGGCGCGCGCCATCGTGCCGGGCCAGGTCCTGGTCCTGCAGTGGTCCACGCACACCATCCCCGAGTGGACGTCGTCGGAGACATTCGCGGTCGGGACCCGCGTGGACCTCAAGGACCCCATCGACCTCGAGTTCGACATCCGCAGCGAGCCGCCCGCGAGCGCCGCGACCCCCGCGAGCGCGCGCAACATCCTCGACGAGTTCAACACGCTCCTGGGTACGCCCCGGAGGAAAGGATAGAGACCGACATGAACGCAGAACAGAAAGATAACGTGATGCTTTTGGCCCGCCAGATCGCGGAGGAGCTGTGCCGCAATCAGGGCATGCAGATGCTGCCCGCCACCGCACCGGCCCTGCAGGCCTGCGGCACGAGCATGCCCAGCAACGGCTGCGAGGGCCTGCTGTACGCGCCGATCACCGCCCAGCGCTTTTATCGCGGCGGACGCACCGACCTGGCCGTCATCCTCTCGGGGCAGATCCCGGTGGTGCCGGGCTCGGAGGTGACGCTCGCGCAGGACGTGCGACCGCCGTGGCCGACCGGCTGCTACAGCCTGCGCTACCGGCTGGCCAACAATGGCAACAACCACGACGAGATCCAGATCGAGTGGTTCCTCGACGACGAGCAGCTCGACACCAAGCACTACGGCAGCGAGATCTACAACAGCGACGGCACGGTGATCGGCGACGGTCTGCTGCCCGTGCCGATGGCGATGGGCCAGCACTGCTGCGTCGGCGGCAACAACCGCCTGCGGGCCCGCATCCGCCACATGGGCAACAACAACCAGATCGAGAACATCCGGCTGTTCGTCCACCACGGCAAGGGCGTCAAGTGCTGCTCGTCGTGCTCGATGGGCCGCGCCTGCGACTGCGGCGGCGGCCACTCGTAGGTGGCTCGCGGCGAGGCCGCGTGTGCATGGGTTGAATGAATGGGACGCGGCCGCGCGACGGCCGGGATGGAGTGTGCATATGGAAAAGATCAAGCTGCTCGCGCAGCAGCTCGACGGGGTCACGCCCGTCGAGCAGGCGCCGGACTTCCACCTCGTCGACGGCTGGCAGCAGGCGACCTTGCCCGCGGCGGCCGGCGTGCTGCCGGCGCCCCTGTGGCGCAAGGTGCCCGGCGGTGACCCTTACCTGCTTCACGTCAGCGTGCTGACCACGAACCCGCTGAGTGCCGGCGACATGTTCGAGCTGCAGAGCGGACCACCGGTCCAGCCGCGACGGCAATACCGGCCCACGCCGGGCAACACGCTCCTCGTGCTCGTGCGCCCGACGGACCGGCTGCGCCTCCTCGTCGCTCCGCAGGCGCAGATCGTCGTCGAGCTGCTGGTCGAGAGCATCGGCGGCGTCAACGAGCTCGGCTCACGGCTGTACGACTGGGCGCAGGCGAGCCAGGCGAGCCAGGTGCAGAAGGCGACCTCGGCGACCCTGGTCGGGCCGGCCCCGCTGGCGGCCTGGACGGGCCTGTGGCACATCGTCCACAACTCGCCCAATCCCGACGTCGTGCTGCTGCCGCCGCGCGGGCTGGTGCCGCTCGACGCGGTGCTGACCTTCACCAAGCGCGGGATCGGGACGCCGGTGCTGCAGGCGGGGCCGGGAGACACGCTCTCGGGCGGCCTGCCGAACATACCCGTCACGCGCACGATGGTCATCCACAACAATGGCGACGAGTGGGCCTTCGTCGGCGATTGAGCGCACCGCCATGCTCGTTAACCGCCATCACGTCCAGATGCTGATCGACTTCGGTGCGATCGCGCAGGGCAAGTCGGCCCAGCAGCTCGCCCCGCTGAAAGATCGACTGGAGGCCTTTCTAAACACGCTGGGCGGGGCGGCCTCCCCGGCGGCGCGACGAGCCTTCGCGGAGCGCATGTCGAAGGAGGACCGGCCCTGGTCCGCGGTGCGCCGTCCTGACCCGGGCATGCACCTGGCCGCGGGGACAGGTGCCTCGCTCGGGGGACCCCCGGCCGCGCTGCTCGTGCGCGGGCAGGAGGACGACGATCCCGACGGCGAGGAGGACGGCAATCGCGTGCCCTCGGCTGAACCGTGGGCGGGCTTGCGCGACGCGCTGAATCGCTGGGACACGTCCGAGATCCTGCGCTGGGCGGGCCCCGTCGGCTGGCAGCAACCGGACATGCCAGTCGAGCGCATGCAGGACGTGGAGCTCGCGGGGCCGTCCCCCGCACTCGATCCGACCACGCCCACCGAGGCGGCGAGCCGCGCCGCGCAGGAGGCCGACGCGCGCAGCCAGAAGACGCTGCGCGCGGTCGGCATCGCCGCCGCAGCCGGGGGCACGGGTGCGCTGCTGTTGGGCCTCGGGCGTGCGCTCGGGCGGCCCGCCATGACCTCACAGGCCGCCCCCTCGGGCGCGAAGGACGACACGCCATGAACAAGCTCGTGTGGATCACCCTCGGTACCGTGGCCGCCACCGGCGGCGCGGTCGCTGGCGCCTCGTACGTCTATCGCCGCAAGCAAGGTGCCGTGGCAGACGGCCCAGGCGATACGTCCAAAGGCGAGCCGGCTGGCGCACCCTCGGCCGATCGCCCGACGCCGGATCCTGCCATCCTGACGCCGCTCGCGTGGGATGGCGCGGCCGGGCTGCCGACGGCCGCGGACGTGAAAGGCGACCTCGTCCGCAACTGGGGCCGCACGCCGCTCGACCTGCGGCCGCTGCTGCTGGCCGCCGAGGAGGCCAGCCAGATCTCCGGGGCCGCGCGCCTCCTGGCGATCGTCGGTTACCGCGAGTCCCGCTTCGATCCGAATGCACACAACGGCAACGCCGCGGACGAGCAACGCGAGCGCGACGCATCCTCGACGGCCTACACGCAAAACAAGGCGCGTAACCCTCCGCTCGCGTTCGGCGAGGCGGCGGCCAACTTCGGCAGCGGCGGACTGTTCGGCGCGCTCGCGCCGTACTTCCTGTGGACCGGCGTGCAGGAGCTCGGGACGAAGGCGCCGCTGCTCGGCGCCGACCCGCGCATCATGTTCCTGCCAAGAGTCGCCACCTTCGCGGCATGCGTATACCTCGCGCGCCTGCTGAAGAACTACGACGTGCAGGACCTGCCCGACATCAAGGTCGGCTGGGGCAGCGTCAGCCTGCTCAAGGGCGATGGCCGCACCAGCGAGACCTACCGGAGCATCCGCAACAACTTCGTCGCCGACGCGGCCACGCTGGGCATCGACCTCGCCGACGCGGCCACCATCCCCCCGCGCCTCAACGCGGAGCGCTGGCCCGGCGTCGCCACCGTGTTCGAGCGCATCGTCGGCAAGCTCCCGACCCCGAGGGCCGTGTCGTGAGCGCCAGCCACCTCGCCGAGTGCCACGGCGGCGACATCGAGGCCCTGGCGGACGTCGCCGGCGACTTCGACGCCCGGTCGCCCGAGGAATCCGCGGCATTTATCCTGCGCACCTGGACTGGCATCGCCGGTACCGTGGGCTTCGCGCAGGCGCTCGCCGACGCGATGGCGGCGCTCCGCGGCACCCGGCTCGCCCTGGTGGGTCTGCACGCCGCCGCGCTCGCGGCCTTCGACCGCTGGTCCGCGAAGCCGCGCCGGCCGCTCTCGTCCGAGCTCCCCGCCGTCGTTCGCACCGCCCGCGCCAAGGTCCGCCACGAGGTGCTGCTCGCGCTCGGTGAGTCGCGCCGCGCGACGCTGTGGGCGATCGACGAGCCCGCCGCGCGCCTACCTGCCCGCGCCTGCTTCGAGCGCGGCCCGGCGACCACCGTCAGCGGTCGAGCCTTCCTGGTCGACGCCGCCGAGAACTTCTTCCACGACAACCGCAAGAGTTACCCCGGCGATCCGCTTGGCGCCTGCCGATGGGAGACCCCGGTGATCCTGTCCCTCGGGACATACCCCTGGGTCCTCGGCAGCAAGCTGCACCGCACGCCGCCCGCCCTCGACTGGGACGCGGCCACGCCCTGGAACCCCGCCTCGGTCGCCATGCGCCTCGCCACCAGCCTCTGGCAGCCGCTCGGCAACCTCCAGCAGGACGCGACACAGGTCGTCCAGCAGTACCGCCACTACACCCGCGCCGTCGACCTGGCGCTGGCGGCCGTCCCGACCTGGCCCAAAGGTCAGCCCGGTCAGCTCGCCCGCAAGGGCCTGCTGCTCCACGTCGACCACGGCAGCCTCGACCTCGCGGGCATCAACTCGCCGCTCGGCTACCTGTCCGCGACCGCGCACAACTTCATCATCGAACGGTTCGCCACGTTCTTCGCCGTGCGCCGCGCCCACGCGCGCGTCGCGGGCCAGCTGCCGATCGAGCTGCGCCGGGCGATCGCCCACAACCCCGATCCCTGCCTGCGCCGCCTCACCACCGATCCCCTCGCACGCGGTCTCTCCGCGACCCGAGCCTGAACCATGGCCTTGCAGAGCCCCAGCCATCCGATGTTCGCCCAGGTGCCCGACGAGTTCTTCTCGCCGTTCCCCTCGAACGACAGCCTGCTGTCCGGCAAGTACCAGGCGCTCACGCGCACCAGCGCCAAGGTCACCGCCGAGCTGGCGACGATGCAGCAGGCGAAGGCGTTCAGCATCACGCTGCAGATCCTGCAGAAGACGCGGGCCACACGAGCGGGCGACCTCCTGACCGACTGGCTGCCCGAGGTGGCCTGGTTCAAGGAGGAGGCGGGCGTGCAGCTTCTCCAGGGGATCTTCGCCGAGGTGCCCTGGACCAAGACCAGCGACCCGCAGCAGCTCGTGGAGGACATGGGCCGGGTTGGCCTCGACGTCGCGCTCACGGCCATGGCGGCCGTGCCCGTCTACGGCACCATCGCCAGCGCGCTCGTCTCCGGGGGCCGCCTCCTGTATCGACTGATGACCAAGCGCGAGGAGAAGGTCCTCGCGCTGCCCTGGGCCGAATACAGCAAAGACATCGACGAGGAGATCTATGTTCGGTTACGCGACGATGTATTTCCATACTTCGACTGGACGGCGATCTTCCTGCCCCCCTTCGAGGATGCGCCGTGGAAGGTCGGCGAGGCGAAGGGCAAGGGCCTCGTCTTCGGCCCGCTGCGCCCTGGCGACAAGGATCTGGCGTGGACCTCCAGCTACGGCTGTATGCCCGGCACGGTCCGGGTCGCCGGTCAAACCCAGTCGATCATGACACCGCCCGGCGACGTCCCGTCGGGCCTCGCGCGCAACCTGCGTCATCCCAAGGGCGTGACCCCGAAGTCGGTGCCGATGGACTGGCACTCGACCGTGATCGCATGCGGCGACTATTTTCCCAGCCTCGCGCAGGTCGGGGCGGTGACCTGGCAGCAGTGCATGCGGGCGGGCGCGCCGGTCATGTACTGCCTCGACGCCGATGCGATCGACACGGCCTGGAAGAACTACTGGGCCAACTTCTACGCCTCGGCCTGGGACGCCTACCGCAACGCGGGCCCGCTGCTCAAGATCCCGCCGTTCTTCCAGTTCCTGGGGACGCGCCTCGTCAGCGAGCTCGTCGAGCCCTACATCTGCACACGGCGCACGCCGAGCTCACCCTGGGAGCTCGGCATCCCCTTCGGCGCCTTCCGCCCCAACGCACTCGTGCATCCCGGCATTTTTAAAGAGGGCGCCGCGGGAAAGGACGTTCGCAACCCCTGCGCCTGGGTCGAGACCGACACCCCGAAAAAGAAGGGGCACCCCGACTGGCCGTACGGCGGCAAGCCGGTGCAGCACAAGTCGCTTCGGGCCACGCGCTATGCCACCCATACGAGCCCGGCCACGAGCAAGCCGGCCCCGGCGGGCTATCGCTGCATGCCCTGGCCGACGCCCGAGGCCGCCGCCGCCGAGTATGCGCCCGTCTACGAAACCCTGATCAAGCCGGCCGTCCAGGCGCTGCGCGAGCGCCAGGTCCACTGCCTGCGCTCGACGCTGGTCTGCGCCTACACCCGCCCGGTCGCCGTCGACAAGAAGCCCGCCTACGCGGCGTTCGCCCGGTCGCCGACCCTACAAAAGCTCTGCCTCGACGTGCGCGCGCAGCTCTTGAAGCACGAGGCGCGCTTCCTCGTGAACCTCAAGGACGTCGACGACATCGACCCGCCGTTCGCGGCGGCGCTGCGAGCATCGGGCGTCAACAACAGCTTCGGCCAGAAGCAGGTGGGCCTCGGGCGGCTCGGCGCCACCGACCTCACCGGCGACGACGCCCCGATGCCACCCGCGCCGCAGATCGCGGGCGGGGTCGCGTTCGAGAACTTTGCGGCCCCGCCGGCCCCGCGTTCCGCGGTCGGTCTGGTGGCAGGTGCCACCGGCGTGGCCGCCGTCGCGGCCGGATACATCTGGATCAAGCGGAGGAAAACACATGGCATTCAGGAGTGACCCCATTGTCGTCGGGCTGCGCCCCGACTCGGCAAGAGCAACACCCAGGTCCGAGGCCCAGCGCGAGGGAAGACCCGACGCCGCCGCGCCCGCGGACCCGGCGGCGGATCCCGCCGAGGCCTGTCGCCAGGCCTACGCCGAGTTTCGCGAGCTGGCCTCGAAGACCGAGCGACGCTGGCGATGGATCGCCGCGATCACCGGCGCCACGGGCCTCGGCCTCGGCGCCGCGGTGGGGGTGTGGCAGGGCCGGCGGCGCGCGAATGCAGCGCTGCCCGAATCGACGTGAAGGAGGTTGAGGTCATGGCGAGCATCATCATCGACGAGATCGTGCCGACAAAATGGCGTCTGCGCCTGCGCGACCCGGAGGGCAAGACCCGCGAAGTCGAGGTCCGGGCGGGCACGCCCGTGCAGCTGGACACGGACGAACTCAAGGGCGCCGGAACCGGCAAGAAGAGCGAGCATTCGAACGAGGAATCGTCGCCCAGGGAGGGGCGCGAGAAATCGCGTGGTGATGCGGCCGACAACGCTCGTACGGCCGACAAGCCGCGCGTCGACGCGGCGGACAAGTCTCGCAGGGCCGACAAGCCCCGCGCAGAGTCCGACACGACGCGCGGGACCGACAAACCGCGGATCGACGCGGCCGACAAGTCTCGTACGAGCGAAAGGCCGCGCGCGGGTTCAGACAAAGCCCGGGTGACCGACAAGCCGCGTGCCGCCGACAAGGCACGAACGGGAGGCAGAGCCCCGAATACGGCCCGAGCCGGCAACACCGCGAAGCCCGTGGAGGACAGGCCCGAACCCACCCCGGAGCCGCCGGCAATTCGCCGTCGCAAGCCCGAGCCCGGCCCCGGCCCCGGTGGCTTGGTCTGGGAGCCGATCGAGGACGACGGCATCCCCGGCGTGCGCGCCAGCTTCGAGCGCGGGGCCTTCAAGATCCTGCACGCAGGCGGTGAGGCCTATGGGCTGTTCTACGAGTGGAACAGCGGCAAGTACCAGACGCTGCAGTGCGGCCCGCTCGACGCCCTCAAGCAAGCCGCCGCGCGCTGGACCGAGGACGGCAAGCTCCAGGCGCCACGCAGCAACCTCGGGGCCGAGGCGGCCAAGCTCGCCTGCGCGCCGAAGGATGAACCAGCCGCGCCAGGGGCCGAGGCGGTCAAGGACAATCCGCCTGCATCGAAGAACAACCCGCCCACGCCGCCCTCGAACGGCGGGGTCCCGCCCGTCGATCCCGAGAAGGACAAGATCTTGATGCAGGGCTTCGAGGCCAGCGTGCAGAAGATGATGGTCGCTCGCAAGGGGGCGACATGAGCCGCGAGACCCGGATGCTCGAGGAGTTGATCGGCGACCTGATCGATCATCCACCGCCCGGCGTGGCGCCCGACGAGATCGAGGCGTGGCTGCGGTCGCACGCGGACGAGCTTATCGCCACCGTGCAGCGCGCGTGCAACGATCGGTCGGGTCACTACTACGAGGTCGGCGGCACCTGGTACGTCGACGACCAGTTTTTGCAGCATCTCGCCGCCCGCCACGAGACCCTGCCGATGCGCGCCGACTGGGAGGTGCTGCTGCCCGGGGGCGCGCTGCGCTGCCGGATGCTGCGCGGCCAGCCGGCACTGCCCGGCCAGGTCGGGGTGCTCTATGCCTGCGAGCCCGTCGAGGACCTCGAGTTCCCCGCGCAGCTCCACCGCTGGGCGCACGAGCAGGGCCTGGCCCGCTTCGAGGGCCAGTGGTCGCAGTGGCCCGGCACCACGGCCAGCCCGACCCCGGCCAAGCCGGGCTGCGGCTGCGCCGGGGCTCCAAAGTCGCCGGCCCCGAACAGCCACGGCTGCGGCTGCACGGCCTGTCAGGCCCGTCACGCGGAGGACCACGCATGAGCCCCGCCGAATTTCTCGATGCCCTGCTGCCGTCGTGGCGCGCCACCCTGCCGCCCTCGATCGACCACGCCTACTTCGACGCGTTCGTAGCCCGCCACCGCGCCCAGCTCGAGGCCACGCTCGCCCCGCTGGTCGCGCTCCAGTCCACCGACGACCGATCCTCGCGCGAACCAACATCGAACCGGGCCAGGGTCGCAGACCTCGACGCCCCGCGCGACGGCCGAACGAAGGGCGAGCGCACCGCCGCCAACCTCGCGGCGATGCAGCTCGTCATGCAAAAGACCCCGGGCCACTTCACCGCCGCCGAGCTCGGCACCCTGCTCGGATACACCGGCTGGGGCGGTCTCTCGATCGAGTCGGTGCGCGCCAAGTTCCCCTCGGGCCTGAGCCCCGAGACCTTCGGACTCATCCACGAATACTACACGCCCACCGTCCTCGCGGACGCGATCGCCGACGCCATCTGTCCGCTGCTCCCCGCGCTCGCCGGCACCGACGGCGTGGTGCGGGCGATCGAGCCGAGCGCCGGCATCGGCCGCCTCATCCGCGCATTCTCGGCCCGCCGCTGCGTCCCCCTGCAGGGCAGCACCACCAATGGTGTCACGCTGCGCTGGACCGCGGTCGAATACTCGAACGTCAGCAGCAAGTTGCTCGCCGCCGTGCGCCCCGACGTCGCCCTGCACAGCATGCCCCTCGAGCGCTGGATGACCCACGAGGGCAGCCGCCAGCAGGGCACCTTCAACCTCGTCGTCAGCAACCCGCCCTACGGCGAGCGCGGCGCGGCGGCCCTCGAGGACACCGACGCCTTTTACAAGGAGAACCGCGCCTACGCCTACTTCATGCGCCGCACCCTCGACCTCCTGGTCGCGGGTGGCCTCGGCGTGTTCCTCGTCCCCGCCGGCTTCCTCACCGGAAACGGCAACCGCGGCGTCCGCGAAAAACTCCTGCTGCGCCACCACCTCGCCGCCGCGTTCCGCCTGCCGAGCCAGACCGCCGACGGCCGCGACTTCGTGCCCGGCGCCAACGTCGTGATGGACGCCCTGTTCTGGCGCAGCCGCGGCGGCGAGCTGACGGCTGTCGACGAGGACGATCAGTTCATCCTCGACGGCGACTACTTCGATCGCTTCCCCAACCACATCCTCGGCACCGTCGACGGCCAGAGCAACGGCGAGGAGGAGGCCGGCGTCGCCCGCAAGGGCCGCTGGCGCTACAGCGTCTCCGGCGACTTCAAGGGCCTGCCGCCGCTCGAGGAGCGCCCGCTGTGCGAGGCCTGCGTGCTCGGCCCCATCGTCCATCATGAAGCGACGCCCTTCGAGAGCGTCGTGCTCACGCAAGACGAACCTGTCCCCGAGGACACCCCCGAGCCGCAGCGCGTCGCGCTCGCGCTCGGCCACCGCGTCGGCCGCTACCTCGCGCTGCAGGGCGACGAGAAGGCCGCCCAGCTGTGGCCCGAGCTGCACGCGGCCCTCGAAGACTTCATCAAGACGCCCGCCCTCGCGCAGGTCGGCGGCAACCCGTGGAAGTGGATGCCGCTGCGCGCCCTCGCCGACAAACACAAACGAACCGCCGCCCAGCACCTGCTCTCCGCCTTCCACAAATCCGGCGACCTCATCCCGGCCCTCGCCCGCGCCCCGAAGGTCGAGCCGCGCTACCAGGGCCGCCCCGACGACGTCGTCGCCCAGGCCGAGCTGCTCTTTCGCCACCAGCGCGCCCTCACCATCGAGGCCCTGCAGGCCTTCCACACCAGCCTCGGCGGCACGCTCGAGCGCCAGGAGCTGCTCGCCCAGCTCTACGCCGCCGACTGGAACCGCGACGGCCACGACCTCTACCCGCTGTCCGCCTACACCACCGGCCCCGACTTGTGGGCCCGGTACGACCGTGCCGCGCCCCGGGCCGCCGCGGGCGACGAGCAGGCCGCCGTGCAGGTGCGCCGCCTGCTCGACGCGATCAAGCCCGCCGTCTTCGAGGACATCGAGGACCTCAGCCCCGAGCACGGCTTTGTCCCGCTCGACCTCGTCTCCGAGTGGCTCTCCGAGACCCTCAATGGCCGCCTCGGCCCGCTCGCCCTCGAGCGCGCCGACGGCCTCGTGCAGGCTCGCGGCCACGGCTACACCACCCTCGGCGAGGACTCGCGCGGCCTGACCGCCGCATCCCTCGCCTTCCTGGGCTTCCTCAACCACGACCCCGAGCTTTTTAAACCCCCACGTCCCCGCCGACAAAAAGGCGAGCCTCCGCTCTCGAAGGAAGAGCGCGCCGCGATGAAGCGCAGCATCGCCGAGGAGCGCGAGAAGATCGCCACACAGTGGCGAAAGTCCTTTCGCACCTGGGTCGCCGCGAGCCCCGATCGCCGCGCCCGGATCACCGAGGCCTACAACCGGACCCACCGCGGCCGCATCGTCCCGACCTACTCCACCGAGCCCCTCGACATCGCGCGCTGGGGCGCCGGTGCGCCGACGCTGCGCCCGCACCAGATCGCCGGCGCGCGCCGCCTGCTCGCCTTCCTGCGCGGCCTGCTCGCCTTCGACGTCGGCGTCGGCAAGACCTACACGGGCCTGGCCTTCCTCGCCTATGCGCGCCAGATGGGCCTGATCCGCCGCCCCGTGATCACCGTGCCGAGCTCGCTGGTCTGGAAGTGGCACGACGACATCCTGTGCACGCTCCCGGATTACCGCGTGCTCGTCATCGGCTCGAAGCGCAAGAAGATCACCCGCGGCGCCCGCAAGGGCCTCGTCACCTCCGAGACCGACACCCCCGAGGAGCGCGCCGCCAAGTGGGTCTCGTTCCAGAGCGGCGAGGTCGACGTCGTCATCCTCAGCTTCGACGCCCTCGGCCGCACCAAGATGAGCCAGGAGGCCGTCGTCGAGTACATCAATTCCGTGGAGGCCGTGCGCCGCTCGATCAGCCTGCGCCGCCGCAACCTCCAGGACCAAAAGCCCGACAAGCTCAGCGAGCGCGACAGGGCCCTGCTCGAGCACGGCGTCGCCGCCTGGGTCGCCGAGACGCTGCGGCTCCCGAAGGGCCATCAGTACGACCCCGGCATCGCCTGGGACGACCTGGGCATCGACCTGCTGATGGTCGACGAGGCGGCGGCCTTCAAAAACCTGTACATGCCGCAGGCGCGCGAGGACGGCGTGCCGAAGTTCATGGGATCGAGCGGCGAGGGCAGCCATCGCGCCTGGCAGCTCGACTTTCGCGCCGCCGCCGTGCGCCGCCGCACCGGCGGCTCCGGCATCGTGCTGCTGTCCGCGACCCCCGCGAAGAACAGCCCGCTCGAGTTCTACAACATCCTGCAATTCATCGACCCGACGCTGTTCACGCGCAGCGGCATCCACGACCCCGAGCAGTTCATCGACCGCTTCCTTCGCATCGAGCGACGCGACGTGCTCGACGCCTCCTTCAACGTCACCGAAAAATCCGCGGTCGTCGGCTTCAAAAATCTCCCGGACCTGCGGGGCCTGATCGACGAGGTCTCCGACTTTCGCACCGCCAAGGACGTCGGCCTCAAGCTCCCGCGCCCGATCCTCAAGATCGTGCCAGTGACGATGGACGACGAACAGGAGGACAAGTACAGCGCCGCCGTCGCGGAGATCGAGGACATGCTCGAGCACCCCGACCCGAACGGCCGCTCCGGCAACCGCATCCTCGGCCTCTTGGCCCGCCTGTCGCTGGTCGCCCTGCACGCCCAGCTCGACGAGGGCTACACCTTCAAAACCGCATTGACCGGCGGCACCTCGCAGCGTGTCGTCCCCGAGGCGCAGACCGATCTATGGGCGCAGCGCGGATGGTCTCCCCGCAGCGCCGCGGATGACGACGGCAACATCATCGTCGAGAAGACCCTCGCACGCCCGACGAACTACGCGAGCCCGAAGTTCATCGAGTGCGCGCGCCGCATCGCCGCCAGCGCGCACTGCGGCCACGTGATCTTCTGCGAACCGACCGCGACCCACCAGTGGATCCGCGAGACCCTGGTCGAGCACGGCATCCCGCGCGAACGCATCGCCATCCTCAACGCCGAGACCGCCGCGCCGGCCGACCGCATCCGCATCGCCCGCGAGTTCAACGGCCTGGCCAGCGAGCCGCCCGAGCCGGGCACCTGCGCCCGCCCCGGCGACGCCAGCGTGCCGCCGCTGTACGACGTGCTGATCGTCAACTCGGTCGCCAACGAGGGCATCGACCTGCAGGTGCGCACCTGCATGCTGCACCACATCGACCTGCCATGGACCGCCGCGGACTTCGATCAACGCAACGGCCGCGGGGTCCGTCAGGGCAACACCCTCGGCACCATCAACCTCAACCTCTACTTCGCCGATCGCTCGATGGACGGCTACCGCTTCGACCTGATCAACGGCAAGGCGACCTGGCTCGCCGACCTGCTCCGATCGCAGGTGCGCGAGACCAACAACCCCGCCGCCCAGCAACAGCTGACCCCCGAGGACATTTTATTAATGATCTCGCGCGACAAGGAGAAGACGCAGCGCATGCTCGACGAGAAGAAGCGCCGCAAGATCGCCGAGACCCGCGCGCTGATCGCCAAAGAGGCCGCCCGCCTGCTGCGCCAGGCCAACGGCCGCTTCCGCGACGCCCGCGCGAGCACCAGCCCCGAGCGCGCCGCCAAGCTGCGCGAGGAGGGCGAGGAGCGGCTCGAGGAGCTGGCCAAGGTCGACCCCGAGGCCTGGCCCTGGCGCGCCTGGATGTACGCCGTCCGCGACACCGAGCTCCTCGTGCCCGAGGACGGCAGCGCCTTCGTCCACGAGGGCCTGCGCGTCGCCAGGCCGCGCCCCGGCGCCGCCGGTCAATACGAACACCTCGAGTTCGGCCGCGTGCTCGCCACGCCGAACGGCGAGCGCATCGGCCTGCGCGCCGCCGGCTCACCCACCTGGGAGCTGGTCCAGACCCTCACCCTCGCACCTGACCATCTCCCGCACGAGGGCGGTCCGCCGTGGCCCGCCGACGACGAGTCCACCACCGCCGCCGCAATCGAGGCCAAAATCGCCTCGACCTTCCGCTACGGCCGCGGCGACCTCGAGGCCCTCGGCTGGCTCGGCGCCGCCGATGCATGGATCGACCGCCACTGGCCGCGCGTGCGCACGGCCATCACCGCCGGCCTCGCCCAGTCCAATCGCACCGCCCCCTTGCCCGTCGTGCTCGACAGCAAGCTCGCGCTCCTCATGGCAGCTGACCTCGCGGGCGAACTCCTGCCACCATCCGCCACGGGCTGGCAGCGCTACCTCGAGCTCGCCCCGACCAGCGGCCTCAAGTTCACCGCGCTCAAGGAGGTCGGCGAGGACTGGTGGGCCCGCAAGGTCCCGCAGAACCTGCTCAGCGCCAGCGAGGCCACCCCTCCCGCACGGGTCGCCGAAAGCGATACCTCGGCCCCTACCCCACCCCCTTCGGAGGCCGCCCCTCCGCGCGAAGGCCAGAACGACGCGTTACCGCTCCCGGCGCCTGCCCTCGTCCAGGAGACGCCCCGTTCGAATGAGAGCACGGCCAATACTGCCGCCATCTCGCCCACCCCTACAAGACCTCGCCCCTCCCATTTCCCGCCCGGCCTTTCGATGGAGTAACCCATGATCACCGTCGACGGCACATACATTCACGGGCTTCGCACGCGCTACGCCGACGACGGTGTCGAGGTGTACTACGCATTCCCGGGCGCCCTTGAGGTCCGCCTCGCCGCCGGCATCACCATGCCGCCCGCCGCACGGCCCCAGGAGGTCGTACTCGGCCTCTTGCTGGCCGACCCCGACGAGCAAGACCCCCGCGAGGATCGCTCCTGGCGATGGCCGGCACAAACGACACCGGCGACCCGGCGCTGGGCGCAGCACGTGGTCGCGGCCGATCACCGCGAGGAGAGCCTGGTCTACGAGCACGACGGCGAGCTCGTACTCGTATGGGCCTCGGTCCCGGCCCGCGCGCATGAGCTCGCGCTGCTGGAACTGGGCTTCACGCCGGCGCTGGCGACCTGGCGCGCCCCAGCAACAACGGAGACGCGCACGCTCGCCGCAAAACTGATCCAACAGGGCCCCCTGCAGACCCCGCCGGTTATCGGTGCGGCCCCGCCACTGATTTCCACGGACCATGAACACGACCATGCCGATGCAGTCGAGCACGCATGGCTGCGCTGGGCAGCGCTCATGGATACGCGCGTGCTGAAGTTGCAACAGCGCAGCTACGATTTCCGGGCGCCGCCGCAGCGCGACGGGAGCGCGCTGGTCCTCCACTACCGCACCCGCAACGCGGATCTCCGTCTCACCCTGGATGTCGCGCGCCACCCGTTGATCTACGACATCACCGTGGCGGCGGGCGAACGCGGCAAGTCGTTGACCCCGCATGCCATCCCGGGCGTCGCATGGGCGGACTTTCCAGCGCTCGTCGACGAGATTGCGCGCATCGTCGCGGGCAAGCCGGCCACCCCCGTCGTCACACCGCCAGCACCCGTCGTGGCACCGCCGGCCACGCCGATCAGCGGCGAGCAGATGGAGGGACCATACCGACGCGCCGACATCTGGGAGACTGTGATCGCCAGCGTGCTCGCGGGCTTCGATCTGCCCGAATTGCTGCCCCTGTATCCGCTGACCCAACGCCTCACAAGGGCCGCGCTTACGGCCATCGACGAGCAGGCCGCGCAGCACGGCGCCGACTACATCGAATCACTGCGCCGCCGAGATTCGGTGCAAGTCGCTCGCCTCGCGCAGCTCGAGCAGCGCCTCTTTGCCGTGCTCACCGAGGCCGAACCTCTCGGGGCGCTCACCGAGCTCGTGCGACACGTCATCGGCCTCGCCGACGGCTCGATCCGCCGGCCCCCCGCGGGCACCGCGAGCGAAGCCTTCTGGCGCACCTGGACCGCGCCCGGCGCCCTGACGCTGCGCGGTCACGTATTCCCCCTGCGCAGCCACCAGGTGCTCTTCGAATCGACCACAGTCGAGCTGCGCTACCGCTTCCCCGTCGTGCCCGGCGCCCCCATGCCGACCTTGACGCTCAGCATCGGCCTTCCGAACCCACGCGGGCAATGTGAGGTCCGCGCGACGCTGTGGAACTTCGGCGCCCCCGAGCAATCGCCCCCCTGGACGCTCACCGTCCCCCAGCTCGAAAAGCTGACCGGCCCGCAAGTCCTCCGCCAGCTGAAGCCCGTCGCCACACCATCTCCAGCGCACGACAACGCCGAGACCTGGGAAGACGCCCTCGTGACCGCCTTCAAGGCTCAGGACGCCCGCGACCCGCAGCTTCGCCTCGAGCGCCGGCTCGGTTCGGGCTCGCGGATCTTCGTGCTGACCATGCCGGGTCGAAGGCCCGAGCCCATCGTCGGTCGCGTCGACATCAACGCCGACCTCGAGATCGAGTCCGTCCATCTCGAACCCCTGCGGCCCGAGGCCCAGACAACTCTGCGCCGCCGCCTCGAGTCGGCCCTCGAGGTCGTGCGCGAGTCCCTCGGGGACGACGACACGCCCCCGGACTATGCGACCGCGCGCAAGAAGGCGCTGACCGAGGCCCCGCCGCCTGCGCTCGTCGACAAGCTCGCCCGGCACCTGGCGCGCCAGCGTGAGGCCGCCGCGGTGCTCGACATGCGCGCCCAGGCCCGCACCGACCTCGGCGCGGCCGCCCGCATGGTCCTGGCCCTGGCGGTACCCACGGGCCCATCGCCGGGCGAGACCGCCGAGTGGCTCGACGATCAGCGTCTGCCGAAGTCGGCGGCCCTGCTCAGCAGCTACATCTTCACGCCCGCGGTCGCCCTCGATGCATTCATGGCGGACCTGTCCGCGTCGCTCGACGCCGAGATGGGCACCCGGCCGGCCTCATGGCAGTCCGACGGCACCCTCAAGATCTTTCGCACCACCCTGCGCGATGGCGACGACGGCCCTTACGTGCTCGAGGCGGTCGGCCCCCGCGTCCGCACGCACCCCGTCACCGTCCGCGAACAGGACGACCGCTTCGCCCGCGTCGATATGGGCAAGGGCCCCAAGGTCCCACGAGACGAGCCGTGGCTCTACATCGACGGCGATTTCCCGGAGGACACCATCCGCGAGGTCTGGGACCGTTTCGACGCGCTCCTTCAGAGCCTGCTAGGAACGCCGGTCCAGCTCGAGGACATGCGCCAGCTGATCCTTATCGCCGCCGAGCTGGTTGACGCTCCCAGATGCCAGGGCACGGCCCGGGGCAACGCCCAGCGCGCCCTCGAGACCGCCCGTTCCCACTACGCCGACGCCCGGACCCAGCTCCAGCGGGGACGCGACGCGCGAGCCCTCGATCGCCTGCGGGAGGTCCTGCGCGCGGTCGTCCAGGTCGCACACAGCAGCGCGGAGAGTTGCGCCGCGGGCCAGACCGCACTCATGGATCTCACCGAGACATCCGCCAATCACGCATGAACCAGAAGAACGAGGAGGGTAAGGAAATGGACGTGGAACCACTGCTGCACAAACTGCACGCGCTCCTGAACGAGCTGGGCGGTGACACGCGGGACATCGGGGAGAGCCCGTACACGTCGCTCGCGCTCGACAGCCTCGTCAGCGTCATGAACGTGATCCGCGCGGCCGAGCTGACGATCGCCGCGGGCGCGTCGCGGACGACCGTCGACGACATGCTGCGCGCGCACATGCTCGGCCGCATGCAGCGCGAGGCCGCCCTGATGGTCCGCCTCGCCGAACAACCCGCGGCCGAAATGGAGGCCCTGCTGCGCAGCCGCCAGAGCGAGGCTCGCACGTCGGAGCCGAACCCCACGCCCCGCAAGCCTCGCCCACGCACCAGCACCGCGGAGTCCTGACCATGGCCCGCACACCGCACTGGGAGGGCGTGCCGATGGCCATCGGCGCGGACAAACCGGCCTGGCCGTTGCCGACGGTCACGCCGAAATTTGCGACGTGGAGCTTCGGCGGCGGCCGCCCTGCGGCCTGCGCCCTCCATCGCTGCGAGCGCTGGCACGCCGGCATCGACCTGACCGGCGCCCCCCACAACGCCCCCGTCGTCGCCCCGGAGGACGGCATCCTCGTCGGCCTCGACCGCGGCTGGACCGACGGCACGAAGGCCATATTCCTGCAGACCGACTCGGGTCTGTTCCTGGTGCTCGGGGGCGTCATCGCCGGCTCCCACAAGGAGTTCAGCCGCACTCCCGCGCAACGTGTCCGCAAGGGCGACCAGCTCGGCCGAATCGTCGGCGGCTACGGCATGCTGCACCTCGAGACCTACAAGGCCGAGCCGACGCGCAAGGCCAACTCCCGCTGGTACCGCGACGACCCACCACCCACGGGCCTGCTCAATCCTACAAGCTATGTCGAGCGCATGGTTGGTGACACGGTGTCGCTGGTCCAGACGCGCCAGCGCCTCGAGGCCCTGAAGGCGCTCGGCCACGACCCGGGCGACCTCACCGCCCCGTGGGGCCCCGCGGCGATCGAAGCCCTCAAGAAGGCCCAGGATGCCCTCGGTGTGGCCGTCGACGGCATCTGGGGCCCCGAGACCGAGGACGCGATCCAACAGGCGCTCGCCGCCGGCAAGCCCGCGCGCGACGATGACGAGGCCGGCGCCACGGCACCATCACACCACACCGATCGCTCGTCCACGCGGATCGTCGGCGGCATCGTCGCGGGCCTGGCGATCAGCGGCCTCGCGGCCGCGATCCTGATCACCCGACAGCGCCGCATCACGCACCAGGAGGCCCACGATGGAATTTAACATCGGCTCCATTCAGGACGGCCGCCTGCGTCTGCAGGGCCTCGTCATGGCGCGCGGCGAATACTGCCTCGAGGTGATCGAGGCGGGCGAGGTCCTCGTCTTCGCGCTCGCCTACGGCTGCCTGCAGATCACCCGGCAGCGCGGCGGCCAGCCGGCCAGCTACTGCCTGCACGCGACACCACGCGGTCCGCTCATGATCATCAACCCCGGCACCTACTGCGTGGTCGCGGAGCGCAGCGCGCTCGGCCTGCGCGGCAGCCGACGAAAGCCCTGACGGAGCGACCCATGTCCCAGACGAATCCATGGATCGATGCCTTATATAAGTTCGGCCCCGCCGCGTGCGAGGGCGTGCTCGCGGCGCTTGTGGTCGCACGAGGCGGTCCTCGTGCAGCGCCCGACGAGCCCGCAGTCCCGTCCAACTGGCGCGCTCGCCCGGTCAGCAACGATCGCGGCGCCCCGCCCCCCGAGCGAGCAGCGCCCGCGAGCGAGCCGGCGCGCCCACCCGGCCCATCCACCGGGCGGCACGCCCCAACGCCAACCTTCCAGCCGGTCGAGCTGAAGCTCAAGGATTTCGGGCCGCAGCCGGGGACAATGGCGCCGAGACAGCCAGCCTCGCCGCAGGCCACCCCGGGGCCCGTACGCCCGGAGAGCCAGCCCCCGTCGCAACACGCCCCGGGGTCTCAACGCCCGGCAGCCGCGGCGCCGCCACCCATGCATCAAACCGTCCAGGTGTCATGCCCCGCACCGCCGGCGACGAGCATTACAACGCAATCCCCCATCGGGATGACCTCGACGTCGTGCACAGCCACACCGATCGCCGGGAGCATCACGGCAGCCTGGACGAACGAGCTTCAGCCCCCCACCATCGGGACCTCACCACCGCGTACGGATGAGCCCGTGGCGCCAGTCGCCGCGAAGCTCCCGACATCGCCAACGGCCGAGCCCGGGGCTGCACAAGCACCGCTTGACCAGCCCGGGACGAGCAACCCAGCCAGCACACCCGAAGTCGCTCCCGCTGCACCATCCCCGGCACCCGAGCCGCAAATGGAGCTCGACTTCTCCCCGCGCCCACCACCGCCATTGCCACCACCGCCGCCACCCGAGCCGGGCCCACCGCAGCCGCCCATCCCGGGCGCGGGGGAGGTCGACGCGATGCTCGGCGCGGTCGTCCGTCTCCTCACCGAGGTGATCGGCGAGACCGTGCGTCAAAGCATCGACGCCGCGGTCGAACGACTGGAGCAGGCCCACGCTCGTGAGCGCGACACCCTCGTCGAACGCTTCGAGGCCGCGCTCGAGCGTCAGGATGCGCGCCTCCACGAGGTCCTCGAGCACCAGGCCCGGCAACACGCCGAGGAGCTGCACGTCATCCTGCATGATGCGCTCGCGCAGCGTCCGGCGCCGGAGACATCCCCCACGACCCACACCGCCGGTGCCCTCGACGAATTACAGGAGACCCTGCGCATGGGCTTCGGCGAACTCCGGGGCGCCCTCGACCGCCACCACCACACGCTGATGAGCGTGGTGCGAGCCGAGCTACTGCCGCTCGCCCAGGCCGCCCGCAACCATCTGAACCGGCCCGAACCACCGGAATCAGGCGCGCCTGACCAGCCCCGCACACCTGCAGCACCCCCACCACGAGCCAGTCCGCCACGTGCCCCGCCTGCCCGAGACGAGCACGCATCCTCGCGCCTGAACGCCGCGATCCACGACGGCGATCCGGACGACACTGACGACATAGAAGACCTCGAGGATCCCCACCGCCGACAGCTGCACTACCGCCCATCAGACGATGACGATACACGCTCGCACCTTCAGGAGGCCAGCCCATGAATGAGACCCATCCCCAGAGACTGGCGCAGGACCGCTATCAACGGCGGCTCTACACCGTGGCCGCCGCCGGAGCGAGCTTCTTCGCCGGCATGCTCGTCAACAACTGGATCGAGCGGCGCATTCGCGCGCTGTCGGCCGACACCCAGCCGAAGGGCAGCGGCACGGAGCGCTGAGCATGGACGACCTCTCAAACAACCACCGCAGCCTCCTCGCCGCGCTCGCCGGGGGCATCGTCGGCATAGGCCTGGGCGCTGCCGTGGGCGCGTGGTGGAGCCGCCGCGTCCCCGGGCACATCTACCGCGACGGCGACGACTGGTACGCCGACGAGCCCGTCCTGCGCGAACTCCAGCGCCGAATCCGATGGTCGGGTGACGCCGACCGCGGCTACGAGTTCTCGCTCTTCGGCCACGGCAGCATCCGCCTGGTCCCGACCGAACAGACACTACCTGCGCAGTCGGGGGCGCTCTTCGCGGTGCAATCAATGCTGCACGCCGGCCAGACGCTCGAGTGGGTGATGCTCGACCTGGTGATCCACCGCGTCGGCACGCTCAAGCTGATCCGCTACATCCCCCGCCCGGTCCCGGGGCGCATGGTCCAGGGACCCGACGTCGGACCTGCCGACCGCCCCGCGGGCGAGGCCCCGCCCGGATTCGGCGGATAACCACGAAAAGGTATTCATGTCCAAACTCCGAACATTCGCACGCATCGCACTCGGCGGCCTCGCCGTCACCGAGGGTGCCCTCGCGCTCCAGCGCTGGCAGGAGCGGCGCGAGGTCTACGACCGGGCCGCCCGCCGCGCGGCCGAGCTGCACCGACCGCTCGTCGTCGTCGGTGACCCCGACGCCGGCGCACACACCCGCCTCTTCCGGGCCTACGGCTGCGGCGATCTGTGCGTCGACCTCCGCGGCTGCCCGCTGTGCAAGGTCGTCCAGGTCGCCGACCTCGCCGCGGGGCCGGTCCCCGGCGTTTCCGACGACACCGCGGTCGTCTTCGTCTCCTGCGTGCTCGAGTACGTGGGCGACGCCGCGGCCGCCGTCCGCGAGCTCCGACGCATGGCCGGCAGCCCGGAGAACCTGTTCACCGTCGCGGTCCAGCCCTGGAGCGTGACCGCCTCGCTCTACCCGGGCGCTCGCTGGACCGCCGTCCGCGACGCCGACCAGATGCGCCTCACCCCCGTCGCGTCGCCGCAAAAGGCCCTCGTGGCCGGCACGCTCGCCGGCCTGCTCGCCGCGGCACTGTGGCCCTCGAACTCTTGAGAGAGGAACCGATCATGGTGGTCAACGAGGACATCAAGGCGCTCGCCAAACAGGCCTTCGAGCTGGCCCATCTCCCGGAGCCCGAGCGGCCCGCGCACCGCTGGGAGGCCCTCGCCGTGACCGGGCAGCTCATGACCGCTGCCACCAAGGCCGGCCAGGCCGCCGCGCAGGCCGAGCTGGAGGCCCGCTGGGGCGCCAAGATCCGCGCCCAGGGCCTCGCGGCGCTCGCCGACCCGTGGTGGTACCTGCGCGCCGACGACGGCCGCCCGCCCGTGATCGCGGGCCTCATCGAGAGCGCCATGACCAACCCCGACCGCCCCCTCGCCTCGGTGCTGCGCTCCTTCGCCGCCGTCGAGCCAGGTGAGCGCGCGGCCCTCACGGATCAGGTGCGTGCATTTCTCGGACGCGCCTTCGCGGGCGCCCTCGGCGACGCCCGCATGCGCTACGTCGACGTCATGCGCAGCCGGCCCGAGTTCAACTGGCCGAAGGACCCCTGGGCGGCGGTCCTGCCCTACGTTCAAAACGATCCACCGGCCCAGATCCTGGTCGACAACCAGAACAAGGACCACGACGGCGGAATGTTCGACGACCCGACCGACGACACCCCCCTCGAAAAGCTCAAGTTCGACGCCCGTGACGCCCTCTGGGAGTGGGGCCCAGCGCTCCTCAAGTACAATCCCCCCGCCCTTCTGTTCCAGGGTGCTGCCGGCGCAGCAGAAGCCGGGGCGAAGGCCGCGAGTGCGCCGCTCAAGGAAGCGGCCCAGCTCTTCAAGTTGCTGCTCGCGGGCGCCGCCGCCACGAGCGGTGCCGCGCTGCTCGTCCATGTCTACAATCGCAGCAAGGCGCGCCAGGCCGCCCATGCCCCGGACTGATGTGACGAGGCGCCGCGAACAAGCCTCCGCCGTCGCGCGCCATGCCCGGGCGCGCAGTTGCCTGGGCAGTTCACGCGCGGGACGGCCGGCGCGGCCTGATCGCGCAGGGCGATCTCTCCCGCTGACGACCTCGGCTCGGGCCGGTAGCCTGGATATTGGGCGTGGATTGGAGGGGGACGATGCGACAGGACAAGGTGAGTGAGGCAGAGAACGCCGTCTCGCCGCTGATGACGGCGGACGAGTTAGCGATGTGGCTGCACTGCTCGCGGCGGGCGGTGTACGACCGGGTCTACCGCGGCCAGTTGCCCGGGCCAGTACGGGTCGGCAGGCGGCTCTACTTCGTCCGCGACAGCGTGCTCGCCTGGCTGCGGGAAAGCTCAGAGCCGCGCGCATGGAGGAATCCATGAGCGTAAGAGTCCGGGAGCGGGTCTACCCCGAGACACACACCTCGACCTGGCAAGCCGACATTCACGTCAAGCTGCTCGACGGCCGGAAGATCCGCGAACGCAGCAAGATACCCGGCGCGACGAGCCGCTCTGCCGCGTTGAAGTGGGCGCACGAGCGGGAACGCTGGCTGATCCTGCATGGCCACGAGCAAGGAGCGCAGCAACTGGAGCCGCAGACGATGCCCACGCTTGCAGAGTTCTGCCAGCGCTTTATCGAGGAGTACGCGGTGGCCAACCGGCTCAAGCCGAGCACGGTTCAGAACAAGCGGATGATAATTCAAAACTACTTGGTGCCTGTTCTCGGTACACGGCCCCTCGACAAGATCACAGAGGCGGACGTACAGCGCCTGAAGGCGGCGTTCGCCGACCAAGCGCCGGCGAGCGTCAACAACATCCTGACCCTGCTTTCGACACTGCTGAAAGTCGCGGTGGAGTGGGCGGTGATCGAGTCGATGCCGAAGATCCGCAAGTTAAAGCAGCAGCCCCAGCGCTTCGCCTACTACGAGGACGAGGCGTACGAGCGACTGCTGGCGGCAGCGCGGTCCCTGGACCTTCGCAGCCTGCTGGTCGTGCTCTTGGGCGCGGAAGCCGGGCTTCGCGGCGGCGAGATCGTCGCCTTGAAGCTCAAGCACTGTGACCTGCGACGTGGCGTGGTCCACGTCGAGGAGAATGAGTGGAGCGGCCACGTCGGGACCCCGAAGGGCAACCGCACCCGGCAGGTCGTGATGACCTCACAGCTGCGGGCCGCGCTTCAGGAACTGGCGGCGACGCACCGCGACCCAAACCAGCGGGTGATCCTGCGCGACGACGGCACGCCCGCGAGCAAGCGGGTAGTAGACGGCTGGCTGTACAGGGCCCAACAAGCGGCCGGGCTGTTGAAGAAGGGCCCCCACATCCTGCGCCACACCTTCTGCTCGCGCCTAGCCCTCCGGGGAGCGACCCCCAAAGCGATCAAGGAGCTCGCGGGCCACGTCCACTCGAGCACCACAGACCGCTACCTCCACCTCGCGCCCAGCGCCCTCAAGACAGCGATCGATCTGCTCGATACGCCGCGTCACGCTTCGTGACGTCCACTCTCAGTGACCGCAAAGCCGGGCGGCGCTTTGTGGCTTGACCGGCTTGACCGGCTCGCCGCGCGGCGTATCCGCCCCTGTGCCATGTCACTATCTACACAACATCACGAATGTGTCCCGTCCTAAAAGAGCCAGTCCTACAACCTCGTCCGTGAAGCGGACTGATGTTGGCGTTTTTTCTGAAATTCCAAGCGGCTGGACGCGAATGCGCCGATCGCTGAGTCGGGGCTTTAGGACTGGCTCCAAGGCGCTGCCCGTGGCGTCTGCGCGCTGCCCCGTGGTCCCAATCCAGAGCCACGGCCGGAGGAACTCGCGGCGAGGTCGGCCGGACGCTACCGCGATTACGATGGTACGCCCCGGCTCATAGCCACATCACGTGGCGTCAGTCCTACGATGAGCTGGCATTTCCGCAACGAGCACCTGTTGCAACTGCTCATCCCAGGCATAGTATATACGCAGACACCGAAGAGGATCTCGCGTATTTCCTCCATTTTTAACATGCCACTCAATCTGGAAACGCCGTCCTTGCCATACCATCTCGAACGAATCGCCACCGCATCGCGCATTTTCCACCCCTTCCACAACACGCGCATTGACCAGATCCGCACTACCACCACCCAGCCGCCCATTTCTATAATCTTCGGCAAGCCAGCACAGGCAGCGAGCAGCCAATTCAGCGTTCTCGAACTTAGGATTGACGACTTGCTTTCTCGCACGCGGGGACAAAATAAGCTGCCCTGCGAGCCGAGACTCAGCCCAGTTGGCGAAACCTCGCCAAGCTTTAGGAAGCTCCGCCTCATCACTTTGTGGCGCCGTGGTTCCGCGCGCCACCAATAGAATTTGCAGTCGCGCCACCGCTGAGCGCGTGTCACGCTCAGCCGCTTCAGCCCGCTCTCTAAGAAGCTCGTTCTCGGCAATCGCCTCTTGCTCGAGGGCAATCCGTTCCTCGAGATCGCGTGACAAGCCCAGGATTCGCTCACGCTCACTCGCCAGTTGTGCCGCGAGGTCAGCACCGAAAGCCATGGCGTCTGCATGCTGCTCAAGTGACAGGCGACGGACCGTTGTGAAGTCTAACGGGTCCCGCCGCAAGCGCTGCCGGCGGAGGCTGAGGGCCGCACACTCCCGGCGAAGCCAGGCTTGCTCACGACTCGCCTCGTTAGGCGAGGCAAGACGCTCGGCAAGGATTAGGCGGTGCGCGTAGGGATCGGAGTCTGGACTGAAGCCGGGAAGGAAGAGGCGAGCCGCGCCACGATAGCATGATAACCGCCTACCGAATTCCTCCGTCAACACGTAAGTGAGCGGCGCAGGAATAGCGACAACATGGGCAAGCCCCTGAAGCGCCCGGGCAAGCTTGATTGCATCGAGCCCAAAACGACCGGTTTCTTCAGTCTCACTGAGAGCCACGATTGGCAATCGACGCTCTTCATCAACGAGCGAATCGATTAGTAGGCGTACGTCATCTTTATCCGAAAGGTACCACGGTCTTGATTCGGCATGATACGGACCGACACAGAGGCGACCCGGCAACAGTCGCAGGCAGCCGGGCACGGCGGGCTCGACATCGCGGGGTTCCTGCGCGGCATCCACAAAAAGACGAAGGCAAAGCTCCACCGGCGACGCTCCATTTACGCCTATAACCACTTCGGTTGTCCATACACGTCCTGGGACAACTTCATCAGGATGCTCCGCCCTCAGCGCCCAAGCCTCTGCGCGATCCTTACAGAAGCGGCGCACACGAAGAGTACGCCCACCAGCGATGTGCTCAAACTCCTCCCCCGAATGCCAGTTATCTTTTGTCTGAACGCCCGCCTTCTGCAATGCCCAGTCGAGAACCGCGCGCCGGAGTTCATCGGGAGAGGGGTGCGAAGCACCCTGAACTGCGACAACGGTACCGACCACAGCAAGAACTTCATGCTCGCGAACCAGGTTTGCGGTCCCCGCGGGACGCGAACGAAATGCAGTTCCGAAAGCACCAGCGCCGCTGCTGATTAACTCTACGCCACCGATGGCATAAATTCTACCGCGCATTGTACCGTTCTCCTTACAAGCTGCGACCGTGGTCGTCGAACCTGGGGCCGACACCCGCCCCAACCCCGGATATCTTGATGCCTTGGATGGGGAGGGTATAGTAGGTGCTGGTTGCCGTTGAGGTCATGAGAGTCATGATGAGCGCAGCCAAGTTTCACGGCAAGCTACAACAAACGTCAAGCGATCACAACGTCAAGTAGCCAGACCGTCGTCGCGGGGGCATGACCCACGATCCGGGTGGCAAGTTCCACCGCGCCTGGCCTGGTGTGTGCCTTGCCCGGCTTCCGGCCCCCAACGGCCTTGGCGATCAACTCCAGCCTGTACACCGCGCGCGAAAGCGTGCTACCTTGCCCATGGGAAGGTTCAGAGCGGCGTTCATGGAGCAATCAATGAGCGTCAAGATCCGAGAGCGTGAGAACCCCGAGACGAACACCGTGAGCTGGCAGGCCGACATTCACATCATGCTGATCGACGGTCGGAAGATCCGCGAGCGAAGCAAGGTCCCCGGCGGGATGACCCGCGCCGCGGCCCAGAAGTGGGCCCAGGAGCGGGAGCGCTGGCTGATCCTGCATGGTCACGAGCAAGGAGAGAAGAAGCCCGAGCCGCCGAAGATGCCGACGCTGGCAGAGTTCTGCCCGCGTTTCATCGACGAGTACGTGGTGGCCAACCGGCTCAAGCCGAGCACGATCCAGAACAAGCACATGATCGTTCGCAACTACCTGGTGCCGGTCCTCGGCACGCGGGCCCTGGACAAGATCACCGAGGTCGACGTGCAGCGGCTGAAGGCGGCGTTCGCCCACCAGGCCGTGTCGAGCGTCAACAACATGCTCACCCTGCTGTCGACCGTTCTGAAGACGGCGATGGCGTGGGGGGTGATCGGATCGATGCCGAAGATCGTCAAGCTGAAGAAGGAACCCCAGCGCTTCGCCTACTACGAGGACGAGGCCTACGACCAGCTGCTGACGGCAGCGCGGGCCCTGGACCTGCGCAGCCTGCTGGTCGTGCTGCTCGGCGCCGAGGCCGGGCTGCGCGGCGGCGAGATCGTGGCGCTGAAGCTTCAGCACTGCGACCTGCGCCGTGGCGTGATCCACGTCGAGGAGAACGACTGGGCCGGGCACGTCGGCACGCCGAAGGGCAATCGCACGCGACAGGTGGTGATGACCTCACGCCTGCGCTTGGCGCTGCAGGAGCTGGCGGCGACGCAGCGCGACCCCGACCTGCGGGTGATCATGCGGGACGACGGCAGGCCCGCGAGCAAGCGGGTCATCGATGGCTGGCTCTACAGGGCCCAGCAAAAGGCCGGGCTGGCGAAGAAGGGACCGCACATCCTGCGACACACCTTCTGCTCGCGGCTGGCCCTTCGGGGGGCGACCCCCAAGGCGATCAAGGAGCTCGCGGGGCACGTCCACTCGAGCACCACCGACCGCTACCTCCACCTCGCGCCCGGCGCGCTCCGGACGGCGATCGACCTGCTCGACGCGCCGCGTCACGGGCCCGTCACGAGCACGAGCGCGCACTATTGACCTAAGCAATTCCGAGTACTTGGCTCGACCCGTCGCATAGCCGACGTAGAGCACACGGTCGGCGCCCCAGGTCAGGCCCTGGGGCCCGGCGTCGGCGGCGGTGCTGCCGAAGGGTCCGGTGCCCTGGGTCGCCTTGGCGATGATGACGATCGGGAGGGGCTTGACGATGTCCTCCTCGACCAGGCGCGCGACGCCCTGGGGCGGGTTGGCCTGGCAGCCGCAGGTGGGGCAGCAGGTGTAGGTGATGGCGACCTCGCCGTATCCTTCCTTGGGCAGGGGCGGAGCGACGGGCTCGGCGAGCAGCTTCAGGGGCGCGGTGAGCTGGGGGGCCGTCAGGCGCCGCAGCACCTTGACCTCGCCCATGTTGAGATTGGCCACACCTGCCCATTCAGTCAGGGTGCCGTCGGGAGTGAGGCGGCGCAGATAGTCGGTGCCGCTGCGCAGCGTGACCATCCAGGCGATGCATTCATCGGTGAAGTCGATCCCGCCGATCTCCGTGGAGAAGGGCCCGTTGATCAGATTGAGCGCGGGGTCGGTGCAATTGGCCACGCGGTCGCAGGTGCACGCGGCGCCCCAACAGTCGCCCTCCTTGGTGCAGACGACGTCGGCACAGGGCGCGATCGGCAGGCACTCGCCGATGCCGTCGCACACGGTCCCGGGTCCGCAGGTGCCGGCGCCGCACGCGACGGCCGCGCCGTCGAGGGTGCAGGGGGCGTCCTTGTCGTGGCATTCGCCGGAGATCACGTCGCACACCTGGTCCGGGCCGCAGGGGTCCGGGTCCTGGCCCTGACACAGCGAGATACAGACATTATCGACGCATTGCTGGTTCGGCTCGTCGCACGGGCCGCAGCCCGGATCGGTGGTGCTGCCGCTGCTGGCCGAGACATCGCCGGTGGACGAGGTCGTCGTGCTCGTCGATGGGTCGCCGGTGCTGCTCGCGTCGGTGGTGGTGCCGGCGCTCGGGTCCGTGCTCGGGTCCGTGCTCGGGTCCGTGCTCGTGCCCTGCGTGGCGTCGGTGCCGTCCGTGGCCCCGGAGCCCGTCCCGGTGGCGCTGACGGAGGTCGTGGGGGCGCTCGTCGACCCGCTGGCTTCGGTGGTGGCGGCCGCCGTGGTGGTGGCGGCCTCCGTGGTCGAACCATCGGTGGCGCTGGTGCTGGCGGTGTTGTCACCACAGGCCGCGACCGTGGCGATGAGACAGAACAATCGACGAGTTTTCATGGCGATGATCCACGCTGCCAGAACGACCACTGTGACACAAGGGAGCCGCCGCGCGGGTGCGAGGCGATCGTGACCACGCCTGCATGCAGGCCTCGGACAGGGCCGCGCGCGACCATCCGTGGAGGCTTCGCCGCATCGCCCGCGTCGAGCGCGTCCGGCGTGCGGCTGCGGTCGGGCCTGGCCCGTGCGACGACGCGAGCGCGAGCGCCGGGCTCGCAGCTGCGTTCGCGCGCGCGCGCTGCTGCGAGCGTCGGCCCGCCAGAACACGCGGGAGATTTTCGACCCAGCGCACAAGCTCCCGGGCATGTCGGATCTCACCGCATCGAGCGCGACCGCGGCGCTCGCGGCCGACAGCGACCATGGCGGGCGACCGCCGCTCTCACTCGCCCTGCAGGCGCCTCATCGCCCTGGCGTGTGAGCGCTTGACGGTCGCGGGGCTGTCGGCGGGGATCATCGGCGCAGCGATCACATCGGCTGCCTGGATGCCGCCGGCCATCGGCTGCAGCGCCTGGGCGGGCTGCGGCGCCGGGCCGAGGGTCGGGAGGGCCTTGCGCAGCTTGACGAGGCCGTCGGCCTGCCCGCGGAGATCGGCGTCATCGAACTGTTTGGCGGCCTCGCGGGCCTCGGGCTCGGCGCGGTCGATCAGCGTGTTGGCGGCCGCGATCTGACCGCCGCGCGCGAGCGCGATCGCGTCGACGGTGGCGGCGTCGGCCAGCGCGCGGGCGATCTGGCGCTCGATCTCGGGCTCACGACTCGCGGCCAGCGCAGCCGGGTCGCTGCTGGTGCGCGCGGCGACGAAGACCCGCCGCTCGAGCGCACCGGCGCCGACGACCGCGTCCTGAAAGCCGAGCACCGCGTCCATCAGCTCGAGCGAGGCGCCGTCGCGGTGCGGGCCGACGCGCAGGCGGACGATGAGGTCGCGGTGGGTGCCCTCGCCGAGGTCGCCGAGGCTGAGCTGGAGGCCGCGGTTGGCCAGCGGCGCGCCGCTGTGGCCGAGCACGCCCTCGATGGTCACGCCGGGCCCGGGCAGCAGCGACAGCGCGAGGTTTTGGGCGACGACCCGCTCGAGGCGCAGGACCTCGTCGGCGAACACCGAGGCGACCTTGGCCGAATCCTCGATGAAGTGGAACTTGCCGCCGGTCTGCTGGGCGAGGCTGGCGAGCAGGGTCTCGTTATATTCGAGGCCGAGGCCGAGCGCGGTGATCGAGACGCGCATCGCGGCGGCCTGCTGGCTCAAGCTCGGCATCATCGACTCGTCGTTGGGCACGCCGTCGCTGAGCAGGACCACGCGATTGACGCCATTGCCGAGGTAGCCGCGCTGGGCCTCGGCGAGGCCCGCGGAGAGGCCGCCGGCGAGGTCGGTGGTGCCGCGCGCGGCCATCGTCTTGATGTGCTCGCGGATCGATCCCTTGCTGGCGGCGTCGATGGTCGTCGACGGGACGAGCACGTGGGCCAGGGAGTCGAAGGTGACCACGGCGAAGTGGTCGCCCTCGGCGAGGCCATCGACCAGGGTGAGCGCGGCGGCGCGGGCGTCCTCGATCGCTTTGCCCTCCATCGAGCCCGAGCTGTCCATCACCAGCACGACGTTGATCGGCGGGCGCTTGCCGTGCTTGAGCTTGGCGGCGTCGATGCGCAGGCGGACCCGGATCTCGCCCACCTTGTCGGCGGCGACCAGCTTCTGCGGCAGCGCGCTGGCGAGGCTGACGACCTCGGGATCGGCGGCACGGGCGACCGCGACCACCGGATCGGGGGGCTTTATCTCGATGCCCTCCTTCTTACAACCGACGAGCGCGGCCAGGCTGAGGGCGAGGAACAGGGGGGAGAGCTTGGCGGTGCGGGCAATCATGGGCTTGGCGTTTCGAGCCTGAAACGCCGGGCCTGCGCCGGCCCTTACAGCGCGATCGCCGAACGAGCGCTCGGGCGCCGCGGCGACCGGCCGCGCTTCACGGCGCTCCACGGGCCAGGCGCCTGGCCCTCAGCGCACGCAGCCCGCCCAGCGCGCGCGCAGCCGCGGGAACAGCCGGGCGAACAGCGCCTCGTCCGCGATCTGGTGGTCCGCATAGTCGAAGCCCGGCGCGACGATCTCGCTGATGAGCCCGACCTCGACCCCGACCGGCAAGCGCGAGCTCTTCCACCAGCCCCCCGGACAGGTGAATGTCAGCACCTGCCCGACCGCGTGATCCCGCCCGAGCACGACCTCCCGCCACGCGCCCTCGGGCGAGATCAGCTGATACACGATCGGCCCCCCGGTGTGCAGCAGGTGCGTGATATCCGAGATGTTGCGATGAAAGCGCCCGAGCGGCGCGTCACGGGTCAGCAGATAGTAGATCGTCGAGGCGCGGGGCCGCGGGCCCGCGTCGGTGGCCACCCGCCCGCGCGCCGCCCACAGCTCGCGAAAGTATCCGCCCTCGACGTGCGGCGCGAGCCCCAACCTCGCCACCAGCGGCTCGCCGGGCGCCGGCCGCCACCGATCGGCGCCCGCGGGAGCGTCGGCCGAAGGCTCGGGCGCTTCGATCACGCTGATCAGCGCCCATGTCCCGCCCGCCAGCGAGAGCGCGGCGCCGCCGGCCGCCCCGTGCTGGAACCGGTCCGGCGGCCCGAGCACGATCGCGGTGGACGCCGCGGTGGACGCCGCGGTGGACGCCGCGGTGGACGCCGCGGGGGACGCCGCGGTGGACGCCGCGGTGGACGCCGCGGTGGACGCCGCGGTGGACGCCGCGGTGGACGCCGCGGTGGACGCCGC
>Ga0075152_10000345_pt1 | contig 35236 bp, 27 predicted proteins | sample JI61114C2DNA_FD_70964 | JGI IMG/M metagenome (GOLD analysis project Ga0075152, IMG submission 70964) | Wastewater effluent complex algal communities from Wisconsin, to seasonally profile nutrient transformation and Carbon sequestration -... | ecosystem: Engineered > WWTP > Effluent > Algae...
TCCGCGAGAAGTTCGACAGTGGCGCCGACGTGCGACGACTGCTGGGGATCTGTCTGCTGTTGGTGGCGTGTTCGAAGGGACAGGACGCGACGAGCCGCGCGCCGCTGTGGCCGGACGGGGCGCCAGGGGCCCTGGGCAACGACCTGGGCGATCGCCCCGAGCTCTATTATTACCTGCCGCCGCCGGACAAGGCGACGGGCGTGGCGATCGTGGTGGCGCCGGGCGGCAGCTACGCGCACACCGGCGGCCTCCACTTCGAGGCGTTCCCGACCGCGCGCTGGCTGGCAGCCCAGGGCATCACCGCGATCGTGCTGCGCTATCGCGTCAGCAACGACGACTATCACCACCGCGACTTCCTCGCCGACGGCAAGCAGGCGATCCGCACCGTCCGCGCCAGGGCGGCCGAGCTCGGCGTCGACCCCCATCGCATCGGCATGGTCGGCTTCTCCGCCGGCGGACACCTCGCGGCCTTCGTCGGCACCGCCTGCCCGCCGAACGGCGACACCGAGCACAGCGACCCGCTCCTGCGCGTCAGCTGCCGCCCTGACTTCATCGTCATGGTCTATCCGGTCGTCACCCTCGACGACCGCTGGGCCCATCAGCGCAGCAAGCAGAGCCTGCTCGGCCCGGAGGTCCCCCCGCCGATCGGCCTCGAGGACCGACTCTCGCTCGAGAAGCAGGTCACGCCGACGACTCCGCCCGCGTTCATCGTCCACTCGCGGCGCGACCGCAAGGTCGACGTGCACAACAGCGAGCTCTTCGGCGCCGCGATGGAAGCCCAGGGTCGCCCCTTCGAGCTGCAGTTGTATGATGATGGCGGGCACGGGGTCGGCCTGGCCCAGAAGCCCTCGATGCCGGGCATGAGGCAGTGGCCGGCGAAGATGCAAGCCTGGCTGCGAGCGATCCAGGTGCTGCGCTGAGCCTTGCGTGGGTGGCTCGGCGCGAAGCTCTCGCTGGCCGCGGTGCGGGGTCAGTGCCCGCGCCTTCATGCGTGGCTCGAGTCGATCGAGAGACTCGGCAAGACGAGCTGAACCGTCACGGGGCCAGGGCGAGCCGCGGTGCAGGCTCGTCGGGGCCCAGGAGCTCGGCGACGGAGATCGCCGGGCTGTAGCGGTGGCGGCGGACGTGGGCGCCGGCGCAGCCGAGCACGGCCTCCCAGCGCTCGCCCCAGGCGTCGGCGTCGATGCCGTCGCTGCGGGTCTGGACGAGCACGATGTCGAGGCTGCCGAGGCCGCGGGGCAGCCACGGCGCCTCGGGGCAGGCGCCGCGCGCCTGGTAGGTCTTGCCGAACTGCTCGATCTTCTTGCGGTCCGGGGTGCGGGCCTCCTCGAGGTCGGAGAAGACGATGACGGTGACGCGCTCGGGGCTGCGACGGACGACGGGGAGGTCGGCGACCTTGGTCCAGAAGCCGAGCAGCGAGGTGCCGGGCTTCGGGGTCCAGCTGCGGACCTGCTCGCGCCAGCGGTGGATCCGCTCGGCGCGCTGCTCCTGAAGGGCGGCGCGCTGCTGCGACTCGCCGCGCTCGAGGACGGCGATGCGAGCGGTCTGGGCGGCGTCGATCTGCTCGAGGCACTTCTTCTTGAACATGCTGTCGGCGACGCAGTCGTCGCCGCAGGGCAGCGGGCCGGCGACGTACTCGTGGCGCGGGGCCGCGGCCTCGAAGGGCATGTCCGGCGTCGACGAGCGCTCGCTGCGGTCGGAGATCAGCAGGACGCCGACGCCGGTGTCGGCGGGCAACATGGCGGCGTGGGCGATCACCGCGTCCATCTGCTCGTCGGCGAGGCCGAGGTTGGAGGGGCTGCGGTCGACGCCGAACAGCAAGGTGCGCGGCGGGCCGGCGTCGGCGCGGGCGGTCGGCTCGACCGCGGCATAGCCGGCGCCGAGGCGGGCCGCGCAGGGCGGGCGCCACTCGCCGCGGGCCTCGGCGGCGGCCCGCACCTCGGCGTCGTTGCTCGACTGCCAGCGCATCATGCCGGCGAGCGCGCTGGCGACGACGACCAGACCCGCGAGGGCGGAGAGGGCATGGACCTGGCTCATGGGACACCTCCCATGGCCCGCTGCAAGGCGAGGGGCGGGTCTCTGGGGGGCTCTCGCGGCGAGTCGTCCTGGGCGACCCGGAGCAGCTCGATCGGCAGGTCCGGGCTCGCGTCCTCGTCGTGTCCGAGGATCGTGGCGACGACGTCGTCGAGGGCGAACCACACCAGCGCGAGCAGGCCGACCGCGAAGATCGTGGCGAGCAGCGGCAAGGCGAGGGCGATCACGGCCAGCCACAGCGTGGTCAACAGCAGCACGCGCGGCAGCGCGGCGAGCCAGCGCAGCAGGCCGAGGCGGGCGAGGAAGCCGTCCATGCCGGCGACCAGCAGCCCGCCGGTGTGCGCGGCGACCCAGGGGACCGCGACGCCGAAGCCGACGAAGACGATGTTGGAGACGGTGACCGCGCTGCCGCCCATGCCCTGCTCGGCGAGCAGCAGGCCGCGCGCGGCCGCGAGGGCGGCGTCGAAGGCCGAGGCGCCCCCGAGCACGAACCAGCGCATCGCGCTCGCGCCGCCCGCCGCGCTGCGGATCCGGTCGAAGACGCCGAACCACAGCTCGAGCAGGGTCTTGAAGAGCGCGACGACGACGTAGAACGACCACTCGGCCGCGGCCGGCGAGAGCAGACCCCACAGCTCGAAGCGGTACGGCGGCTCGGGGAAGACGTCGCGCAGCAGCAGGGTCGTCAGCGCGACGTCGAGGGCACACAGCACCAGCCCGGCGATCAGCGCGATGCGCTCGCCGGTGCCCAGCGATGCGCTGTCCTTCGGGTCAGGTCCTCCGCGCGGCCACATGCGCCCGGTCCATGACCACAGCGCCTCACCGACCCGCGCCAGCGTCGCCCGTACGTGGGTGTGCCACAAGCGGCGCAGACGCTGCAGCAGGCTGCCCAGCAGCAGCAGGGCGAAGGCGCCGAGCACGAAGGCGCCGGCGTGACCGGCGAGGTTGGTGGGCTCGCCGCCGGCCTGCATGGCCCTTGCGAGCACGGCGAGGGCGGCGAGGCCAGTGGCGAGGACGAGCAGGCGGACGCGCCGCGGCGAGCGCGGTGACCGCGATGGCGGTGGCTGTTGCGAGGGATGCGAGTGCACGGGGACCTCCGGGTGTGAAGCGGCCCGCGGCGAGCTCCCGCGCCCAGGAGCGTGCGCACGCGGGCCGGCGACATGGCCCAAAGGACCTGTCCTCGGGGGCATATGCCGGCCCGCGTGCGCGGCGGGGCCGAGGCTGGCACGCGCGGGGCGGCGGCGATATTCCGGCCGCGGGGTGAGGCGACGCGACGACGCGACGCGACGCGACGAAGCCCGCGGGTACAGAGGTCGGGCCCGCGATGAAGCCCGCGGGGGTGAGGCGCGGGGCGGCGTGGCGACGCGACGAAGCCCGCGTGAGGACCGCGGGCTGTGGGGCGTGACGAGGCGCGAGCCGGTCAGCCGCGGGGTGTCACTTGCGCGCGGACACGCTGCGCGCGGTGGTGAGGATCCACTTGGTCTTCTCGAAGGAGAAGCGGGTGCGGAAGAGGACCGTGTTGCTGTCGGCGCTGAACATCGGCGTGTGGTCCTCGAGGCCGTTGCGGGTCAGGAGGCGCATCGGGCCGCTGCCGTCGAGGGGGACCAGGCCGATCTCGCGGCGGCTGTCGGCGTCGACGACCCCGTTGTCGATGTCGCGGATCTGGAAGGCGACGGCGCTGCCGTCGGGCGCGGCGACCATGTCGGAGACCCAGCCCTCGTGGGTCAGGGTCGTCGTCGTGAAGGCGGCGCCGTCGAGCGCGTACACCCGCGGCTCGGTGCCGTCGACGACCGACTGGGGCGGCGGCTCGCGGTCGGCGGCGACGACCTGGTCGTACTGCTCGCCCCAGGGCCTGGTGAAGTCGACGCGGAACAGCCGCTGGCCGCGGTCGCTCGAGGCGGTCACGAGCAGGCGCGGGCCGTTCGGGCCGTCGGGCGCAGGCGCGACCCCGTCGATGCTGTGCGAGGCGTCGAGGGCGATCGCGTCGAGGCGCAAGGCGTGGTCGGGGTGGCTCGGGCTCAGCATGTACACGCCGCTGCCGATCCCGGCGGTGGTGCAATAGCCGGCCGCGGCGACCCAGTCCTCGGCGATCCACGCGGGCGCGGCGAAGCCGATCGAGGGGCTGCGCGCGAGCTCGACTGGGACATCCTCGCCGGGCTTCGCGATGTACACGACCGAGTCGGCGCCGTCGCGGCGGCCGCGGGCGATCCTTCCGCTGGCCTGGGGATCGCCCGGGTCCTCGTTGCGGGCCAGCGGCAGCGTGACCTTGCCGGCCAGCGTGAAGCTACACGGCTGCTTGCCCGCCCCTTGCTCGAGTCGCCACACCTGCGAGGCGCCGTCGATGTGCACGAGCAGGGCGTCACCGCGGGGAGACGAGCGGAACAGCGGACGGCTGCCGCTCTCCTCGAGCGTGCCACCGAGCAAGCTCGAGCAGGGCTCGCGCGCGGCGCCGGGGGCGGCGCCGGCGGGCAGGTAGGAGAACTGCCAATTGCGGTCGAGCTCGAGCTCGGCGTTGTAGCCGGTGTTGCTCGAGAAGTGGACGGCGCGGCTCATGACGAGCGAGCTGCCGTCGGCGAGGGCGATCGCGTTGAGGCTCTCGTGGATGCCGCCGAGCAGGGCGGGCTTGGGCTCGCCCTGCTCCTTGTCGACGAGCAGCGTGCGGGCCTTCTCGGCGATCTTGGCGACTGTGGCCTCGGCGTCCGAGATCGAGGTCAGTCGGTCCATGCCCTCCTTCAGCTTGGTGCGCAGCACCATCACGACCGGCGGGTCCTTCGGGTCCTCGCGGATCGTCCGCGACAGCGGCTCCTGGGCGAACAGCGCCGTCAAGAGGTCGAGGTCGGGGCCGCTCATCACCTCCGAGGGCTTGGCGCTGACCGTCAGCTTGTGCGGGAAGGCGTAGTCGCCGGCGCTGACGACCGCGAAGCGCTGCCAGGGCTCGAAGGTCGGAACGCCGCCCTCGACCTCGAGGCCGCCGAAGTCGACCTTCTGGGGGTTCTCGAAGGCGACGTAGGCGTAGCCGGCCCAGTCGGCGAGCTGCAGGATCGCCGGGACGCCGGTCAGCTCGAGCTCGGGCAGCTTCTTGTGGCTCTCCTCCTCGATGGTCTCGATGCGGCCCTCCTGCGCCGCGAAGCCCCACTGCTCGAGGTAGGGCTTGTAGCGCACGTGGCTCTGGTTGACGACGAGCACGCGCGCCGGGTCCTCGTCCTGGCCGATCGGTCCGGTGCGGTTGAAGAACAACCACACGCCGCCAGCGGCCGCGAGCAGCACCCCGAGGGTAATGAACTTGCCGCGGTGGCTGCTGCGCAGCACCTCGAGGTCGGTCTGAGAGCGGTCGGCGCCGGACATGGCCGCCAGCTTGGCACGGATCGCCGCTCCCGGTCAGCCGCGCAGGGGGCAAAAGAACCCTCGCGGAAGAACCCTGGCGAGGGACCTTGCGAATTCAGACCCGGATGTGCGTCCCCTCGCGGCGGCGCCGGGCGGCCCGCCGCCCGGGCCTGTCGGCCGTCGCCGAGCCGTGGCACGATACGCGCCCCCGTCCGGGGTTCAGGAGCCGAACCGTGAAGCATGCACGTCACACCGATCTCACCGTGGAAGCCGCGGTCTCCGTCCCGCAGGTCGTCGAGTACCTCGAGCAGCTGGTCGCGGCCCTGAAGTCCGGCGCGGTCCATGTCCGCGTCGGCGAGCAGGAGCTCGTGCTCGGCCCGCGCGGCGTCCTCGGGCTCAAGCTCCACGCGCGGCAGAGGGGCAAGCGCCAGAAGCTCGCGCTCGAGCTGACCTGGCGAAAGAAGCTGATCTCGGCCGAGGAGGGCCTCGGCCTCGAGATCCGCGCCACGCCCCCCGAGACCGCGTCGGAGGCGATCGAGGTCGTCGACCTCGGCGACGCCGACGAGGTCGACCGTGGCGATGGCGCGGGCGAGCAGGCCGTCGCCGACGCGGCCGAGAAGGGCGAGGCGCACGAGGGTGAGCTCGCCACGACCTCGGCCGTCGACGAGGGTACGTCGGCCTGAGTCCGACTCGCTGGCCCGCGGCGATTGCGTCGTCGGCACACTCGACTTCGGCGGCCGGCTCCGGTTCGTTCGCGGTCGCCTGAGCCGCGGGGCGCGCGGGCTTGCGACGCGCGGTGCGTCGCCCGTATAGTCGCGCCCGGGGATGGCAACCAACGAGAGCGTCGCGGCGGTCGACCTCGGGTCGAACAGCTTCCACATGGTTGTCGCGCGGATCGTCGACGACACTCACTTTCACGTCGTCGACCGGCTGCGTGAGCGCGTCGTGCTGGCGGCCGGGCTCGACGAGCAGCAGCGGCTGAGCGAGAAGGCGCAGGCGCGGGCGGTGGCCTGCCTGGAGCGCTTCGGTCAGCGGCTGCGCGAGTTGCCGCTGCATCGGGTGCGGGCGGTGGGGACGAGCGCGCTGCGCCAGGCCGAGAACACGCGCAACTTCTTGCCGGCGGCCCAGGCGGCGCTCGGCCACCCGATCGAGATCATCGGCGGCAGCGAGGAGGCGCGGCTGATCTACCTCGGGGTCTCGCACAGCCTCGCGGACGACCAGGGGCGCCGGCTGGTGGTCGACATCGGCGGCGGCAGCACCGAGTGCGTGCTCGGCGAGCGCTTCGACGCGATCCGCACGGACAGCCTCGGGATGGGCTGCGTCAGCTACAGCCTGCGCTTCTTCACCGACGGCAAGATCCGCGGCGAGGACTTTCGTCGGGCGGAGATCGCCGCTCGCCTCAAGCTCGAGCCGATCGAGCGTCGCTACCTCGACTCCGGCTGGGACAGCTGCGTCGGCTCCTCGGGCACGATCCTGGCTGTCGAGGCGCTGCTGCGCCAAAACGGCTGGAGCGACCGCGGCATCACCCTCGCCGGTCTGCGTCAGCTCAAGAAGGCGCTGATCGCCGCCGGCACCGTGGCCAAGGTCGCGGCGATCCCCGGCGTGCAGGCCGATCGCGCGCCCGTCCTGCCCGGCGGCGTGGCGATCTTGACCGCGCTCTTCGAGGCGCTCGGCGTCGAGCAGATGGCGACCACCACCGGCTCGATGCGCGAGGGCCTCCTCTACGACCTGCTCGGGCGCATCCGCCACGAGGACGTGCGCGACCGGACGATCCGCCAGTTCTGTCAGCGCTATCAGGTCGACATGGGGCAGGCCGCGCGCGTCGAGCGACTGGCCCTGTATTGCCTCGACCAGCTCGCGGGCCTGTGGCAGATCGACCCGGTGTTCGGCCGCCAGGTCCTCGGCTGGGCCGCGCGCCTGCACGAGATCGGCCTGTCGATCGCCTTCGCCGGCTATCACCGACACTCGGCCTATCTGGTCGCCAACTCCGATATGCCCGGCTTCAGCCGCGCCGACCAGGCGCTGCTCGCCGCCATGCTGCTCGGTCAGCGCAAGAAGCTCGGCCGCGAGAGCTTCGCCGCGCTGCCGGCCCAGGAGGTCGAGCTCGCGCTGCGCCTGTGCGTGCTGCTGCGCCTCGCGGTCCGGCTGTCGCGTGGCCGCAGCCCCAGGCCGCAGCCGCCGTTCACGGTGTCCGCGCGCAAGAACGGGCTCGAGCTGAGCTTCCCGGCGGACTGGCTCGAGGGCCACCCGTTGACCCACGCCGATCTGGTCGAGGAGGCGAGCAAGCTGCAAGACGTCGGCTTCGAGCTGCGCGTCCGCTGAGGCTTGCCGGGGCCGCGTCGGTCGTGGCAATACGGGGCTGGATGCGGCGCGTGAAGATCGTCCTGGCGCTCGGCTGCGCGCTGCTGTGCGGCTGCAAGACCGTCCGCGTGTACCCGCTCGCGGGTCCGCAGGGCGACCTGACGGCGCTGTTCGAGCCGCTGATCGCCTGCGCCGGCGCCGGGCAGCTCGAGCACCGACTCAAGTCGGACGCGCTGCACGTGCAGGTCAAGCCCGGCATCTGGGCGCAGTTCACCCCGCGTCGCTCGGCCTATACGCTGGTGCTCGTCGTCGACGACGGCTCGAGCGGCGGCGATCGCGAGGGCAACATCGACGCCGCCAAACGCAAGAGCGAGGCGCTGTTCGCCTGCGCCCGCGAGCCCGCGGTGCCGGCTGCGGTGCCGGCCGAGAATCCGACCGTGGTGCCCGCCGAAGTGCCAGTCGCGGAGTGAGCTACTCGAACAGGTCCTCGCGGGCCTGGTAGTTGTCGAGGAGCAGCTGGGTGTGCGCGGCGACGGAGCTGGCGGAGAGCTGGCGCAGGAGGGTCTCCTGGGCGCTGCGGGGCTCCTCGCCGGGCTGGGTGCGGAGATAGACGCCGTCGGCCTGGAGCTCCCAGGCTTGCACGTTGTCGGCGAGGTAGGCGAGCAGGCCCTCCTGGACGACGCGGGCGCGCAGGGCGGGCTCCTCGATCGGGAAGGCGGTCTCGACGCGGCGCAGGAGGTTGCGCGACATGAGGTCGGCGGAGGCGCAGTAGACCTGCTCCTGGCCGTCGTTGAGGAAGTAGTAGATGCGGTGGTGCTCGAGGAAGCGGCCGACGATCGAGCGCACGCGGATGTTGTCGGACACGCCGGCGACGCCGGGGCGCAGGGCGCAGATGCCCCGGACGATCAGGTCGACGGTGACGCCGGCCTGGGACGCGCGGTACAGCGACTCGATGATGTGGGTCTCGGTGATCGCGTTGACCTTGCAGATGATGCGCGCGGGGCGGCCCTGGCGGGCGTGCTCGGTCTCCTGCTCGATCATGGCGAGCAGCCGCTCCATCAGCGTGAAGGGCGACATCAGCAGCTTGTGCAAGGGGGCGCACTGACCGAAGCCCGTCAGCTGCATGAAGACGTTGTGCACGTCGACGCCGAACTGCTCGTTGCAGGTCAGGAAGCTGAAGTCGCAGTAGAACTGGGTGGTGACCGTGTGATAGTTGCCGGTGCCGAGGTGGACGTAGCGGCGCAGTCGGCCGTCCTCGCGGCGGACGATCAGCAGGGCCTTGGCGTGGGTCTTGAAGCCGACGATGCCGTAGACCACGGTGACGCCGGCCTGCTGCAGTCGGGTCGCGAGGCTGATGTTGGCGGCCTCGTCGAAGCGGGCGCGCAGCTCGACGACGGCGGTGACCTCCTTGCCGGCGCGCGCGGCCTCGAGCAGGGCCTCGGCCATCGGCGACTCGGCGCCGGTGCGGTAGAGGGTCTGCTTGATCGCCAGGACGTTGGGGTCGGACGCGGCCTGGCGGACCATCTCCAGGACGGTCGAGAAGCTCTCGTAGGGGTGGTGGAGCAGGATGTCGCCGCGGCGGACGTCGGCGAAGATGTCGGTGGCGGCGTCGGTGCCGCGGGTGCGCTTGGGTCCGGGGATGAAGGTCGGGAACTTGAGGTCGGGCCGCTTGATCACCTCGTAGAGGGTCGCCAGGCGGTGGAGGTTGACGGGGCCGTCGACGCGGTAGAGGTCGTCGTTGTGCAGGCCGAACTTCTGCAGCAGGAAGTCGGACATCTCGGGTGGGCAGGTCTCGGAGACCTCGAGGCGGACGGCGTCGCCGAAGTTGCGGGCCCGCAGCTCGCCCTTGAGGGCGTTGAGCAGGTCCTCGACGTCCTCCTCCTGGACCCACAGCTCGCTGTCGCGGGTGACGCGAAACTGGTAGCTGCCGGTCACGTTCATGCCGGGGAACAGCTTGCGGACGAAGGTGGTGACGATCGAGCCGAGGAAGGCGAAGCCGTTGGGGGCCTCGGCGACCGCGGCGGGCAGGAACACCAGGCGGGGCAGGCTGCGGGGGATCTGGACGATGGCGATGCCGCTGTCGCGGCCGAACGCGTCGTCGCCGGCGAGGGCGACGATCAGGTTCAGGGTCTTGTTCTGGATGTTCGGGAACGGGTGCGAGGGGTCGAGGCCGATCGGCGTCAGCACCGGCAGCACCTCGCGGTCGAAGTACTCCTCGAGCCAGGCCTCCTGCGCCGGGGTCCAGTTGTACAGCTTGAGCAGGCGGATGCCCTCGGTGGCGAGCGCGGGGAGGATCTGCTCCTGAAGGATCTGGTACTGCTCTTTGACGAGCCGCTGGGCGACGCTCTTGATCTCACGCAGGGTGCCTTGCGGGGTGCGGCCGTCGGGGCTGACCTGCGGCAGCCCGAAGCCGACCTGCTCCTTGATGCTCGCGACCCGGATCTCGTAGAACTCGTCGAGGTTGGTGCTGAAGATCGTCAGGAACCGCAGCCGCTCGAGCAGCGGCAGGCTCTTGTCCTTCGCCTGTTCCAACACCCGGCGGTTGAACTCGAGCTGGCTCAGCTCCCGGTTGATGTAAAGACTGGGGAGGTTCAGTTCGATCGCGGCCGCTGGGCTCGCGGTGGGTCTTGCGGGCAAGTTCACGCGAGGTTCTCCGAACCGCCGATGCTACCGGGAGCCGACGCCGCGCAGAACTTTTGGGGGTAAAAAGCCCTGCAGCGTCATCGCGCCCGGGCGCGGCTCGCCCGCGAGCAGCGCCACGCCGCCCTTCTTGAAGCAGAAGCGCTCGCCGCGGCCCGGGTCGCCGGTCACCAGCCAGGCGAGCAGCGCGCCGAGGTGTGGCTCGTGGCCGACGAGGGCCACGCTCGTGCCCTCGATGTGGGCCAGCATCTCCTCGTCCGGGGTCCGGGCCAGGTCTGGGAGCGCGGTCATGGGGCCGTCCAGCAGCGGCCGCAGCAGCTCGGCGGTCTCGAGCGCGCGGGTCAGGGGCGAGTGATACAGGTGGTCGAAGCGCCAGCCGAGGGCTCGCGCGCCGCGGGCAGCGCGGATGAATTTTTCGCGGCCGGCGCGGGTGAGCGGTCGGGTCGCATCGGGCCGCTCCGGGGTGGAGGGGGCGGCGATGGCGTGGCGGACGAGGAAGAGTTGCATGGCAGCGCGGCCCGGCGGGGGCGGAGAAGTGTGCACTACTTGTGCGAAATTCGGGCATACGCGGGGTGCGCCGCGGTTTGTGCGGGCGGTGTCGGCGATCCGGGGCCTGGGAAACGCCGTTGCTTGCTGGCCAGAGGTGGCCGCTGATACACTCCCGCCTCATTTGCGGCTTATGCGCAGCGCGAGAGATTACTGATGTCGCAGACACACGACGAACCGACTAGACCCCGCTGGGAGCGCGCTATCGAGGGGATGTTCCGCGGGATGTGGGAGTGGGGCGTGTTGTTTTGCCTCATCGCCGTGGCGCTGGGCCTCGCGCTGTGGCCGCTGACGGACGTCGACTCGATCCACTACATCGTCAAGAACGACCTCTCGGTCGTGCAGCGCTCCAAGGCGCTGCTGGCGGTGGCGATCTCGGCGGTGGTGACGACCGTCGGCTACCTGCTGGTGTGGCTGCGGGCGCGTCGGCGCGAGCCTGGCCTCGGGCTCGCGGAGTCGTTCCGGCGGACCAACCACTACGCGTTCGTGATGCTGGCCTTGCCGATGATGACGGCGCTCGGGGTCGTGCGCATCGAGACCAAGCACCCGGTGTTCACGGCGTTCCTGTCGGTGATGATCACCGGGCTGGTGATGTTGTTCCTGTATCGGGTGTTCAAGCGCAAGCTGGACCCGGGGCACGAGCCGTTCCAGCCGGCCCGCAGCCCGCGCGCGGCGCTGGCCTTCTTCGTGGCGGCGCTGCTCGGCTACGCGGCGTTGATGACCTACTACGCGTTGATCGACCACCACAACCTCGGGACGGCGATCTACGACCTCGGCATCTACGACAACCTGGTCTGGCAGACCGCGCACGGGTTCTTCCTCGACTGCTCGCTGATCAAGGGCGGCAACCATGTCTCGGCGCACTTCGACCCGATCATCGCGCTGATCGCCCTGGTCTACCGGCTGTACATGCACGCCGAGACCCTGCTGGTGCTGCAGACGCTGTGGCTGGCGAGCGGCGCGATCCCGGTGTACTTGCTGGCCAAGCGGCGGCTGAGCAACGAGTGGTTCGCCGCGATCCTCGGCCTGATCTACCTGCTGTACCCCGCGCTGCACGGGGTCAACATGTTCGACTTCCACAGCCTCGCGTTCGTGGTCCCGAGCGCGATGTGGGCGGTGTACCTGCTCGACACCGGCGGCTTCAAGCGCTACTGGCTGGTCATCGCGCTGATGCTGATCACGCGCGAGGACATCAGCCTGCTCAACTGCTTCGTCGGCGCCTACGCGATCATGATCGGGCGCACGCGCACTGGCCTGGTCACGGTCGCGGTGTCGATGGTCTACCTGGTGCTGGTCAAGATGTACGCGATGGCCGACTCCGGCCTGCTGATGTCGGCCGACAAGGCCTACTCGTACGTCTACTACTACGCCGAGATGATCCCCCACAAGGCCGAGGGGACCCGCGGCCTGGCGATCTCGGCGCTGACCAACCCGCTCTACGCGCTGCTGGTCAGCTTCAAGGAGGAGAAGCTGCTGTTCTTCCTCCACCTGCTGCTGCCGCTGCTCTGCCTGCCCTTCGCCGCCGGCAAGAAGCTGATCCTCAGCGTCTACGGGCTGCTGTTCATCGGCCTCGCCACCCGTAGCCACGTGTTCTCGCTGCACTTCCAGTACTCGGCGCTGCTGTTCCCGATGCTGTTCGCGGCGGTGCCCGACGGCCTGCGGCGGGTCACCGACGGCCCGCGGATCCGGGCCCTGGGGATCGAGCGCGCCCCGCTGGCCTGGACCCTGTTGTTCGGGATGCTCACGGCCAGCCTGGTGACCACCGTCAAGTACGGCGTGATCCTCCCCAACGCCTCGTTCAAGACCGGCTGGAACCGCCTCGTCCGGGTGCCCACGCCCGAGATGCGCGAGCGCCACGCCTGGGTCGAGGAGATCGCGGCCACCATCGAGCCCGGCGCCGCCGTGTCGATGACCAGCGCGGTCGGCCCCCACCTCTCGAACCGGCGCAAGGCCTACCACTGGCCGACCATCAACGACGCCGACTACCTCGTCCTCACCGTCGAGAACTTCAAGAAGGACGACGAGCGCCGGCTCAAGCGCATCCGCGACAAGAAACAGTTTCGCCTGGTCAAGGAGGCGCACGGGATCGCCCTCTACGCCCGCATCGATGATGATGAGGCCGCCGGGCTGCGCGCCACCGAGGCCGCCGAGAAGGCCGCCGAGCGGGCCCGTCGCAAGACCGGGGGCAAGGACGTCACCGGAACCGCCGGGGTCGAGCCCGCGGCGACTGCCACGGCGGGTGCGGCGGCGGCCACCACGGCGGGCACTGCCCCGAGCACGACCGCCCCGACGGCGCCGGCCTCGACCAGCCTGACGTCGCCCACCCGGGCGAGCACGGTGCGTCAGGCCAGCGGGGCGCCGCAGGACTCGAGCGGGGCAGGTCCTTCGGCGGGTTCAGCGCCCGCCAAGGCAGCCAAGCCGGCGGCCAAGCCGGCGCTCCCACCCAAGGAGACGGGCAGCGGCGCGCCGAGTCCTTGACGGGGTGGGATCGGGCCATTAGTTTTGCTGCGCTGCGATTGGCGCCCGATTGGCGCCGTTCGCGTGCACCCCTGCAAATGTCTACCGAACCCACACAATCGTCCCGTCGTTCGCATTTCGTCACCCGTTCGCTGGTCGTCGCGCTGGCCGCGAGCCTCTCCGTCGCTGGGGCCGCCTGCGGCGGCGATCGTGGTCAGGAGCGCTGGGTCGCGACCGAGAACACCAACGTCGAGATCGACTGGGACGCCATCAACCAGGCCTACCGCGACGCGGAGGGCCCGGAGGACCTCGAGAAGCGCATCAACGAGATCTACACCGGCGACGAGATCATCAGCGTCTCGGTGCGTGACGTCGACGACAAGACCCAGGTCGTCACCGGCTTCTTCGACAAGAACGAGGACGGCCAGGTCGGCGAGGCCGAGAAGGTCTTCACGATCCAGCGCGACATCGTCAACCCGGACAAGGCCCAGTACGGCATCTCCGGTCACGGCGCCTACGGCAGCTACCACTCGCCGATGTGGGACATCGCCGCCGGCATGATGATGGGCTCGATGATGTCGCGCATGTTCATGCCGGGCTATGCCCCCATGTACAGCACGCCCTACACCACCAGCCCGGCCGCCCGCGGGGCCCTCGCGTCGCAACGCAGCAGCTACCGCGCCGCCAACCCGAGCCGCTTCCCGCCCAAGGCCTCCGGCTCCGGTCGGTCATATGGCGGCAAGGGCGGCGCCTTCGGCGGCGGCGGGTCCGGCCGCTCGGGTGGCGGACGCTCGGGGGGCGGTCGCTTCGGCGTGCGTCGTCCGGCGGGCCGCAAGGTCGTCCGTCTGGCCGTCTGACGCCGATGCCGGTGCTGACGCTCGCCGAGCTGCCGTTTGGCGAGCGGGCCCCCTGGGACCTGCTCGGGCTGGACCCGCAGCGCAGCGCGGTCCATGAGGACCACGACACCTCCGGCTACTGTCGGTTGCCGGTGGTGCTGCTCGAGGACGGTGCGGGCCGCGTGCAGGAGGTGCAGGACGTGCTGGTGCTGGGTCTGCACAGCCGGGACGACGCCGAGCCGCTGGCGGGTGACGTCGAGCTGGAGTTCGTGCTGCGCGAGGGTGACGAGACCTACTCGGCGGTCACGCTGTTGTCGGAGTTCCTGCGGGCGCGGCTGGCAGGGTTGGTGGGTGACGCGTCGGCGGTGGTGCTGGCGCTGTGCAACCCGCAGGACGCCGAGCTCCCGCGCCCGGAAGGGCTCGGCGACCGGCCGATCTACTACGCGCACGGCGACGTGACGGCGTGGATGCAGCGGGAGCCGGGCGCGCGTGAATGGAAGCCGGACGCGGTCGAGATCATCCTCGAGGCCGAGGTTTGGCATAGACTGTGAGGCGAACATGGCCGTGACCCACGAGCAGAAGCTGAGTTACGCGGGGATCTACGTCCTCAAGAAGATGGACCTGAAGCCGGCCGACGGCGGCATCGCGCTGCCGGTGATCATGGACGCGCTCCTCAGCCCGCTCGAGGAGGTGGTCGAGCGCCTGGTGATGCAGGGCCACCTCGCCATCGACCGCAAGACCCAGCGCTACTCGATCACCAAGGCCGGGTATCGCCACATCGGCGCGCTCATCGACGAGGCCGAGACCATCATCGACGAGTTCGACGACTGGGAGACCGTCGATATGGTCGCCGAGCTGCGCGCCCGCAACCTCGACCCGCTGCGCGCCCGCTTCCTGTGGGGCTGGTATCAGGGCGAGTTCGACGACCTGGTGCAGTTCCAGGAGCGCCGCGGCATCAGCCCGGTCGAGCCGGACTGGCCGGCCTTCCTCACCAGCGACGAGTTCTACGCCAACCTCGACCTCGACCTCGTCGGCGGCGGCGGCGACGACGACGACGATTGAGCTCAGGGGCTGTTCACGGCCTCGCAGATGAAGAACTTGCCGATGGAGCACTTCCCGTCGTTCCAGGTGCTACTGCCGGCCAGTAGCACGCCGCAGTCCTCGTCGCCGGTGTTGCTGGGTTCGCCCTTCCCCCAGAAGGCGGCGCCGACCGGGTCGCTGTCGAGCCACACGTAGTCGCCCTCGTTCGCGATGTCGTTGATGCCGATGTACCACTGGCTGGCGAGGCCATCGAGGATGACGCCCAGCTTCGCGAGCGCGTCGTTCTCCTGCATGTCGTGGATCACCGTGAGGTCGCCGCCGCGCCCTTGACACTCGTTGCGGGCGTCCTTGTAGGTGCGCTCGAGCTTGCAGAAGGCGTAGCTGCTGGCCCCGATCTCCGTGAGCGTGCAGTCCTTGCAGTAGTCGTTCACGACCGAGTACTCGTCGAGCAGCGCGTCGCAGTCGTTGTCCTGGCCGTCGCAGATCTCGGGCAGGCTCGGCGCGCGCGCGCCGTTGTCGTCGTCGCAGTCGTCGCCGACCTCGACGTGCCCGCGCGGCCGGTCGCACGCGAGCTGCGTGACCTCCGGGTCGCCGTGGCCGTCCTTGTCCGCATCGAGGTACCAGACCGTCGGCGCGCAGCCCGTCTCGCTCGCGCCGCTCGTGCCGGACTCGCCGCTGCTGCTGGTGGCGGCGGCAGTGCCGGTGCCCTCGGCGGTGCCGGTCCCCTCGGTGGTGACGGCGATCTCGGTGGTCGCGGCGGTGCTGCTCGTGACAGGGTCGGTCGCGCCGCCGGTCCCATCACCGGTCTCGCCGCTGCTCGCGGTCGCGGTCAGGGCCGGAGGCGGCTGGTCGCGGAAACAGGCCGCCGCAAGCAGCAGGATGAACGCGAGTCGGCCGGAGGCAGTCATCGTGGCGACCCGTCAGGATATCGCAGACCACAGCGCCCGGTCATCTTCCTCGCGAGGATGGCTGGTGCGGTCTGATGCAATATCGCGCCCGCCAGGGGCCGCTCCTTGACCCTGCCCCGCCGCGGGTGTCTCTTCACAGCATGCGACTTACCTTCGACCCTATTCGCTGCTCCCTCCTGGCCGCCCTCGGCCTGCTCGCCTGCTCACCGACCGAGAAGGGCTCGGGCGAGGAGAGCGAGACCGGCACCCCCGCGACCACCGGCGCTGGCACGACCGGCGTCACGACCGGCGTCACGACGGGGCCCGGCAGCGCGAGCGAGACCGGCGCGACCGGCTCTGCCACTGGCTCGGCGACCGACCCGGGGACCAGCTCGGTGACCGGCACGGCCACGGACACGCAGGGCGAGACGGGCACCACGGGCGCGAGTGAGACGGGGAGCACCGAGACCGGCGACGAGACCGGAGGCGCCGCCTGTGACACCAACAGCGAGCCGGCGATGCAGGGCTTCACGGACCCGCCGGTGCCCTCGGGCTTCGAGCGCTGCGAGGGCGGTATCTTGCACCGCGCGGAGCTGCGGACCTGCGAGACGCCGACGACCCCGAACTCTTGCATGGACAACTCGAGCGGCGGGTGCCTGGTCGACGCGGACTGCAAGGAGAAGCCGTTCGGCTCGTGCCAGCAGGACATGATCTTCGGCGGCGTGCTGATCGGTGGGACCTGCTCCTGCAATTACGGCTGCGAGACCGACGCGGACTGCGGCGAGGGGGAGCTGTGCCGCTGCGCCGGCGACGGCCTCGGGCTCTACACCCAGTGCATCGCCGCCGGCTGCAAGCTGGACAGCGAATGCCCGGCGGGCGAGCTGTGCGGGCTCTCGCCCGACATCTGCGCCCCGGGCGGCTTCCTCACCGCCTGCACCACCCCGGCCGACGTGTGCGACGGCGACGGCTCCTGCGCGAACCCGCCCTGCAGCTTCGACGGCGCCAAGTGGGACTGCGCCAACGCGGCCTGCGGCCGGCCGTTCCTGGTCGACGCGCAGGCGCTGACGGCCCCGACCGCGCCCCGCGACGACTGGCGCGGATTGCTGGCCGTGCCGCGGCCTGTCGCCCCGGAGCTGGCCGCCCGCCTCGCCGCCTACTGGACCGAGATCGGTCGGCTCGAGCACGCGAGCGTCGCCGCCTTCGCCCAGTTCGTGCTGCAGCTGCTGGCCGTCGGCGCGCCGCCGGAGCTGGTGCTCGGCGCCCAGCAGGCGATGGCCGACGAGGTCGAGCACGCGCGCCTCGCCTTCGGTCTGGCGAGCCTGTACCTCGGGACAGGTGTCGGACCCGGCGCGTTGATGACCACCGGCGCGGGCGCGGCGACGGACCTGCCCGCGCTGGTCGACGCGGTGATCCGCGAGGCCTGCCTCGGTGAGACGCTCGCGGCCTTCGAGGCGCGCGAGGCCGCCGAGCGGGCCGAGGACCCGGCCGTGCAGGCGGCGCTGCGCAAGATCGCCGGCGACGAGCAGCGCCACGCCGAGCTCGGCTGGCGCTTCGTGCAGTGGGCGCTCTCCGGCGCCGATGCGACGGCCCAGGCGCGCGCGCGCGCGACCTTCGCCGCCGCGCTCGCCGAGGCCCGCCAGGGCGCCGCGCGGGACGCCGCCGAGGCCGCCGCGCCCGAGCTGCACGCGCACGGTGTCATCGACGCCCCGCTGCGCGCGCAGATCTGGACGCGCGGTCTCGCCGAGGTGATCGAGCCCTGCGCCGCGGCGCTGCTCGAGCGTCGGGCTGCTTGAGCGGAGCCCCGCCAGCTGCGGGCCGACAGTGACGCGCCGCGGAAGTTCCGCGGCGCTTTTCATGCGCCGTCGATCGCCGTCGATCGCCGCGGACAGCGGCCCTAAGCGGAAGTTCCGCGGTGTTTCGACGTTTCACGCGACGAAGATTTTATGGCCCGAAGCGGAACCTGAAGGGGGGTCGGCTGTCTTGGTCGGCGTAACTCGCTGACGTGAGGAGCCCGCCGCCCAGGCAGTACGCCGTGGCCGAGGACCTCTGGACTCGACCGGCAACTGCCTCGAAGTCAGCAGCTCTCCACGTTCGTAACGCTGAAAGACGGTGATGTCATGTCCCTCGTAAACACTCGCATCGAAGCCCCCATCGCCCGCCAGTCCGTCCTCGACACCCGCGAGTTCGAGGTCCAAAACGGCACGCGTGTCGCCCAGGTGACCGCGATGTTCAATGACACCGTCATCGACGTGCAGCACCTCGGTCAGACCCCCAACCGCCGCAAGTCGGCGCCGGCCTGGCTCGCGCTCGGCGGCGCCGTCGCCCTCTCGGGCGCCGCGCTGTTCGGCTACGAGGCCGCGCAGGACTGGGACAGCTACGGCGAGCGCGTCGCCGCGGCCTCCGAGGCCGGCAAGCCGGCGCCGATGAAGCCGGGCACCGGCCTCGGCGGCCTCGGCTTCGGCCTGGCGATGCTCGGCCTGGTCCCGATCGGCGTCGGCTTCACCCGCATGCAGGACCGCGGTCGTCGGGCCTACACCCTCGGCGAGGGTCACGACGCGACGATGCACGTGCCGGCCGCGACCTTGCCGGGCGGCGAGTCGTTCCCGCTGGTCCAGGGCGACGGCGACTACGCGCTGCAGTTCACGGCCGAGATGCAGGGCGAGCTGACCTTCGACGGGCACAGCACCACGCTCGCGGCGCTGATCGAGGGCGGTCGGGCCACCCGCGTCGGCGCGGCCTACAGCGTGCCGCTGGCCCCCGGGGCCCAGGCCCGCGTGCGTCACGGCGCGCTGACCTTCTTCATCCACTCGGTCGCGCCGGGCGTGGTGACGACCCGCAAGAGCGAGATCGACAAGCCGTTTTGGGTCACCAACAGCGGCGCGGCGGCGGTGCTCGGCAGCCTGCTCGTGCTCACCCACATGATCCCGGGCCAGGCCGGCGCGCTCAGCGTCCAGGAGGACCCCGAGAGCAATCGCTTCGTCGGCTACCTCGCGCAGCCGGAGCAGCCCAAGGAGGAGGAGGTCATCGAGGACGCGGTGGAGCAGGAGGCCGGCGGCGTCGCCGGTGAGCGCCACAGCGGCACCGAGGGCAAGGCCGGCAACCCCAAGAGCAGCAAGCCCTCGGGGCGCTACGCGATGAAGGGCGCGGCGACCATCCCGACGATGGCCCGCAACTATGACCCGGAGATGCAGGCGCGCACCGCCGGCATCCTCGGGGTGATGGCGGCCAACCCGGGCCACTTCATGGCCTCGCCGGGCGGCACCTTCGCCCAGGGCAGCGACGACAACGACTTTTGGGGCCAGGTGATCGGCACCGAGGTCGGTGAGTCCTACGGCAACGGCGGCCTCGGCCTGGTCGGCAGCGGCCGCGGCGGCGGCGGCCTCGGTCAGGGCACGATCGGCCTCGGCACGACCGGCCTGATCGGTCACAACAAGCAGGGCGGCGGCGGCCCCGGCATGCGCAGCACGATGGGCTTCAAGGACCGCGGCCCGCGCGTCCCCAACCCCCGCCTCGGGATCGCCCAGATCCAGGGCGGCCTCGACAAGGACCTGATCCGCCGGGTGGTCCGCGCGCACATCAACGAGGTCCGCTACTGCTACAACCAGGGCCTCGCGCGGGACCCGAACATGAAGGGCCGCGTCGCGGTGCAGTTCCAGATCAACAGCATCGGCAAGGTCCCGACCGCGGTGGTCTCCGAGTCCGACATCAAGGACAACGCCGTCAGCAGCTGCATCGCCCAGTCGGTCCGCCGCTGGAGCTTCCCCAAGCCGGAGGGTGGCGGCACGGTGATCGTCACCTACCCCTTCGTGCTCCAGGCCGACTGAGCCCCACCGAGGACCTCATCACCCACGACCGGACCGGGCTCGCCCCGGTCCGGTTTCTTCGCGTTTGTACGCCGCTTGCCGGTTCAAAGAACGGCGGCGCGCGCTTATGATGCCGGGCGTGTCCGAGCCCTCGAAACCGCCGCGCCGGGGCGCATTCGCGCTGGCCGTCGCCCTGGTGCTCGGGCTGCACCTGCTGTGCTTCCTCCACTTCATGCCGCCCGCCGTGTGGTGGACCGACCAGCCGATCCTCGGCGTCGACTACGAGACCCACGTCGCCCAGGTCTGGCGCGCGATCGAGGGCCTCGACGGCTGGGGCCGCAGCTGGGTCTACGACGTCCGTCTGCTCGCAGGCTCGCCCGCCGGCGTCATCTTCGACGCCGACAACAAGGGCTGGGAGGTCTGGACCTGGGCCCTGCACCGACTCGGCGTCCCGCAGGCCCTCGCCTTCAACCTCTTCGCCGTCGCCGCCCACTGGCTGGTGCTCCCGGTCGTGTTCGGCTCGGCCCGCCTGTTCGGCCTCGCCCGCGCCCCCGCGCTCGCGGCGACCGGCATGGCCTCGCTGCTGTGGTACTTCGACTCGTTCGCGCACTGGTGCTGGTGGGTCGGCATGACCGCCTACGCCTTCGCCAGCTACCTGTGCCTGCTGCCGCTGGCGCTGTTCTATCGCTGGCTGCAGACCCGCAGCGTGTGGCTGGCGCTGGCGACTGGTTTCTCGCTGGGGGTGGTGCATCTGGTGCACCCGTACAGCTTCTTCATCCTGGCGGCGCCGATGCTGGCGCTGTACTTCCGGGCGGCGCGCGGCCTCGGGTCGCGCGGTCACGTGACGGTGCTGCTGATGGTCGCGGCGACGCTGGCGATCAACGGCTGGTGGCTCGCGGTCTCGCTGCGGTTTTGGCACTACATCCTCGACTCCGGCTACTTCGGGCTGTCGGGGCTGCAGTTCGCGCTCGCCGACTTCCTCGGGCTGGTGCTCGACACGGCGACCTCGGGCTTGATCGGCACGCGCACCGGCTTTCGCCTGCTGTTCCTTGCGACATGTGCGATCGGACTGGTCCTGTGGCGCCGCGAGCGAGACCCGCGCTGGCTGCCCTTCGCCGCGGCGGTGCTGACCCTGCTGGCGCTCAGCTACCTCGGCGCCTACGCCTGGATCTTCCGCCAGATCCAGCCCTATCGTCACGTGCTGCCGCTCGGCTTCTTCGCGCTGATCCCCGCCGCCGCGGCGATCGACGCGGCGGTTCGCCGCGGCGCGCTGCGGGGCCTGACGCTCGGCCCCAGGCTGGCGCTCGGCCTGCTCGCGGTGCCGGCCACGCAGCACCTCCTCTCCGACATCCTGTACTTCACGCCGAGCCTGCTGCCCAGGCTCGCCCCGCTCTACAACAACGCCTGGCTGCCGATCTCCAGCCAGGGCTTCCCCGCGCAGCCGGACTACCGCCATCAGCCCGTGACCGCCGAGAGCGAGGCGCTCGCCGCCTGGGTCCGTGCGCACGACGACGGCCAGTCGCGGTTTTTGGTCGAGGAGCCGTCGCTCGGCGAGCAGCTGACCTGGCGCACCGACGCGCAGGTCCTCGGCGGATTCTTGTACCGCAACCTCGAGCACAGCCACGCCAACCTGTTTCGCCGGCGCAAGGAGGGCATCGCCAGCGACGACGAGCTGCGCGCCTACTTCGAGACCTACGCGGTCAGCCACGTCATCATCACCAACAAGGCCAAGATCTGGGAGCGCCGCACGCAGGTGCTCGAGCCGGTGGCGACGGTCGGCACCCACCGAGTGTTTCGCACCAAGATATCTCCGCGGTTGATCGCGGAGGGCGGCGGCCACGTCACGGCCAGCACCAACCTGCTGCGGGTCACCGGCAGCGACCCCGAGCGCGACCTGGTGCTGCGCTACCACTGGATGGAGACGCTGCGCTGCGTCCCCGACTGCGAGCTCCAGCGCGTCCCCATCGACAACTTCGACCCGGTCGGCTTCATCAAGATCCCCGCGCCGCACCCCGCGGACCTGGAGGTGCGCAATGTTTATCAATGACGCCGCCCGCATCGTCCTGGAGGTCGCGGTCTATCGCCTGCGCCGGCTCGAGATGGCCAACATCGCCGGCGCCGCGGCGATCGGCTTCGCCCTGCAGCTGTCGCCCGGCGAGCTCGCGCTGCGCATCGGCTTCGCCTTCGGCCTGAACCTGCTCGTCTACCTCAATAACGACTACCTCGACCTCGCCGCCGACCTTCGCGTCCCTGATCGCGCCGACAGCAAGACCCGATTTTTAAGAGATCATCGACGGGCGGGGATCTGCGCGCAGCTCGGCCTGCTGGCGCTGCTGCTCGCGGTCTGCGTGGCGATGCCCGGCCTGCTGGTCCCGCTGGTGCTCGGCGGCGGGGTCTGCTGGGCTTACTCGGCGCGCCTCAAGGCGATGCCCTACGCCGATGTCGCGGCGATGATCGCCTGGGGCGTGGCGATGCCGCTGTGCGGCGTACCGCCCGAGAGCGCGCTCGGCTGGGCCCTGGCTGGCTGGCTGGGGCTGTTCTCGGGGGTCTTCGAGGGCATCCAGGTGATCCGCGATCACGACGCGGACGCTGCCACCGGCGTGCGCACCACGGCGGTCGCGCTCGGCGTGACGCGCACGCTGGCGCTGGTGCGCGTGATGCTCGGGGTATGCGCGGTGTATGGCGCGCTCGTGGTGTCACCGTGGCTCGCGGCGCTGCCGGCTCTGGCGATCTTGGTGCCGCTGGATCGCGTGGATGTCACGCGGACCTGGAATCAGGTGCGGGCGGTGCTCGGGGTCGCGTTCTTGGGCGCGGTGGGTTGGGTCTGGTGGAGCGGGGCGACCGCCGGGGTGCTCGTGCGGGTCGGGCGGAGCATGGCGCTGTGGTGAGCGGACAGTGTCGCCGGGTGCGGTATTGCGATGAGGTTCGCGGGTGACGTCGCACGGGCCGGCGGGGGTCCGGCTGGGTGCCCGTGCAACCTGGCGCAGCCGGGTGCCCGGCGGGCGGTGCGACGCTCAGACACGTCGCGCTCGCTGTTGTGCCTGTTTGCTTGGACGGGGGACAATGCTCGCGCTTGACTCGGTCGCACCGCCCGCCGGTCCCCCGGCACCAGGTTTGCGTCGTGGGACAATACTGTCGGCTGCGCCGAGCGCCGGACGCCCACCGGCCCTGAGCAGGCGCCGTGCCGGCGCGGGCATGGCGTATGTGCGATGCTTGGTGGGTCGTGGATAGGAGGCTTTCGTGATTCGCTGTATAGCGATTCGGGTCGGCGCTCGGAGCTACCTTGGTGCTGCGTGCGGGCGAGGCCGAGATGTATACATTCGTCCGTGACTGATCCTCGAGGACGCCTCTACTCCTCTTCTTTGCCGATATGCACGCGCTTGCTGCCCTTCGGGACCGATCGCGCGGTCAGGGCGGTCGCGGCGGCGGTCGGGTCGCCGAGCAGCAGCACGGCCTTGCAGGTGCCCGAGGTGGCGAGCTTCGCCTTGCGCAGCGCCGCGGTGATGCACTTGGCCTGCTTGGGCGGGATATCGTCGGTGACCTTGGCGTCGCGCACGCGTCCTCCGGCGAACTCCCAGGTCACGGCGATCGCCTCTCCGGTCTTCGCGCAGTCGTCGAGCGCGGCCTTGTGCTCCGCGACGCCCGCGAGGATCTCTTCCAAGGCCGGGAGGCCCTGCTCCTGCATGCGACAGGAGACCGTGCGCGCCTCGAGGCCGCCCATGCTCAGCTCCGCGGCCTTCGTGCTGAGCTCGATGGTCACGCGCTTGCCCTTGGCCTCGGCGAGCAGCTTCTCGGCCCGGCACCCGTCCTCGTCGGCGAACTCGCAGGCGCGGGCGAAGTGGGTGCGCGCCGCCTCGGGGCTGGCAGGCACGCCCACGCCCTCGTGAAAGGCGACGCCCACCTTCAGGCAGCCGTACGCGTTGTGGCGCTTGCAGGCGGTGTTGTACGCGGCGTAGCTGCGGGCCTTGGCCTCCGGCGTGCCCCCGGGGTCGGAGAGCAGGTCGCCGGCGGCGGTGCAGCCGTCGAGCTCGGCCAGGCCGCACGCCTTCTGATACAGCTCGATCGCCTTGTTCGTGTCCCGCTCGATGCCGCGGCCGGTGTTGAGTTGCGTCGCCCCCCGCAAGCAGGCGAGCGGGCGGTCGCGTTCGCAGGCCTTGACCGCGAACTCAAGCTCGACCTCGGGCCCGCCCTCACCCGCCGCCGCGAGCTCGGCCCGGCGCTCGCAACCCTCGCCGTACGCCAGCTCGCACGACCTGGCGTACAGCTCCACCGCCTGGCCGAGGTCCATGGGCCCGCCGCGGCCGTGCTGGTGGAGCTCGGCCAGCCGGAAGCACGCGAAGCCGTCCTTGCCCTTGCACACGGCCTCGAGCGGCTCGCGGGCGCTGGTGGGGTCGCCGTAGTACATGGCGGCCTCGGCCTGCTCGACGCAGCGGGCCCCGGTGCAGGGCCCGTCGTCGACCGGAGTCGTCGACGACGAGTCCTTGTGACAACCCGCGAGCGCGAGCGCGAACATGGTACCGATACGGATAAGGCGAGCCTGGTGGCGCACGGCTTCATGGAAGACGAGGCCCGCGGCGGCGTCAACTGGAAACGTGACGCGACGCGACGCGGCAGGAGGTGCCGCGTCCGTGGCTGGCGACCGTCTTGCGCAACCTCTTGCGCATGCCGCGGCGCGCCGGCGCGCGCCGTGAGCTGCGCGAGCGCGTCGGCTCGTCGGCCTCCGAGACTATGGCCGAGCCCGAAGGTGAGCTTTTGCGGCTCGAGGTCCTTCGCATCAGGGCGAAGACACTGACCGTACGCGAGACCGATCTGCCGCGCGAGGTCGTCGACTGCATCGTCAGCGCGAGCCAGCGGTGGATCTTCCCGCCGGCGCTGCGCGACAAGACCTTCGAGTACCAATTCGTGCTCCCCGTGCCGCCGGGCCGACCTGCGCTGAGGTAGCGCGCAACGAGCAGCGCTGCTGGCATGCGTGGGTCGCCGGGTCAGCAGCAGCCGCCGTCGTCGCTACAGCGGTAGTGTGCCGTCAGGGCCCCCACGGACTGATAGTCGCGGCAGGCCGCGCCACACAGCTCGATCGATAGCCCCGGCTCGAGGTGGCGCCAGCCGTCCTCGGTCGCGCAGTCGGTCACGTGGGCCTTGCCGTAATCGACGCCGGCCACCGAGATCTCGATCGATACGGGGATACTCGGGGGCGGGTCGAGCAGCAGCGTGCACGGCAGCGCGGCGCGGATGATCTCCTCGAGCGCGGCGCGGAGTTGCAGCTCGTCGGCGGCGTTGTGGAACTTCTCGGGGCCGGGGAGCGGCGCGCCGCCCTGGGTCGCCAGCTCGTCGAGGCGGTCATGGTTGTTGATGTTGTCGGGCGCGCCGTCCTGGACTATCGAACTGGTGACATCGGCGATCTCGAGGCCGACGACATGGGAGACGATCGCGTCGACAGCGAGCGCCTGGACCACGCGATCGTGCAGCGTCTTATCGTAGGACTCGAGGCCCTCCGCGGCGGTCTCGCCGTTGCAGTTGGCGGCGCCATCGGTGACGTAGACGAGGTGACGTGGGTGGCCCGGGTCGCCGGCCGCGAGGGCGGTGACCGTCGCGGCGACCGCCAGCGATCCCGGGGTCGCGCCATGGATCGTGCCGTTGACGGCGGGGGGGAGCGCCGCGATGATCGCCTGGGCCTGCATGGGGCCGATCGCTACCTCGATCGGGTTCTCGACTGGACAGGCGGCTTGCAGGTTGTATTGAATGGTCGCGTCGCTCGACGGAAACAGGGACAGGCCGGCGTGCAGCGAGGCGTCGAAGGTGACGGCGGCCCACCCGACGACCCGGTGCAGGCTCTCCCAGCGCGAGATCTCGGGCGTCGCCGGCTGCTGCGGGTCGAGGTCGCTCTGGCCGTCGAGGTCGAGGTCGTCGGCGTCGTGGTCCCAGAATCCGCCAGGATTGGCGACCATCGAGCCCGACTTGTCGAGGACGAACACGAGGTCGATCGGGGGGACCGGTATGTCGACGCTCACCTCACTGCAGTCGCAGGGGCAAAAGGTGGTGTGGCTACCGACCGAGGTGATTGTTTCGTCGGTCGAGGTGGTGCTGCTTGGTCCGGTGGAGGTCGGGGTGGTGAGCGGGCCGGCGGTGGTCGGTGCGTCGGTCGTCGCCCCCTCCGAGGTAGCGAGCGTGATCTGCGGGTCGCTCGTGTTGCTGGGCTGGTCGCGCACGACGCAGCCTGTCAGCACGAACAGCGCGCCTCCCAGGGGTAGCGACCGAAGGCCTGGCATTTCAGCAAAGTAACACGCGCGGGCGCCCGCAGGGGCGTGCTAGCTTTGCGGCGGTTGCCGGGCTTCGACCTCAGAGATTGCCTCGAGCGGCTCGCGCGGCATGAGCACGACGCCGAGGCGAGCCTCGAGGCCGTGCGCGAGCTGCTGCGCTTCGCTCCGGTGCTTGCGAGCGGCCTCGACCCGGATTCGCGGCGCCAGGCGATCGCGGGGCTGCGGGCGACGCTCGGCGCGGGCTCTGGCGAGGTCCTCGAGGCGGCATTCGTCGCGCTGGCGTCGATCGATCGCGCGGCGGCGACGACTGCGGGCTTCGTGATGTTCGCTCGCCTCGGCGGACAGGTGGAAGGGCTGGCCTCGCGGCTGCTCGCACGGCTCGCCCCGCCGCCGTCGCCCTCGGTGGACCGCTGCCTGGTGTGGCTCGCGAGCGAGGATAATTTGCTCGGCATGCTCGCGGCCGAGGCGCTGGGCGAGCAGGGGCCCGGGGCGGTGGCGCAGCTGCTGGCGAGCCTGCAAGGGCTGCTCGGCGGGGAGCGGAGCACGAGCGAGGAGCGGGTCCGCGGGCGCATCGCCCACGCGCTGGGAAGGATCGGCCCGGGGGCGGTGGCGGCGATCCCTGAGTTGCTCGCGCTGCTCGAGGACGAGGCCGTGTATCGTGACACCCGCTTCTATGCGAAGCGGGCGCTGGTGGCGATCGGGCCCGAGGCGGCGCAGGCGCTGTTCGAGGAGCTGCGCGCGACACCGCGGTGGGCGGTGCTCGCGGCGCTGTCGGAGATGCGGGCCGAGACGCTCACGAACATGGTCGGCCTCGCGGGCCTGCTCGAGGCGCTGCGCAGCGGCGAGGACGAGGGGCTGCAGGGCATCAGCGCGGCGATCCTTCACAAGCTGCGGTAGCGCCCTCGCTCGGCATCAGCGCTGCGATCCATCACCCGCTGCGATCCATCGCCCGCTGCGATCCATCACCCGCTGCGATCCATCACCCGCTGCGATCCATCGCCCGCTGCGATCCATCGCCCGCTGCGATCCATCACCCGCTGCGATTCATCACCCGCTGCGATCCATCGCCCGCTGCGATCGCGGGTCGTGATCAATTCGTGTCCCGAAAGTCTCCGCCGTGGACGGTGATGCCTGGCCGTGCGCCGGGCTTGCTGCGGACCAGGACGAACTCGAGGTCGCCCTCGCGCAGCGTGAGGGTGTTGACGGGGGCGCCCGGCGGGCCAAACTGCGCGAGGGTGCCGGCGGTGTCCTTGAAGAAGAACTCGTCGGGCCCGCGGGCGTGCAGCCACTTCGCGCCGTGGAGCGGTACCAGCATGAACAGGCGGCCGTCATCCTCGTAGATGCGCACGCCCTCGAGCAGGTCGAGGCCGCCCCGGTCGACGACGCCGGCGAGCTTGCTGCGCGTGTGCTCGCTCAGGTCGTAGTGGCCGAGGTAGCGCGAGAACATGGCTGGAGAGACAGGTTGTTCCTTGTGCTCGAGCGGCGGCGGGACCTCCTCGCCGAGGACGATCGCGGCGAGGTCGCGGGCGATGTGGCGGCAGTCGACGGCCTCGGTGTTGGCGAGCGCGATGACGGTGACGCCCTCGCTGTCGGCGTCGATGTAGCGCAGCCACGCGGCGTTGAAGCCCTCGACGCCGCCCGGGTGGCCGACGATGGTCTGGCCCTGCTCCTGCTGCACGGTCCAGCCGAGGCCGTAGTTGCTGCGCACGGGCGTGTACATCTCGGCGAGCGAGGGCGCGGAGAGCAGGAGGCCCGGGACGCGCAGGGCGTGGTCGAGGCGGGCGAGGTCGTTGGCGGTGGAGACGATGCCTGCGGCGGCGCCGTAGACCGAGAGGTCGAGGGCGTGGACCGGCACGAGGACCTCGTCCTCGCTGAATTGGTGGCCGATGGCCATCGGCGCGCCGGGCCGCGCGGAGGGGTCGAGGGCGGTGGTGTGGCGCATACCGGCGGGTCGCGCGATGTTGTCGCGTACGTAGTCGTCGAGGCTTTGGCCGCTGACCTGCTCGACGACGAGGCCGAGCAGGAAGTAGCCGGAGTTGCTGGGGTCGAAGTCGGTGCCGGGCGGGAACTCGAGCGGCAGATCCTCGAAGCTGTCGCGGATCTGCCGCGGCGAGCACGGGTGCCCGGGGACGACGCGGGCGCGCGCCAGATCCTCGGTGTAGTTGGGGATGCCCGAGGTGTGCGAGAGCAGCTGGCGCAGGGTGATGCGGTTGCCGACGGCCGGATAGTCGCGCAGGTGCTTCTTGATCGGGTCGTCGAGGCCGAGCTTGCCCGCGTCGCGCAGCTGAAGGATCGCCACGGCGGTGAACTGCTGGGTCAGCGAGCCGATCTTGAAGCGGGTGTCCGAAGAGACAGGTTCACCGTCCTGCAGCGCGGTCACGCCGACGCCGCGGGCGTACAGCAGCTCGCCCCCGCGCAGCACGGCCACGCTGCCGTGGAACTTGAACGCGTCGCCGTGGAGCCGACCGAAGCCGTCGAGGTAGGCGTCGATCTTCACGGCCGCGTCGGCCGCGGTCGGGGCCGGCTTCGGCGCGTCCGGCAGCTCGGTACCGATCGGCGCGCCCGGGTCGTGCCCGTCGCGGGGGAGAGGCGTGTCGCGCTGCTGTCGCGGCGCGAGCGTCGGCCACCAGCTCACGGCCGCGGCGACGCTGCCCGCGAGCGCGGCGGCGACGAGCGCGGCGGCGGCGAACCGGGGCCAGCGCAGGCCCGGACGCGGCAGCTCGGGCACATCGACGGGCTGCGGGCGCGGGCGGGCGTCGGCCGCGAGCACGCGGTCGGCGAAGCCAGGCGGCGGCTCCTGGGCGGTCCAGGCGGCGATCGCCTGGCGCTCGAGGTTGCTGTGGGGCTCATCGTGCACGGTACACCTCCTCGAGCGAGCGGCGCAGGGCCGCTCTGGCGCGGCTGAGCCGCGATTTGACGGTGCCGAGGTCGATGGCGAGGGCGCTGGCGATCTCGGCGTATTCGAACTCATGGTATTCGCGGAGCAGGAAGGCGGCGCGATGCTCGGGTGAGAGGTCGTCGATGGCGCGGCGCAGCACCTCGGCGAGGCGCAGCCGCTCGGCCTCGGCGTCGCTGCGGCCCGGCCCGATCGGCTCGCGGGCGGCATCGAAAGGCTGCGTCGGGATCCTTCGGCGGCGTATCGCGTCGATAGCGAGGTTGCTGGCGATGGTGAGGATCCACGTCGAGAGCTTCGCGGCGCCGTCGCGGTCGTAGGTCGGCAGCGCGCGAAACACCCGGAGGAAGGTCTCCTGGGCCAGATCCTCGACGCCGGGCGGGAGGTCGCGGCGGTGCATCATGCGCGAGAGGAGCGCGAACACCGGCCGCTGGTAGCGCTCGACGAGGTCGCGGCGCGCCCGAGGGTCGCCCCGCTGGGCCCGAGCGATCGTCATCTCGTCGAGTTCTGCAGGGGCGGTGGCTGGCACGGGGCTCGTGTCCCGCTGGGCTGCGACGGTCACGAGAGCATTGCACGGCGCGACCCGGCGCAGGTTCCCATGCGCGGAAAAAAACCGGCGCTCAGGCCAGCGAGGCCGTCACGGGCGGCGAGCGGCCATCCGCCGGGTCCAGCGCCTGGCATCCGTCGGGCGGTGGCTACGCCAGCGCGGCTGCCATCCGCCGAACTGCGTCCCGGATCTCCCGCTCGCTCAGGGAAGCGAAGCCCAGCCGCAAGAACGGCCGCCTCCGGCCATCGAAAGTGAAGCGCTTCGCCGTGGCGAATGCGACCCCGCGCTCGAGCGATCGCTCGGCCCAGGCGTCGACGTCGATCTCCGGGGCGGCCCGGGCCCACAGCGCCATCCCTCCCACGGGGAGCGTGAACGAGAGCGCGGAGCCGAGCTCCTTGGTGAGCGCCTCGGCCATCACGTCGCGCCGGCTCTCGTAGGCGCGACGCGCCTTGCGGGCGTGGCGCTGGACCTCGCCGTCCTCGAGCAGCTCGGCGACCGCGCGCTCGACGGTGTGATCGCCCTGGCGATCGACGTAGGTGCGCAGCGCGGCGAGGCGCTCGATCAACGGGGCCGGGGCGACCACGAAGCCGATGCGCAGGCCAGGGGCGAGGATCTTCGAGAGGGTCCCGAGGTAGACCACCACGCCCGCCTGATCGGCGCTGGCGAGCGGGAGCACCGGGCGGCCGTCGTAGTGGAACTCGTGATCGTAGTCGTCCTCGAGGATCGCCACCCGGTGGGCGCGGCAGAGGTCGAGGAGCGCCATCCGGCGGCCGGGGGCGAGGACCGCGGTGGTCGGGTATTGATGGTGCGGCGTCACGTAGACGGCCCGCACGCGCTCGCGGGAGATCAGCGCCGCGAGGGCGCCGACGTCGAGGCCCGACTCGTCGACAGGCAAGGGCACGAGCCGCGCGCCGGCTTGCTTGAACGCCTCCCACGCGGGGCGGTAGCCGAAGGACTCGACGGCGACGACGCAGCCGGGGGTGAGCAGCGCGCGCGCGGTGAGATCGAGGGCCATCTGGCTGCCGCGCGTGACGAGGAGCGCCTCGGGGCCAGCGGCGAGGCCCCGCACCGTCGAGAGCATGGAGGCGAGCGCGTCGCGCAGGCGGGGATCACCGCGCGGGTCGCCGTAATCGAGCGTGGAGTGGACGAGGGTCGAGGGGCCCGCGCCGCGGACCTCGGTGAGGAGCGCCCGGCGATACGCGCGGGCCAGCGCGGCCACCGGGACCAGGCGGAGATCGGGCACGCCGCCAGCGAGCACCAGCGTGCCCCTCGGAAACGCGGGCTGCGGATAGGGATCGACGCCGGGGCCGAGGTCGAAGCCGAGGCGCGCGGGCACGGCCGCGCGTGAGGCCGAGCGGGGCCCGAAGCGGCGAGGGGTCGGGTCGGGCACGGTGCCGGAGACCCGGGTGCCCCGGGCCGGGAGGGTCTCGATCCAGCCCTGGGCGCCGAGCTCGTGGTAGGCGGCGAGCACGGTGTTGCGGTGGACGCCGAGGGTGTTGCTGAGGACCCGGCTGCCAGGGAGCGCGGCGCCCGGGTGGAGGCGACCGCGGCGGATGTCGTCGGCGATGGCATGGGCGATCTGCAGGAAGATCGGGCGATCCGCCGCGGCGTCGAGGTCGAGGGTGAGCTCCCAGGAGCGCATCCCACTGGTCTATCAGAGATCTCAAGACTGGATCTTTTTACTGGACCAGTTACCCGCCATCTTCTCCGGCATGCGCAAGGAGATCTTTCGAATGGAGCGGGCCGAGGCCGTGGCGTTGCTCGAGCGCTCGGGGGTGGTCCACCTCGCGTCCACCACCGCCGACGGGGCGCCAGTGCTGCGCACGGTGCACGGCGTGGTGGTGCGCGGGGCCCTGGCATTCCACGGCGCGCCCGCGGGCGAGAAGATGGAGGTCATCGGCCGCGAGGCGGTGGTGAGCGCCGAGGAGGTCGTCGCCGCCATCCCGAGCTACTTCATCGATCCCGAGCGGGCCTGCCCTGCGACCACGCTCTACCGGAGCGCTCAGGTCCATGGGCGCGTCGAGCGAGTGGACGACGCCGAGGAGAAGGCGGAGGTGCTCTCGGCCCTGATGCATCGCTTTCAACCCGAGGGCGGCCACGTGCCGATCACAGCCGGGGACCCGCTCTATAAAAAGGCCGTCGCGGGGATCCTGGTGCTCAAGGTCTCGCTCGAGCAGCTCGATGGCAAAGCCAAGCTCGCCCAGAATCGGACACCTGTCGAGCGCCAGCGGCTGATGGAGAAACTCTGGGCGCGTGGACTGCCCGGCGACCCCGCGGCGATCGAGCTCATGCGCGCGGCCAATCCCGGGACCCCGATGCCCGCGTTCTTGACGGGGCCGGCGGGCGTGTCTCTGGTGGCGGCGTTGGAACCCGCCGATGCGACCGCGGCGGCCGAGTTGCTCGTCGATGCCTACTGGAATGGGGGGTTCTCTCGCGCAGAGATCGCCGAGGCGCACCTCGGCTCGACGGCCTGGGTCGGCGCCAGGGACGAGCACGGCGCGCTGATAGCCACCGCCAGGGCCATCAGCGACGGGGCCAAGCGCGCCTGGATCTACGACGTGATGATCGCAGCGCCCTGGCGCGGCCGCGGCCTGGGCGAGGCGCTGATGCGCCTGCTTCTCGACCATCCGGCGCTGCGCCGCACCCGGCGCGTGTACCTGGGGACCCGCGACGCCCAGAGCTTCTATGAACGCCTCGGCTTCGGTGACCGGCGCATGGTCGAAGAACCGCTGCGGCCCTGGCCGACGACCGAGATGGTCCTGGCCCGCGGCGCGTGAGGTCGCTTGACCCTGGTGCATCCTGGGGGATAACGTGAGCCACGAGCATGATCCGCGAGCTGACGATCAAAAACTACAAGTCGATCCTCGACCATACGATCGAGCTCGGGCGGGTCAACGTCTTCATCGGCGAGAACGGCTGCGGGAAGACGAACATCCTCGAGGCCATGGCGATGGTCGGGGCTGCGCTGACGGACAAGCTCAGCGTCGAGGAGCTGTTTAATCGGGGGATACGGGTAGCGAAGCCGTCGAGCATGCGCAGCTCGTTCCCCGGTACGCCGGATCAGGAAATCGTGCTCCAGTGCTCCAGTCAATTGGGGACCTCTGAAGCGTCTTTTCGCGAGGAGCTGCGGATCGCGGCAGAGGAGGGATCCGCCGCTGATGTGAAATGGTACGAGAATCGGGGTAGCGACGAGGAGCAAATGGCCCGAGCAGTACGAAGCCTTGCCACATGGATGCAGCGTCCGGACATCTTTACGACGGAGCACATAGAGGACATTGTGCGGACACTGATGGCGAGGTTTCCTCCAAGTGAAAAAGCCCTGCACGAACTTGCGCGGGGCAGCATCCTGCGGGGAGGAATGGGGCGCGAACAGCTCGGTGCGCTCGTGGGTGATTTTGCGATCTATAATGCCAACGCGCTGGCGCTGCGGGGGCTGCAGACTGTGAGCCGAAGGAGCCCCATGGGGATCCACGGCGAGACCCTCGATGTCGCCATCGCCGGCTTGAAGCCGGATGTGTGGGCCGATCTCTTGGAGCGCGCCAAGTGTGTCTCCTGGCTCGAGGACATCGTGGTGGATCCTACGGACCATTTGAAATACCAGGGGCACAAGCTCGGCAAGAGCCAGTCGACCCTATACTTTCATGATAAGCACATGCCTCCGGCGAACAACGTCTTCTCGGCGGAGAACGTCAACGAGGGTGTGCTGCACGTGCTGTTCCATCTGACGCTGTTCGTCAGTGAGAGTACCCCCAGGATCCTCGGCATCGACAACGTCGACACCGCGCTGAACCCGCAGCTCTGCCGCGACCTGATGAAGCAGATCTGTGAGCTGGCCGCGAAGCACGACAAGCAGGCGCTGATCACAACCCACAATCCAGCGACCCTCGACGGCCTGAACCTGCACGACGACGAGCAGCGGCTGTTCGTGGTCTACCGCAACGACGAAGGGCACACGGTCACGAAGCGGATCAAGGCCAAGGCGCAGCCGGAGGGCCAGAAGCTCAAGCTCTCTGAGCTGTGGATGCGCGGACACCTGGGCGGAATCCCGCGGAATTTTTAGAAAAGATGCGCGTCGGGATCGTCGCCGAGGGCCGCGGAGATCTGGCCGTCATCGCCAATATTCTCAAGGGCAAGTTGGGCCTGGATTTTGAGGATGTTCAGTTCATTCGGCCCGAGTATGATATGGACGAGACCGACGTCCACGATCAGGCTGAGGCGCTGCGCGGCGGCTGGGGCCGGGTCAAGCGCGAGTGTGTGGAGCGTGGCAGGATCCGGGAGTTCGTGGAGAATGCCATCGACGACGAGATCCTCGTCCTGATCCAGATCGATACGGCCGAGGCGCACGAGAAGGGGTACGATATCGAGAGGCCGGGTCGCGACGATCCGGACTATGCCGCGGTCTTGCGACGACGCGTGGTCGAAAAGATCAACGCGTGGTTGGAGGGTGAGGGCGTCGAGCGGGTGCGGCATGCCGTGGCCGTCGAGGAGACCGAGGCTTGGGTGTTGACGATCTTCTCGGCGAAGGACACCGCCACGTTTGGCGACCCCAAAAAGAAGCTGAACGAAGTCATCAACAAGGCGATGCCCGACAAGGAGCGCAAGCGGCACTTCCAGCTCAAGGAGTATGCCCAGGCTCATGAGTTGACGCGGCCGTTTCGTAAGCGGCGCGAGCTGGAGAAGTTCGCAGACCGCAACCTTAGCCTGCGGTTGTTCGTGGATTCGCTGGGCGAGCCGGGCGAGGGGTAGACGGCGCGGCTACGTGGCGCCGGCCACTGCCGTGTTTTCGCGTCTGGGCGCCTGGGCGCGGCATTCTCTGCCGGTCCACGGCGGGCGGGGCCCGGTAGGTTGGGCGTCATGCGTCGGCCATGGCTCGCTCTACCCGTCCGCGTGTTCTGTCTGTCGCTCCTCGCCTGCGGCGCGCCCTCGGATGCGACCACGGAGGCGACCACCGAGATTGCCAGCGGCGCGGCGTCGTCTGGCTCGAGCGGCAGTCCGACGGGCTCGACTGGCTCGACGGGCACGACGGGCTCGACGACCACTGGCGGCTCGACGGGCACGACGGGCTCGACGACCACCGGCGGCTCGACCTTCCTCGGCTCGACGGATCCGACCGACGCCACCTTCCTCGGCGATCTCGATCTGCCCTGCGTCCTCGAGTGTGACCCCTGGATCGTCGATAGCTGCTGCGTGCCCGATCAGAAGTGCGTCCCCTACATCGCTGGCGGCGGAGGGGCGTGGGATGCGGTCAAGTGTGTCATGCTCGACCGCGATCCTGTGCCGGTCGGTGCCCCCTGCACGAGCGGGGGCAGCGCCAGCGGGATCGACGATTGTGAGCTCGGCGCGATCTGCTGGCACGTCGACCAGGACACGCTGAAGGGCACCTGCGTGGCCCAGTGCAAGGGCAACGCGGATGCCCCCGACTGCTCGCACGTCCCTGGCACCCATTGCATGGTTGCCAACGATTACGTCATCAACCTCTGCCTTCCGCCCTGCGACCCGCTAGTGCAGGATTGTCCGATCGACGAGACTTGCATCCCCGGGCCCGAGGATCCGGACGTGTTCGTCTGTGCGATCGACGCCTCTGGCGACGAGGGTCAGGCCTTCGACCCCTGCGCGTGGGCCAACGTCTGCGACCTCGGCCTCTACTGCGGAGAACCCGAGGCCGCCAGCGAA
>Ga0075152_10000346_pt1 | contig 35235 bp, 28 predicted proteins | sample JI61114C2DNA_FD_70964 | JGI IMG/M metagenome (GOLD analysis project Ga0075152, IMG submission 70964) | Wastewater effluent complex algal communities from Wisconsin, to seasonally profile nutrient transformation and Carbon sequestration -... | ecosystem: Engineered > WWTP > Effluent > Algae...
GGAAATACTACAAGGGCAGGGGAATCAAGTTCTTCGATATTATCGATCCTATATAATGAATCCATAGTTAAAGTTCTTTAGTCTATAGTTTAATAATCGATAGTCCATAGTTAAAGCACTCAATACTATGGACAATTGACTATTGACTAATTTATTCTAATTCAAACATAGCTTCAATCTCTACTGGAATATTATCCGGCAAGGAACCCATGCCCACTGCGCTGCGAACACCCACGCCATTGTCGGGTCCCCAAACTTTAGCAAACAATTCGCTACAACCGTTGATTACAAAAGGGTGTCTTTCAAACTCAGGCACAGTATTAACCATTCCTAACACCTTTATTACCCGCTTAATTTTATTTAGACTGCCTAAGTTGGCTTTAAGAGTCGCTAAGATTGCAAGACCCACTTGCTGCGCGGCCAGCTTTGCTTCTTCTGCATTCAGATCAACACCTACTTTACCAATGATTAAGCTGCGATCTTCTTTTACTGTGCCATGCCCAGAGACATAGACAAAGCTTCCAACTTGAAGAAAGGGTTTGTAAACACCGAGTGGAGTAGGAGGTGGAGGTAGCGTTAATTTTAGTTGATCAAATCGTTGATCTGGTGTATGATTTTCCATTGAAATAAATTTATATAAAAGTGTTGATCAACATAACTCCAATCAATCCACAAACGGCAACAAGAGTTTCCATAAGTGACCACGATCGGATAGTGTCTTTGATGCTCAGATTGAAATACTCTTTGAATAGCCAGAATCCAGAATCGTTAACATGCGAGAACATTAAACTTCCGGCACCTACGGCAAGCACCATTAAACTTGGATTTACTTCAGGGTGACTAGTTAATAAGGGTGCAACAATCCCGGCTGCGGTAAGTCCGGCAACAGTTGCAGAGCCCACACAGACACGTATTGCGCCAGCAATCAACCATCCGAGAATCAGCGGATGCATATTTAATCCATCTAATAGATTACCAATTTCTTTATCGACCCCACTTTGAATAAGTGTTTGCTTTAATGCTCCGGCACCACCAATAATCAAAATGATCATGAGCACATCTTTTACGGCATCCGTATAGATTTCCATTAAGTATGGAATCTTTAATCCGCGGCTAATGCCTAATGTGTATGTGGCAATTATTAGGGAAACAAGCATGACTATGGATGAGCCACTTAAAAACTGCGTGATATTTTTTAACGATGAACTTTCATCGACAGAGAAATCAATCAGACTTGTAGCGGCAAGCAACAACACCGGCAGTAAGGAAGATAAGATACTATTTAAAAGACCTGGTAGTTGATCTTCAGGCATGCCTTCCTTTTGAAATGTTTTAAGTACTGTGGCGGGAATTTTTTTAAGTGTTTTAGAAAAAAGTAATCCGGCAATTAAAACGGTTGGAATCGCAATCATAACTCCGTACATCAGCGTTACGCTCATGCTGGCGTTAAGCTGCGCCACCAGTGCCGAGGGCGATGGATGTGGTGGAAGGAAGCCATGTGTTACTGACAAAGCAGCGATCATGGGCATGCCAATGTAGAGTGCTGGAAGTTTGTACCGATACACCACAGATGCAATAAGCGGAAACACAAGCACGAAGCCTACATTATAAAAAAGTGGAATGCCTATCACAAAACCGGTAATCAATAATGCCAATTGCAAATACGATTGCCCAAAAATTGTCATTAGGCTGGTTGCAATTTTTTGTGCGGCTCCGGTTTCTGCTACTAACTTTCCTAACATAGAACCGGCAAGAATTACTATTACCAGCGATCCGAGCATGTCGCCCATTCCCTTGTGTATAGTGCTTTCAATATCGGCAGGATTAATTCCTAGAAATAATCCGCACAGGATTGAGACAATTAGAAAAGAAAGAAAAGCATTGATCTTAAAGTAGGAGATCAATAAAACCAGAAATAAAATACTTAAGACAACGATTATGAACGACACAAGGCGAGAGATTAATTCACAACAGGATTAAAACTTATCGGGTATTTGCACGATGCGAACCACAATTTCGTGTGGATCGCCATCCGTATCCACCAAACTGAATTTCACCATCGGGTTATCACGTGCAATGTTGGATTCAACATTTACAATTTTATTATTCTGTAAATGTTTTTCAATTTCCTTCTGAAGGATTACCAATGAATTGGCAAAGTCAACTTCAAGCGGACTGGGGTTATAAGCTGTAGTTTTCATTCAGACTAATAATTAAGTATCAATTGCTATTACCAACGAATAAGGGCCGAAGCCCATGTGAATCCACTACCAAAGGCAGCCAAACAAATTAAGTCATTTTCTTTGATTTTACCTTCTGCCCATGCTTCGCTCATGGCGATGGGAATAGACGCGGCTGTAGTATTTCCATAGCGCATAATATTGTTATACACTTTCGAATCGGGCAATTCCATTTTTTGTTGAATGAATTGACTGATGCGAAGATTAGCCTGATGCGGTACCAGTAAATCGATTTCTTCTTTTTTCATGCCGTTGGCAGTCAAGGCTTCATTGATTACTTCCATGAATCTAACTACGGCATGTTTAAACACCTGGCTTCCATTCATAACTACTTTAAAGTGTGTGGTATCCAGAATTTGCTCAGGCTGCCTTTCTTCTCTTGGTCTGCTGCTGCCAGGGTCTCGTACATAAAGATCCTCTGCGAAACGACCATCAGAGTGCAAGTGCGTTGATAAAATTCCAGGCTTGTCCGATGGCCTTAAGATTACGGCTCCGGCACCATCAGCAAAAATAACGGCTGTGTTACGGCCACGGGTAGTAGGTTCTATAGCGGTTGATTGAATCTCGGCACCCACCACAAGAATCGTTTTGTACATGCCCGATTTAATAAACTGATCGGCCACTGATAATGCATAAATAAATCCAGAGCACGCATTGCGTATATCTAAAGCACCAATGCTTTCAAGTCCTAATTCACGTTGCAATAGCACGCCTGATCCTGGAAAAAAATAATCTGGTGTGATGGTAGCGAACACAATAAACTCAACATCTTTTTCGGTTAGGCCTGCGCGTTCTAGGGCTATGCGCGAAGCTTTAGCGGCCATGTTTGCCACGGTGTCCTTGGCGGGATCAATCCATCTTCTTTCTTTAATGCCGGTGCGCTCCGTTATCCATTCATCATTGGTGTCCATCATGGCGGACAATTGCGCGTTCGTAACTATTGTTTCGGGTACATGATGGCCAAGGCCTACAATTTTAGAATAACGCATGGTAGATTTTTTATAGGATGCTAAGGTAAGAAAATGTTATGGAAAGCGAATGAATGTTAGGGTAAGGGCATTGAGAATGACTTCAATGCCCTTATACTATTTTTTCACTAATCCTTTCGTGTTGTCACCGGAATGCCGATCGATTAGCTTGTGAAGCGGATCAATACCCGCCTTGCGGGGTTTTGATGAGACCATAATCTTAAAATCGTTTTCTTTTTTTGTGATTTTATGCTTCTTTAAATAGATCAGGCTATCCTTACCAGCACTGTTTTTTCCGTAAACACCAATATCAATCCAATCATTGATAGGAATTTCAGTTTCAATTCCCGTGCTATCGGCACGTACTTTTTCAGCTGATACGCTTAATGAAACCTCAAACTGATTTTCATTTATTTCATGATAGGTAGCGGAATCAGTTTTGTTTTCGAAGAGCGTGATAGTCTCAAACATATCATGAATGATGTATTGCATACTATCGGGAGTTACTTTTCTTATTTCTTTAAGTAAGTCGGCAGAAGTAGGGTAGGGAGCATCTTTAAATCGCCACTCTTTATTGAATCGCCTGAAGGCAGTATTCACACTATCTTCACTGATATAATCCTGTAGGGCATAGAAAATGAGGGATGCCTTTTGATAATGAATGTAACCTTGACCTTCCACAAACTCCAGGGGTTGTTCTTTCTTGCGCTCAGAAGCTCTGCCAGACAAGTAGCGATCCAATTCATACTTGAGATATCGTTCAACAATCTCAGGTGTAAATTTATGTTTGATCACCATCAGCGCTGAGTATTGCGACATACTTTCGCTTAGCATGGCATTTCCCTTCACGCCAGCTTCCATTACCTGATGCCCCCACCATTGGTGAGCGACTTCATGAGCAGTAACATAATAGGTAAAGTCAATGTCTTTATCAGGATCATCTATTTTAGAGATAAAACCTATGCCTTCTGAAAAAGGAATGGTGTTAGCGAAGGATTGTGCAAAGGGTGCATACCGCGGAAACTCCATAATACGCAGCTGCTTATACTGATACGGACTAAAGTTTTTTTCATAGTAACGGATAGCATCTCGCATTCCTTCCATCATGTGATCCAAATTGTATTCGTGGCCGGGATGATAGTAGATTTCCAAATTGATATCGTTATACTTTTCTTTTTTTACTGCATAATTAGCGGAGATCATGGAGTAGAAGTTACACATGGGCGCATCCATTTCGTAGTCGAAGTAAGCGCGATCACCTTCATCCCATTGTTTAACTAAGTATCCGGGTGCAATTGCAATCTGACCTTTGTCCGTACTTAATTGTATTTTAAATGTGATATGATCGGCATCATCCCCAAACAAACTCATGCTTTGGCCGCGCGGATCATCGCGTTCCATCATGCGCTCGCGCTCAGGTAATTTTTTTTCTTTGCGATCATTATCGTCCGACATTTCACCACCCTTGTCATAACCAAGTGAAGGGAAATATTGATTGTTAAAGAATGTTCCATTATAGATTACCTGTTTATTGGATCGGCCGGTTTCAACAAAACCACTGGTAATAAAATTTGTTTTGAAGTCCATCCGCAAACTATCACCAGGCTGCAGCGGTTCTGCCAGACTATAGATGGTATATTTAAACTTGTCGAACTTTTCTTTCACACCATTTTTACGATCGAACTTTAGATACTCCGTTGTGTTGCCAGGTGTTACGTCCTCTTGAATATGAATTTCGGAAATGGGTTTTTCCGTTTTGTTCTTAAGAATGAAATAACCCTCAGCAACAAAATCCCGCTTTGACGGATAAATGTCTACTTTTAAATCAACGGCCGTGATTCTTGGCTGTGGAAGGAATTCATATTTCTTTAACGTCTTTTCAAAATCTACCTGAAGATCTTTTCGTTGTTCAGAATTTGAATAGTCATTAAGAATATTCGTATTGTAAAAGATATAAAACCCAGTTGATCCAAAGAGTAATACTGAACCAGCAATTAGAAAAATCAATTGCCTTGATAGTCTAAGCTTACCTGCTTTCCACCGCATGTTCATTACCGACTCTGAACCACGCACTGAAAAGATTACTGCAATGGCAAAGAGGAAGATGACAAAGGCGGCCCAATATATCTGAAGCCACGTGAATGGAGTAACAAAATGTCCATACACATTCATGTCGGAATAGGTGCCTAAACTTCCGCTTCCGAATTGAAATAACGGATGCTCTAATCCCATTTGGCCAAGAAATCCAACCAGTATGAAGAATGCAATAGCTACAGCAAAACCAAGAAATTTATTGTTTACCATTACTTGAATAAACATGGATAGCAGAGTATATAGTATCAGGAAGGCAAGAGTCTCAGAATAAAGTGAACTGAAATAAACACTCAGTTCAAACTTATAATAGCCATAGGCAGATTGTATTATTACTCCGCATACAATAAGGCCGAAGAGCAGCACAAGATAAACGAGCAGTAAGCCAAGAAACTTTGAGATCAGGTTAATGAAATCAGGCATGGGCATGGCATCGATGATGAGATTAAGATTGACGGCCCGCTCTTTCCAAATCAATTCGCCAGAGTAGAGAACGGCAATAATCACAAAAAACAAATTAAAGCCCGAGAGTAAACCCAGCACCGAGTAGGTAGTTGGATACGAACTGGTGCCATATATTTCATTCATATTCATGGCATTCAAAAACATAAGCAGCATGCCAGCAATAACAATGGCCATGAAAGGAATTTCCTTAAAAACCATTTTAAAATAAAAGACTGTGAGCTTTACTAATTGGCCAATAGAGGTAGAGAAACCAGTGCTCTGTTGTGCGATCGGAATTTTGGTTTCCTCAGGTTTAATCAACAACCGGTCATCTTTTGCGGCTTTCGATTTGAAAAGAGAATTACGAACTACATTGAAACTGAATGCGAAATGAGTAACGAACAGAACAACAATACCTACAGCCATCCAGATTAATCGATTGTAAAGAATGTATCCTTCTAATGGAATCTGTAATGTGTTTCGTTCGCCTGGTGTCCAATATTGTGTATAAAAATTAAATGCCCGCACCCCAAATGGATCGAGCATGGCTGCAATCTCTTTTTGTTCAAGATCACGAAGCATTGACTGGCTTGCCAGATAGAGCACCAGCAAGAGTATTCCTTGAGTATAAATAACAATTGATTTTCTGCTTAAAGCTCCGCTGGCAAAGAAGATGGCGCCAGTAAAAAACATATTAGGAACAATGAAAATAAAAAATGGCCTCCAGTAGGTTAGTAAATTGAATGGAAGCAAACGATCTGCTTCTCGGGTTGGCCATACATCACCAATCATAAACGCAATGGGAATACTGCTGGCTACAAGAATCAAAATAACAAATGATCCCCAGAAACGCCCCATTAGATAATGGAATTTTTTTATCGGAGTACTGAATAAAATTGCTTCTGTGTTATGCTCAAAATCCCTCAGCACGGCAACGCCCATAATGGCTGAAGATATCAACGACATAAACACACCCATGATTACAACCATCTGGCCAGTAACAATCGGAGCATTTTCTTTTACCTGACCAACGGCTCCTCCAATCTGTACCACATCGGTAGTTACTGCCAGTATGCAAAGCATAAACATAATGCCGAAGTAGATGTAGTTAGCAGCGCGTGCCTTCCGGTATTTTAATTCAAATAGAAAAATATCTTTAAACATAGAGTTAAGTCTTGAGGTGAATTAAACAGCAGCTGTTTCCTTAGTTCCAAAAATGTGCGTGAAGTAAACATCCTCCAGGTCGGCTTGTGTTTGCTCGAAGGTGTTGTCAGGTTGCCCTTCACTTAATACGGTAATCTCTGGCCTACCAGCAATTAATCGCTCAGAAATTATGCTGAATGATTTTCTGTAATCTTCCAATTCTGTTTTAGCAATTCGTTTCTTCCAAACCTTTCCTTCCACCTCGGCAATGGCTTCGATCGGACTGCCTTTGTAAAGAACCTGACCTTTGTTAATAATTGCCATGTCAGTGCAAAGTTCTTTTACATCTTCTACAATATGCGTGGAAAGAATTACGATGGTATTTTCTCCAATCTCAGAAAGTAAATTCAGGAAGCGATTTCGCTCTGCAGGATCGAGACCGGCCGTGGGTTCATCAACAATAATCAATTTTGGATTTGCGATAAGCGCTTGTGCAATTCCAAAGCGTTGTTTCATTCCTCCTGAGTAGCCACCCAGATTTTTATTTCGGGCCGGCCACAAATTTGTTTTATGCAATAAAGCTTCTACTAAACCTTTGCGTTCGCTTTTATTCCGAATACCTTTTAAAACAGCCAAGTGATCTAACAAGGTTACGGCATCTATTTTTGGATATACACCAAACTCCTGGGGCAAGTAGCCCAATATCTTACGCACTTCTTCTTTTTGAGTCAGCACGTTTATGTCACCTAATTGAATTGAGCCACTGTCAGCTTCTTGTAAGGTTGCAATGGTGCGCATGAGCGATGATTTGCCAGCTCCGTTTGGTCCCAGTAAACCAAACATACCTTGGTTGATGGTTAGGGTTACATCTTTAAGTGCTTGTACCCCGTTGGAATACGTTTTGTTTAGGTTTTGAATGATTAGTTGCATAGTAATATTGTCAGTGTGTAAAGATTATTCGGAGAATCAATCATTTTGTTACAAATCTCAAATAACAAAAAATCCAACGGTTTTCCCGTTGGATTTTGATTTTTGTGGAATTGAATAAGGGCTACAGCACCACGTTCACAATTTTTCCGATCACAACAATCACTTTTTTAGGTGGTTTGCCCTCAGTCCATTTTTGCACAACTTCAGAGGCTAATACTGTTTTTTCAATTTCTTCTTTGGGAACATCCAACGCAAACTCCATCTGTGCGCGAACTTTGCCATTGATGGAGATCGGATAGCTAAATGAACTTTCGATTAGGTATTGTTCATCAAATTTCGGGAAGGATGATTTCAATACTGTGTCATTATTTCCTAACAACGACCACAACTCTTCGCAGATGTGCGGCGCGAAAGGTGAGAGGGCAATTACTAACGGTTCAATGATTGCCCGCTTGTTGCATTTTAGTGATGACAATTCATTTGCACAAATCATAAACTCGCTCACCGAAGTGTTGAACGAAAAGTTTTCAATGTCTTGCTCAACTTTCTTAAGCGTTTTATGAAGTACCTTCAATTCCTCTTTGGTAGGCTCTGCCTCCCTGACTTTGAATTTACCTGCTTGATCGTGTACTAAATTCCAGAAACGTCTTAGAAATTTATAGACGCCATCAATCCCATTTGTGTTCCAGGGTTTGGATTGCTCCAGCGGACCAAGGAACATCTCATACATGCGAAGGGTGTCGGCACCGTAATTTTCAACAATGCTGTCAGGGTTAACAACATTATGTTTTGACTTTGACATTTTCTCAACTTCACTTCCGCAAAGGAACCTGTTTTCTTTATTTTTAATAAAAATTGCACTACCGAATTCTTCTCTCCATTTTTTTACTAAATCAATATTTAAAACATCATTGTCAACAATGTTAACGTCCACATTGATGTGATTGATTTTTTCATCAACTGAAGATGGGGTTACCAGATGCGCATCAGCTTTTATTTCTTTTCCTATTTCTGAGATAATATAATTATGATCCCAAGCATCACACACATCTTTTGATATAAAAATGCTTGGGAAATTTTCATGCTTTAAGGCGTATTCAAGCCTACATATATATTTAGAAACCCCCTGAATATGGCCCTGATTAATCAGCTTCTTAAAGGGCTCTTCTGAATCCACAAACCCCAAATCTTTCAAGGCTTTGCACCAGAAACGTGAATAAAGTAAATGACCTGTAGCATGTTCGCTGCCGCCAATGTATAAGTCAACATCTTTCCAATATTGTTCTGCTTTTTTACTTACAAACTCGTTTTCATTTTTAGGATCCATGTAGCGGAACCAGTACCAACTTGAACCTGCCCAACCTGGCATAGTTGTTAATTCGTAAGGCATGCCTTTATGACTCCAGTTTATTGCACGACCGAGTGGAGGCTCACCAGTTTCGGTTGGCTTGTACTCATTAATTTCTGGAAGTGTTATTGGTAATTCTTCTGACTCCACCAGTTTTGGAATTCCATTCTCGTAGTAAACCGGAAAAGGCTCACCCCAATAGCGCTGTCTGCCGAAGATAGCATCGCGCATCCGGTAGTTAATTTTTCTTTTACCGATTCCAAGTCCCTCTACTTTTTGTAAAGCTTTTTCGATGGCATCTTTCCAAACTAACCCATTAAGAAAATCGGAGTTGATCATTGATCCTGATTTAGGATCGAAGCTGTCTTTTGTAATATCAGACGTAGGTCCTTCAAGTACATCAATAATAGGAAGATTGAAATGTTTTGCGAACGCATAATCGCGCGTGTCGCTTGAAGGAACAGCCATAACAGCACCAGTTCCATATCCAGCCAATACATAATCGGCAATCCAAACCGGAATCTTTTCATTGTTGAATGGATTTATAGCATATGCCCCAGTGAAAGCACCTGTGATGCGTTTTACTTCCGACATACGTTCACGCTCACTTCGGTTTTTAGCAACATCAACATACGCTTCAACTTCTTTCTTTTGCTCTGGTGTTGTGATTTGTTTTACCAATTCATGCTCAGGAGCAATCACCATAAAAGTTACACCATAAATGGTATCAATCCGTGTGGTGAAAACATCAATCCTAGATTTTGAATTTTCAATTTCAAAAGATAACTCGCAGCCGATCGATTTACCTATCCAGTTGCGTTGCATTTCTTTCATTGCTTCCGGCCAATCAATAGAATTTAAGCCATTGAGCAAGCGTTCCGCATAAGCAGAAATACGCATACTCCATTGCCACATCTTCTTTCGCTCTACCGGATAACCCCCGCGTTCACTTACGCCATCCTTCACTTCATCGTTAGATAAAACTGTGCCCAAACCAGGACACCAGTTTACCATTGTTTCGGAGCGATAAGCGATGCGATAATGTTGTAAGAAATTTTCTTTCTCTGCTTCGCTAAATTTTATCCAATCTGCTGATGTTATTGTCGGAGTTTCTTCATCACAAACAGCATCAATATTTTTGTTGCCATCTTTTGCTATGATTTCAATGAGGGTTGAAACAGTTTCTGCCTTATCGCTCTTTTTATTATAATAGCTATTGAAAAGTTGCATGAAAATCCACTGCGTCCATTTGTAATAGTTAGGATCGCTGGTTTGCACTTCTCTATCCCAATCAAATGAGAATCCAATTTGATTTAACTGTCGCTTATAGGTTTCAATATTAACTCTGGTGGTCTTCTCAGGATGTTGTCCTGTTTGAATTGCATATTGTTCAGCCGGTAATCCAAAAGAGTCGAAGCCCATAGGATGTAGCACATTAAATCCTTTAATGCGTTTGTAGCGGGCAACAATATCGGAAGCGATATACCCAAGCGGATGTCCTACATGCAAACCGGCCCCGGACGGGTAGGGAAACATGTCGAGTACATAATATTTGGGTTTGGTAGAGTCGTTCGAGACTTTATAAACCTCGCGTTTCTTCCATTCGCTGCGCCACTTTTCTTCAATGTTCTTGATCTCGTCTTTGCTGTATTCGGCCATTTTGTGTTAGTTCTGCTTGATTAGAACCGCAAAAATAGATCATTCATTTGGTTTTATGAGACTCGGGATTGTTAGTTTTTAATGACTTACTCCAAATATGTGTGATCCTTGTAAAATTGAGTAGCGCGTAACCTTAGCCGCAAATATCCCGTCTTGTAGATAATCTAAGTGAAATTCAATGCAAGCCAACTTTCTGAGATCACGAATTTATTTCACAGTAATAGTAACTCTCGCGATCTGGGGTCTTTTGATCTGGAATTATTTTCACGGAGGTGTGCCAAGTCATCATATATTGGCACGCGAAGACCTGCCATCTTTTTCTAACTGGTGGGGTGCACTTTTACTTCCTTTGCTAACATGGTTTTTACTATATCGCATTCAAAGAAGGCTTATTAAGACAGAAGGAAAATCGCCAGAAACATTGCCAATAAAAGTGTGGATGGCTTTTGTGGTTTCTTTGCTTTTCGGGATTATGCTGGCAGTCTTTTTTTCGTTTGGTATTTCAGATTTGCCTGGCCACATGTTGCTTTCAATTCTTGCAATCGCATTATTTTTTCCTGTTTACCGATCGGAATGTTTGCTTGGTTTTGTAATTGGCATGACGTACACATTCGGTGCTGTGCTGCCTATGCTCATAGGTTCAATATTGATACTATCAGGTACATTCATACACCTGATTATCCGTCCAGCAATTTTATATGTTGTCTCCCTATTTAGCAGAAAGTAATATCCATTAAGAATTGTAGTAGCGAATTACCTCACCGTAGCCTTATCAATCCTTTTTGGTGTATCCTTACCCGCTACTATTGATTTGGCACTAAGCGCGATAGCCCGAATAGTGGCGGTAAGATTCTCCATATTCAAAGTTTCAATTTCATCGTCTACCGTATGATAAAATTTGTCAATGTCAATTTCATCTGTTGAGATGGTGTGAGCCGGAACTCCTAATCGCGCCAGCGTTGCATTATCAGATCTATAAAATAAATTTTGTTCTGGATAGGGATCGGCCCTGAATTCAAATTGAGTTCCCGTTAAATTCTTTTGAAGTATTTCTCCAAAGTCAGAGCGCTCATACCCGGTTATGAAGGCAAAGTTTTGTCCCCACTTGGTTGGCTTGCCAATCATCTCAATATTAAACATGGCAACCACCTTATCGGGATTAAGTTGCTCGCTGAAATATTTTGATCCATAGCCACCAATTTCTTCAGCCGTAAAGGCAACAAAGGTTAGTGTACGTTCATTGTTTTTAATCTTTTTAAAGTAGCGAGCCAATTCAATTACTGCGGTTGTACCCGAAGCATCATCATCGGCACCATTGGCAATGGAATCGCCATTGATAGGTTTTTCAATACCGATGTGATCGTAGTGACCTGAAAAAACCACCATCTCATCAGGTTTGCTTTTGCCTGGAAGCACGCCCACAACATTAGCCATGGTAATGGTTTCAATTTTCTGAGTTGCCTTAACGGAATAAGAGAGCACGGATGTAACGCCAAGTACAAAAATCTTATTTGTTTTCCGTCCGCTTGTAAACCGTTTGCCGAAATAGCCTTTCAATTCTTTGAAATTTTCTTTGAACTCTGGTGCAACTAACACAAACGCTGTTGCAGTATCACGGGTAAGGTTAAACGCTTTGCCTAGTAAATACTGGCGCTTATTTTTTATGGTTGTATCGTATGGAATAACAATTACTCCTGCACCTTTAGTAAGATTAACTTGCGTGCTTTCTGTAACCAACAATGTATTCTCAGTAGCAATTTTCTGCCCGTTGATTATAACTTCTAAAGATTGCGGTGCAATCATATCTTTTTTGAATTCCTGTCGGTAAGTCTTCAATCCTTGTAATTGCCCAAGTCCAATAGTTTTGAACTCGTTTTCGATAAAGGCCGCAGCTTTGTCGATGTGCTCGGGACGTTTAGCCGAGCGCCCCATCATATCATCGGCCGTCAGTATTTTGATAATTCGGGTTACGTTTTTTTGAGTTATCAGTTTATCAACTGACTGACTGTAGCTAGTGGCACTGGATACTATAAAAACAATGGCAAGGATAATTTTTTTCATGATCGGATTATTTCGGCCTCAAAGTATGGATAAGTGAATGCAAATGCAATTTAGTGCAATTCAAATTGCCGCAGCTCTGCACAAGTTTGAGCCAAGCATTTAGGGTTTTCAACCCTTTTTTTTCAAAAGCTGAGGGTTGAAAACCCTTAGCCTGAATTGACATTTTGAATTATATCCAACCAAAAACAAAACCTAAACTATTGTCGAATTTTAATTTATTGACAACTCATCCCACCCATTCCACAGTTCGGTAACCTCTTTTATTAAAGAAGGTATGGCCAACGCACTTTTACCGTGTAATCGCACAAAACGTTACGCATGAAACTTATTTACACCATCCTGCTTTCAACTTGCCTTGTTCTTACAGCCCAGGCACAAACAAAAATTTCTGGTTCTGTAAAAGATGATAAGGGCGAGGTTGTGCCCGGGGCCAATATCCTGATTAAAGATTCGTATGATGGCACCAGCTCAGGGATTGAGGGAAAATTCTCTTTCGTATCTGAGGAATCGGGCAGTCGAATTTTGGAAGTTACGTTTGTTGGGTACAAGACTTTTTCACAATCAGTTCAGCTATCCGGTAACGAAATTCAAATTCAAGTAATCTTAAAAGAAGAAATCAATCAACTTGATGGCGTTGTTATTTCTGCAGGTTCATTTACAGCAGGCGAAGAAAAAAGAAGAACAATTTTAAAAGCGATTGATATTGCGACAACCGCTGGGGCAACTGCCGATATAGCAGGTGCATTAAACACCTTGCCGGGAACAACAAAGGTAGGCGAGAGCGGAAGGTTATTCGTTCGCGGGGGCGATGGCTCTGAAACCCGCACCTTTATTGATGGCATGGCAGTGCTTGATGCTTATGCACCATCAGCACCCAACACACCATCACGCGGGAGATTTCTTCCATTCATGTTTAAGGGAACAAGTTTTAGCACAGGTGGGTACTCAGCCGAGTACGGCCAGGCTCTTTCATCGGCATTGGTGCTTAACTCGAAAGACATTGCTGAGATGAATCAGACCGACATTGGCATTCTTTCGGTTGGTGCCGATGTTGCGCATACTCAAGTATGGGATCGCGCTTCTGTTTCGGGCAAAGTTCAATACACTAACATCCGACCTTACTTTGGGTTAATCAATCAAGTAATAGATTGGAAAACTCCACCCGTTTCGTTGGAAAGCAGTGCGGCCTATCGTCAAAAGATTGGTAAGGATGGGATGTTTAAGTTCTTTGGAAATTTTAATCAGACTTCTTTCTCTTTATTTAATCACGATATTCTTGATCCAAGCATCAAGCAACAGCTTGATCAAAACAATTACTACCGGTATGGCAATGGCACCTATCAGCAATCGCTTGGCGCGAATTGGTCTATACGTGGTGGGTTATCGTATTCATTCAACCAAAATCAATTAAAACTTGATGGCAGCCCGTTGAGTGAAACCGAACAAGGACTTCATGCTAAAGCAGTAGCCGAACATTCTGTGTCTGATCAGTTAGAGGTTCGGTTTGGTTCGGAGTTTTATAATCGTAATTACGAAGCAACGCGATATAATTCAATTACAGATGCCAACGAATCGTTAACTTTTCATGAGCCCATCTCAGCAACGTTTGCCGAAGCAGAGTATTATGCAAACAATCACTTTGTAGTAAAAGCGGGTGGCCGACTTGAGGCAAATGGATTAACTAATTACACGAGCCTTGACCCGCGCGTGTCGCTGGCTTACAAGCCAGGCAAGCAAGGCCAGTTCTCGTTTGCTTATGGAACGTTTAGGCAATCGCCCCAAAATCAATACGTGCGAATTGATAGTCAATTAAATCCTGAAAAGGCCGAACACTTTATAGTGAACTATCAGATTATTACTAACCGTAAAACTTTTCGGGTAGAGACGTATTATAAAAAGTATGATCAGCTAATCAAGTTTGAAAATGGCAATCCAACTTTACTTACTAACTCAGGCGCTGGATTTGCAAAAGGGGTTGAATTTTTCTGGCGCGATAATGAGACAATAAAAAATGCCGACTATTGGATTTCTTATTCATATTTAGATACAAAGCGTGATTATCTGAATTTTCCTCATGCATCAACACCTTCTTTTGCATCGGCACATAATTTCTCTTTCGTGTACAAACATTTTCTTACTGCATTAAAAATGCAGTTAGGATTTACCTATAGCTATAGCAGCGGTCGCACGTATTATAATCCCAACAAATCTTCTGACCAATTTAATTCTGACAAAACTCCTGCTTATCAGGACCTAAGTGCCAACGTTGCTTACTTACCCAAGAGTAATCTTATCATTTATTTATCCTGCACAAACCTGCTGGGGCATGATAATATTTTTGGATACCAATATAGTTCAGTGCCAGATGCACAAGGAGTTTATGCTAGTCGTGCTACCCGTCAGGCTGCACCCCGATTTTTATTTATAGGTGTCTTTATCACAATCAGTAAAAATAAATCAGTCAATCAACTTCCAAATCTTTAATCCGTAACCTTAAATTTTTACCATTATGAAAACAGTTATTTTATTTTTCGCAGTCATCATTTCAATTTCAACTTTTGCCAGTGATGAAAAGTATTTTGCCCAAATGGGTAAGCAAGTGCAAGCAGTTTACGCAGCTAAAACAATTGATGAGTATCAGGCAGCCGTTAATGCATTCGATCGGATTGCCAGCGCTGAGAAAACAAAATGGGAGCCATACTACTATTCTGGATTTGGAAACATCATGATGGCCATTACTGAAAAGGAAGGATCAAAAAAAGACTCGTATCTCGATCTTGCGCTTACTGCAATAGAGAAAGGTAAACAACTCGTGCCTGAAGAGTCGGAGTTGGTAGCTCTTGAAGGATTTGTTCACATGATTCGTGTAACGGTTGATCCGGCAACGCGGGGCCAGAAATTTTCCGGACTATCTATGCAAACTTTCGGCAAAGCAATTGGAATGAATCCAAAGAATCCACGGGCTTTGTCGCTGTTGGCTCAAATGCAATTGGGCACTGCGCGATTTTTTAATCAACCACCCACAGAGGCTTGCGAAACTGCGCATAAGGCAGCAGCAATTTTTGAATCAGTTGCAGAACCCGAAAATCCTTTGGCACCAAGATGGGGAAAGGAAATGAATGTAGGTGTGTTGCAAAATTGTAAATAACAGTAGACATATAGGCGCATAGAAAACACAAGGTTAGTAGCCACAGATTATTAAATTATAAGAAAAAATAATCTGTGAATCTGTGGCTAAAGAGAATCATAGTAAATAATAGTATAATTTGCATCATGCCTTCGCTGTTTCAATTTTTAAAAGAGAACCTTAAGTCCATTTTTTTGGCAGCCCTTTGTGGGTTTGTTATGAGTTATTTCATCTGGCGAGGATGTTGCTCAAGTATATTTCAATTATTCTGGATTGGTTGCTTCACTGCCCTTATGTGGGTAGCACTGTGGCTTGGTAATGCGTATGTAAGTTGTGTATTGGATTATTATTTTCCATGGGAAAAGCAAACCGTAACCCGATTGATTGCAGGTTTAATTGGGATGGTGGTTTATACCTTAGGTGTTGTTTACGGCTTAATATTTCTTTTTGGAACTGTATTTGGATTTTATCTAGGAGATGGGATAGAAGAGACTTATTACACTACCATAGTAATTACACTCATCATCACACTGTTTATGACAGGGCGCATGTTTTTTGCTAACTGGCGCCAAGTGGCAATAGATGCGGAGCGACATAAAAAAGAAAGTATGGAAGCTCAATACAATAATTTAAAAAATCAGGTTAATCCACATTTTCTTTTTAATAGTTTAAATGCCCTTACCAATCTCGTTTATCAGGATCAGGACAAGGCTGTAAAATTTATTAAACAACTTTCTGAAGTATATCGCTATGTGTTGGCTAGTCGCGATAAAGAACTGGTTCAACTTGAAGAGGAGATTCATTTTTTGGATTCGTACATATTTCTGCAACAAATCCGGTTTGGCGATAAACTTAAAATTAGCATTGAGTTATCAGATGTTAAAAGCATGGTTGCACCGATGGCTTTGCAAATGTTAGTTGAGAATGCTATCAAACACAATGAAATTTCGGAAGATCATCCGTTAACGATTCGCGTTTATAATCGCGACAAGAAAATTATTATCAAAAATTCGTTGAGACGTAAGCCTGTGTTGGCCGAGGATTCGCAGGGCCTTGGGCTGGAGAACATAAAGAAGAGATATGAGTTTTTAACTGAGCATAAAGTGGAGGTGAGTGAAGTAGAAGAAAAATTTGTAGTTGTAATTCCCATGATTGAAGTCGTATGAAAGTGTTGATTATTGAAGATGAGCCACTGGCCGCAGAACGATTAGGGAATTTAGTTCGCGAGCTTCATGATGAAATTCAACTGGTGGCTACATTAGATTCTGTGCAGCGATCTGTGGTATGGCTTTCTAAAAATACGGTCGATTTAATCTTTATGGATATTCAATTAGCCGATGGGTTAAGTTTTGAAATTTTTGAGAAAGTAGAAATTAAAACCCCGGTAATTTTTACAACCGCTTACAACGAATATGCGCTCAAAGCTTTTAAAGTGAATAGCATCGATTATATCCTTAAGCCTATTGATAAAGAAGAGCTAACAGCAGCCTATAAAAAATATCAAACGCTTACTCAACGACCTGCTGCTCCGGCCAAAATGCTTGAGAGTATTGGCTACGCCATGCAAATGCTTACCAAAAAATATAAGGAACGCTTTGTCATAAAAGTGGGTGAGCATTTGAAGTCGATAGAAGTAAAGGAGATTCTTTTCTTTTTTAGTTTAGAGAAAACAACCTTTGCCCAAACAAAGGACGGGCGTAAACATATTCTTGATTTCACCTTAGATCAACTGGAAGGATTGCTTGATCCGGCTCAATATTTTAAAATCAATCGGAAATATATTGTAAGTATGGCTGGTGTTCAGGATATGATCAGTCACACGAACAGCCGGATAAAACTTGTGTTAAAAACGAGTGACGATGCCGATGTAATTGTTGCGCGCGAACGAGTGCAGGAATTTAAGGAGTGGCTTGATAAATAATGAAGGACGAATTGAAAATTACGATTTACGAGTTTAGATTTAAACAGTAATTGCCGAATGACCTAACCTTATAAAATGACGTGCATCAATTGCTTAGCAGAAGTTTCATCTAATTATTGTTCAAATTGCGGGCAGCGACAAACTGTAAAAAGACTTTCTGTAAAGGAGGGTTGGAATGATTTCTGGGCACGTATTTACGGCTTTGATGGAATGTTTCCCCGCACGCTCCGCGATATCACAATGCGGCCAGGGGAAGTATCAAGAAAATATATTGAAGGGAACAGGGTTGCTTACTATGGGCCTGTGGGGTATTTTTTTCTAATGATAACATTGATGTATTTGGTAGCCAGCCTTTTTAATATTGATGTTATGGAGTTTATGAAATCGGGTCGTGATTTTGGGATAGCTCCACAAGCCAAGGTTGGTAGCGGACAAGAACATTTTTCTCAATCGATGTTGAAGTTGATGTCTGACAACCTAAAATTGTTCTCATTTATGATGATACCTATTTTTGCATTTTGTTCAAGATTTTTATTTTTTCGAAAACAAGGCTTGAACTACGTTGAACACATGGTTTTACCATTTTTTGTTCAGGGTCATGTTTACTGGATAAGCATTTTCAGCCTGATTTTATATGCGGTAAGTGGACATTTCTTGCTTACTTGGATTCAATTATTAATTACTATTATCTTCACCTCATATGCCTATGCAAACCTATTTGCCGAGCAGGGAAAGATTAAATCATTTTTAAAAGGTTTTGGGGTTTATGTTGTCACCTACATGATTGTAGCTTTTCTTGCAATGGGTTTTTTGGTGATTTTAATAGCGTTTAATCCTGATATATTTGAGATGTTAAAACCATCTAATAATCGATAGCTGATTTTGGGAAGATTGTAAATATTCGCCTTGGATAGATTTGATTCCTCATTGAAAGATATAGTTCTGTCTTCTGCTTGACAATCTTTAGTTGACTGACCGCGTATATAGCATCGACCTTCAAGCATAATTATGAAAAACTTACAACCCATTCTCTATTGGGGAGCTCGAATAATTGCAGCATTCATTATGGCTCAAACGCTTTACTTTAAGTTTACAGCTTCTGAAGAGTCTGTTTATATTTTTACTACAGTGGGTATGGAGCCGTGGGGACGAATTGGCATAGGTGTGCTTGAGTTGATAGCATCCATTCTAATTTTAATCCCGGCAACGGTTTGGATTGGTTCCTTGTTGGCGATTGGCCTAATGGCTGGGGCATTAAGCATGCACCTGACCTTATTGGGCATTGAAGTAAAAGAAGATGGCGGGCGATTATTTATTTATGCCCTAATCGTTGTTGTATGTGGCTCCTATTCTTTTTGGCAAAGCAGAAAAGATATTCCTAGCGTTATCAAAAAATACTTACCCTCATTTCTTAAGTAAACTCAAGAGTTTTTCGAGATCATCAGAAAGCGCAGGCACACTGCTTAAATAAGATTTTAAACCTTCTGTTAGATAATTAGGAACTGTTTCGTTTTTTTCTACTTTCGATTTTATGTCTCGCAACAGATCAAGCGCATCTTTTTTTGATGGAAAATCTTCACCCTCTGCTTTCTTTAATAGTGCATCAATTGCTTTAGTCCCTTCATTGGAAATAATAACAGGAGGTGCGGCTGCCGATAGCGCAACAGAACTTTTGTTGCTCATGCATAAATTATAGTCATCAATAATTTGATCTAGGTCTTTTCTTCCCAATTCACCTTCCTTCACTTTATATGATATGGACTCACAGTCCTCTAGATATTTACTTAAAATTCTTTTAAAGTTAAGGTTCGGAACTTCCAATGTTGTGCCATCCAGTTTCATGAAAAACCGACCGTCATAATTGTTTTGATTGGGTAAACGGTAAGCATACAAACTTAGGTATCCTGACTTAAGCAACTTCATGAATAAAATGCTTTTGTCATACTGAACTGGCTTGTACACCTGGCCTTCAATGTTTAAAGACAAAACCTGCAGAGCAGTAAATGTTTTCTTTTTCTTATCAATATTAATTTGAGCCCGATCAAGTTCATCATAGGTAAGAACCTTTACCTCACCATAAAGTGTATCTGCTTTTGAAGTAACCAGATAATTTGTTTGTGCCTTTACAGTAAATGAAAACAAAATCAACACCACCAGTATTCTAACCATAAATTGAATTTTAAAAAGCCGAAATTCGGTAATAACAAGATGCTTGCCAAGTTCAGCAGCTATTTTTGTTTCAGTTTGCCAACATCCTTGAGGGTCTTACTTGCAATCCACGCTATTGTTTAAAAATATTTTTTATTAAGCTTATATTTAGAGCCATTTTAAAGCGGTTATGGTTAATTACAATCCCAAAGTCTGGTTTTCATTGATTTTTCATGCCTATAGTCGGAGTGTTATGCGCACACTTACTCCGGCTCTTATTATCATAACATTATTTACAACCGGAGTTTGTTATTTGTTACTTGAGGTGCTTCGCTTCCACGAAAGTGATTTCCATAGCACCATTACGATGCACTCTTTGTTGGGTATTGTGCTTGGTTTATTCCTGGTGTTTCGCACCAATTCTTCATACGACAGATGGTGGGAGGGTCGTAAACTCTGGGGCAGTATGATGAATAATACGAGAACATTAGCCATTAAACTTGATGCATTTTTGGATAAGGATGATAGTGAAACCAGAAAATGGTTTTCAATAATGATTCCCAATTTTGGGTTTGCTGTAAAAGAGCACTTGCGCAAAGGTGTAAAGTTAGGGGAGTTGGATGTTGTGGATGAAAATTTTATAAGTGAACTAAAAACCTTCAATCACATACCCAATAAGCTGTCATCGATGATGTACCAGCGGATAAATACGTTGTATAAGCAAAATAGAATTTCAGGTGATCAGCTTTTTATTCTCGACAAAGAGTTAAAAGAGTTTATGGATATTATGGGGGCGTGCGAGCGAATTAGAAATACGCCCATTCCTTACAATTATAGTATGTATATAAAGCAGTTTATTTTTATTTATGTTGTCACATTGCCTGCCGGTTTTGTTACTACCTCAGGCTATCTTACCATACCTATTGTAACGCTAATAACCTTTGTGCTATTAAGTGTTGAACTTATTGCAGAAGAGATTGAGGACCCCTTTGGTACGGATATGAATGATTTACCAACTGATGAACTGGCTGAGAAAATAAAAAGTAATGTGAAAGAGATTTTATTGTAAGGGGTGCTTAAGTGGTTGCTACCGTATAGATGAAATATAAAATTATTAATAGAATCATTACCCCATACATAACCAAATCAACCCGAACATAGGCTCTGTACTCATTATAGAATTCTTTTATTTTTTTAAACATTTTCCCTAATTATTTCTTATTAGTATAGTCAATTAATTTCCGTAAAGGTAACTATTTGCCAATTTTTCCGTCTTTCCTGTTTTTAACTATGCGTATAAAATTTCTTTGTTTCTTTTTGCTTTTTGCCAGCATATCGGCTTTAGCACAGCCTAAATTTACATTAAGCGGATATATTAAAGATGCCGCCAATGGTGAAGCCTTAATTGGAGCCACTATATACATAAAGTCATTGGCTTCCGGGGCTACCACAAACGTTTACGGATTTTATTCTATCACTATTGAGCCTGGTAACTATGATGTTACCTATAGTTATATAGGATTCGCTACGCAAGCAAAAACGTTGGCGTTAACTGAAAATATCCGTATTGATATTGAGTTACAAGCGGAAGGGAAACAGCTGGAAGAGGTTGTAGTCAGTTCAACCAAAGACGAGCAAGGGGTAAAGGCTCTGGAGATGAGTACCAATCGCTTAGATGTAAAAACCATTATTCGAATTCCTGCATTTTTAGGAGAAGCAGATGTTATTAAAAGCTTAATTCAATTGCCAGGTGTATCTACCGTTGGCGAAGGGGCCTCGGGATTCAACGTGAGGGGTGGTAGTGTAGGTCAAAATCTGATTTTGTTAGATGAGGCAGCAGTTTACAACTCCTCGCACTTGTTGGGTTTCTTTTCAGTCTTTAACCCCGATGCTGTTAAAGATATTAAACTTTATAAAGGTGCAATTCCGGCAAGGTTTGGTGGTCGCCTTTCATCATTGTTGGATGTGCGTATGAAAGAAGGAAATAATAAAACCTATGAGGCTAATGGTGGTGTAGGAACAATTTTTAGTCGTGGAGCCGTTGAAGGCCCGTTATTTAAAGGCGATGGTTCTTTTATTGTAGCAGGAAGGCGCTCGTATGCCGATATTTTGGCGCGCCCGTTTGTTGATGTTTTGAAAGATGGTGGCGCATTAAATTTTTATGACCTTACCGGAAAAGCAAACTATAATATCAATAAGCGAAATAGAATTTATGTGTCGGGTTACACTGGGCGCGATAAGTTTTTCTTTGATGGCAATCAAGGTTTTTCGTGGGGAAACAATACGGGTACAGTTAGGTGGAATAAAATTTTTAATGATCGGTTGTTTGCAAACTTTTCGGGCATATTTAGCCGCTATGATTATTCGTTGCAGTTTGGAGAAAATGAGCGTGATAACTTTCGTTGGAAATCGTCAATTCGAAATCTCACGTTCAAACCTTCGTTCAGTTATTTTCTAAATACAAACAATGAAATTTCGTTTGGTGCCGAAGCAAATTATTATTCTTTTCAACCGGCCAATGCGTATGGAACTTCAAATGGAAATAGAATTGACATCAGCCTACCTGAAAAATACAATCTGGAATCAGCTATTTATTTTGCAAATAGCCAACAACTCTCTTCTAGTATTTCAGTTGAGTATGGTTTGCGATACTCTCATTTCACGAGTTTTGGTCCGGGTAAGCAATTTATTTATAACGACACCATACCAGGAAGAAGGCGGACGGTTATAGGCGAAAAGTTATTTGAAAATGGCCAAGCCACTTCAACCTATCATAACCTCGAACCTCGCTTTTCAATAAAAGCCGAATTAAATGAGGTGAGTTCGATAAAGGCTAGTTACACCCGCATGGTGCAATATTTACATTTAATTTCTAACACCACCGCATCCAATCCATTGGATGTTTGGACTCCCACCAGCAATAACATTAAACCCGAGTTGGGCGATCAATGGGTGGTTGGCTACTTCCGCGATTTTGGTAAGGATAAAAAGTTTGAATTTTCTGCGGAAGCATATTACCGCAGCACGCAAAATCAAATTGATTATATAGATGGTGCCGATTTATTGATTAACGAATTTTTGGAAGGGGATTTATTATCTGGAAAAGGCCGCGCTTATGGTATTGAGTTTTACCTTCAAAAGAAAGTGGGCCGATTTACAGGATGGGCATCCTATACACTTGCCCGCACCGAACTTAAAGTTAATGGCATCAATCGCGGTGAGTGGTACGCAGCAAGGTTTGATCAAACACATAACTTAAAACTCAGTGGGTTTTACGATTTGAACAAGCGTTGGTCAGCGTCAGCTAATTTTACTTTTGTCAGTGGCACACCCTCAACATTCCCCACCTCGCGTTTTGTTGTTCAGGATATTTTGATTCCATACAATGCGCTTGAAAGTCGCAACAATGTGCGCTTGCCGGCCTATCATCGGTTAGATGTTTCTTTTAGATTGGAAGGCAAAACTGTAAAGCGAAATGGCCAGGCACGAAAGAATAGTGACTATTGGGTATTTGGCGTTTATAACCTTTATGGTAGAAAAAATCCATTCTCAATTTATTTCACTCAAGGCAAAGATAGAGTGGCGCAAGGTAGCCCTATTAATAGTGAAGCCCGGCAGTTATCCATTATCGGTACAGTAGTACCTTCAGTATCCTACAATTTTAAGTTTTGATTTATGAAACATAATTCAATAGTTACGCTAAGCATTTTTTCAATTGCATTATTTCTTTTTTCATGCGATGATGTAATTCATCCTGCTTTAGAAAAAGCAGAGCCTGTGCTTGTTATCGATGCCTGGCTTAATGATGCGCCAGGCACACAAAAAATTAAACTCACACGCTCGCAACCTTATTTTGAAAGTGTGTTACCACAAGGAGTAAGCGGTGCATCCATTAGTGTCACCGACACCAATGGAAAATTGTATTCATTTCTTGAAACAGAACCTGGGCTTTACGTTTGGACACCCATCGGTAGCGAAGTATTTGGTGAAGTAGGCCTTAACTATAATCTATCCGTGCAAGTTGGTTCTGAAACGTTTGTTTCTGAAGCGCGCATGGGGCGTGCACCAGTTATTGATAGCATTACTTTTTTTCTTGTGAAAGGAGGGCAGTTTGCTGACGATCAATATCAAGCCGAGTTTTGGTCTACCGATCCGATTGAGCCTGGAGATTCTTATTGGGTAAAGTTTTTCAAAAATGGAAAGCAGCAACTTAAACCCAGTGAAATCATTACGGCTTATGATGCCGGCTTTTCCAAAGGCGGAAATTTTAATGGCGTTCCTTTTATAGTTCCCATTCGAAGAGCCATCAACCCATTTGATGAAGATAAAGATGGAAAGACTTTGTCGCCCTACCTTGTTGGCGATTCAGTTTCAGTTGAAATTCAATCTGTAACTGAGTCAGGGTTTAACTTTTTGAACCAGGCAGTAATACAAACTAATCGCCCCGGTGGTTTTGGCGAACTGTTTGCAACACCCTTAGCCAATGTGGATACAAATATTATTAATACTAATCCTACTGGCTCTAAAGTTTTGGGGTTCTTCAATGTTGGTGCCATTAAAAGTCTCGGACGAAAGTTTAACAGCCTAGATGAATTGAGCGAAAATTGATTTTTGTATATCCAAAACATTGTTTTGAGTTCTATATTTTGAGATAGCAATTTTCGTAAACCTAATGTAGCTTACAACCTGAAAAATTGGGTTTAGCACCATTTATGATTCGAAGTATTGGATTTTCCTTCCTCTTAGTTATTTATACTTTCACCGGCTATAGTCAGCGCACCTTAGTCTTAGAAAATAATCCTGCGCTAAAATGGAAACAGATCAATTCGCCTAACTTTAAAATACTTTTTCCTACAGGTTTTGAAGAGCAGGCACAACGAATGGCTAATACGATGGAGCACATTCGCACACCCGAAGCTCAGTCGATGGGTGCGGAGCCCAAAAAGATTTCAATCATTCTCCAAAATCAATCAGCAGTTAGTAATGGATTTGTTTCTATTGCTCCGCGCAGAGCTGAATTTTTTGGAATGCCCTCGCAGAATTATAATTTCATGGGTAATCTGGACTGGTTCAATTTATTGGCAACGCATGAATATCGCCACATAGTTCAGTTTCAGCATGCCAAACGTGGATTTAACCGAGCGCTTTACTATTTATTTGGTGCTAATACATTTTCGGCCATGTCGTATGCAGCCGTGCCACAATGGTTTTGGGAAGGCGATGCCGTTGCTACTGAAACTGCTTTTACAACAGGCGGAAGAGGCCGCATCCCAAACTTTAATCTTCTGTATAGAACCAATCTGCAAGAGGGTAGGGTCTTCGATTATGACAAGCAATACTTAAGATCCTATAAAAACAACATACCCGATCACTATGTGTTTGGTTACAATATGGTTTCTTATCTACGAAAGAAAACTGGCAATGCGGATGTTTGGGAAAACATTACGCGTAGAGCTTGGAATGTTCCATTTCTGCCTTACACATTTTCAAGATCTATAAAGAAAGAAACAGGTTTGTATGTAAGTCAACTATATAAAGAGATGGCCGCTGATCAACAAAAGCAATGGCAAGAAAAATTAGCAAGCACTACCCTAACTGCTTTTGAGATTATTAATAATCGACAATCAAAAGCATATACCGACTATGAATATCCTTATGAATTAGGAGCTGACTCGGTGCTTGCCTTAAAATCAGGAATTGGAAACATAGAAGAGTTTGTGATGCTTGCTAAAGGAAAAGAAAAGCGGGTGCTGACTCCCGGGGTTATAAACTCAACAGGCATGCTGTCGGCAGCTGCGCATCGGGTTGTATGGAATGAATATCGGTATGATCCACGCTGGCGAGTAAAAACGTATTCTGTGTTGATGGGGTACGACTTAAAAACAAACCAGCGAAAAATATTATCGCAACATTCGCGCTACGCTGCTGCAGCCATATCGGGTGACGGAACAAAAGTTGCGACTGTAGAAACCGGTACAGATTATAAGACCAGACTAGTTATTATAAGTTACGAAACAGGTTCGGTGGTTCAAACATTTGAAAACCCAACCAATGATTTTATCTCCATGCCTCAATGGGCTGAAAGTGGTGCTGAAATTTTTGCATTGATTACCAATAAAAACGGAAAGGCAATTGCAAAATTTGAGTTGTCAACAAATCGAGTAACGCCACTTACTGAGTTTACAAACGAAAATATTGGCTACCCGATGCCATATAAGAATTACGTGTTATATAATTCGCCCCGCAGTGGTATCGATAATATTTATGCCTTCGATATTTCATCAGGCAGTTATTATCAAATAACATCCAGCAAGTATGGCGCATACAATCCATCGATTAGTAAGCAGGGCGAATGGTTATACTATAATGAGCAGGGTGCTGATGGGTTAAATGTGGTAAGAGTAAAATTTGATGCCTCTACTTGGAAATCAGTTTCTAAGTTTGAAAAAATTCAGGACGAAACCGTTGAGTATTTAGTGGAGCAGGAAGGACATCATAATTTGTTGAGTGATGTTCCAATCCAAAATTTTGAGGTGAAGAAGTATTCTAAGTTAGCGCATCTCATTAATCCATATAACTGGGGTGCGTATGTTGATAATAGCCTTACTCAGGTAGAGCTTGGAATTTCCTCGCGGGATGTTTTAGGTACATCGGCTATTAATGCAGGTTATATTTTTGATCTTAATGAGCGCACCGGTTCATGGAACGCGGGAGTAAGCTATCAAGGATTTTATCCGATTATTGATTTGAATTTTTATAAGGCCACCCGATCAGTTAATGAAGGTGAAGTGGCAACACAAGATTGGTTTATCACTCAACAAAAAGACACAACCTTGGTGAACAAAGTAAAGAATGTAACCTTCAATTGGAAAGAGGAAACTATGGAACTGGGTTTTCGGCTTCCTCTCCTAACAACAAAGTCGAAGTATCTCAGTAGTGTAACCATTGGCAACGCAATTGGATTTACCCATGTTTCTAATTTTGGAAATTCTGAAACGAACGAACGCTTTTTTCCAGCGGTTACCAGATATGATACAATAACTCAAAATGGCAACCTTGTTGCGAGAAAGACTTTTCTTAATATTTATCCATATTTTGATTATGTGGGAAATGGTAACTTGATCTACAACAATTTTAATCTTTCGATTTATAGATTGTTGAAACGCAGCAGGCGAGACATTAATAGCAAATTGGGGCAGACCCTATCGGTTAACTTTTACAACACACCGTATGGTGGTGATTTAGGAGGGGGTTTATTTTCGATAACTAGCTATCTCTATTTTCCGGGACTTGCAAAGCATCATTCTCTCTGGGGATATGGGTCATACCAAAATACATTGGTTCATTCTGATTTTTCTAAATCCCTTGATGATTATTTGTTTAGAAATAAGATACCCTTGCCACGCGGTCAATCGGTAAATCGCTTCAAGGAATTTTATTCTATGTCAATCAATTATACGCTTCCACTCTGGTATCCAGATATCAACATTGGACCTCTTGTTAATTTTCAGCGAGTTCGGGCAAACTTATTTATGGACTATGGCTTTGGACAATACAGTCTCTTTAATGGAAATAGCAGAAGTTATCAGTCTGTTGGTGGCGAAATAAAATTCGACATAAATGTGATTCGATTGCTGCCACAAATGGATGTTGGTTTCCGATATTCTTATGGCATCAGTCCGGCAACCACCCGCTATGAGTTTTTGTTAGGCACCTTTAATTTTTAGGGACAAAATTTGGCTAAAACGATATAAATGATGTGCTTGAAAATAGCATAAATTGGCCTATTTTTGTTGCAGTTGCGAAATATTCGGAATGACTAAATCCCAATACTCGTGAATCGTAAATCGTAAATCGAAATTCAAAAATGGCTGAAATAGTACGCATGCCCAAGATGAGCGACACCATGACGGAAGGTGTGATCGCTAAATGGCATAAAAAAGTAGGAGATACTGTAAAATCGGGAGAGTTGATGGCTGAAATCGAGACGGATAAAGCCACTATGGATTATGAATCTTTCAATGCAGGAACTGTATTATATCTGGGAGCGAAAGAAGGCGAGGCTGTCGCGATAGATGGTATACTTGCCATAGTAGGAAATAAAGGCGAAGATTTTAAAAGTTTATTAAACGGTGCATCAGTTGCACCATCCGCAAATAAATCGGAGCCAGCCAAAGAATCTAAAGCACCTGCTGCAGCTAATTCCGCTGATGCATCGATTGATACCTCAGGTATAAAAGCAGAAATCGTGCTGATGCCTAAGATGAGCGACACGATGAACGAAGGTGTTATTGCCAGTTGGAGTAAAAAAGTTGGTGATACCGTGAAGACTGGTGAGTTATTGGCCGAAGTAGAAACCGATAAGGCTACGATGGAATATGAATCGTATAATGCCGGAACACTTTTGTATATCGGTGCTAAAGAGAAAGAAGCAGTTGCTGTAAATGGCGTGCTTGCTATTATTGGAGAAAAAAATGCCGATTGGCAAACATTGTTAAAGGCGCACAATGCAAAAGCATCAGGAGGTTCTAAGTCCGCAGCAGCGACAACTACTGAAAGTAAACCTGCAGAAACAACATCATCAACGCAATCATCAACAACTTCCTCGTCACAATCGAATAGCCGCTTGAAGGCATCGCCTTTGGCTAAGAAGATGGCGAAAGATCTTGGGTTTGATATAAATAAAATACAAGGCTCTGGCGAAGGTGGCCGAATCACCAAGCACGATGTTGAAACATTCAAGCCTTCCGCTGCTCCTACAGCGGCTGGTAAAACGTCTGCTCCGGTAGTATTGCCAAGTGTAGTGGGTGAAGAAAGTTTTGAAGAAGTGCCAGTATCGCAAATGCGCAAGACTATTGCACGCAGACTTTCTGATAGTATGTTTACGGCTCCACACTTCTATGTTACCATGGAGATAAACATGGACAAAGCCGTTGAAGCTCGCAAGAGTATTAATGAGATTGCTCCAGTTAAGATTTCTTTTAATGACATTGTGTTAAGAGCAACGGCTGCGGCCCTTCGTCAACATCCTGATGTCAATTCAAGTTGGATGGGAGATAAGATTCGTAAAAACCGTCATATCCATATTGGTGTTGCAGTTGCGGTAAAAGATGGTCTTCTTGTCCCCGTCATTCGCTTTGCGGATAACAAATCACTTTCACACATAGCGGTGGAGGTAAAAGAGTTGGCTCAGAAGGCTCATGATAAAAAACTTCAAGCAAGCGAATGGGAGGGAAGTACGTTTACCATCTCTAACCTTGGCATGTTTGGTGTGGAAGAATTTACTGCAATCATTAACACACCCGATGCTTGTATACTTGCGGTAGGTGGAATTAAAGAAACAGCCATTGTAAAGAATGGACAGCTTGCCGTTGGTAACATTATGAAAGTAACCTTATCGTGCGATCATCGTGTTGTTGATGGCGCTACAGGTGCAGCTTTCCTAAAAACTCTGAAAGGATTATTGGAAGATCCGGTTAGGATTTTGATTTAAGATGTTTGTGTTTAATATTTCATTGTCAGTCTGAGCTAGTCGAAGACTGACTTTATTTTTTATATCCATATGCAAAAAATTCACTCAACAACAATACTTGCCGTGCTGCACAATGGAAAAGTTTCTATTGGGGGCGATGGCCAGGCTACCATGGGCAACACCGTTGCTAAAAGCAACGTAAAAAAAATTCGTAAACTGCAAGACGGAAAAGTAATAACGGGTTTCGCAGGCTCTACAGCCGATGCCTTTACGCTGCTCGATCGCTTTGATGAAAAGCTAAGTGCTTATGGGGGTAATATGAAACGTGCTGCTATCGAGTTAGCTAAAGACTGGCGCACCGATCGCTTTCTAAGAAAGTTGGAAGCTATGTTGATAGCAGTCAGTAAAGATGAAATTCTGGTAATCTCCGGAACAGGGGATGTTTTGGAACCAGACAACCAAGTGGCGGCCATTGGTTCAGGTTCTATGTATGCGCAATCTGCTGCGCTGGCATTAAAGAAACATGCTCCACATCTTTCTGCTGAGGAGATGGTACGCGAAAGTCTTAACATCGCTGCAGACATTTGCATTTACACCAACCACAATTTGGTTGTGGAGAGTTTGTGAAGAGAATCGTAAAGAATATTGGTTTTGTCATAATTGCACTTAATGCGCATTTTTCTAATGCGCAAGAACAGGATATTTTTTCAGCCAACATGTTTCCGGTGGGTATTTATAATACCTACTCAGACTTCAAAAACAATAAGCCTACAAATGACTCTGAATTTTATGTAGAGGCTATTAATGGAAAGCGATATTTTTTAGTTGGGAAAAACTTATATAATCAGATTATAGATCAAGACTCAGTTCAATTGGTTTACAAGCTACGAAACACTAAAGGCAGGCAAGAGAACAGGGTTTATGCTTTTTCAGATGGTAACTATTTGTACATCAATTCAGCGCTGTATCAAAATCATAGTAATTACTTCTTGAAAGTCTTAGAGGTTGGGAGGATTATCCTTTTCAAAGACCCCATTATGAACAAGGCTCAAGGAGTTACCACTGGGGCGTTGGTGGGCGGTTTAGTTGGAGCAGCAATAGGTGGTTCTTTAGCGAGTTCAAAAAATGGCGTGATAATATTTTATCAGGATGATGGAGTGCCTTATCAGCTTAGTGAAAAAACATTACGCGGAATTCTAAAGGAAAATGATCAGGAACTTTATAAAATGTTTATGGAGGTTCCCAAATCAAATAGAGATATTGCCCTTGAAAGGTTCGTTATTGATTTTAATAATCGACATCGCTAAATTACTTCACTTTCTTACCCGGCATTACAGCGCCACCCTGATACAAAGTAAGTTTCTCCACCTTATTGGTAGCATCGCGCGCAAATTCAATCTGAGCTTCCACTACTTTAAGAAAGAATTTAGTTTCCGACTCCGGGTAAACGGCTACTTTAGGCTGGCCCGTTGCTTGAATGGACAGATTTCCATTTTCTAGTGTTACATCAATTTTAAATGTGGGCATAATCTCGTAGGTGCCTACATACTCCTTGAGTATTGTTTCTGAAATTACCAATGGTTTTTTTAACACCTTAAGATCAGCTTGTTCATCAAGCAAATTAAATCCAAGATCATCGGCACCGGTTGTTGAGTTTGTTAAGATTACGACAGCTTTGTTTTTAGTTTTATCAAATCCGACAAACGAACGAAACCCACCTGTGCCGCCATTGTGCCACACTATGTTTTGATTGCGGATGTGCCACGCATAGCCAATCTTCATCGCTCCAGCATCCGCGCGGGCTGTGTGTGTTAGTTGAAATGCTTTTGAAAGTTGTGTGTTATCAGTTTTGAGTTGTGCAACCATAAACTTAATCATGTCTTCTGTGTTTGATACCAAGCCACCAGCACTGGTCAATACACTTTCATTATCCCACGTCCAGGCTTTCACCGGTATGTTCTCAGCGTAGCCGATTGCTAATCTTTTTTCGCGTTGCGTACCGCTTACAAATGTTTCACTCATAGAAAGTGGTTTGGTAATACGTTCAGTTACTAATTTTGGATAGGGTTTTTCTTCAATTCGGGTAACAATATAACCGAGTAGGCCCATGCCTAAGTTTGAATACTCGTATTGAGTCCCTGGATCGCGTGTTAATTCACAGTTACTGAGAAAGGCTGTGAGTGCGTCTTCGCGATAATCAATGTAAGGATTGGCAGGATCGGCCGGACTAAAATTCAAGGGCATGCGGGTAAGTCCGGAATGTGCAGTAGCTAAATGTTCGATGGTAATTGCCTTTCCGTTTTTTTCAGGCAAAATCATTTTTGCAGGCAGATACTTCTGTGCGCGATCGCTAAACGAAAGTTTATTTTCAAGACTGAGCATGGCTGCCATACTGGTTGTAAATACTTTGGTGATGGATCCGATTTCAAAAAGCGTTTTAGAACTTACAGGCTCACCCGATTGCACATTCATTACTCCATAGTTGTAATATGTTATTTTTCCATTTTCGTAAATAGCAACGGCAATTCCTGGTGTCTCCTGATAGTCAACGCGTTGTTTTATTTTTTCTTCTATTGTTTGGGCAAACCCAAATTGAAATAAAAAAGTAAGGGTCAGTGTAATCAAACTCTTTTGAATGATTTGTATAAATTTCATTGTCTATATTTTTATTTAATTTAGGACTTATCGATTGCTTCTAAAATTATTGTACATGCTTTTCTAATTTCTTCTTCTGTTATAGTAAGGGGTGGCGCTATTCTAAAACTATTAGGGTGCGAAAGAAACCAATAACAGATAACGCCATTTTCCTTAGCATGTTGCACGATGTTGTTTACAATGGCCTCGTTTTCAAAGTCAAACGCAAACAGCAATCCAATTCTGCGCATGGCTTTTATTTTAGGATGTCGCAATAAATCTTCAATCAACTTTCCTTTGCTCTCAACAGTTGATACTAAATTTTCTTTTTCAATTACCTCTAAAGTTGCTAGAGCCGAAGCACAGCATACGGGGTTTCCACCAAAGGTGGTGATATGACCTAGTATTGGATCATGCGTAAGCGTTTTCATCTTTTCTTCCGAGGAGATAAACGCGCCAATGGGTAAGCCACCGCCAAACGCTTTCGCAATGGTTAGTATATCGGGCACAATTCCAAAATGTTCGAATGCAAATAACTTTCCAGTGCGCCCCATACCGCATTGAATTTCATCTAAAATCAGCAAAGCTCCGGTTTCATCACAACGCTTGCGAACGGCTTGTAAATATTCTTTGGTAGGAATTCGAACTCCGGCATCACCCTGAATGGTTTCCATAATTACACACGCAGTTCGCGAAGTAATTTTCTTTAAATCAACAAGGTTATTAAACTCAATAAATGTTACATCCGGAAGTAACGGTCTGTAGGCTTGCTTTTTTATTTCATTACCGGAAACACTTAATGATCCGTGAGTGCTTCCGTGATATGATTTTTTACAAGAAACAATTTCGGTGCGGCCAGTGTATCGCTTAGCCAACTTCAATGCAGCCTCATTTGCTTCGGTGCCGGAGTTAACAAAGTAGCTGCAGTTGAGGGAAGCCGGAAGGAGGCTTGCTAATTTCTTTGCAAGCAGGTTAGGAGTTGCCTGAATGTATTCGCCATACACCATCACATGCAAATGTTTGTCGAGTTGATTTTTAATGGCTTGAATTACATGGGGGTGGCGATGACCAATCGCACTCACGCCAATTCCTGAAATCATATCCAGATACGATTTTCCATCAGGGGTGTATAGATAAACTCCTACTGCCTTTTCTACCGGAATAAGAAATGGATAGGGTGAAGTTTGAGCCAGCGAATGAAGAAAGACCTCCTGCGAAAATTCCATAAACAAAACTACAAACTGTAACTGATACAGTTTAAAAAAAGAAAGCCCCTGCAGTTGCCTGCAGCGGCTTTACCAAACACCCTATCTTAAATTTCTTATTTTGTTAATGATTCCGAAACTGATGTTTCCATCCCTTTATTGCTGTTAGCTTGATTCTTAGAGCCAACAGTTAAAGAGAACAAGATTCCGATTAAAACAAGTATGATCAGTGCTAAAAACTGCTTCATTCTTACCCGCACACTTATGTTTGATATCACTCTCATAGCTTTATCTTTTACATTCTTCTACACTTCAAAAATGATCTCTTTGGCGGACATTAAATCCTCGATTCTTTACCAAAACATACATCCGTAAAGTAAATGGCCGGTTAAATCGTGGATTTCATGAGATAAAGCAGGGGTAGCTAGCAGCAGAATCTTATAAATGAGTAAAGGCGCCTTTGGAGCGCCTTTTACTTATTAGAGGTTAAACTGAAATTATAGTTTTGCCAATTCCTGAACAAGGTCAATCAATTTGTTTGAATAGCCCCACTCATTATCGTACCAGGCTACTACTTTTACAAACTTATCATTAAGAGCAATGCCGGCTTTCGCATCAAATATTGAGGTACGTGCATCACCAACAAAATCCTGAGATACTACATCATCTTCTGTGTAACCCAAAATACCTTTCAGTTCACCCTCCGAAGCTTCCTTCATGGCTTTTTTAATATCCTCGTAAGAGGCAGCCTTTTCCAATTTCACGGTAAGGTCAACAACTGAAACATCGGCTACTGGCACGCGGAAGGACATACCGGTTAGTTTGCCTTTCAGTTCAGGCAATACTAAACCCACTGCCTTTGCGGCACCTGTTGAAGATGGAATAATATTAGAGAAACCACCACGACCACCTCTCCAGTCTTTGGCTGACGGACCATCGACAGTTTTCTGTGTAGCGGTAACAGCGTGCACGGTGCTCATCAATCCTTCAGCAATTCCAAATTTATCATTCAATACTTTAGCGATAGGAGCTAAGCAATTGGTTGTACATGAAGCATTTGAAACGATTGTATGTGCAGCCGTTAATTTTTTATGATTAACACCCATTACAAATGTTGGGGTATCGTCTTTTGCAGGAGCAGAAAACACAACTTTTTTGGCACCAGCCGCAATATGCTTCTGGCCATCGGCTTGTGTAAGAAATAAACCGGTCGATTCGATTATAATTTCGGCACCAACTTCATTCCACTTTAGGTTTGCAGGATCTTTTTCTGCGGTTACCCGGATTTTTTTTCCGTTTACAATTAAATGGCCATCCTTCACTTCAACGGTGCCATCAAATTTTCCATGGGTAGAATCATACTTTAACATGTAAGCCATGTAATCAGGTTCTACCAGGTCGTTAATACCAACTATTTCAATGTCTTTGCGCCCCATGGCAGCTCTGAAAGCAAGACGACCAATACGACCGAATCCATTAATTCCAACTTTTGTCATTGTTATATAAGGTTTAAAAATTGTATGCTGATCCGAAACTTTATTGATCGGGATAGCGCATCAAAAATAGGCTTACTTGCACCCAAAACCAATGATTAGATTTGCATGTGGGTAACTTTTTTAGCGGTTACGTTTGCAATTGCCATAAGGGGATTTATATTTGCACCTCGAAATTTTAAGACGGTCCCATCGTCTAGGGGTTAGGACACCAGATTTTCATTCTGGTAACACGGGTTCGATTCCCGTTGGGACTACCAAAGCGGACAGGTGAGGAATTTTTCCTTCCTGTCCGTTTTTATTTTGTCTTAGCGACTCTGAGAATGAGTAAGTTAGAGCGAGTACCGGATT
>Ga0075152_10000347_pt1 | contig 35194 bp, 34 predicted proteins | sample JI61114C2DNA_FD_70964 | JGI IMG/M metagenome (GOLD analysis project Ga0075152, IMG submission 70964) | Wastewater effluent complex algal communities from Wisconsin, to seasonally profile nutrient transformation and Carbon sequestration -... | ecosystem: Engineered > WWTP > Effluent > Algae...
GAAGCGGGCGGCGTGGCAGCGGGAGCAGCGGGTTCCAGAAGGCCGGCGGGGTCCGTTTCGATCAGCGCAGGGTCCGCGACGGCCTCGGCGGGCTCGGCGAAGAGGACATCGTCGGTCGCGGCAGCGTCGGCGGCGGGGGCCAGCGGGGCGGCGGGGTCGAGGCGCGCGAAGTCGTCGCCCTGGGCTTCCTGCTTGCCACGCATGACGGTGAAGGCGGCACCGCCGGCGACGGCGACGGTGAGGACGGCGGAGGCGATCAGCGGGCCCTTGCCGATGCCCTTGCGGCCGCCGGATTCAACGGTGGTGACGCGGCGGCCCTGGCGCGCGGCGCGGCGGGCTTCTTCGAGATAGGTGGCCGAAAGGCGCTCGCGGCTTTCGTCCGACGGCAGGTCGGCGACGAAACCAGAGGCGGGCGGGCCGGCGGGGCCGAGCAGCGCATCGTCGGGCTCCATCAGGTCGTCGATGGAGCTGGCGGCGCCAAGGTCTGCCGGGGCGGCAGGTGCAGGCGCGGCAGGCGCATCTTCGCCGAACAGGTGCGAGTCCGTGCGATCGAAGGGCGGCGGTTCAACGCCGACGATGTCGCTCGTGTCTGCAGGCACCTCATCGGCGCGCGTGACGGCGGCGAGCGCAGCGGGAGCGACGCGGGGCTCGAGAATATCTTCGGCCGGATCGTCGTCGAGGATGATGAATTCGTCGGGCACGACAGGAATGTCGCGCGTGACGATCTCGGCGGAGTCCGGCTCGATGCCGCTGCGCACGTCTTCGAGAACTTCGAGGCGGCGGGCGAGCGAGGACATCGTCTTCTGCACGGGGGCGAGCGCGATGGCGGACTGGTCGGCCGACTCTTCCATGCGGCGCTGCACGTCCTGCAGCACGTCGTTGAGTTTGGACTCGTAGGAGCGGCCACTGTCGGCCAGGCGCGTTTCAAAGCCGCGCATGGAGTCCATGTGCTGCGTCTGCAGGCGCTCAACCGCGCGGGCGACCTGTTCGCCGATCTGGCTGATGGCTTCGGCGCTGCGGCGTTCGCTTTCGCGCACGCGCTCGTCGAGGCGGTCGGCGAGGCGGTCGACTTCGGCGCTGTCGAGCGGGCGCGCTTCGAGTGCGGACTCGGCGATGCGGTCGGTGAGGCGCTGGACGCTTTCGTCGTGGCGGCGTTGCAGGCGTTCGGCGACGAGGGCGACCTGTTCGCCCACCGCGTCGATGGCGCCGGCGCTGCGGGTTTCGAGCCCGGCCATGCGGTCGTCAACGGATGCGCCCAGTTTTGCGAGCGTTTCCGACGTTTTCTGGCCTGATGTCTCCACGGACGACAGGCGGGCGTCGATGGTGTCGGCGAGGCGCGCGATCTCGCGGCGCACATCGTCGATGGAGCGTTCATCGCCGCGCGTCTCAACGGCGCGCAGGCGCTCGTCCACGGCGCGGGACAGACGGTCGACCTGCGAGCTCATCGCCTCGACGGCGTCGGCCTGGCGGGCTTCGGTGACGTTGATCTGGTCCTGCAGCTGGCGGAGGCTGCGCTCAAGGCGGTCGAATTTTTCGGGGTTGGCGTTGCGCGCGGCATCGTCGATGCGGCGCTCCATGTCCGCGCGCAGGGCGTGGATCGGGCGCGACATGTCTTCGGCGAAAGCGTCGAGGCGCTTCTGGAATACCTGCTGAAGCTGGGCGAGTTCGTCCTGCCCGGCCTTCGACTCGTTGCGCTGGGTGCGCTCGTCGATGTCGGTGATGGCGCGTTCGAGGACGCTGACGGCGGTGTCGGACTTGCGCTCGGTGCGGGTGACGCGATCGGTGATGCGGGAGACGGCTTCGCTGAGGCCGCTCATGGCCTCGCGGGTCTTCTCCTCGATGGCGTCGACGCGGTCGAGGACTTCCTTCGACATGGCGCGCGAGCGCGTGAGGTTGGATTCGAGCGCGCGCTCCATGCGCCAGGTCGTGTCGCCGACGGCGCGTTCGGCCTTGGTTTCGAACAGTTCGAAGCGGGAGGCGGCGTCTGTGATGCGCGCGATGCCGGCCTCGATGCGGCGCTCGGCGGACGACATCTTCTCTTCGACCTGGTCGATGCGGCCGGTGATGCCGGTGGTGTTCGCGCGAACTGCGTTGTTGACGGCGGCGTCGACCGAGCGGGCGACGTCGTCGACCTTGTTGGAGACTTCGCTGACCTTCTCTTCGAAGAGGTCGCGGAGTTGTTTCTGGTCTTCTTCGGCGAAAGCGAGGCGTTCCTGCACCGTGCCGGCGAGGCGGTCGAGCGAGGCCTCGAGTGTCTTGAGACCTTCGAGCGTGGACGTGCTGCGGCCTTCGCCTTCGAGCGAGTCGATGCGGCTGCGCAGGGCGGTCTGGGTCGATTCGATTTCGCCGAGGGCGCGGGTGACGCGCTCCAGCGCCATGAGCTGCGCCTTGCCGGACGAGTCGACCTTGCCCATGAGGCCGAGGATCGACTTATCCACACCCGAGATGGCGCGCGAGGCGCGCGATGTGGAGGCTTCGAGGCGTTGAGCCAGCTGGTCGATCTCGACCGACATGCGGCGAAGGTCATGGTCGTCGGTCGCGCGGGGCAGGGGGTCGGACAGGTCGATATCCCGCACGGGGGACGAATCGGCCTCGAGGAGCAGAGAATTCAGGTATTGGCCAAGGGTCACGCCCTGACGCTGGGCGCGTTCGCGCGCGATTTCGCGCACTCTCGGGTCAATTCCCTTAACGCTCCAGGGTCCCTGGGTCATCGCAACTCCGAATCCGGCAGGTAGAGACTTACCCGGGCCGGCAACGCCTGCCAGTTGGGCGTGATACGGTTAATGACCGTTAAACGTTGATTTCTGGGGGGCTTGGCCCCGGCGCCCAGAAATCTGCCTGCGACACCTGCGACAGAATTGACCCATAGGGCAGGCGCCGCTACGTATTACTGAGCGTTAAGTCAAAGACGCCGCCTGTGCTCCCCCACAGAGCTAATAAGTCAACGGGAGGCAGAGATTGAAAACGTACACCATCAGCGAACTTGCGCGCGAATTCCAAGTTACCCCGCGTGCACTTCGATTCTATGAGGACAAAGGGCTGCTGCAGCCGACTCGCGACGGTCTCAACCGGGTCTATTCCATCCGCGACCGGGCTCGCCTGAAGCTCATCCTTCAGGGCAAGAGCGTCGGGTTCTCGCTGTCGGACATTCGCGAGATCCTGGACCTCTACACGCTCGAAGGTCATCGCGCGCAGCTGAAGCTCTCGCTCAAGAAGTCGCGCGAGCAGATCCGCAACCTCGAAAAGCAACGCGAAGACATCGAGGCGGCTCTCGAAACGCTCAACAAGGGCGTGCGCTGGGCCGAGGAGAAGCTTCAGGAAATGGGACCTGGGGCCGAAGTCGAACAGTCTGCGCGCGCTTATGAGCGCGTCGCGCGGGCCGGACTCGATGGCGACGCGCACCTGGACAGCTGACCTAAAGTCAGTCTCGACGGAAAGGCTGGCGGTGGTAAGACGCCGGTGCGTTCAGCAACCGGACTCGCGGTCGCTTGTCCGGCCGCGATAGCGATTGGGATGACCATACATGGCGAGATATCAGGCGCCCCTGCGGGACATGAAGTTCCTGCTCTACGATGTGCTTGAGATCGGAAGCTATTCGAACCTGCCCCGCTTCTCCGAAGCGCCTCGCGACGTTGTCGAGGCGGTTCTGGATGGCGGGGCGGTATTCGCAAGCGAAGTGCTGCAGCCGATCAATGCGATCGGCGACCGGCAGGGCTGCAAGCGGCATCCCGATGCTTCCGTGACGACGCCAAAGGGCTTCAAGGAAGCCTTCAAGCAGATGTCCGATGACGGCTGGATGGCGATCTCCGCCGATCCGCAATGGGGCGGGCAGGGGCTTCCTCGCGTTGTCTCCATTCCATTCCTGGAGATGTGCTCGTCGGCGAACATGGCGTTCTCGATGTATCCGGGCCTGACGCGCGGGGCGGCGGAAGCCATCCAGGTCGGCGGGTCGGACGAGCAGAAGAAGATTTATCTGACCAACATGATGACCGGCAAATGGGCCGGCACCATGAACCTGACGGAGCCGCAGTGCGGAACGGACCTGGGCCTGATCCGCACCAAGGCGGTTCCCCAGCCCGATGGAACCTACAAGATCACAGGCCAGAAGATCTGGATTTCCGGCGGCGAGCAGGACCTCACCGAGAACATCATCCAGCTTGTGCTGGCGCGCATCGAGGGCGGGCCTGAAGGCATCAAGGGCATCTCGCTCTTCATCGTGCCGAAGTTCATCGTAAAGCCGGATGGCTCGCTGGGCGAGCGCAACGGCTATCAGTGTGGCGGCCTTGAAGAGAAGATGGGCATCCACGGCAACGCGACCTGCGTGATGAACTATGAGGGCGCTACCGGCTATCTGGTGGGCGAGCCTCACAAGGGCATGCGCACCATGTTCGTGATGATGAACGAAGCGCGGCTGGGCGTGGGGATGCAGGGCCTTGCGCAGGCGGAAGTGGCGTTCCAGAACGCGGCTGACTTTGCGCGGGAGCGCGTGCAGGGCCGCTCTATCACTGGCGCCAAGGCACCGGACAAGCCTGCCGATCCGATCATCGTGCATCCGGACGTGCGCCGCATGCTGATGGACATGAAGGCGTTCACCGAAGGTGGGCGGGCGTTCGTATACTGGACGGCGTTGCAGGGCGATCTCGAACAGATCTCGCCGGATGCGCATGTGCGCGAGAAGGCCGAAGACCGGATGACGCTGCTGACGCCGGTGGTGAAGGCGTTCCTCACCGACCGCGGCTTCAAGTGCGCCAACGATGCGCTGCAGCTGCATGGCGGCACTGGATACACGCGCGACCAGGGCGTGGAGCAGTTCGTGCGCGATGCGCGGATCGCGCTGATCTATGAAGGCACCAACGGCATCCAGGCGCTGGATCTCGTCGGCCGCAAGCTGGCGGCCAATGGCGGGCGGGCGGTTTTCGGTTTCTTCAACGACCTTGAGGAGTTCGTGTCCAGCAATGACGGCGACAAGGATCTGAAACCGTATGTGGAGGGCGTCGCGCTCGCGACGGGGCAGCTGAAGGAAGCCACCATGTGGCTGATGCAGAACGGCATGTCGAACTTCGACAATGCCGGCGCATCCAGCCACGATTACCTGCAGCTGTTCGGCCTCACGAGCCTTACGTTCATGTGGGCGAAGATGGCCAAGGCGGCGTTGGCGCATAAGGGGTCGGGCGACCGGTTCTATGACGACAAGCTTGCCACAGCCCGCTATTTCTTTGAGCGTGTCTTGCCTGACGCAACGTCACATCTCGCAAAGGTAAAGACAGGCGCAGGGTCCGTGATGGCCCTTCCCGCCGACGCTTTCTGAGGCGTTCCCGCGACAAGCGGGCAAGGATTCACAGCGGCCATGCCGCAAACCGAGGAGGCCGCGATGGCCGAAGCTTTCATCTATGACGCCGTCCGTACGCCGCGCGGCAAAGGCAAGAGCAGCGGCAGCCTGCACGAGATCACCTCGCTGCAGCTGGCCACACAGGCGCTGAAGGCAATCAAGGAGCGCAACAACCTCGACACCTCGAAGGTGGACGATGTGATCCTTGGCTGCGTCACGCCGATTGGCGAGCAGGGCTCGGACATTGCGCGCATCGCCGTGTTGAACGCCGACTATTCGGAGACGACGGCGGGCCTGCAGGTGGATCGCTTCTGCGCGTCGGGTCTCGAAGCGTGCAACATCGCGGCGGCGAAAGTCATGACCGGCGAGGCCGACATGGCGATCGGCGGTGGCATCGAGGCGATGAGCCGCGTGCCGATGGGATCGAACGGCGGCGCGTGGGCGTCGAACCCCGAGATCGCAATGAAGTCCTACTTCGCTCCGCAGGGCATCGGCGCGGACCTGATCGCGACCAAGTACGGCTTCTCGCGCGATGACGTCGACGCATACGCTGTCGAAAGCCAGAAGCGCGCGGCGCGCGCCTGGAAAGAGGGCCGCTTCTCGAAGTCGGTCATCGGCGTCAAGGACCAGCTGGGCGTGACGATCCTGGCGCACGACGAGACCGTGCGCGGCGATACGACGATGCAGACGCTGGCGGCGCTGAACCCATCGTTCGAGCAGATGGGCCAGATGGCTTTCGACGATGTGGTGAAGCAGCGTTATCCGGAGGTCGAGAAGATCAACCACGTGCACCACGCCGGCAACTCGTCGGGCATCGTGGATGGTGCCTCAGCTGTGCTGATCGGCAACAAGGTGACGGGCGATGCCGCCGGCCTCAAGCCGCGCGCGCGGATCAAGGGTTTCGCCTCGATTGGTTCCGAGCCTTCGATCATGCTGACGGGCCCCTCGCTGGTGACCGAGAAGCTGCTGAAGAAGCTCGGCATGGGCGTGAAGGACATCGATCTTTACGAGCTCAACGAAGCCTTCGCCTCGGTCGTGCTGCGCATGATGCAGGCGCTGGATATTCCGCACGAGAAGATGAACGTGAACGGCGGCGCCATCGCGATGGGCCACCCGCTGGGCGCCACGGGCGGCATGATCCTCGGTACCGTGCTCGACGAGCTTGAGCGCACGGACAAGGAAACCGCGCTGGTCACGCTGTGCGTTGGCGCGGGCATGGGCACGGCCATGGTGATCGAGCGTGTCTGAGGGCCAGCCACAGGCTGCACGTCGAGGCGCCGGCATTGGTGTCGGTGTTGGGGCTGCCGTGGGTGTAGCGGTCGGCGTCGCACTGAACAATATTGCCATGGGCCTGGCGATCGGTACGGCGATAGGCGCGGCTCTAGGATTTGGCGCCGTGTTTCGCGCCGGGCCAAAGCAGAACGGGGAGACCTAGATGTTCTCCGAAGCCAAGCTCAGCGCCATCATTGTTTCGCTGCTGACCGGCGTGGGTCTCACGATGTTCCTCAACAACGCGATGCGCGACCTGGGCTCTGCACTGGCTATCTCCGTGCCTGTGACGCTGGTGATGGGCGGGGTGATGGCCCTGTTCGCGTCGGACAACATCAAGAAGGGTGGCGACAAGCCGCCGAAGAATGAAGCCAACAAAGGCGAATGACATGAAACTCGAAACCTTCAGCTTTGACGTCGATGCAGATGGCATTGCGCTCGCCACGTTCGACGTGCCGGGACGCTCGATGAACACGCTGACCGCGAAGGCGATCGCAGACCTTGCGACGATCGCGCAGGAAGTGGCCACCAACGCGACGATCAAGGGCCTGGTGATCACATCCGGCAAGACCAGCGGGTTCTGCGCTGGCGCGGACCTTGGCGAGCTTGGCGGCGGATCGGGCGGCGGCGCCAGCGGCGGCGATCCGGAAGCTGGGCTGAAGGCGGCGTTCGAGCGCTCGTTCGGCATGAACAAGATCCTGCGCGCGCTGGAGACTTGCAAGAAGCCGGTGGCGGCGGCGATCAACGGCCTCGCGCTCGGCGGCGGGCTCGAAGTAACGCTGGCCTGCCACTATCGCATCGCGGCGAATGACAATCCGAAGCTGCAGCTTGGCCTGCCCGAAGCGAAGGTGGGCCTGATCCCTGGCGGCGGCGGCACGCAGCGCCTGCCGCGCCTGATCGGCGCCCAGGCGGCGGCGCCGTTCCTGTTGCAGGGCGAGAGCATGACGGCCGAGGCGGCCAAGTCGCTGGGCGTGGTGCATGAGCTTGCGCCGACGGCGGAACTGGTGGGCAAGGCTAAGGCCTGGGTGAAGGCCAACCCGAACGCCAAGCAGCCGTGGGACGATCCGAAGTACAAGGTGCCCGGCGGCAACCCGAACTCGCAGCAGGGCTCGACGGTGTTCACCTTCGGCTCGGCCATGCTGGCCAAGCAGACCTGGGGCAATTACCCGGCGCAGAAGCACATCCTCTCGGCGGTCTATGAGGGGCTGTCGGTTCCGATGGATGCCGCGCTGCGGATCGAGAGCCGGTATTTCGTCAAGACGCTGATGACGCCCGAAGCGAAGGGCATGATCCGCTCGCTGTTCCTGTCGATGCAGGACCTGTCGAAGGGCGCCTCGCGCCCGGCGGGCTTCCCGGCGTTCGAGATCAAGAAGGCGGTTGTGGTGGGCGCGGGCCTGATGGGCGCAGGCATCGCGTACGTGCAGGCGAAGGCGGGCATCCCGACCATCCTGCTCGATGTGAGCCAGGAGAGCGCGGACAAGGGCAAGGCCTACTCGCAGCGCATCGTCGACAAGGACGTCTCGCGCGGCAAGCTGTCGAAAGAGAAGGGTGCGGCGCTGCTGGCGCTGATCACGCCCTCGACGGATTATTCGCTGGTGAAGGGCGCGGACATTGTTGTCGAAGCGGTGTTCGAGAACGTCGAACTCAAAGCCAAGGTGACGGCGCAGATCGAGGAGCATCTTGGCGAGAACGCCGTGATGGGCACGAACACGTCCACGCTGCCGATCACAGGCCTCGCGAAGGCTTCGAAGCGCCCGGCCAACTTCATCGGCATCCACTTCTTCTCGCCGGTCGAGCGCATGGGTCTGGTCGAGATCATCATGGGCAAGGAGACGACCCAGGAGACGCTCGCGAAGACGATGGACTATGTGCTGAAGATCAAGAAGACGCCGGTGGCCGTGAACGATTTCCGCGGCTTCTATACGTCGCGCGTGTTCGGCACCTATCCGGAAGAAGGCATGACGATGCTGGCCGAGGGCATTGCGCCGGCGATCATCGAGAATGTCGGCCGCATGGCGGGCATGCCGATGGGCGCGCTGGAAGTGTCGGACTCGGTTGGCATCGACACGATGCTGAAGATCGGCCGCGAGAGCGCCAAGGTGGCGGGACGTTCGTACGAGCAGAACCCGGTAGGTGATCTGGTCGCGTGGATCGCCGAAGCGCAGGGCCGCGTCGGCCGCAAGGCGGGCAAGGGCTTCTACGACTACAACGAGGCCGGCAAGCCTTCGCGTCTCTATCCCGATATCGCGAAGAAGATCGACATCAAGATCAAGGAATGCCCGCCTGCGCTGAAGGAAGAGCTGACCAAGCGCTTCCTCTATCGCCAGTGCGTCGAGGTCGCGCGCTGCTTCGAAGAGGGCGTCATTCTCGATGCGCGCGATGCGGACATCGGCTCGATCCTGGCGTGGGGCTTTGCGCCCTACACGGGCGGCGTGTGCTCGTTCATGGACCTCAAGGTCGGGATCAAGAAGTTCGTGGAAGAGTGTGATGCGCTGGCTGAGAAGCACGGCGAACGCTTCCGCCCGAACGCCCTGCTGCGCGAAATGGCCGCCAAGGGTCAGACCTTCTACTCACGCTTCCCGCCGAAGGACCAGAAGGCGGCGGCTGCCTAGGAAGTCAGCGAGCATCCGACCCATCCGGGCTGGATGCTCCACCTTCCGTCTCGAAGCACCAGAGCCTCTGGCGCACCCGGCTTGTCGTACGGAGCGTCGGTCTTCACTCGTTCATACGAGACGACGGTGTAGCTGCCCCAGCACATCCGTTGTGGCACCCAGTCATCAGGTCGAAGGATGCCGCGGAAAACGCGGACGGGTCCAGCGCCGGTCATATCATAGATATCCAGCGCGTTGGAGTTCATCTCGTCCCGTTCTCCCACCACGATCTTCTGGCCGTCTGGCGAGAACAACGGATAGCCTTCGAGGTCAGTCAGTGCGCCGGTCGTCCGGTCGAGCAGTTGCCAGTAGATGTTCTCTTCGCCGAACGCGATGATCGCGAGGAACCTGTCATCCTGCAAAAGGTCCATTGCAAAGCTACAGATTTGGCAGTCATCGTTCACCTGCACCCAGCGTCCACTCGTGAGCTTCACTGACAGCCAACCGTCAGACGTGCGACGAATCTCGTCAGCGTGTTCGTCGATCAGTCGCTTCTCCCAACCGTCTGCACAGGCGGCAACGTTGCCGACGGTGCAATCGAAGCGAGATCCTTCAACCTGCGTCAGCGGAATTTGGGCCAATGCGACTGTCGGTGTTGCGACGCAGAGAGCCGCACAACACACAAGTCGCCACAGGCTTTCCGTGGCTGTCATCCTACGGCCCGATGTGCGTCTTCAAAAACGCTGCGACTTCATTCAGCGCGTGGGTGCGGCTTTCGGGGGCGACGAGGCTGTGGTCGTCCTTGCCGATGCGCAGGAACGTCACAGGCTTGTTCGCCGCGCGAAGGGCCTCGTCCATCAGCTCGCTCTGGCGTTGTGGAACGACGAGGTCGTCCGTGCCGTGGATCAGGAGGACGGGGGCCTTGAAGTTGGCGGCGAGGCGGTAGGGGGAGACGGCTTCGATTGCGGCGGCGTCCTTGTCGGGATCGCCGATGACGCTTTGCCAGTAGGCATAGGTGCGTGACTCCGGGCCGTTCTCGCGCTTCTCGTGGCCGAGCATGGTCTTGAGGTCGGAGACGCCGGCGATGGCGACGACGCATTTGTAGAGGTCTGGCGTGAGCGCCCCGCCCGCGAGCGCGGAATAGCCGCCATAGCTCCATCCCACGATGCAGGTGCGGTTGGGATCGGCCCAGCCCATGGTGATCAGCGCCTTCGCGCCATCGGTGACGTCGTCCTGCATCTGGCGGCCCCACTCGCCATAGCCGGCCTGGGCGAAGCTGGCGCCGAACCCGCCGGAGCCACGGAAATTGGGTTGCAGGACGAGATAGCCTTCGTTGGCGAGGAACTGGGCGAGCCAGTCGAAACCGACGCTGTCGTATGACTCCGGCCCGCCGTGAGGCATGACGATCATGGGCAGGTTCTTGCGTTGGTCTGCCGGCACGCCGACGGGCCAGGTGATCAGCGTCGGGATGGGGAGGCCGTCGCGCGCCTTGTATTCGACCGTGACAACTTCGGCGATTTCCTCGGGCTTGATGTCGGGTCTGGCACGGGCGACCTGCGTGAGGCGGCGGCCGGGGCGATCGTAGAGGATGTAACGCGGCGGCTGGGCGCCGCCGTCGACGTAGAGCAGGATCTTGTTCCAGTCGTCGGTCCAGGAGGCGAGCGCGACGGACGAGTCCGGCATCGCGCCGACGGCGGCTTTCACTTCGCGGTTAAGCTGCTCGTCGAAAAGTTCATAGCTGGGATACATCCCGGAATAGGCGACGCCCATCACCACCTTGTTCTCGTCGTTGATCACGCCGGCGATCTCCGCGCCCTCGCGCGTCTTGAGCGGGCCGGTGAGCGCGCCATCTGCGAGCGCGATCTCGAACATCTCGGGGAATTCGGAAGATTCGTATTTGAGGGCGATCAGCGCGCCTTCGCGTTCGGAGAATCCGACAATGCCGAGCGACGGGCGCTTCGTGGTTTCTGAATAGATGACACGATCGCTGCCGCCGCGATTGTAGGCGCGGATCTGATAGAGGCTCTGCTTCTCGCTGAAGTCGACGCGGGCGATGATGTTCGCCTTGTTGTCCATCACCCAGCTGACCGTCATGCTGGAGCCCTGGCCGCCATTGAGGCGCGCGCCGCGTCCGGTCTCGAGGTTGACCTTGACCAGATCGAGCGTGGGATCTGTCCCCGTCTTGTCCATGAAGGCGGGCATGTAGACGTGCTGTCCACCGGGATCGATGCCCACAATGCTGCCGAGGCCGGTCTGGAAAGGGTAGAGGCCCTGTGTGCCGACCAGCAGCTGCACGATCTTCTTCGTCTTGATGTTGTAGGCGAAGGCGGCGGTGTCTTCGTACCGGCGCGTCATGCCGTTATTCGCGGTCATCTGGGACGCGCGCAGAATGATGTAGTCGGGGCCAACCCAATAGGCGCCATTGGCCTTCACGTCGGGCAGCTTGATCAGCGCCTCGTTCTTGCCGGTCGCAAGTTCGTACTTGGCGAGATAGTCGATGCCATCGACGCGGCTGATGTAGGCGACGTACTTGCCGTCGGGGGAAATGTCGGGTGAGCGGACGGCGGGCATGTCGCCGAAGGCTTCGGGCGGCGGCTTGGCGGTGGCGCTGCCGGTCGCGAGTGCGATAGCGGCAATGGCGATAGCGATTGTGCGAAGCATCGGCCCCCCTCCAAGGTCAACGGGTGCAGCCTACCCAAAAGGAGAGCCACGAAAAGGGGCGCCGTTCAGCGTTGACGGTGCGGGTGGCGGGGGCGCAACCTGAGTGTTCAGGCATGCAGGGAGTTTCAGGATGCTGCGCGGGTTGATGGCGTTGTTGACGCTGGGCGCGTTCGCTGTGGCCCCGGCGATGGCCGACGTGAAGACGAAGGCGCCGGATGGGTTTGTCATCCAGGTGAAGGGCGAGGTTGCGCTGGATCGCGACGCGGCATGGGCCAGGCTGCTTGATCTAGGTTTGTGGTGGAGCGGGGCGCACACCTACTCGGGCGACGCGGCCAATGTGAAGCTCGATGCTATCGCAGGCGGTTGCTGGTGCGAGCTGTGGGCAGGTGGCGAGGTGGAGCACGGCCGCGTCGTGATGGTGATGCCGATGTCTGTCGTGAGAGTGAACACAGCGCTTGGGCCGTTGCAGGGTATGGGCGTGTCAGGTGCGCTGACATTGACGCTATCGGATGGCGCGGCGGGCGGCACGGCGATCACGCTCGACTACGTGGTCAATGGCTCGTCCCTGTCGGGGCTCGATGGTGTTGCCGGCCCGGTGAACCAGGTGCTGAGCGAGCAGGTGGCCGGGTTCGTGAAGGTCAGCTGATCAAACGAAAAGGGCGCTCCGGAGAGCGCCCTTTGTAGTTCTGTATCGCGGCCGACGTTACTGCGTGACGGGACGCAGGGTCACTTCCACGCGGCGGTTCTGCGAACGCTGTTGTTCGGTGTTGTCCGGATAGACGATCGGATCGAGTTCACCGGCGCCACCGGTCGCGATGCGCGCGGCGAGAACACCCTTGCCTTGCAGGTAGGCGCGAACGGCGTTGGCGCGTTGCAGCGACAGCTGGAGGTTCGCGTCTTCAGCGCCTTCCGTCGACGCGTGGCCGACGATGTCGATCGTGGTCTGCGGATACTGGTTCAGCGACTCCGCGACCTTGTCGAGCCAAGGCATGAAGGTCGGCGAGAGAGCGGCCGAGCCCTTGTTGAAGGTGACGTCAGCCGGCATCACGAGTTCGATCGTGTCGCCGACGCGCTGAAGGCCGATGCCGCTCGACATGGTCTGGCGCTTCAGGTCTTCTTCCTGGCCGTCCATGTAGCGGCCGATGGCGCCGCCGGCGAGTGCGCCCACAGCTGCGCCGACCACGGCGTTACGACCATCGTCGCCGCCCATGAAGACGCCGCCAATGGCGCCCGCGAGCGCGCCGATGCCGGCGCCGGTTGCGGTGCGTCCGTAGATCGGCTGACCAGTCAGCGGATCAGTGGCGCACGCGGTCACGGCGAGTGCAGCCGCCGTGATAAAAAGAATACGTTTCATCGAAGTCTCCCTTTGAAACAGTCCGAATCGACGAACACGCCGGTTCGAGCCGGGTGTATCGGAGATGATCAGGGCACAAACGCGGCCCTATGCGAACGGTTGCGCCGCGATTGATTCATTGCGCATTCATAATGGTCGCCGGCGCCGTAGCGGCCACTGTAATTGTGGAGCAACGAATAATTCACGAGCCGAACAATTCCACGACTGCGGCTTTTCAGGCACACTCCCGTGATGCGCGCATCGGATCGGGCCGGGGCGATGGGCGTTTCATAGCGGGCAAGCGGATGGCGTACGTTCTCATCGGAACGGAGGCGAGCCAGTTTTCGGCGAAGGCGCGCGCGTGTCTGCGATGGAAGGGGCTTCCGTTCGAGGAGCGTGATGCGACGCCTGAAGTCTATCGCGACATCATCGAGCCGCGCATCGGCTATGCGGTGATCCCCGTCCTGCTGACGCCCGAGGGCGGCGTGGTGCAGGACAGCGGCGAGATCATCGACCTCGTTGATGAACGCACGCCGTCGCCATCGGCGCGGCCTGGTACTCCGGTGCAGGAACTGGTCTCGCGACTGCTCGAACTCTATGCCGACGAATGGCTGGTGATCGCGGGCATGCATTACCGGTGGACGTACAATAACGACTGGATCGTTTCCGAGTTCGGGCGCGTGTCGGCGCCGGGCGCGACGCGAGAGGAGCAGGCGCGGATTGGTGAGGTGATCGCAGCGCCTGTGCGCGAGGCGGCTGCGCGCTATGGCGTCAGCGAGGACACACAATCGGGCATCGAGGCCCATTACGAAGGCTTTCTCGCGGATTTCTCGGAACACCTGCGGCGGCATGATTTCGTGTTGGGTGGACGGCCTACGCTGGGCGACTTCGCGCTGTATGGCGTGCTGCAGGCTGTGCTGTTTCGCGATCCGGAATCTGGCGCGCACATGGAGCGGCTTGCGCCTACGGTGGTGAACTGGATCGAGCGCATGGACGCCGCGCGCGCCGGGGCGGGCGAACTGGTTCCTAGCGATGCTGTGCCCGACACGTTGCTGCCCATCCTGAAGCGGCAGGTGGCCGAGCAGTTTCCGGCGCTGGCCGACAGCGCGCGGGCGCTGGAGGCGTGGAGCGTTGCGCAGCCAAAGGGGGCGCGGGTGAAGCGCTCGTTGGGGGTGCATGAGTTCATGATAGGCGGACGGTGGGGGCAGCGCGGGCTGTTCACTTTCCCGCTGTGGCGGCTGCAGGGGATACAGGATCATTATCGCGGGATGGCGGCGGCAGACCGGGCGCGGGCGACGAGCCTGCTAGAAGCAATTGGCGGACGATCGCTGGTCGACATGCCGATTCCCGTTCGGCTGGCGCGGCGCGATTTTCGGTTGGTCGTGGCCTGAACCCGGCGCCCAGTTACGCGGCAGTATCGGGAAACCGGAAGCCGATCAGTGGCTTGCACGCCGAAATTGAGGTGGTTGCCGTGTGTCCCGGGGGCCAAGCGGCGGGGCTCGTCTCCGGTTGCGGAAGTGCTAGACTTGCCAGACTCACTGGCTGAGGGGCGCCGGGTTGCGCCCACGTCGTGCGGGGATGTGTATGTCTGGACTGGCCGGAGGATCGAGACGTCCTGCCGCTGCAATCGCGCGGGCTGCAGCGCTTTGCTGCGCGCTGGCGCTGGCGGCGTGTGGTGAGCAGGGCGGACAGCCGCCTGCGGGCGAGCCGGGAGAGCCGGGCGCGAGCACGACGGGCGGCACGCAGGGCAGCGCTGGCGGCACGTCGGAGACATCGGGCGGACTGGCTGTAGTGGCCGGGCCTTCGGGGCCGCTGGATACGACCAACTGGGTGATGCAGCCGCCCTTCTATGCGGCGGGCGATGAGCCTGCGTGGCGGCTTGAGATTGCCGATGGCTGGTTCTCGTTCAAGCGCTCGGCGCTGCGAGCAATCGAAGAGCCGATGGTGCAGCCCGTGAAGGATGGCGCGGCAGATGTGTTCCAGACAGGCTCGCTGAAGATCGTGATCCGGCGCGAGGCCTGCCAGGCGGGTGGGCAGACGAGCGAGCTTACCGTCGATGTGACTTATGACGACGACACGTTTGGCGGATGCGCCTTCCCCGCGCTGGCGGCTGGCGTTGCGACGACGCCGGAAGCGGCAGCGGTGTCGGGCGCTGTTGGGTCGATCGACGCGTGCCTTGCCAAGCTGGCTCAGCCGGCGCTGGTGACCGGCGTGGCGCCGCGTCAGGACGGAGCGCAGACGTCGGTGGGCCTGCGGTCGCGCAATGGCACGCTCTACGAATGCGGGGCGGTGACGGCGACGGGCGAAATCCTCTATCTCGATCCGATCGAGGTGGGCGCGCAGGCGCCGTGGATGAACCGCATGCGGTTCGTGCGCGAGGGTGTTGCGGTGAGCGCGCCTTGCCCGGATGCTGAAGAAGTGCGTGGCGGCGAACAGGTGCTGGGCCGCATGCTGACGCGGACCTGCAAGTTCTAGCGTCTCAATTCCACGGCTTGTAGACCGACACGGCGGGCGGAAGCTCTGGCTTCTTTTCCGGCGGCCTTGGCGTGGGGGCGGTGGCGCTCGCGATGGTGGCGGAGTCCGGGGTCTGCACCGAGCGGGCGCTGAAGCCCTTGATCATGAATGTGGGCGGCGCTGATGCGGCGACGGCGGGCGCGGGCTTTGCCGGCGCGGGCGGAGTCGCGGCTGCAGTTGGCGCAGGCGCCTTGTCGAAGCTGTCGACCGAGCCGAAGGCGGCCTTCGGCGTCGCCGCAGCGGGAGCGACGGCAACGGGCGCAACCTGTGCTGGCGCTGGTGGCGCGACGACGGGCGCTGGCCTTGGCGCTTCTACGCGGACGGGTTCGGGCGGCGGGGCGGCATGCGGCGGCGGCGCGGGAGGCGTCTCCTGCTTTGACGGGGCCGACAGCGAGGTAAGGATGCGCGCGATGGCGTCCTCCGCGCCGCGCGCGACGCGATTGGCCTTGGCGGCCATGTCGGCGACGTGGGTGGCGTAAGTGCCCTGCCCGTCGGGCCAGGCGGTAGCGGCAAGATCGGCAGCGTCAGCACGTTCGAGTTCACGGCCATCGCCGCGCAGGAGGCGCAGGGTGGGCGGTTCGGCCTCGACCTCGACCACATAGCCCTCGGAGTCGAAGCGCGACGAGTGGCGCTCGCCCTCCTTCCACGCGATGTGGCCGGCGTCAGTCAGCTCGCATAGCTTGCGAATGAGCTGTTGCGTCGATGGATGCAGCATTCTGATTTCCAGCCTCCCGGTTGGAGGATGGAAGCGGAGAGGCGCCGGGTCAAGTTTGGCGCGTAAGCCGGGCGATCCGGTGCGAAAGCTTTGCGGGATCGCGGGTTTCGCATTCCCATATGGTTCGCGGGGTCCAGCCCAGCTTCTTCAGCGCGGCCGACGCAGCATCGTCGCGGGCCATGTTGCGGGCGATCTTGGCCTGCCAGTAGGCGCGGTTGGCCTGCGGGACGCGGGCGCCGCGCGGACAGTCGTGGCCGTGCCAGAAACAGCCGTGCACGAACAGCGCGATGCGGCGGGCGGGGAAGACGAGGTCCGGCTTGCCGGGCAGGTCGGCGCGGTGGAGGCGGAAGCGACGGCCGAGCGCATGGGCGGCGCGGCGGACGGCAAGTTCGGGCGTGGTGTCCTTCGACTTCACCGCGCGCATCACGGCGGAGCGCTTTGCGGGGTCGAAGACGTCGGTCATCTCGAAGGTCTCAGGAAGCTTTCGCCGCTTCGTCGTAGCCGCCGAACTTGTAAGTGACCTGATGGATCGGGCCCCAGTCCTTGCGATAGATCTCAACCTTGATGGCGGCATTCTCGGGGACAGGGTCGCTGCCGGGGATGTCGATGATGGTTGTGCCCCCGCTCTCGAACGCGACGGTCTCGTGGCGATACTGCGTACCCTGGCGCGTGGTGATCACACCGCTGTCGTTGACGAGGTGGGCGAGCACGGTCTTGTCGAGCTGCGGCTGGCTGGAGTTGTACATCGTGGTCACGACGAGCGCGCCGACCAGCATGAGGGCGATGACACCAATCATCCGTGCTTCCCAGATCTTGCGGAGCAGTTCCTGACGCTGGGCGCGGCGGATGCGGCGATTGAGGTCGCGCTGGCGGTCGTCCATGGAAAGTCCTCCCGGGAGCGCGGAATGTAGGGCCGATTACACCAAGGGGAAATCCACGGTGGCGCATTGGCCGCAGGGGCGCTTTCCAATCAAGCCGCCCTTTTTCGAGTTGCCAAGCCGAGCAACAGCCCCAATGGCGTCATGACCATGGTGCTGATGGTGTGCCATTGGCTGTATACGTACGCGGCTCGGCTCACTTCCGTTAGTTCGCTGTGGTTGCCCACAAAGTAGCGGCCATCTATTACCTGGCCACCCCACGCCGAGCCACCCACCAAAAACGCACCCAGCATGAAGGCGAATATGTTGAGGAGCATCACCACGCTTGCCACCTCGAGGACCAGCCGCAGCTTAGGTTTGTTTTCCAGCCATTTGCGCGGAACGAGCTTCGGGAAGGCTGAGTCCCAATCCATGGTTGTTTCCCCCTCTTACGAAACATAGGGGCATGGGCGCCGATGTGAAACGGTAAGGCAGATATTCAACGAGATGGCTTGATCGATCAGGCCGCGGCCTTCGCGCCTTTTGCTCCGGTTAGCGGCGCGAGCAGGCTCTGTCCCAGCCAGCGGACGACTGGAACGGAGACGCCATCGCCCATGACCTTGAGCGCGTTGGTCTCGCTCTTTGGCAGGCGGTAGCTGTCGGGCAGGCCCATGAGGCGGGCGGCTTCGCGGGCGAGCAGCGGGCGCAGGCGGACGCGGCCTTTTTCAGTGACAATGAGGAGCTGTTTGGACGAGCCGCCGGCGGGCGTGCGCAGGCAGCCGGCGAGGCCGTCATAGCGGATCTCAGCGCGCTGGATGCGCTTGCCGTTCTCGTTGCGGATGCGGCGATAGACGGCGCCGGCGTTCCAGTTGGGATCGGCGAGCGCGGCCTCGACGCGCTGGCGATGCAGCGGCGCCATCTGCGAGAGCAGGCGTTGCGTGTCCGCCTCGGAACGCCACGCGTCTTCGGGCGGCGTGCGCTCGAGCAGGGCGGCGAGATCGGTGTTGCGGCGGGGCGGATGGGGCAGGCGCCACCAGACCCAGGCGAGGTGCGTCTGGTCAGGCAGCTGAGCGACGGCGGCGCGCAGGGCGGGCGGATGGAAGGTGTCGTCGGGCTGGTCCGACACGAGGCCGGGCGGGAGCTTGCCCTTGTGTGCCACGATGAAGAGACGCTGGCGCGATTGGGGAGAGAACAGCGCCGCGTCGATCTGCATCGCGCCGACGCGGTAGCCTGCGTCGGCCAGCGTGGTGAGAAGGGTGGCGAGGTCGCGGCCGCCATGGCTGGAGATGAGGCCGGCGACGTTCTCGATGACGATGGTCTTGGGCGCAGCCTCGCCCTTTTTCTCGATGATGTTCCAGAAGCCCCAGAAGGCGCCCGAGCGCGGGGCGTTGAGGCCGCGCCGGCCACCCGCGAGCGAGAGGTCCTGACAGGGGAAGCTGGCCCAGGCGAGTTGGGCGGCCGGGATGTCGGCAGGGCGGAGGTTCCAGATGTCGCCCTGGACGATGGGGTCGCCCGGATTGTTGTCGCGATAGGCGGCGCACTTCATCGGGTCGATGTCGTTGGCGAAGGCGCAATCCATCAGGCCGTCGAGGCCTGCGCGGGCCATGCCGCCGCCGGCGAAGAATTCGAGGAAGGTGGGGCGCGAAGCCATAGGAGGAGAATGCCGCGATTCGGGCGTGGGGGCGTGGGGCATGACAACCCGCCGGGCCGCCGCTAATGACCGGGGGAGGGAATTGCGCATGCTGCTTGAAACGCCCGTTCGACGGCTGGGGCCGGTTGACCACGCGCCGCTGAAGGACGCGGTCGTCGGCGCGCTCCCCGAAGCGTGGCTGGCCGATGATATTCGCCAGCGATCCTTCGAGCAGCACAAGCAGACCCAGTCGCTGGTCATGCTGTTCTCCAACACGTGGCCGGACCCGGTGGTCGAGCGCCGGAGCGGCTGGGACGTGTTCGCGGAGCCGGCTCAGGCGCTGATGGACGGCATTGTGGCGGCGCACTATCCGCCCGGCGGCCGGATCATCCGGGCAATGGCGGCCAAGCTGATGGGCGGCGGGCGCATCGCGCTGCACAAGGATGCCCATCCAAGCTTTGCAGCGGCGCATCGTATTCACGTGCCGCTGGTGACGCATGATGGCGTGGACTTCGTGATCCGCGGCCTCAGCCACTATCTCGAAGAGGGCGTGGCCTACGAGGTCAGCAATCTCGATTATCACGCCGTGACCAATCGTGGGCCGGATCGCACACACTTCATTTTCGACTACGTGCCGCCGCAGTGAGGGCGATCCCCCGGCTGCTGGTGAGTTCGGTGGTGCGCGGGTCGCAGCAGGGCGACAGCCATGGCGGCGTCTACCTGGTCGATATCGACGCGCAGTCGTGTGAGCAGGTGCTCGACTGGAACACGGGTGAGATCGATTTTGGCGGGCGCGGTGGGGACCGTGGATTGCGCGGGATCGTCATCATCGGCGAGGAGGTGTTTCTCGCGGCGAGCGACGAGCTGTTCGTGTTCGATCGCGCGTTTCGCTTGCGCGCGTCGTATCGCAATCCATATCTGAAGCACGCCCACGAAATGTGGGTGCATGGCGGCAAGCTGTACGTCACCTCGACCGGGTTCGATGCGCTGTTGCGGATGGACCTGGCGACGCGCCGGTTCGATCTGGGCATCAGCTTGTCGGTCGCGGGCGCTGCAGTGAACGCCAGCGCGTTTGATCCGCATGCATCGGCGGGACCGGCGCCGGTCAACCAACTCCACATCAACAATGTGCACGCAGACGATCAGGGCATCCATGTTTCCGGGCGCAACCTGCCGGCGTTGATACGGATCACCCGGACGTCGGTGGGGCCGGTCGCCGTGTTGCCACGCGGCACGCACAATGCGCGGCCGTTTCGAGGCGGCGTGCTCTTCAACGACACGGACAACGACGCCGTGGTATGGGCGCGACCGGATGCGCGTGTGGCGATCCCCACGCCGCGCTATGACGCGTCGGCCCTGGCGCGTACCGGCGAGGACGAATTCGGGATTGCAAGGCAGGGCTTCGGGCGCGGGCTCTGCGTGTTGTCCGACACGCTGGTTGCGGCGGGTTCGTCGCCGACCACGGTTGCCGTGCATGACCTCGATGCGGGGCGGCAGGTCGCGGCGATCAACGTCACGATGGATGTGCGCAACGCTGCGCATGGGCTGGCGGTCTGGCCGTTCTGAGGGCCGAAAGCAAAAGGCCCGCCGGTGAGGGCGGGCCTTTCCTGGTTGGATCAGATCGAGATCGATCAGCCGTCGATCGGGCCGCGGTCGAAACCGGCGGCCTGGGCGGCAGCGGCGATTTCCTGGGCGGCTTCGACGTCGGCAGCCTTGTCGGCAGCCTGACCGGCAGCGATCACGTTCTCGCCCTTGGCCTGACGTTCAGCTTCGTCCGGCGAGCGGGCGACGTTGACCGTGAGCTTGAAGGACACTTCCGGGTGCAGGCGGATGGTGATCTCGTGCAGGCCGATCGTCTTGATCGGCGAGTTGAGAACAACGTGCCGGCGCTCGATCTTGTGGCCTTTGGCGGCGGCAGCTTCGGCGATGTCGCGCGCGGCGACAGAACCGTAGAGCTGACCGGTTTCACCAGCCTGGCGGATCAGGATGTACGACTCGCCTTCGAAGCCGGTGGCGTCCGTCTCGGCCGCGGCGCGAGCCTTGGCGTTGCGGGCTTCGATGGCGGCGCGCTCGCGCTCGAACCGGGCCTTGTTGGCGTCGGTGGCGAGGAGAGCCTTGTGCTGGGGGAGAAGGTAGTTACGGGCGAAGCCGTTCTTGACCTTCACCACTTCGCCGATGGCGCCGAGGTTCTCGACGCGCTCTAGGAGGATGACTTCCATGGGATGTTCCCTCCCTACTTCACGAGATACGGAAGCAGCGACAGGTGGCGCGCGCGTTTGATCGCTTGCGACAGGACGCGTTGCTTCTTGGCGGAAACCGCAGTGATGCGGGCGGGGACGATCTTGCCCTTCTCCGAGATGTAGCGCTGGAGAAGTTTGACGTCCTTGTAGTCGATCGGTGGGGCGTCAGCGCCAGAGAACGGGCACACCTTGCGCCGGCGGCCGAACGGGCGGCGCGAGGGCAGGTTGGCGATATTGATTTTCTGTTGGGCCATTGTGTTGTGCTCCTATCGCCTAGCGGTCGCGCGGGGGACGGGGCGGACGATCGCCACGGTCTTCGCGGGGCGGACGGTCGCCACGGGGCGGACGGTCGCCGAAGCCACCACCACCGCCGAAGCCGCCGCCGAAGTCGTCGTCACGACGCTTGCGGTCGTCACGATCCTTGCGGGCGATCACGGGCGAGGGCTCTTCGGAGAGAGCTTCGACCTTCACGGTGAGGAAGCGCAGCACGTCTTCGTTGATGCGCAGGCGGCGCTCGATCTCGTGGATCACGGGACCGGGGGCGTCGATGTTGATCAGCGAGTAGTGCGCCTTGCGCGACTTCTTGATCGGGTAGGACAGGTTGCGGAGGCCCCAGTACTCGGTCTTGCCGACCTTGCCGTTGCCTTCAGTGACGATCTTGGTGATGTCTTCCACCAGCGCGTCGACCTGTTGTGGGGAAATATCGGGTCGCGTGACGACCACGTGTTCGTAGAAAGCCATTTTTCATCCCTTCTTGGAGGGGCGGCGCCAGCTGGCCGAAGGGCGGCCAGACGACGATGGATCCCGCGAGCCCGGATGGGCCGAAGGACCGCCTCTCACTTGGAAGCGGCGGGCTATACGCGAAACGGGGGCGGAATCAAGCGATATGCTGGAAAACGGGCGTTTTCGCGCTGTTGGGGGCGGCAGACCTCTACGTCTAGACGGAACGGTGTGGACCGTCTGAGGGCGGAATGACCCGGTTTCGGGCCAGGCCACGCTTGTTGTGGTGAGCGACGCCGGTTCGGGTCGCCATCCTGGGGGTGGAATATGCGCAGGTTCGTGTGGCTCGTGGCGGTAGCGGCTGTGGCTGTGCTTCCGGCGCAGGCACGGCAGACGGAGCGGTTGCAGGGGGCCTGGCTGCAGACGGCGCCTGCGTGGTCGATCACCGCGGACAATCCGTGGACGGTGATGATCTTCAATGCTGACGGCACGTTCTGCGGCGGGTCGGCCAAGGACCAGCGCTATGCCGACGGGACCTATGGGTTCGACGGCGAATTGCTGACCACGATTGGCGCCTCGGGCCGGCTGACGGAGCGGACCGTCGCGTTCGGCGCGCGGGGCACGATGGTGTGGAACGATCCGCAGATCGATGAGCCCGTCGCCATGAAGCGGACGGATATGTTTGCCGATTGCGCGGCCTTGCGCGCGCATCAGGGGCAGTAGTCGAACGCTTGCCTTTGCCTGAGTTCGCCCGACTATGGTGCCGGGATCAGGCGGGCGGGCGGCATGTCGACATTCGAGTATGTGAGCGTCCTGCTGGCGATTGTGATGTCGCTTGCACTCGCGCACGTGCTGACCGGGCTCGCAGAGGTGATCCGCGCAAAGAAGGTGCGGTTCTCGCTGCTGCACAGCGGCTATGTCGGACTGATCCTCTTCTGCTGCGTCGATTACTGGTTCTCGATGTGGTACCAGCGCAATCTCGAGAGCTGGGCGCTGTGGTATGTCGCTCTGCTCCTGCTGCTCGCGGCGATCCTCTACGTCGCAGCATGGCTGGTAGTCCCGGACATCGAGGCTGACGGGACGGTTGATCTGGTCGCTTTCGATAACGCGAACCGACGGAAGTACATCGCGGCGCTGTTCGTCTACATTGCGGTGGCGGTTGCGGTGAACCTGTCTATCGCTGCGTTCCAGTGGGCTGTGCTCATCAACGTTGGAACGTTGGCCATGCTGGGCGCGGCATGGCTGTGGCAGGACAAGCGCGTGCAGTGGGTTTGTCTCGCGGGGATTTATGCGCTGTGGGCTTACTACACGGCGATGTTCCTGCCGCCGCTGTAGCCGGACAAGCCGGGGAGCCAGCGAGCCAGAAGAGGGCTGCGGGCCATGGCTGTTCGCCCGCTGCGGGTGTAGGCTCCACGTCAGACGCTCTGCGGGAGTTCCCGACGGGGCCGGATGGGGAGTGAAGCTGATGATGAAATCACTGGTTGCGGCTGTCGCGCTTGTCTCGCTGGGTGCGTGCACGAGTTTCGAAGAGCGTATGGGTCTGAACATCCCGACTTTCACCACGACGCTGGCGCCGGGCGCGGGGATCACGTCGTCGGGTTCGGGCAATGGCATCTTCACGCTCGATAAGGAGACGCGCGAGCTCGGGTACACGGTGGACTACAAGGGCCTCACCGGTCCGGTGACGATGGCGCACATCCATGGTCCGGCCGAGCCGGGCGCGAATGCCGGCGTGGTCGTGCCGCTGACGACGGCGAACGCTACGCAGGTGGCGGGCAAGGTGACACTGACCGAAGCGCAAGTCGCCGAGCTCTATGCGGGCAAGTACTACGTGAACCTCCACACGGATGCGAACAAGGGCGGCGAGATCCGCGGGCAGCTGAAGCAGTTCGTGTTCGCGAATTGAGGGTTCGGCCACTGTCCCTTGCCTCGGCAGAGCCTAGTTCCTAGGAAGCCAGATCGCTTGATTCCCCGGAGTTCTCATGTCGTTTGCTTTCATCTTCCCCGGCCAGGGCTCGCAGGCCGTCGGCATGGGCAAGGAACTGGCGGATGCGTTTCCGGCGGCGAAGGCGGTGTTCGACGAGGTTGATGCGGCGCTGGGCGAGAAGCTGTCGGACCTGATCTGGGGCGGGCCGATCGAGACGCTGACGCTGACGGCGAATGCACAGCCGGCGTTGATGGCTGTGAGCCTCGCGGCGGCGCGGGCGCTGGAGACCGGGTTTGGCGTGAAGGTTTCGCAGGCGGCGTTTGTGGCGGGGCATTCGCTAGGCGAGTATTCGGCGCTGGCGGCTGCAGGCGCGCTGTCGATCACGGATGCGGCGCGGCTGCTGCGCAAGCGCGGCGAGGCGATGCAGGCGGCGGCGCCGGCGGGCACGGGCGCGATGGCGGCGCTGATCGGCAAGGTTGATGTCGAGATCGCAGAGATCATCGCGCTGGAAGGTTCGGCGGCGGGGACGGTTGTGGTCGCCAACGACAACAACGCGGGCAATGTTGTGATCTCGGGCTCGAAGGCGGGCGTCGAGGCGGCGATCGTTGCGGCGAAGGCGAAGGGCGTGAAGGCCATTCCGTTGCCGGTATCTGCGCCATTCCATTCGCCGCTGATGGCGCCGGCTTCACTGGTGATGGAAGAAGCGCTGGCGGCTGCGAAGGTAATGAAGCCGGTTGTGCCGGTCGTGGCCAACGTGACGGCGCGGCCGATCTCGGAGCCGTCGGATATCCGCCGGCTGCTGGTGGAGCAGGTGACGGGCCGCGTGCGCTGGCGCGAGAGCATTCAGTGGATGGCCGAGACGGTCGAGAAGGGTGGCGGCGGCGTCTCGATGTTCGTCGAGACGGGCGCGGGCAAGCAGCTGTCGGGGATGGTGAAGCGCAACGCGCCGGATGCAACGACGGTGGCGCTGAATGTGCCAGCTGATCTCGAGGCGTTTGCGAAGTCGTTGGGGTAGGACTGTGGGCGCTGGCCTATCCCGCTCATCCTGACGAAAGTCGGGATCCAGGGCGGAAGTTGAGGCAAGCGCAGAATTTGGGATGCAGCTCGAATCCGGGACAAGGTTCGAGAGTGGCCCTGGGTCCTGACTTTCGTCAGGACGAGCGGTGGAGAGGTTAGGCTAATGTTCAATCTGACTGGCAGGTTTGCACTCGTCACCGGCGCTTCGGGCGGGATTGGCGGTGCGGTTGCGAAGGCGCTGGCTGACGCTGGCGCGAAGGTAGCGCTGTCGGGCACGCGGGTGGAGGCGCTGGAGGCGGCGCAGAAGGATATCCCCAACTCCATCATCCTGCCCTGCAACCTGTCGGACGCTACCGCGACAGCCGGGCTGGTGGGGCAGGCCGAAGAGGCGCTGGGCGGGCTGGACATCCTGGTATCGAACGCTGGCCTCACCAAGGACGGCCTGCTGATGCGCATGAAGGACGAGGACTGGGATACCGTCCTCAACGTCAACCTGGGCGCGTATTTCCGGCTTTGCCGGGCGGCCATGCGGGGCATGATGAAGCGCCGTCACGGCCGGATCATCGGGATTACCTCGGTGGTCGGGGTGACGGGAAACGCCGGCCAGACGAATTATGCGGCCTCCAAGGCCGGGATGATCGGGTTTACCAAGTCATTGGCTCAGGAAGTGGCCAGCCGGAACATTACGGCGAACTGCATTGCACCCGGATTCATCGCGACGCCGATGACGGATGTGCTGAAAGACGACCAGAAAGAAGCGCTGCTCAAGGGAATTCCGGCCGGACGGCTGGGGTCAGGGGCTGACATTGCCGCCGCGGCCCTTTATCTCGCATCAGACGAATCCGCTTACGTAACGGGCCAGACCCTGCACGTTAATGGCGGGATGGCGATGGTCTAGGCTGCCTCACCTAAGGCGGCTATGGTCAAAGGAATTCCGGCGTGTTACCGCGCCGAAATACAGGTTTTTCCGGGCCCTACGGGGCCACGATACTGGAAGGGATAAAGATGTCCGACGTGATCGAACGCGTGAAGAAAATCGTGGTCGAGCGCCTGGAAGTCGACGCCGAGAAGGTCAACGAGAAAGCCTCGTTCATCGACGATCTGGGCGCTGACTCGCTGGACCTGGTCGAACTGGTCATGGCGTTCGAAGAAGAGTTCGGCATCGAAATCCCGGACGATGTGCAAGAGCAGATCGGCACCGTGGGCGACGCTGTTCGCTTCATCAAGGAACGCGTCTAACCGGCGCGCACTCCGGCCGGGAGTACCCACATGCGGCGCGTCGTCATCACCGGCATGGGCCTCGTGACGCCTCTGGCCAATGGCCGTGAGGCTACCTGGAAGAAGCTCATCGCCGGGCAGTCTGGCCTGAAATCCGTCGACCTGTTCGACACGTCCGATCTTGCCTGCAAGATCGGCGGGCAGGTTCCGTGGATCAGCGGGCGGGGCGGCGGCAGCGCCGATGATCCGGACTCGTTCAATCCCGAAAAGACGATGTCGCCGAAAGAGCAACGGCGCGTCGACGAGTTCATCCTGTACGCAATCGCGGCGGCTGATGAAGCCATAGCCGATGCGGGCTGGACGCCGGAGAGCTACGAGGATCGCATCCGCACGGGCGTGCTGATCGGCTCGGGCATTGGCGGGCTGAAGGCGATTGCCGACACGGCCATCGAGCTGCACGAGAAGGGACCGCGCAAGGTCTCGCCGTTCTTCATTCCGAGCGCCCTGATCAACCTCGCGTCGGGCCAACTCTCGATCAAGTACGGTTTCAAGGGGCCGAACCATGCGGTGGTGACTGCGTGCGCGACAGGCGCTCATGCGATCGGCGACTCGGTGCGCCTGATCCAGTGGGGCGACGCGGATGTAATGGTTGCGGGCGGGGCTGAGGCTTCGGTCTGCCGCATCGGATATGCCGGGTTCATCGCATGCCGCGCGATGTCGACCTCTTACAACGACACGCCGACCAAGGCGTCGCGCCCGTATGACAAGGATCGCGATGGTTTCGTCATGGGCGAAGGCTCGGGCATCGTGGTGCTTGAGGAGTATGAGCACGCGAAGAAGCGTGGCGCGAAGATTTACGCGGAAGTCGTGGGCTATGGCCTGACGGGCGATGCGTTCCACATCACATCGCCGGACGAAACGGGCGATGGAGGCGAGCGTGCGATGCGCACAGCGCTGCAGCGTTCGGGGCTTGATGCATCCGAGATCGACTATGTGAACTCGCACGGCACATCGACGCCGGCAGGCGATGAGATCGAAGTGCGGGCGGTTGAGCGCGTGCTGGGCAATGCGGCGTCATCGACTCACCTGTCGTCGACCAAATCGGCGATCGGACACCTGCTCGGCGCGGCCGGTTCGGTCGAGGCGATCTTCTGTGCGCTGGCGATCCGTGACGGCGTCATTCCGCCGACACTGAACCTGGACAATCCGTCGTTCGAGACGCCGATCAATCTCACGCCGCACAAGGCCGTGAAGAAGAAGATCCGGGCGGCGCTGTCGAACTCGTTCGGCTTCGGGGGCACGAACGCGGCGCTGGTGCTGAAGACGCCAGACTAGACATCCAAACAAGCGTACGATTGGCAAATCGGCGTAAGACTGGCGGGCGCTAAGGAGTTTACTGCTTGGGCAAGCTTGTCGGATTCCTGTTCGTCATTGTCCTGCTTGGCGCTGCCGCTGCGGGCGGCGGATGGTTCTGGCTCAATGGGGCTTACACTGCCGCCGGCCCGGCGAGCGAAGACGGCAAGCCTCGGCTCGTCGTGGTCGAGAAGGGCGCAGCTACACCGGCCATCGCAACATCGCTGAAAGAGGCCGGCGTGATCGCCGATGCAGACCAGTTCCGGCTGGTGCTGCGGCTGCGCGAGTTCATGGGCGACAAGCCGGTGATGAAGGCGGGCGAGTATTCCATCGCCAGCGGCGCCAGCATGGAGGCTGTGGTTGCGGAACTGACCACGGGCGCATCGATGCAGTATGCGGTGATCATCCCCGAGGGGCTGAGCACCGTCCAGATCATGGAGTTGCTCACGACGAAGGACTGGAAGGCGACGACCGGAACGGAACTCACCTACAAGCTGGGCGGAGAGGCTCCGACGGACATTCCGGAAGGGGTGCTGCTGCCGGGGGACTATGCTGTCTCGCGCGGGGATACGGTCGCCGACGTGGTCAAGCGCATGCGGGATGCGCAGACCGCGCTGCTGGATGAGATCTGGGAGAAGCGCGCGGCGGGCATCCCGGTGAAGACCAGGGAAGAGGCGATCATCCTTGCGTCCATCGTCGAGAAGGAAACCGGCAATGCGGACGAGCAGCCGGAAGTTGCGGGGCTCTATTCCAATCGCCTGAAGCAGAGCATGCGCCTGCAGGCTGACGCGACCATCGTTTACGGCATCAGCAAGGGCCGGCCCCTCGGGCGGTCGATCACGAGCGCGGAGATCGCCGCGGCGAACAACTGGAACACCTACCAGATGGATGGCCTGCCCAAGACCCCGATCTGCAATCCAGGCGCTGGTGCCATTCGTGCTGCGCTGAACCCGGCGCCGACCGACGCGATCTACATGATGGCGGACGGGACGGGCGGGCACGATTTCGCCGCGACCTATGCCGAGCACCAGCGCAATGTCGATGCCTACTGGGCCAAGCGAAAAGCTAACGAAGCCGCAGGCGTAAACACGCCCGCCGTGAAGCCGAAGCAGTAGGGCGGGGCGGGGGCATGATCCGGGGCATGACGGGGTTCGGCCGGGCGCAGGGACAGGCGCCCTGGGGCGCGTGGGTCTGGGAAATCCGCTCGGTGAACGGCAAGGCCGTGGACCTGCGCACGAACTTTCCGCCGGGCTGCGATGCGGTGGACTTCGAGGCGCGCAAGCGGGTGAAGGAGCGCTTCCAGCGCGGCAGCTTCCAGCTTCAGTTGAAAGTGGACTGGGTGCGCGAGGCGGCAGCCACGCAGGTGGATACGCGCGAGCTGGCGCGGCTGGTTCGGCTGTCGCGGCATTGGGCGCGGTCCGGCGCAGCGCCGGCGAGACTGGACGGTCTGCTGGCGACGCCGGGCGTGGTGAAGGGCGCAAGCCGCACCGGCTCGACGGTGGACGAACAGACGACCAAGGACCTGCTGGCGGGGCTGGATGCGGCGATCGACATGCTGACCGAGGCGCGACTGCGTGAGGGGGCCGGGCTGGGGCAGTTGTTCGCGGGGATGCTGGCGCAGATGGAGCAGCTCAGCCGGCAGGCGGGCGAGTTCGCGGCGCGGCAGCCGGAGCTGGTGCGCGAAAGGTTCAAGGCGCGGCTGGCCGAGATTTCAAAGGACGCCAGCATCGACCAGGACCGGATCGCCCAGGAAGTTCTGGTGATGGCGACGCGGGCGGATGTCCGCGAGGAGCTTGACCGGCTGGCGGCTCACATTGTTTCTGCGCGCGCCATTCTGGCTTCGGGCGAGGCGGTTGGAAGGAAGCTGGACTTTCTGTGTCAGGAGCTTAACCGGGAGACCAACACGCTATGCTCGAAATCGGCCAGCCTTGAGCTGACCCATGTCGGGCTGGCGCTGAAGTCGCTGATCGACCAGTTCCGGGAGCAGGTCCAGAATGTCGAGTGATGGCCAGAACCGGGAGCGTCCGCGGCGCGGCATCATGTTCGTCGTCTCGAGCCCGTCAGGCGCGGGAAAGACGACGCTGTCCCGTCGGCTGATTTCGGAAGTGCCGGGCGTGCAGATGTCCGTCTCGGCGACGACGCGGACGCCGCGTCCAGGAGAGGCGGACGGGGTGGACTATCATTTCCGCTCGGTCGAACAGTTTCAGAAGATGATCGACGGCGACGAGTTCCTGGAATGGGCGCGCGTCTTCAAGAACTATTACGGCACGCCGCGCACCGAGGTCGAGGCGCGGCTGGTGGCCGGCACGGACGTGGTGTTCGACGTGGACTGGCAGGGCGCGCGGGCGCTGAAGACGATCCGGCCGGGCGATGTATGCTCGGTGTTCATCCTGCCGCCGTCGCTGGCGCAGCTGAAGCGGCGGCTCGAAGGGCGGCCGGGTGCGGACGAGAAGTCGGTGCAGAGCCGGCTGGATGGCGCGGGGCAGGATATCCTGCGCTGGGGCGAGTACGACTACGCGATCGTCAACGACAATCTCGACACGGCTTTCACGGAACTGCGCGCGATCCTCTATGCCGAGCGTAACAAGCGCGCACGGGCGTCGCTGGGTATGATGGTGGATACGCTGCTGAAGGATGCGCGGCTGGCGACCAAGACGCAGAGCGGCAGCGCGACGGGCGAGGGGAGTTAATCTCCCTGCGGCCATCGCTTGCGGGCGCGGCCCCGTGGTTTGAGGTTAGAAACAAAAAAAGGCCCGCTGTTTCCAGCGGGCCTTTGTCGTTTCGGGTCGGTGTTGCTTATGGCGTCTTCGCTGCAGCCGCCGCCGCCTCTTGCGCCGCCTTCTCGTCGTTGGCGCGCTTGATGACGTAGGCGAGGATCGCGTCGGTCTGTTCCATTGTCAGCGTTGCGCCGAAGGCGGGCATGTTGCGCTGGGCGCGGTCGCCGTCGCGGACGGCGCCATTCCACTGTCCACGGCCCGAGAGCAGCGCGGAGTAGCGCAGATCCGGCGCAATGGCGCCGGCGCCCGGCACGGCGGTGGGGCCGTGGCAGACGGCGCAGTTCTGGCCGAACAGGAGTTCGCCAGACGCAACGGTCTCGTTGCTGGCAGTGAGCAGCGGCGGATCGATCTTCACCGTGACAGGCGCGCCGGCGACGACCTTGGGCAGTTCGGCCGGCAGGCTCGCCGAGCCGCCGAGGCGGTAGACGAGGATGCGCGAGTTGTTGGCGCTGGAGGGAACGGTGCGGGTCTGGCCGATGGGCAGGCCGCGCGCGCCGACGAGGATGGCGACCTGCTGTTCGCCGTCGACCGTGAAGGTGGCGGGAGCTGCGACGACCTTGGCCTGCGTCGGGGCGGACCAGAGCTTCTTGCCGGTGCGGGCGTCGTAAGCCACGAACTCGCCGGAGTGGTTGCCAGAGAAGACGAGGTTGCCTGCTGTGGCGAGGACGCCTGTGGCGCCGCGCGTGTCGACATTGGGGACGCGCCAGACTTCCTTCTGCGTCACCGGGTTCCAGGCGAGGAGGTAGGTCTCGGTCTTGGGGGCTGCGCCAGAGGCAGCGACGGGCGTGACGCCGGGGCCGGCGGTGAAGCCGATGCCCGTGTTCCAGCCTTCAAGGTTGACCGAGAAGGTCGGCGGCGAGTTGTAGGTGGACGAAGACACCGTGACGGGCAGGTACATCAGGCCCGTGTCCAGGCTGAAGGCCATCGGGTGCCAGTTGTGCATGCCAAGGGCAGCAGGCGCGACGATGGCGGGAATGCCGGTGACCTCATAGCGCGCTTCGGGGATTTCGACCGGGCGGCCGGTCGCCATATCGACGTGCGTCGCCCAGGTGAGCGGGGCGAATTTCTCGGCGCTGATCAGTTTGCCGGACTTCGCATCGAGCACATAGAAGAAGCCGTTCTTCGGCGCCTGCATGACGACGCGGCGCTTGCCTTCCGGGTATTGCAGGTCGGCGACCATGATCGGCTGCGTGGCGGTGTAGTCCCAGGTTTCGCCGGGCGTGGTCTGGTAGTGCCAGATGTATTTGCCGGTGTTGGGATCGAGCGCGACGATGGAGGACAGGAACAGGTTGTCGCCGCCGCCGGGCGAGCGATATTTCTGGTTCCACGGCGTGCCGTTGCCGGTGCCGACGAAGAGCATGTCCAGTTCGGGATCGTAGGCCATGCCGTCCCACAGCGTGCCGCCGCCGCCGAGTTTCCAGAACTCGCCATTCCAGGTCTTGCGGGCTTCGGTGAGTTCGGGCTGCTCGTCGCCATTGGCCGGATCGCCGGGTACCGAGTACCAGCGCCAGGCCTGCTCGCCGGTTTCGGCGTCGTAGGCAGTGACGTAGCCGCGCACGCGGTATTCGGCGCCGCCATTGCCGATGATGACCTTGCCTTTGACGATGCGGGGCACGCCCGTAATCGTGTAGGGGAGCGAGGTGTCGGTGGTCTGTTTTTCCCAGACGACCTTGCCGGTCTTGCCATCGAGCGCGATCAGGCGGCCGTCGAGCACGCCAACATAGATCTTGCCATTCCACGCGGCGACGCCGCGGTTGACCACGTCGCAGCAGGCGTCGTTGCCCTTTTTGCGGTCGATTGCGGGGTCGTAGGCCCAGAGCAGGCTGCCGGTCTTGATGTCGTAGGCCTTCACCATCGACCACGCGGTGGTGAGGTACATGACGCCGTCGACCACGACGGGGGTCGATTCCTGGCCACGCTCTGTGTCGATGTCGGCGTACCAGGCAAGGCCGAGACCGGCGACGTTCGTGTCGTCGATCTGCTTGAGGCGGCTGAAGCGCTGTTCGCGGTAGTCGCCGCCGGCGAGCAGCCAGGAGCCCGGCTCCTTCTCGAAGCCCAGCAGGCGTTCGGTATTAACGGCGGCGGCGCCAACGGCGTTCACCTTGGCGACCGTCGTCGCCTCCGGTGTGGGTGTGTTGCCGCAGCCCGACAGGGTAAGCAGCAGTGCAGGCGCCGCCATGACGAGCGACTTCAGGTAGGCGCGCATTCTCATCCTCCGCCGGCCTTTTCGGCCATTTTTATCGATGCCGGGACGTTGGCGCGTTCTCCCCCGCAACCCGCCCGACGGGGGGCAACCTAGAAGGGTGCGCGGGTCGCGGCAATACGGGGCAGTTTCCTTGCGGGTTTCAGGGGCTGTCCGTGTTGCCGCACATGCGAAGCGGCGTAAGGCTGCTGAAATGGCGGGACGAGTCGAAGGCATCGCGACCAAGGCGGCGAAGCGGGCGGACATGGTCCCGGTGGATCGCGCAATTGTGTCCGTCGAGACGGGGGTGGCAGGCGACTGGCGCGGTGTTCAGAAGACCCGTCAGGTGACCGTGCTGTTCGCCGAGGACTGGGCGAGGGCGGTGGCTGGTCTGGACCCGGCAGCGCCGTGGACCATCAGGCGGGCCACGTTGCTGGTCAGCGGGATCGTCAATCCGCGGGCCGCGGGTGGCGTGCTGGCGATTGGCGATGTGCGGCTGCGGGTGATGGGCGAGACCCAGCCGTGCAAGCGGATGGACGAGCAGATGCCCGGGTTGTGGGACGCGATGCGGCCGGACTGGCGCGGCGGGGTGACGGCGCGCGTGATCCACGGTGGCGAGATCGCCGTGGGCGACCTCGCGCAGTGGGTGGACGGGTAAGTCTACAGAACGATCGCACGTTCCTGCAGCGCATCGAGCGCAGCTTCCGGCGAGTTGGTATCGGCCATCAGTTGCAGGAAGCTTTCCGGCAGGAAGCCACCTTCGATCATGTGGTCGATCAGGTGGAAGTAGGGCTGCCAGTATTTGTTCTCGCTGAGGAACGCCATCGGTTTGCGGTGGAGAGACAGCTTGGCCCACGACAGGGTCTCGACGGCTTCTTCCAGCGTGCCGATGCCGCCGGGGAGGACGATGAGACCGTCGGCCTCGTCCAGCAGGGCCTGTTTCCTCTGGTGCATGTTGTCGGTGTAGCGGTTCTCGATGCCTTCGAGCACGCCTTCGAGATCGCGCAGGAAGTGCGGCATGACGCCGAGCACCTGGCCGCCAGCGTCGCGCGCGTTGGTGGCGACCGCGCCCATCAGGCCAACATCGCCGCCGCCATAGACGGTGCGCCAGCCGCGCTTTGCGATGGCCTTGCCGAGGCGGCGCGCGAGATCGAGGTAACCAGGGTCGGATCCCGGGGCGGAGCCGCAGTAGACGGTGACGGACTTGATGCCGGACATTCTTCTTCTCTCTTTTCTGGCCACCATAGATGCGACGGTTCGGGGCGGGGGGAAAGCCGTGAAGGGTGATGGCGAGGCTTCCAGACTACTGACAGGGCGTTGGCCGCAGGTTGGGGGCGGGAACTCTGGCGTTTCCCGGGGTGCGGGCCTATCTGTGCGCCATGGGCATGCACTCACACGCGAAATCCTCGTCCGACGTCGATGGTCTTGAGACGGGGGATGCGGGGCTAGGCCAGTCGCTGGGCCGGATCGGCGCGATCATGGCGCGGCCGGAGCTGAAGCGGTGGCGGCTGGTGATGCTGCTGGCGCTGGTGCTGACGCTGGCGGCCAAGGTGTTCGCGGTTTACGCGCCGGTGTTCTTCGGGGACGCCATCAACCAGATGACCGGGCCGGACGCGGCGATGGCGGCGGTCATCGTGCTGCTGGCGTGGTGGACGGGCGCGCGCGTGCTGTCAGCGAACCTTCCCTATCTGCGCGATGCGCTGTTTGCGCCGGTGAGCCAGGAGGCGCAGCGGCTGGTGGCCGTCGAGGCGTATGGGCATGCGCAGGGTTTGTCGCTGTCCTTCCACCAGACACGGCGGACAGGCGCGCTGAACCGCGTGATCGATCGCGGCGTGGCGGCGCTGGATTACCTGATCCGGTTTCTCGCGTTTAACATCGGGCCGACGATCATCGAGCTGGCGCTGGCGGCGTTCGTCCTGACGACGCGATACAGCTGGATCGCCGCGGTGATCGCGGTGGTGACGGTGGCGATGTATGCGGTGTTCACCGCGTTGCTGACCAACTGGCGGACGGAGCAGCGGCGGAAGCTGAACGCGGCGGATACGGAGTTGCGCGCGCTGGCGGTGGACAGCCTGACGAATTTCGAGACGGTGAAGGCGTTCGCGGCGGAGGCGCGGGAGACCGAGCGCTATGACGCGGCCATGCGCGTCTACAATAGGAATATGGTGGAGGTGTCGCGCTCGCTCGCGCTGTTGAACGCCGGGCAGGACATCATCATGGCGCTGGGCCTGACCGGCGTTGCGGCGATCACGGCTGTGGCGACGTTCAACGGTCAGGTGCAGGCGGGCGACATGGCGGCCGTGGTGCTGATCATGAGCAATCTTTATCGGCCGCTGTCCGTGCTTGGCTGGGCGTTTCGCGAGATCAAGCAGGGGGCGGTGGATCTCGAGAAGCTGTACGGCCTCATGAACATGAAGCCGGATGTGCAGGACGCGCCGGACGCGAAGCCGCTGCAAGTGAAGGGCGGCGAAGTGCGGTTCGACAATGTGAGCTTCACGCACGATGCGCGCTCGGCGGGGATTGATGGCGTGAGCTTTGTTGTGCCGGCGGGAACGAAACTGGCGGTCGTGGGGCCGTCGGGTTCGGGCAAATCTACGCTGCTGAAGCTGCTGTTCCGCTTCTACGACACCAAGGGTGGCAGTGTTCTGGTGGATGGGCAGGATGTGCGGGGGCTCAAGCAGGACAGCCTGCGCGATGCGATCGGGCTGGTGCCGCAGGATGTGGTGCTGTTCAACGCGTCGATGAAAGAGAACCTGCTGTATGGCCGGCCGAGCGCGAGCGATGCAGAATTGCGCGAGGCGGCGGCGCGAGCGCAGCTGCTGGAATTCATCGACAAGCTTCCGAAGGGTTGGGAGACGCGC
>Ga0075152_10000349_pt1 | contig 35119 bp, 24 predicted proteins | sample JI61114C2DNA_FD_70964 | JGI IMG/M metagenome (GOLD analysis project Ga0075152, IMG submission 70964) | Wastewater effluent complex algal communities from Wisconsin, to seasonally profile nutrient transformation and Carbon sequestration -... | ecosystem: Engineered > WWTP > Effluent > Algae...
GGTTTCAGTGGGGATACCGGGTACCAACTTCATTCAGGCCGGAAGTTGAACCGTACGTGGGAAGTTTTCCAAAGCCCGGAAGGGTTCGCACCCACCTGGATGCGGGCCAGCTTGCGTATCACGTAATTGCGCAGTTCGTCGTTCTCCGATCCGGAGGACACCACCACCACGCGGCCCTCGGTGTTCACCACATAAGCGATGTCCACCGTGCCGTACATGGCCTCGGCATCACCGGAAAGCGGGAAGATCACAAAGCGGTCGATCTGGTGTTTCACGGCGCGCTCCATTTCAATGTTGCTGGCGGCGGGAAAGATGAATTTGGGTTCGCCTTCGGATGCGGCACGCATGCCTGAAGCGGCGAGCAGAAGACAGAAGGCGAAAGCGGAACGGGTGATCATGGTTTTCATGGCGGTGTGGTTTTAGGCAGGTGGCCGTTGGTTGTTTGTAATGGGACAGCATGCACCGCATAAATGTTACAGACCGCGGCTTGAAAATGGACGAACGGTAAAATGGGCTTGTTGGGCGGAGAAGAGGGCTACCACCAACCATGTTCCGCCGAAGCGGCTAAGCCCAGACGAGGATGCTAAAGCGCAATGAAGAATATGTCTGATCGGACCGCAACGCGCGCAACGGACGCAACGGAATACGTGCAACGCTGGAGAATTCAGTTGCTCCAAAGTCGTTGCGCTCTTTGCGAGCGTTGCGGTAGACATTCTCCCCGCCTGACTGCCGAAGGCACACGTCCGCGGTTAGCCTTTTTCTAGGCGGTAAAAACTCACCGGCCGCGGCTCGCACTGATCGACAAGTTCCGGCCCAAGCGCACTTGGAATCGTTCACTGCCGGCGTTGCGCTCCACCTTCACGCCACCTTGTCCTCCGGTCAATGCGCCCACGGCCTTGTCTGCAAATGCCAATGCGTCGTTGCCGTCCAGTACGGACTTGCGTTGTGGGGTTTCCAGCACATCGCCGCGCACGGTGTTGGCCAGGAATGCGCCGAGTGTTTGGTCGGTGCCGCGCGTGTCGGCAAAGGCCATTGGCTCATTTTCTTCAGGCGTTGCAGCGTTTGCGGCAGGTGTTTCCGGATTTGGGGCAGCAGGCTTTTGGGCGAGACTAGGTTCTTCGGGCTGCAGGGCATGCGGCAGTATTTCCGGCATCGGCTTGGGTGCTGGCTGCGCTTTAGGGGCTTCAGGCTTTTGGGCGAGCGTGGGTTCTTCCAGTTGCGGAGTTTTAGGCAATGGCTTCAGTTCCGGCTTCGGCTCAGGTCGGGTATTCGGCACGTTCGGCTTCTGGGCGGGCGTAGGCGCTCCCGGTTGAACGGCGTTCCCCGTCTCCGCAGGGTCACTCGAAGAGGACCCGGCGGTAACGAGATCGGGATTTTCCTTCACCGTTTCCCTTGGAAAGGGCTTTTCCACACGGGCTACCTCCTGCCGTGTTTCCGGTTTTTCACGCAGCATCCACCAGCCCATGCCCAGCAACAGCGCAATGCTCGCGGCTGCTGCGAGCCGGGGCCACAAAACCACAACGCGGCCTTCGCGTTTTTTCAATTGCTCCTTTCCGGAGAATACGATCGGAGAGGCCGTAGTGCGCGTGGCGGCAACCAACATTTTTTCGCGACGCGCATTGGCATGTTCGTCCACGAAGCCGTTCAACGCATGTTGTTGTTCTGCGCTTAGATCACCTTCAAGTTCAGCGATCAAAAAGTCCGTCAAGCGGTGTGCATCGGGCATTCCCTTTGGCGGGAAATAGCGCTCGATCGTTTCCTTTTCATCGAAGGGAACAGGAACGGCCGGCAACTTCGCCAATGCCATCAATGCCGCTTGGTGCTCGGTTTCCGGATGTTCGTAGAGGTAGTGCTCAAGTTGCTTAAGCTGCCCGGCGTCCAAGTCCTTTTCCAAACGCGCCACCAAGAAATCATCCAAGCGTGCGGCATCCGGTTCACCGGTGGGCGGATAGGCTTTCCGCAGCATGTCCTTCAACGGGAAATGAAGCTCGTCGCCGTCAATGTTGGGCAGTTGGCCCAAGTCGACCGGTAACTCCGGATGCTCCGCGAGGAAAGCATCCAGGAACGCTTCCTGCGCAGCGGAAAGCCGACCCTCCATGCGGTCCAGCAACCAAGCTTCGTATGTGTCCTTGTCCAGTTTCATAGCACGTTCTCCAAGCTGCCGATGTAGTCCTTCAATGCGGTGCGGCCGCGGTAGATGTACACCTTCACTTGCGTTACGTTCAGTTGTGTCAATTCAGCGATCTCCTCATAACTGTATCCTTCCAAATCACGCAGCAGCACCACGCTGCGCTGCACTTCGGGCAGCGTTGCCAAGGCGGCATCCAGCACTTCCTTCAGGTCGGGCTGGCTTTGGCTGCTCCATTGCATGTTGGTGTGCTTGGCCTCCATGCGCGTGCTGCGCGATCCTTTTCGCACCTCATCCACCATGATGTGGTGCGCTGTGGTAAAGAGGTAGCTTTTCGCTTTTAAGCCATCCACTTCTTCCACCTTCTGCCACAGCCGTGCAAAGCTTTCCTGCACCACGTCCTTGGCCAAGTCCGTGTCGCGGAGATGCTTCACCGCGAAACGGTAAATGCCGTCCGCATGCTGGTCCACGGCGCTGTTGTAGTCGGTGAGGTTCACGGGGAAACGTGTTGCTTAGGGGTATGACGGCCAAGTGAAGCGAAAGTTACAGCAAGCGTGATCGGGTTTTTCCGGGGAAGTCGACCGAGCGTCTACAAGTTTCGGAAATTGTTAGCTTTCGCATGCACAGGCAGCATGTCCGCCTGTTTGAACGTCTTACATAAAAACCCGCGCAATGCCCCGTATTTACCGACTTGCACCCGTGCTCTTGAGTTTGCTTTTTTCAGCAACAACGCAAGCGCAGACCTATTTCTACGTTGACGACATCAGCGTTTATCCCGGCACTCCCACGAACCAGCAAGTGGTGGAAGTGCAGTTGTCCGGCAACTTGTCCAACACGGGGTCCTATGTCACATCGGTCACTGCGGATGTTACGGGCTTCGATGTGTCGATAACGGTGGAGGCCGGCAGCAACGGTGGCCTTGCCGTGTTGGTGCCGCATTTGGAATCGGTCTTCACCGGTCCGCTTCCGGCAGGAACGTACACCATCACTATCGGCGGCAGTGGGGTGCTTGACTCGGCGCCCGCTTCGCAACACGCCTTCACGGTAATGGGCAGTGCGGCCACGGCATGCGATTCGTTAATCCTTGCCAATGTTCAATGGTCACCGTTCAGCGATTCGTTGCTCACCGTTCATGTGTTCAACTCCACGAGCACCTTGTTCGATTATCCGGGCTTCATTTTGCTGGATGGAAATGGAGACACCTTGGCGCAGGAAGTGGTAAATTATTTCGGCCTGGGCTTTGAGAATTGGAACAGCTTGACGGTAAGTCCGGAAGCGGAGCTGCCAACCGGCACTTTCAACGGCACCTTGGAGTTATGGACCGGTTTTTATGAGGACCTCGCCTGCAGCTGGGAGTTGCCAGTTACCCTTTGCCCGGATGAGCTTTGCAGTGCGATCGTGCCGTTCATCCAAAATTACGGGAGCGGCTTTTCGCTAGGCGATTTCCAATACGACATTCGTTCAGACGGTATGTCCGTGGCAAGCGGAATGCTCACCTTGACCGCGGAAGAACAGTTTGCCAGTGATACGGTTTGCCTGCCACCCGGCAACTATGAAATTGAACTCACGGCGGAACAACCATCCACGGGTGGCCAAGCGTTTTTCGGCGTAGGCGGCGATAGTTGGCCCCAAGGCCCCAACGTGCCAGTGGACTATGACACACCGGCCACAATGCCGTTCACATTCTTCGGCCCGTGCATTGATATTGCGCAGGGCATCACCACTCCCTCGGCAAATGGACTGACAGTAACGCAGTCCGAAGGCCAGCTCCGGTTGCAACGCGCGGATGGCCAAGCGATCGGATCGGTGCAAGTTTTCGATACGCAGGGCCGCACGGTTCATGCAACACGCGATGCCCAACGCGAATGCAAGATCACGACCGGCGAATGGCCGGCTGGCATCTACATCCTGCGCGCTACGAACGGAACGAAAACGGAAACGGTGCCGTGCGTTGTGCAGTAGATCGCTAAACGGGCGGCTCACCCGCCGATGCTCACCATCGGCCGGCTGCTCAAGTCGTGCAAAACCTCTTCCTGTTTGTCCGGGTTGAATTGCGGCAAACCGCCAAGCATCGCGTGCTTCGCCAACACGTTCGCTTCGATCAAGGGCGAAACATCTTCGCCGCGCCGCAAGGCTGAGAGCAGGTCTGTTTCCTCGCGTGCGAAGAGGCAATTGCGCATTTTGCCTTCCGCCGTTAGCCTAAGCCTGTCACAATTTCCGCAGAAAGGTACTGTCACCGTACTGATCACCGCGAAGGTGCCCAGCCAGCCTTTCACGCGGTAGGATTTCGCCGTGCTGTGCGGATCGTCATTGAGCTTTTCGATGGCGTGCGTACTTCCGATACGGCCCAGCATTTCGCTGTATGTGTACACACGATCTCGGCCCCACTTGTTGCCAGCGAAGGGCATGAATTCGATGAAGCGCACATGCACCGGACGGTCGCGGGTGAGTTCCACGAAGCGCAACAGTTCATCGTCGTTCACGCCGCGCATCACCACCATGTTCAGCTTCACATGCAATCCGCGGTCGATCGCCTGTTCGATGTTCGCCAGCACGCGCTCGTGGCCATCGCGGCGGCTTAATGTGCGGAAGCGTTCGGCATCGAAGGTGTCCAAACTGATGTTGAGGCTTCTCAATCCAGCGGCCATCAGTTCGTCCAAAAAGAGGTGCAAGCGCATGGCATTCGTCGTCAACCCGAGCTTCACAGGCAGTTGCGCCATGTCGCGCACGATGTCCACCACGTCGGGCCGCATCAAGGGTTCCCCGCCGGTAAGCCGGATCTTGTTGATGCCGTACCGCTCCGTGAAGAGCCGCGCCAACGTTGCGATCTCTTCGCGTGTCATCAGTTCTTCACGCCGCAGAAAGTGCTGGTCTTCCGGCATGCAGTAGGTGCAGCGCAGGTCGCACTTGTCCACTATGCTGATGCGCAGGCTGCGGTGGGTGCGGGAATGGCGGTCAGTGAGTTCCACACGCCAAAGCTATGAAGCACGGCATGGGGACCGGGAACGGCATGGAACACGTCGTCCGGTCAAGGAAGCGAATAGGCCGAACAGCCTATTGATGCCGATGCGGGTTTTGGGTAGTTTTGTTTTCCAAGAACCCTTAGAACACGGATGCCATGAAAGCCCTGCTGCTTCCCGTTATTGGCACTCTGACACTGTCTGCCGTTTCCATGGCACAGGTGCCTGAATGCACGCATTATCAGCGTGATTTTTCCTTCGGAAGGTCCGGCAATGAAGCGGTGTCCGGGGCGATCACAACAACGTCCGGCGTTATTGTGGTCGTTGGGTCCACGGAATCCGCTGGCGCCGGAAGCATGCTGGGTTCCATTCGCCATGGTGGGATGGATGGCTTAGTGATGGCGACCGATGATGAGGGCAACCTGCTTTGGTCCACTGTGCTGGGCGGCAGCGGAACGGACGATCTCTTCAACGTGGCTGAGATCCCCGGTGGCGACTTACTGGTGGTCGGGAAAACCAACAGCTTGGACGGCGATCTGGCCGGGCCTTCCAATTCATCGAGGACCGACGGATGGTATGCGCGTCTGCATCCGGACGGCAGCCTCGTATGGAGCAAGCGGGTCGGAGTTGCAGGCGGGTGGAGTGGCGTAAATGACTTGGCCGTGAGCGCGACGGATGCCGTTTTAGCCACGACCTGGATCCCGGGTATCCGGATCGACTTCAACGGGAACGTTCTTGCTACGAGTGAAAATTTCAGAGGAGAGCGCATCGTACTTGGTGCAGACGGTTCCTACTTGGTGCAGCGGAATATTAGCACGATGGACCCTGTCGCCCCTTTTTTGAGCGAAGGAGAGGGCGGGAACTCCATCGATGAAAGCGGCGTGTTGAACGTGAATGCGGACGGCACCATCAATTGGGTGAACCGGCTCAAGACGACGAGCATTGCGTTCACCTCACAATTGGCCGCCGTAGCCGACGGTTACTTGATCGTGGTTGATAGTTACAATGGCAGCGTGGCATTTGAAAGAACAGCACCCGTGCATGGTTTGTCCGATTGGTGGGTGGTCCGTTTGGACCTTTCAGGAAACATCATGTGGGACAAGGCATTCGGGAATGAAGGCAACGATTATGCGGTTTCCATCCTGCCTAAACCGGATGGTGGGTTTTTGATCGCCGGCAGGGTAGAAGACCGACCGGAACCGGGGCCGACAAATGATGTTACAGAGGCTTCGCGGGGCTTTGCGGATTTATGGGTGGTCCGAACAGATGCCTTGGGCGGCAAAGTCTGGGATAAACGATGGGGCGGAGCGGGGGAGGACAAAGGGTGTAACATCGTTCGCACACCCACTGGCTATGCACTGATCAGCACATCCAACTCGTCCTCATCCGCGGATCACCGCAGTTACAGTTTTGGAAATACGGATGTTTGGTGGTGTGCCATGGAGCCCGGTGTGCCCGGCCATTGGTACCCGGATGGCGATGGCGACGGTTTCGGGCTGCATGGTGTGGCGGCCGTTGACGTATGTGAGCAACCGCTGGGCTATGCGGAGAATGACCTGGACTGTGATGACGCCGTGCCCAACGTATCCAACGTTTACCTCGGTGCCACGTGCAGCGATATGGACATATACACGTTGGCGTTCATCAACGAAGGTTGTGCTTGCATACCCTTCACCATCGATCCAGCTCTATTGCGGCCTATGGAACTCTGGTTGTTGCCTGACGATTTCCCTGGGGACATAACGTGGGAGGTGCGCGAGGTGGTCACACACAACCTGATCTTGTCCGGCGGACCTTACCCCAACGCCCAACCGGGCGTGCCGATAACCAGTTCGGTTCTGGTGCCGCCCGTAACTGACCAGCGTTACCAATTGACTTTTTTCGATGCACATGCGGACGGCATTCCCGGCGGGGGCTATACGTTGAGCGTGGACGGAAAACCGGTGATCATTGCCGACGGCAAGTATTATCAGACCAGCAGAACCGATACGGTCGCGGATTTTTTCGACGTCCCCATGGGCACCACCAAGATGAAGAACAATTCCTGTGGTCGCGAAGATCTTGGGCCTAACAGCGTGGTGCAGGCGAAGCCGAATGATGCAGTTTCGTTCCGCTACTCTTTGAATGAGCCGACCACCGGTTACGAGTTCTGGGTGTTCGATCCGCACGGCGGGTATTCACAGCGGGTGTTCCAGAGCAATGCTTTCCCCGGAAGTGCGGGAGGGGCGATGGAAACCCGGGCCAGTCGGTTGCGGTTATCGGCATTCGGCAACAACCCGTTGCCCTTGGGCGTGCAATTGAACATCCGCGTGCGCGCGGTTGTGCAAGGCTTCGAGGAGCCCTTCGGCCCGGCCTGCACGCTCACGGTGCTTCCGGAAACACGCTGCCCCATTACGCGCGTGGAGGACAGGCCGGAGAAACCACACTTCAGCTGCGGGAAGCAGTTCCCGTTGGACGGCACGCAAACGCTGTGGGCTATTCCACGTAACGGTGTGGATCTGTACGAATTCGAGTTCACCGATGTGCAAACGGACTATGAACACTCGGAACAGAGTGGAACACCTTCTGTGGTGATCGGTACCTGGACCGATGAGCCTTTGCTACCGTTGCACCTCTATGATGTGCGTGTGCGTTGTAGCTTGAACGGAGGGCAGTCTTGGTGCGCTTGGGGCAAGGTGTGCAAGATCACAACTGGCCCGGGTGTGCCTAAATCAGCCAAGGTGACGCAACCGGAATTCCACGTGTATCCCAACCCCGCGCAAGACATGTTGTGGATCTCCATGCCGGTGCAATACGAAAAGGAAGGTGAAGCGCGCGTTGAGGTCATTGATGCCACGGGCCGATTGGTGCTGCGGCAAGTTGTGGGAGTTAGTGAACTGAACGGCTACAGTGTGGCCTTGCCGACATCAATGCCGGGTGGGGCTTACGCATTACGCATCAGCACGGCGAAGGCGGAACATCAGGTACGGTTCATGCTCGTTAGGCCTTGAACGGTTTAGTGTGGGAAAGGGCTTCTAACTTTCGCCACGATGCGAATTGTGGAGGCAACGTTAGGAAAGGAATTGCAACATGCCCAAGTATTGTTGCGCGCATTTCCGAAACACCAACGCGAGCATTACACCGCGAACCTCGAAACCGTTTTACGTTATTTCGACCCTGTGGCATACGAGCATGAAGTAGCCGACCTGAACGCGTTTTACGGCCAGCCACGCGGTTGCGTGCTGCTTGCCACCGATGGCGAACAACCAGCCGGTGTGGTCTGTTTGCGTCAGTTGGATGAAGAAGCTTGCGAGATGAAACGGCTCTTCGTACCCGTGGCGCACCGCCGCAAAGGCATTGCGCAAGCACTGTGCGTAGCGCTCCTGAAATCCGCACGTAGCAAGGGCTACAAGGTGATGCGCTTGGACACCGGCTTCTTCATGACGGAGTCGCAAGCACTCTATCGCAAGCTTGGATTTGCCTACACATCGGCCTATCATCCGGTCCCGGATGACCTGAAAGACCAACTGGTGTTCATGCAACTGAAACTATGACGAAAGAAAAAGAACGCTGCCCCTGGTGCCTGAAAGATGACATCTACAAGCGCTACCACGACGAAGTTTGGGGCGTGCCGGAACATGACGACCGCAAGCTTTTCGCGAAGCTGATACTGGATGGCGCGCAAGCAGGATTGAGCTGGTATACCATTTTGATCCGCACGGAGAGTTATGCGAAGGCCTACCACGATTGGGATGCGAAAAAAATCGCGCGCTACGGCGAAAAGGATGTCGAGCGTTTGATGAACGACGCGGGCATCATCCGAAACCACTCCAAGGTTTTGGCTTCCATCGGCAACGCACAGGCTTACTTGAAGATCATGGAAAACGGTCCAGGTGCATTCGACCAATTCCTATGGAAACACGTTGGCGGCAAAACCAAAGTGAACCGTTTCCAAAAAATGGGGGAAGTGCCAACGTCCACGCCGGAGAGTGATGCCATGAGCAAGGACTTGAAAAAGCACGGGTTCAAATTCGTGGGCACCACGATCGTCTATGCTTTTATGCAAGCCTGCGGCATGGTGGACGACCACATGGTGACTTGCTGGCGACGAGTCCGATGAGGAATCCGAAAACCCCGGTATCAACGGAGCGAATTACCAGAGTGGACAAGGCTGTTAGTGAAATCGTTGATGACATCTTGGTCGCGGAGGAACCGCTGGAGATCCGCCTCGGCCACGGGCCGGAAGAAGACCGGAAAGAAGTGCGCCTAAGCGTAACCATGCGCACGCCGGGGAATGACGAAGAGCTCGCAATGGGCTTTCTCTTTACTGAAGGCATCATCAATTCGCCTGCGGAAGTGTTGCGCGTGGTGCCTTGCGAAAACGTGAAAGAGGAAGAACGCGGCAACGTAATTCGCGCGGAACTGCATCCGGAAGTGGAACTCGATCCCGCGAAATGGCATCGTAATTTTTACACCAGCAGCAGCTGTGGCGTGTGTGGAAAAACCAGCATCGAAGCGGTGCGCACACAGTGCAAGACAAGGCCCGCGCCGTTCGGCGAAGCAGATCCCAAAGTCATCACCGCACTGCCGGACCGCATGCGTGAAGCGCAAACAGTCTTCAAGCACACCGGGGGCATCCACGCCGCCGCACTCTTCGACCGTGAAGGAAACCTGCTCATCCTGCGCGAAGACGTAGGCCGCCATAACGCCGTGGACAAGGTGATCGGAGCCATGCTCGGGGTTCAGTCGGTAGAGGCAGTTGGCAGTTGGCAGTCGGCATCGGCAGTACCCGATACCCTGTACCCAATACCCGGTACCAGCAATTCCAATCACCAACCACCGATCACCAACTGCATTCTGCTCGTAAGCGGCCGCGCAGGTTTCGAACTCGTACAAAAATGCCTCATGGCCGGAATTCCGCTGATGGCCGCTGTGGGCGCGCCTTCATCGCTTGCAGTTCAATTGGCTAAAGAAGGCGGATTAACGCTTATCGGCTTCCTGCGTGGGGAGCGTTTCAACGTGTATGCCGACGGAGTAGAGCCTGTTGGTTAGGAAACCTGATGATCATCAGTTTGCCCATTTCTTGGACTGGTACCTTTGCATTCCTTAAAGAGAACGCGAAGTGAAGATGGAAGACCGTGCAACGGAAAAAGTCGCAGAAGGAAACCGCGCAAAAGGCGACATCACCAGCATTGAAGACATTCGGCTTTTGGTGGACACGTTCTATGGTCGTGCGCGGTTGGATGCTTTAGTCGGCCCGATCTTCAACGATACCATACAAGACCGATGGCCGGAGCATTTGGCCAAGCTCTATAACTTTTGGCAAACCGTTTTGCTGAATGTGCAATCCTACAGTGGCAGCCCGTTTATGGCGCACGCCAAGTTGCCGGTGGATAAGCCGCATTTCGAACGTTGGATCCAGCTTTTCCATGGCACAATAGACGACTTGTTCGTTGGGCCGAAAGCCGATGAGGCGAAACAGCGCGCGGGCCTGATGGCGCAAATGTTCCAATACAAACTGGCGTCCATCCGCAATGACGGTACTACGCCAATAGGGTAATGAGTTACGTGAAACATCCGGTCACAACGGTCGCGGTGTTCATCTGGACGGGGCTTGTTGTGGGGATCGCCTTCATGGTCTCATGGTTGAAGTACCGCGCCTTCGGCGTTACGCTTCCCGTTGGTGCCAGCATCGACATGAAACTGTTGCCCGCTTTAATGCGCGTGGAATGGGTGCTGGCGATCGCCGTTGCGATCGACCTGTTTTTCGGAAAAGCTTCCCTGCCGATGATGGCGCTTGCTGCCGTTCCCGTGGTCCTGCTGCTTATACAAACCATCTACCTGCAACCCGGACTAAACGCTTCTGCGCTGCAAATTTTCCATGGCCACGGCGACACCGGCGCCACCCTGCGCAACGCACAGACCGGCTTGGAAGCCCTGAAAGTCGCCACGCTCATAATGCTGGGAATCCTTCAATTCAAAAACGCAATTCCCCGTGCCGGGCATTCGGCACCACAACCAAACAAACTATCATGAAGATCACACCCGAACGGACCGTTGGGTCCATCGTCGCCGAAGACTATCGCGCGGCCGCCGTGCTCACTAAGTACGGCATTGATTTCTGTTGCAAAGGCGGGCGCTCCGTGCAGGAGGTCTGCGAAAAGAAAAACATCGACCAGGGCAAGCTGGCGGAGGACATCACCACCTTGCTCGCGCGTGACGCGAAGGAGGGCGAAGATGCCATGAACTGGCCTTTGGACCAGCTGGCGGATCACGTCGAGACTGTTCACCACCGCTATGTGGAAGAGCGTGGCCCCATCCTTCAGCAGTACCTCGCCAAGCTCTGTAAAGTGCATGGCGACCGCCATCCGGAGCTGTTCACCATCAACGATGAGTTCAACGCGTGCGTAGGTGCCATGGCCGTACACATGAAGAAGGAAGAGCTCGTACTGTTCCCCTTCGTACGCAACCTTGCCAAGAGCGAGCGCTCCGGTGAGCCGTTCAAAACACCACAATTCGGAACGGTGGAAAACCCTGTACACATGATGATGGAGGACCATGTCGCGGAAGGTGAACGCTTCGAGCGCATGGGCGCCGTGAGCGACGGTTTCACCACCCCTGCGGACGGTTGTGCCACGTATTCCGCGGCATTCCAAATGTTGAAGGATTTCGAAACGGACCTGCACCGCCACATTCACCTGGAGAACAACATCATGTTCCCCCGCGCCATCGAAATGGAGAAGCGCTTGGCGCATGTCGCCAATTAAGCGGTTTGCTGAACTGCAGGGGATCAGTCGTGAGCACCACGACGGTCTGTTGCTGTGCTGGAAGATCAGGGCGGGCACCACGAAAGGCGTGGCGCCAGCCCGCATCCGGCGCTATTGCCGCAAATTCCTTAAAGAGCGGCTCAAGCCGCATTTCGACATCGAGGAAAGCGTTCTCTTCCCGGTGCTCGGCTTCGACCATCCCGGCGTGCGCAAGGCCATGGCGGAGCACAGACGGCTTCAGCGCTTGATCAACGGCCACACGGATGCTGCCTTGGCGGTCTCCTTGGTGGAAGAGGAACTGGAAGCCCACATCCGTTTCGAGGAAAGGCAGTTGTTCAACTTGATCCAGGAAGCAGCAACGCCGGAGCAGCTTGCGGACATTGAAAAAGCGCATTCGGCCTTGCCTGAACCATCCGCCAAGGGCGCTCGAGAAGAGGATGTCTTCTGGGAGTGATCAATGCTGAGCTTTGGAATGGGAAATGCAGCCGAACTGCATTGAATTTCACATCAATCCAGCTTCAACACCGCCAAGAACGCTTCCTGCGGAATTTCCACTGAACCCACGGAGCGCATGCGCTTCTTGCCTTCCTTCTGCTTTTCCAGCAGTTTGCGCTTGCGGGAAATATCGCCGCCGTAGCATTTCGCGGTAACGTCCTTTCGCAGGGCTTTCACCGTTTCGCGGGACACGATCTTCGCGCCGATGGCCGCTTGGATCGGGATGTCGAACTGCTGGCGGGGGAGGAGCTCCTTCAGCTTGCTGCACATCTTCTTGCCCAATTCGTGCGCGTGGTCGCGGTGGATCAACGCGCTGAGTGCATCCACCTTTTCGCTGTTCAGCAGAATGTCCAGCTTGATGAGGTCGCTTTCCTTGAAACCGATGGGGTGATAGTCGAAGCTTGCATAGCCGCGGCTAATGCTCTTCAGCTTATCGAAAAAGTCGAATACAACCTCGCCTAACGGCAGCTCAAAGGTGAGCTCCACGCGGTCCGTGGTGAGGTAGTGCTGATTGGTGAGCAGGCCGCGCTTTTCGATGCACAACGTCATGATCGCACCGGTGTATTCGCTCTTCGTGATCACCTGCGCCTTGATGTATGGCTCCTCGATCTTTTCGATCCGGCTAACGTCCGGCAGCTCACTCGGGTTATGTACATCGATCACTTCACCATCGCTTTTGGTAACGATGTAGCCCACGTTCGGAACGGTGGTGATCACCGTCATGTTGAACTCGCGCTCCAGCCGCTCCTGGATAATTTCCATGTGCAGCAGGCCGAGGAAACCGCAGCGGAAACCGAAGCCCAGCGCTGCGCTGCTTTCGGGTGTCCACGAGAGGCTGGCATCGTTCAGCTTCAGCTTTTCCATGGCGTCGCGCAGCTCTTCGTACTCGTCGGTTTCCACCGGAAAAATGCCCGCCCACACCATGGGCTTCACATCCTCGAAGCCGTGAATGGCATCTTCGGATGGCCGTGCAAAGTGCGTGATGGTGTCGCCCACCTTCACTTCGCTGGCGGTCTTGATGCCGCTGATGATGTAACCAACGTCGCCTGCGCTCAGTTGCGGCTTGGGCTTCAGGTCCATCTTCAAAACGCCGATCTCGTCCGCATCGTACACCACGCCGGTGTTGAAGAACTTCACTTTATCACCCTTGCGGATGGTGCCGTTCATTACGCGGAAATACGCGATGATGCCACGGAAGGAATTGAATACGCTGTCGAAAATGAGCGCTTGCAACGGTGCTGTGGGATCGCCTTTCGGCGCTGGCACGCGCTCAACAATGGCTTCCAACAGCTTGTCCACGCCCAAGCCGGTTTTGCCACTGGCACTGAGGATATCCTCCAACTTGCAGCCGATGAGGTCCACGATCTGGTCCTTCACTTCCTCCGGGTTGGCGCTGGGCAGGTCCATCTTGTTCAGGACGGGAATGATCTCCAAGTCGTGCTCCAAGGCCAAGTAGAGGTTGCTGATGGTCTGCGCTTGGATGCCTTGGGTAGCGTCCACGATCAGTAGCGCGCCTTCGCATGCGGCGATGCTGCGGCTAACCTCGTAGCTGAAGTCCACATGGCCGGGCGTGTCGATCAGGTTCAGGATGTACTTCTCACCATTGAGCTCGTAGTCCATCTGGATGGCCTTGCTCTTGATGGTGATGCCGCGCTCGCGCTCCAGGTCCATGTCGTCCAGGTTCTGCGCCTGCATGTCGCGGTCGGCAATGGTGCCGGTGATCTGCAGCAAACGGTCGGCCAGCGTGCTTTTGCCGTGGTCGATGTGCGCGATGATGCAGAAATTGCGGGTATTCTTCATGGAGGGCCGGGCCGAAAAGGTCCGCGAAGGTAACAGGCAGAGGAGTTTGTGAGAAGAGTTTGGTTTTTGGCCGCAGAGGCGCAGAGGCGCGGAGAACCCAAAGCAAGGAATTTCATATATTCGTTGCACAAAACACCAGCACCATGGCCACTCGGTACCTTGTTTCTGCACTTGCAATTGCGACGGCAGCTTTCTGTTCCGCCCAGTTCACGCCGGGTAGTGATGCTTATCAGGCGTGGAAACTTTCGCAGATACAACACCCGCAACCTGACGTGCATCCGCCAGCGGTGCATGTGCATGGTGATGCCCAGCGCGATGACGAACCTTGTGCGTGTTGGATTGAACCGGACAGCACATACACCTTGGCGTTGGAGCCGAATGACGATGGATCTACTGCGGCAATCGAACTCCCGTTCACATTTAGCCTATACGGCGAGGATTACACATCGTGCTATATCAATAACAACGGGAACGTATCGTTCGTGGATCCATACCCCACGTTTTCTTCTACACCCTTCCCGAACAACACGTATGTAATGGTGGCACCCTTTTGGGCCGATGTGGACACACGAGCGGATTCAGGCGCGACTCCTGGCACGTTGATGTACCGTTTGACTCCTCATGCGCTCTACGTCAACTGGTCCGCTGTCGGGTATTTCCCTTCGATGACGGACAAGCTGAACACCTTCCAGCTCATCATCAGCGATGGCACCGACCCCGTGATCCCCGGCGGGAACAACGTGTCGTTCTGCTATGGGTCGATGCAATGGACCACAGGGGCTGCATCGGAAGGCATTGGCGGTTTTGGTGGTACTCCGGCCACCGTCGGTGCAAACCGGGGTGATGGTATCAACTACCTCCAGCTTGGACAATTCGACCACGATAGCACGGATTGGGATGGCCCATTCGGCTTAGCCGATGGCGTAGCCTGGTTAACGGACCGGCACTATTCCTTCAACACTTCAGATGAGACCATCCCGCCGATCTTCACAAGCATCGGTTGCGATACCATCGACATAGATGCAGGCACCTCATCGGAATATCCCATGATGATCTTGGCTGGCGGTCCCGGACAGGAGGTAACGGCAACTTCACAATGTCAAACCCTCGCGAACTACACGGAGTCTGTGACCAATTTCGGGAACGTGGTGCAGATCATGTCCACCATTTCGCCCACGGCAAGTGAAGTGGGGATCCACGCTATTACCTACACCGCAACCACCAATGATGTCGTGCCCGTAACCGCAACATACACGGTGTACATAAAGGTGTTGGACGTAGCCACCGGGATTCATGGAGCAGCTTCGGCTACCACGCTTTCCGTGCAGCCGAACCCCGCCATGGACCGTGCGACGATCAACTGGCCAGCTGGTCAACAGCCATCGCGCATTGAGGTGTTCGCTATGAATGGCGCACTTGTATTGGCGCAAACGCCGAACGCAGCTTCCACGCAAATGGAATTGGACCTGCGCCATCTGCCGGAAGGTATCTACACCGTGCGGGCTACCGGTGCCGCATCTACTTCCACGGTGCGGTTGGTAAGAAATTCGGTCAAGTAGGCTGAAGGTCGGCGATTTTTCGTTGCGACCGATGCGGTCCAACCCGAAGTCGTACGCCCGGAAGCTTCTTAGCGCTCTTTGCGTCTTGGCGGTAAAAACCAAACCGTACCTCCGGGCACTCCCCGTACTTTCGCGGCTTCCTTATGAAGACCCCCGCCCGCACCACCGTCACCGCCGCACTGCCATACGCCAACGGCCCCTTGCACATCGGCCACATCGCCGGGGCCTATCTGCCCGCCGACATCTACGTGCGCAACCTGAAGGCACGGGGAAAGGAAGTGATCTATGTCTGTGGCAGCGATGAACACGGAGCCGCCATCACCCTGCGCGCGATCAAGGAAGGCACCTCGCCGCAGGCCATCGTGGACAAGTACCACGCAATGATGGGGAAGGCTTTTGCGGACTTCGGGATCAAATTCGACATCTACCACCGCACCAGCAGCGAGCTCCACAAGAAAACTTCGCAGGATTTTTTTCTCCGGTTGAACGAGAACGGCGCCTTCACGGAGAACACGGAAGCGCAGTATTACGACGCCGAGGCGAAGCAATTTCTTGCGGACCGTTACATCATCGGCACCTGCCCCAACTGCGGCAATCCGGATGCTTACGGCGACCAGTGCGAGAAGTGCGGCAGCGCGCTCAGCCCCAAGGATCTCATCAACCCGCGCAGCACGCTAAGCGGCAGCACGCCGGAGCTGCGTCCCACCAAGCACTGGTACCTGCCCATGGAGCGCAGCCAGGAATGGATGACGGAGTGGATAAACAAGGGAGTGCTCGATGGTGAACAACAGCACGATGCCGCCGAATGGAAACCGCAGGTATTGGGCCAATGCAACAGTTGGCTGAAGGAAGGCTTGCGTCCGCGCGCCATGACCCGCGACCTCGATTGGGGCGTGCCCGTGCCGCTTCCCGGAGCGGAAGGCAAAGCGCTGTACGTGTGGTTGGATGCGCCCATCGGCTACATCAGCGCCACCAAGCAATGGGCGAAGGACCACAACACCGATTGGGAAAAATGGTGGAAGGCCGACGACACGCGCCTGCTGCATTTCATCGGCAAGGACAACATCGTTTTCCACTGCATCATCTTCCCGATTTTGCTGAAAGAGCACGGCGATTTCATCCTGCCGCAGAACGTGCCCGCCAATGAATTTCTCAACCTCGAAGGCCGGAAGCTGAGCACCAGCCGCAACTGGGCAGTGTGGTTGCACGAATACATCGAGCGGTGGCCGGACCGCCAGGACGAGTTGCGTTATGCGCTCACCACCATTTTCCCGGAGTTCAAGGACAGCGAATTCACGTGGAAGGATTTTCAGGACAAGAACAACAACGAACTGGTGGCCATTATCGGCAACTTCGTGCAGCGCATTTTCGTGCTGTGCAACAAGTACTACGATGGCAAAGTGCCGGAACCCGCGGCATCCAGCGCAGCGCAAGGGGAACAAGACACCGTACTGTGGGCGGAGCTTTCCGGCATCCCCGGAAAAGTAGCTGCGGACATCGACAAATTCCGCTTCCGCGATGCGCTGGCCACCGCCATGAACGCCGCGCGCTTAGGCAACAAATACCTCACGGACACCGAGCCGTGGAAATTGGAAAAGACCGATCCGGACCGCGTACGCACCGTGCTTTTCAACGGGCTGCGCATTAGTGCAGCACTCAGCGTTGTGCTGGAACCCTTCCTGCCGTTCACTGCTCAAAAGCTGCGCACCATGCTCGGCCTCGGCGACCTGAAATGGGCCGATGCGCTCCGCGATGACCTGATCGTTCCCGGCGCACAATTAGGCAAAGCGGAACACCTTTTCAAACCCATAACAGACGCGGAGATCGCCGCCGAAGTAGACCGCCTAAAAGCCAATGCACCAATGGATTTAACGCCCGAAGAACCGAAAGCCGAAGCTCAGCCAAAAGCCGCCAAGCCGACGATCGCCTTCGACGATTTCACCAAAATGGACCTGCGCATCGGCACCATCACAGCTGCAGAGCGGTTGCCTAAGGCCGACAAGCTTTTAAAGCTCACCATCGACATCGGCGAAGCGGAACCGCGCACCGTTGTTAGCGGCATCGCTCAGCACATTACCCCCGAGCAATTGCCCGGCAAGCAGGTGCTGCTGCTCTGCAACCTCGAGCCCCGCAAAATGCGCGGTGTGGAAAGCCAAGGCATGGTGCTGATGGCGGAAGATGCCGATGGGAAGTTGCGCTTTGTGCAGCCTTCGGATGAAGTGCCTTCTGGGAGTGAAGTGCGTTGAAGATCAGTTGTCAGGTTCCCACGACAAAGCGCTCTGGCGACGGCGTGATGCCGACGGCGAAACGCCCGATTGCCCGCCCTGCAATGAGGCTGCCCAGCTTACAGCACAAAAGCAGAAAGCCCCACTGGACAAGCAGATGGAGTCACCCCTTCTCCTTGGGTGTAGTTCGAGCGAAGCCGAGAACTGGGGCCGGGGGATGAGGGCTCCGCGCCCTCTGCGGTTAAAACCTGCAGGTATTTCGTTGCGTCCGTAGCGTTCGTTGCGGTTCAAACCAACCACAAAAAAAAAGGGCCACCCAACAGGCAGCCCTTTTCAGCAGTAATTTTTTAAGTGATCAACGCACCACCGGAACACGGAAGGTCCGCTCCGCATCACCGCTTTTCACGCGCACGAACCACACGCCGGAACCCAGCTCTTGGTCGGAAAGTGTGATACGGCCCGGCTTCACGATGGCGTCGCGTTCCATGCGCAGGCGGCCTGTGGCATCGTAAACGGCCACGTCCACCGGGGCATTTCCGAAGGCATGGTCGATCACAAATTGCCCATGTGCGGCGTACACGTTCAAGGCGTTCGTTGCGTTCACTGGCTCAACGGTCGTCACAATGTCAACCGTCACATCTTGAGTGAAGATGTCCGTGCAGTTGCCATCGGTGGCAGTGAGGGTCACAGTGTAAGTGCCGGATGCTGCATAGGCATGCACGGGGTCCATTTCGGTGCTGGTGCTGCCATCGCCGAAGTCCCAGGTCCAGTCTGTGCTGCTGGTACTTGTGTTGGTGAAGGCCATGGGCTGGTCCACTACGGCGGTTCCGGAGGTGAAGCCGGCTATGGCGCCCTCACCTGCTGGAATGGTGAACGTTTCCGAGGCGGAACAACCAGATCCATCCGTGATGTTGACTTGATGCGCGCCGGCGGCTCCGGTGAATTCCGGTCCGGTGCTGCCGTCGTTCCAGGCATAGCTCATTGCGCCGGTTCCGCCGTTCGCCATGATGCTGATGGTGCCGTCCGAACTGTTGGGGCAAGAGGTGGCCGAGATGCCATTTTGATCCACCGTGATCGGCTCCGGAACGGCGATGTTGAAGTCGGCGGACAATTCTCCGCAGGCGCCGATGGGCGATACATGCACGCTGTAGTTGCCAGCTACCAGATCAGTGATCGTAGCTACGCTGTCTTCCACGCCGGACTGGGTGGCGAGGATGTTTCCGAAGGCCGTTTTCCAAATGATATCCACGGGTCCGTTGGTCACTTCCACGGAAGCTTGACCGAGGAGATCGCTTGAGCAAGCAGGGTTTTGGGCGGTGAATGGCAAGGGTGCAGTGCCATGCAGCAGGAACCGGGGGCTTTCGCCATCATCCTCTGCGTTGATCGCGAAGCTGTAGCTGGCACCGTCACTGATCGGAGTGATCGTGCCGGTCTGAAGGTCCTCCAAGCTGAGGCAGCTCAGGTTCTGCATGCCGGTGATCGCTGCAGAGATGGAGTACGTGCCGGTCACATCCACGTCTACCAGCACGGGGATGGAAATATCCGTTGCGTACGGTCCGTAGAATTCGATCGCCATGGGATCGCCGCTTACGCTTTGCGACGCCACTTGCGGGGCTCCGAAGGTGTGGAAGGAGAACTTCAGGGCATCCTCGGGATCGAGCCCTGGCGTGCCTTGGTCGAACACGAAAGTGGCCTCGTCGCTGTAGGTGTTGATGTTGCTGGCCACGGTAAGGCGCAGGATGGGGCGCACCGCCTCTTCAAAGCCGCCGAACACACCACCTGCGAGATCGCCAACTTTGTCAGCTTCACTTACCGTGGTCGTCAAGTTGGAGCCGTTGGCTTTCAACCAGAAGGCTTGGCTACTATGGATCCTGCCGTTTACCTCGCCTTGGCCAATGCCTGCGGAATAGGTCTCGTGCATGCCGGTAATGGGGTTGAACACCCAGTACTGATCGAGCACGTCACTACCGCGGCTGATGGAGTCAAAGGCAATGGCGCTCGGGAGCGGGTTGCTCACGAGATTCCACCCGTCTGCTGCAACGGTGCCACTGCTGGTGTAGCTCATGGGCAGGGTGATGGGCGCGTTGGCGATGTTAGGCGGACCGCTGGCGTCCACCGTAAATGCGGTGGTCGTGCTGAGGTTGTCGCCGCTCCAGGCCAAGAAGCCTTGGCCCGGTGTAAGTGCCTGCGTATTGCTGGTTACACCCACCACACCCGAGTCAGCGATGGCGTAGGTGTTGGTCTCATCGTAATAGCGGATGCTGGGCCACAAGGTGTCGCTGCCCACGGGGCTGTGGAAGCTCGGGTAAGCACTTCCGGGGTATCCGGCGGTGAAGAAGTCATCCTGCCAATTGCTTATCGTTTGTCCGGCCACTGGGCTGCCCATGAAACGCCAGTTGGTATGGCCGCCGGGGATGAAACGCTCCACGGTCATGTTCCCCGTATAGCTGGCACCGCTGGCAACGGGACCCAATCGTCCGGTGCCGGTGGCATTGCTTACAAGCACGAGCGAGCCGCTGCTCGCATCGAAGTCGCCGTCGCTCAAGAGCAACGTGCCACGGATGCGGACAGTCGCTTCGGTAGTGGTGCCCATCGCCGTATTGACATTGAGGTCCCAGAGGTTGATCGTTTCACCGGACGCGCCCAATGTTGTGAGGTCGGGACCGATCATGGCCAACGTGCTTTTGTCGTTCGCGGTGATGGTGCCTGCGAAGCCGACATGGTCACCATGGATGTTGAACGCCGTACCGGTGTTCAGCACCAGGGTGCCTCCGGTTTCCACATGGAGGTCCTCCACGTCCACGTCGGCGGTGTTGGTCACCACGTCTCCGATCTGCACGACCATGTTCGTGCTCGCGGTGAACGTGCCCCCACCGGCCGTGCCCGTGCGTGTATCGCTCCAGATGGGATCCGTCACGGTACCGGTGGCACGGCTGTAGTACGTAGGATTCTCCGTGACCACAGTTACGGTGTTGCTGTTGGCTGATACGGGGCATGCACCGCCGATGGCCCGCACCCTGTAGTAGTAAGTGGTGGTAGGCGAAAGGCCGGTAACAGTCTGCGAGGTACCTGCTACAACGAGGCTGTCATAGCCGGCGAGATAGGAGGGTTGCGTGGTGCACATGCAGGTATAGCTCACATCGTCCAAGCTGCCGTTGGCGATAATGCCAAACCTGGAATAGGTCCAACGGAATTGGACATAGCCATTGGCCGTCAGTCCGGTATATGATTTCACGGTTCCGGTCACTGGCAAGGGTGAGATATTTTCGATCGTGGACCAAGTGCTGCCGTTATATCCTTCAACAAGCAGGCCGCTGATCTCCACCAGGCTGGCCGTTTGCATGACCCAGAAGCTGAGGTCCGATGCCGGGGCCGAAAGCGTGGGCGTCACCACGCGGTCGTTGTTGGCGTTGAACCGGAGCGAAGGGGAATTGGCACCATAGTCGCCTGCTCCCGTGTTCGTTCCCATGCTGGTGAAGGTCCAGCCGGCGGGGGGCGTTGTGCCGGCATCGAAGCCTTCGGTGGTGGTGAGCGCGGCGGGCACGTCAAAGGTGGGCGAGGTGCTCACATCGAGCTGGTACCCCGTTGCACCGGGCGTTGTGTTCCACGTGGCCGTGAAGTCATTGGCGTTGATGATGGTGGGGTCGGTCGCCACAGGCGTTGCGATGGCTGTGGTGGTTAAGGTGCGCTCCACGCCGTAACCGGTTCCACCGGCATTGGTCATATAGGCCCGGTAGTAATAAGGGGTACAGGGCGCAAGTCCGGTGAGCGCACTGGAAAAATCGTTGCCGCTGAGGTCGGTGCTCGCTGTTTGGGTGCCTGTACCCGGCGTGAAGCCCGTGGTGGTACTGTATTCGATCCCGTAAGCGACCACGGCGCTGCAGCCGGTCGAGTTCACGCGTCCGGGTGCTGAAGCGGTGGTTGCGGTGATCGCATAACCCGACCCGGTGGACACGTCGGGAGCGAAGTTGGCGCCGCTTCCACTGGCTGCAACGGAAGTACTGCTTGCGCCACCGCCGCCCACGGGGATGCTGCCACTATAGTTCATTACGGCCGTAGGGCTGAACTTCACATAGATCACCTGCGAGTAGCTCCCGGTACCGTGTGTCAGCGAAAGCGACGGGGCATAGGTGCCGCCGGCCGTGGTGCTGTATGTATAGCCGTTCAATGCGCCCACAGTGACGTTGGGTGCGGTGATGTTGGTACCCGTGATCGTAAAAGAGTTGGGACCATATGGACCGGCATTTTCGCATTGTGCACCAAACGCGGTTAAAGCGCCCACGCTCAATACCGGGGCCGGAGCATGGCCGGTGATGCTGATGTTGTCCAATGCGAACTCATCACGGCCACCGAGGGAAATGGTCGCGTCAAAGCCCGACCAGCGCAGGTAGAGGTAGGCATTGTCCGGCACGTTCATGCCGGAAATGGTGGCGCTCTTGTTGTTTACCACATAACCCGCTGCATCCGAAAATGTCGGGCTGGTATGGTCCAATGCCCCAACCTTGGTATACGTCGAATTGTTTGCGCTCCACGAAAAAACGAATTGGCTGCTTGCGGATTGGCTGTTGTTCACCCAAAGTGCGTAGGCGATATCGATGCTGTTCAAGGTGAACCCCGATGTGTTCTGGACCCTTAAAGTGACGGTCCCTGGGACCCAGTTCAAACTGTTTGCCTTTATGCCGAAGGCACGGCTGCCGATGTTGGCCGCATTGAAGGCATAAAAACCGCCCGTGGTCACGCCTCCCGCGGCGCTGCTCGTCCCCCGGGCATGGTCGCTGGTGGTATTCGTACCACCAAAAGCCAAGTTCCCATTGCTCATGCCGGTGGTGGCCCACGCGTTCGAGTTAAGCTGTCCAGTGGCAGGCGTAGGGCTGAAACCGGAACCGTCGTAAGCCCCGTTCACCACCCCGGCCGTACTGGCATCGAAGGTGATGGTGTAGGGTGTGTTGACCGCAGCGATGCTCAGCTGGGCGGCCGCTTGTTCCGGTGCGGTGGCCATCAGTAAGACTGCGGCGATCGCCGGGATCTGAAAAGGCTTGCTCCTGAGCGTAGTGCTATTCTTCATTGAGTTGTTGGTGTTTGGTCAACAGCTAAAAGGCCACCCATGCTGAGCTCGAGCCACGCCGTCTTTCTCTCTAAATCTTCGATGAACCCTTGGTTTTAGAGCATCATCAAATTCATCATGCGGTCTAACGCAAGTTTGGCCTCTGGGGTTCCATTAATTGGAGTGCGTTGCGGTACACGGCGCTCTCCACGGTGGACCCATGGTGTAAAACGAAAAAAGGGCCGCCTCGAGAGGCAGCCCTTTTCAGTTCATGGTTTTCGAAGATCAACGCACCAGCGGCACGCGGAAGGTCCGTTCCGTATCACCGCTCTTCACGCGCACGAACCAAACGCCGGTTCCCAGCTCGCGGTCCGAAAGTGTGATGGTGCTCGGCTTCACAATGCCGTTGCGGCTCATCACCATGCGGCCCGTGGCATCGTAAACGGCCACGTCCACCGGGGCGTTCCCGAAGGCATGGTCGATCACCAACTGCTGCGGCGTAGCGTATGCATTGAAGATGTTCGCGGTATTTACGTGTGCTATGGCGGTGAGGATGTCAACGATGATCTCCTGCGTGGAAACGTCCGTGCAGGTGCCGTCCTCCGCAGTGAGGGTCACGGTGTAGGTGCCGGGCTCCGCGTAGGTGTGCATGGGGTCCATTTCGGTGCTGCTGGTACCGTCACCGAAATTCCAAGTCCATGCATTACTGCTGGTGCTGGTGTTGGTGAAGGCCACAGGTTGGTTTTCCACGGCGCTTCCGGCAGTAAAACCGGCGATGGCGCCTTCACCCGCTGCGATGGTGAAGGTTTCCGTCGTACTGCAACCGCTATCATCGGTTACGGTGACTTGGTGTTCGCCTGCGGTTCCGGTCAGCAAGGTGCCAATGGTGCCTTGGTTCCAGATGTAGTACAGGTCGCCGGTGCCTCCCGTTGCTTCAACGTTAATGGTGCCGTCGTCGCTGTTCGAACACGTAGTAGCAGTGCTGGCTTCCAAAGCAGCCTCGATTACTTCGGGAGCTTCGATGGTGAAATCAGCGGTTACTTCACCGCAGGCGCCGATAGGGGAAACGTGTACGCTGTAGTTGCCCGCGCCCAGCACATCGTTGATGGCCACGCCGTTCTCAATTCCATTCTGGGTTAGCAGGATGGTGCCGAAAGCATCCGTCCAATTCACGTTCACCGGTCCGTTGGCTACCACCACCGTGGCGGTACCGTTGGGGTTGTTTGCGCAGGTGGCGTTCTCGGCGTACAAGGGCAGGGGCGCAGTACCGTGCAGCATAAAGCGCGGGTTTTCCGCGTCATCTTCGGCATTGATCTCGAAACTGTAGCTGGCACCGTCGGTCAACGGCGTAATGGTACCGCTAACGAGGTCCTCCAAACTGACGCAGCTGAGGCCTTGCATCCCGGCGATGGCCGCACTGATGGTGTAGGTGCCCGAGATGTCCACGTCCATCGTTACCGGAATACTGATGTCCGTGGTGTACGCGCCGTGGAAGTTGATGGCAAGCGGATCGCCGTTAGTGGCCATGGAGGCCACCTGTGGCGCGCCGAAGGTGTGGAAGTTGAATTTTGGCGCGTCTTCGGCATCAAGGTCTGGCGTGCCTTGGTCGAACACGAATACCGCCTCGTCGCTAAATGCGTTCAAAGCACTGGCAACGGTGAGCCGGAGAATAGGGCGCGTAGCCTCTTGGTCGCCACCGAACACGCCACCGGCGAGGTCGTTGATCTTGTCGGCTTCGCTCACTGTCGTGGTAACGTTGGTTCCGTTCGCTTTCAACCAGAAAGCCTGGCTGCTTTGGATCTTGCCGTTCACTTGGCCTGCGCCAATGCCGGAGGAGTAGGTTTGGTGACTGCCGGTAACGGGGTTGAAGATCCAGTACTGGTCTGGCACATCGCTGCCGCGGCTGATGGAATCGAACGCGATGGCACTTGGGAGTGGGTTGCTCACAAGGTTCCAGCCGTCGGCTGAATTGGTGCCGCTGCTGGTATAGCTCATCGGCAAGGTGATGGGCGAAAGTGCGACGTTTGGTGCGCCGGTAACGTCCACGGTAAAGGCTGCGGTGGAAACGAAGTCATCGCCGGCCCAAGCCAAGAAACCTTGGCCTGCGGTGAGGGCTTGTGCGCTGGAAACACCTACAATGCCCGTATCAGCGTCAGCATAAGTCTTTGTCTCATCGTAGTAGCGGATGCTGGGCCAAAGCGTGGTACTGCCTACGGGGCTGTAGAAGTTGGGATAAGCGCTGCCGGTGTAGCCCGCAGTGAAGAAATCGTCCTGCCAGTTGGCAACAGTCTGTCCCGCCACGGGGCTGCCAAGAAAGCGCCAGTTGGTGTGTGTGCCGGGGATGTAGCGCTGCACGGTCATGTCGCCGGTATAGGTGGCGCCGCTGCCCACTGCGGCCATGCGGCCAGTACCCACCGAGGTGCTGGTAAGCACCAGGCTGCCTGAGCTTACGTCAAAGTCGCCGTCCAATAAGCGCAAAGACGCGCGGATCTGGAAATTGGCATCCGTCAACAGGTCGCTCGGTACGTTGGCAGTGAGGTTGTAGAGCTTCAGCGTATCGGTGCTCGAAACAATAACACCACCGGTGCCCAGGAAGGACAGTGTGCTCATGTCGTTGGTTGTTAGCGTACCGCTGAAGTCAGCATCGCCGTGCGACTTGAAGTTGGTGGAGGCATTCAGCACCAAGGTGCCACCCGCGTCCACGGTAACATCCTTCAGGTCCACATCGGCGGTGTTGGTCACCACATCGCCGGTCTGTACCACCATGTTGCTTGCGGCAGTCCACACGGCGGGTCCGGCGGATCCGCTGGGCGTATCGCTCCAAATGTTGTCGGTAACGTTACCGGTGGCGCGGCTGTAGTAGGTGCTAACGGCCGTGGTGGTTACTGCAATTGCCGGGCTGCTGTTGGCGGAAGTGCAGCTGGCACCCACGGCACGCACGCGGTAGTAGTAGGTTGTAGCGGGGTTGAGACCGGTAACGGCTTGGGAGGTGCCTGCCACGGTGAGGTTGTTGTAGCCGGAGACGAAGGAAGGAGTAAGAGTTGTTGCACGTGTGAATGCCAGGTTGTCGATGGCAGGGCGTGCAGCTGTATTGTTCTCTAATCGAATCTTTATCGGACCGGGAATATCCGTGAATGTTTGGCTGAAGGCCGACGCTGTGGTGTTATAAGAGATGGTGCCGATTGTTGCGCTGGTGGCATAACCCGCACCTGAAAGTACGGTGACTGTGATCACGCCTCCGGAACCGCTAAAATTCTGCTTCACGTCAAAGGCTATGGCATTAACTCCCCCGGCGATTGGGTCGGAAATCAAGTACGATCCCGAGGCATTCTGCAACGTCACGGCATCATTCCCAGTGAATACAACCTGGTCCGTCCTACAATTGTAGCCTGTCCATCCTACGCCATCTACTCCTGTCCAAGATCGCGTGTTATAAGCTGAAGTTGTTCCGCCGCCTATTGTAGTCTGATCGAAAATCTCCGTTGTGGAAGTACCCGGAGTTGAAGTTCCGAACGTAGCAGAAGTGCTCACATCCAACGCATAGCCCGTAGCACCCGTAACTGCACCCCAGTTTGCGGTAAAGCCGGCGGTGCCAACGCTGGTGCCGGCGGTAGCGGTGGGCGCGGCAATGGTGGAAGTGGTGAAGCTACTCTCAGTGCCGTATGTGGTGCCTGCTGTACGTGTAGCGTAGGCATGCGTATAGTACGTGGTGCAGGGTGCAAGACCTGTTAGCGCGCTGCTGAAAGCCGTGCCGCTGAGGTTTGTGCTGGCCACGGCGGTGCCGGTGCCATTTGCGAAGCCCATGGTGGTGCTGTATTCAATGCCGTATGCGGAAACCGTTCCGCAAGCGCCGGTAACATTCAAGGTGCCAGCAACTGTTGCGGTTGAAACCGTAATAGTTGAAGCCGCACCGGTAGTCACCACTGGGGCGACATCTATGCCGCTGGCGCTGGTGGCTTTGTTAACGCTGGATGCGCCGCCGCCACCAATTACAATGTTACCGTTGTAGCTCGCAATTGCAGTAGGGCTGAACTTCACATAGAGGTCTTGGGTGTAGCTGCCGCCAGGTTGTGTTAGTGCAAGGCTTGTAGTGTATGTGCCGCCCGCAGTGGTGCTGTACGTAAAGCCGCTCAATGCGGCAACGGTCACATCAGCGGTGGTGAGGTTCGTGCCGGTTATCGTAAGCATCTGTGGCCCATAAGGTCCGCCGTAAATGCATTCAGCGCCGAATGCAGGTAATGTGGTGGCCGTTATTGCCGGGGTTCCGGAGGAATTAATGGTGAAGGTGGCAGTGTTGCTCACTGCAAGTGCCCCGGTTGTTAAAACAGTGACACTCGCAGTGCCTGCAACAAGAATATCGGCAGCGGTTATCGCGGCGGTAAGTTGTGTGGCGTTAACAAAGGTGGTGCTGCGCGCACTGCCGTTCCATTGTACCGTGCTCAACCCGCTATAAAAATTCGTGCCGTTTACCGTGAGGGTGAAACCAGCTCCACCTTCTGTGGCGTTGCTGGGGGCGATGGTGGTAATGGTGGGGTCGGGAAGTGAAGCGAAGGTGGCGGTCACGGATACATTGTCAATTCCGATCCCTTGGGAATTTGACCCGGTGGTATTGATGTTCCAACGCAGGTAAACGTCACTGGAAGGGGCGATGCTGAGGCTGCTAATGGAAATGCCCGAAACGCTCACGGATGTGCCAGAGGTGAAATTGTAAGCGCTGGTTCCAGTCGGAAAGCTGGTTGTTGCAATGTCTCCGGCGGTCACGGCAGTCCAGGAAGTGCCGTTCAAGGAATAATAGAATTGGACCGATGCAGCAGCCGAATTTATACGGTAACGTTCGCCGGTATAGCTAATGCTTAGTCCGGTAATGTTCGTGCTCCCGTTATTGCGGTAATAGGCCAAAAGATTGTTCGGGCTGGCGAAACCACCGGAGGTCATGGCTCCAACAGCTCGTTCACTCGTGGAACTTCCCCAATTGTAAGTTCCACCGGAACTCGGACTACCGGTAGAGGCTTGTTGTGTGACACTGGATGAGGCGCCGCTCCATGTCGGCGAGGCGGTGCTGGCATGCATTCTCCAATTGGAGGGCAAGGAGGTGGTGGCCAGCATCCCATCGAAATTCTGCGTAACTGGCGTGGTGTTGGGAATACTGGTCTGCGCAAACGATTGGATAGATGCGAAAAGGGCAAGGCAACCAAGGGAACGCAGCGTAAAAAAAGTCTTCATGTAGAAGGAGGTTAGGGCAGGAATAGGAAGCAATGAGGCGCTCCTCTCCAAGCAGCAAAACTAACGGTTACCTGCTTACGAACGGGCACTGTTGGAAATTAGTTTTAACACCTTGGTGTTCAGGCAGGTTGGGTGCGGATTTTGGACCACGAAGGACACGAAGGTCAAAAAGGCTTGGGTTTGCTTGTTGAAGCGGCAGTAGCAGATGGCAGCGGCAGTCGGCAGCACGCCGTCGCAAGGGCGCCTTGGAGTTTGGTATTTTTGAAAATGGTACCTACGGTAACGCTGAATTTCTTGCGGCACTGCTTATCCTAGCATTTGTAACGCTTTCCGGCTTCGATGGAATATGCACCAACGGTACCACAGAAAGGGCAGGAAGGAACACCGCCCTTCCCCCAACGCAGGATTGCCAAGTGTTCGCGGCACACTTGCTCGTTGCTGAAGTGGTCGGCAAGCTGGGTGAGTGTCTCGAAGTTCATGGCCGTCGTTCTTTGATAGGTCAAATGTACGCACAATTGTGCATACATTTGCACGCACATCAAATTATTTTTCGACGGCCTTCTTTAGCAGGTCCCGTAGGTAGTCACTCAGGGACACGCCAGCCTTGAATGCGGCCTTTTGTGCCTGATCCTTCAGGGTATCGTCGATGCGGAGTACTATGCGGTTGTCTTTGGTCACGGGCTTGCGTTTTTGAGCCATCGTGCAAGTGTACACAATTGTACGCACACTTGTGCGGACGATCGAAATTATATTTATATTTGCAAAAGCAAAACCCTCCCCCGTTCGGGAACTGGCTGGATTGCCAGACCCTACTAAGGAGAGGATTCACATGTTGATAGGATGGCTACGTGTAGGGCTTTGTCGCTTATGGGGCGGTCCCATTTCGCACGGCACTTTTACAGCCTTCCATCCGTCAACTTCTTTAAGAAAGGCCACCCTGATCGGTGGTCTTTCTTTTTACCGGTTTAGTTCATAGAGCATGTTTATTTCCCACTTTCCTGCGGAAGTCAAATCAACCTCACCTCTTTCCTTTAGTGTGTGCAGCGATGCACGTAGCCTTGTCCTTATCTTGTGAGGGGGCAGGCTAAGCCACTGCGTTTGGCCCTTTGCGCTCTCTGCGATTTCGTCCATTGTCTTGGGTCCGCCATTAAGCAGCTTCCTTAAAAATGCAGCCCACCCAGTGAGCCCCTTTGAGGCTTGACGGTTTTGAACCGGCGCACCAACACGGCTTTGTGGCACGCCGTTGATCCTCCCTATAATGTCATCCAACTTATTGGCCGCATCAACAAGGGATTGGCCGTCCCTTATCAGCGCTTCACCCTCGACGCGCATAGTGCGTTGGGCTTGCTGGAGTTCTTCAATGCTTGTGTTCATCGGGGCAAATGTAATCACAAACTACGCCAATCGACGAACCGCCAAAAATAAATACTCACTGACAATGAGTAGACTATGTGGAACAAGTGTAGTGTCTGTGTCGTGTACGCGCTGGCGCGTATATACGGTATATAATCCATAATTAAAACGACAAGGCATATCTTGTACAGGGTGCTAGTTTTAATACCCCTGCAAAATCGAAATACGCCCCAAAAAATGGGTCATACTCCATTCGTCATTCCAGCCGCTAAAAAGTTATGCGGTTCTTTCCGAACTGGTATGTAAGTGCCGCTGCCGCAGGCATCTCTCCGCGCTTTCTTCTCCGCGCTCTCTGCGCACTCCGCGGTTAAGACCCTCGAACTTCCGTGGTATTCCCCCTCACTTCCCTCAAATGCCGCAGGCATTTCTTAGCGTTCTCACTTCTTAGCGCCCTTTGCGTCCTTTGCGGTTAAACCCTTCCTCACTTCCCCCCAAATGCCGCAGGCATCTCTCCGCGCACTCTCTTCTCCGCGCTCTTTGCGCTCTCCGCGGTTAAAACCACCTAAACCTCCGTGGTTACCACCCTCACTTCCCCGCGAAAAGCTTCTTATCCGTCAAATTGTACACCTCCTGGATCTCATGCAACAACTTCGGGAAGTCGATCTCCAAGTCCTTGAGCTGGCCGGTGCGCATGTCGAACACCCAGCCGTGTACCACGGGAAATCCTTCGGCCACGTAGCGCTGCTGCACTATGGCGTTCTTGATCACGTTCACACATTGTTCCTGCACGTTCAGTTCCACCAGGCGGTCATAACGCGCCTGTTCATTGGTGATGGCCTCCAGTTCATCATGGTGCATGCGGTACACGTCGCGGATGTTCCGCAACCACGGATTGAGGATGCCCAGGTCCTGCGGCGTCATGGCCGCCTTGATGCCGCCGCAGCCATAGTGGCCGCACACCACGATATGCTTCACGCGGAGCACGCGCACGGCATAGTCGATCACGCACATCGCGTTGAGGTCGGTGTTGGGCACCAGGTTGGCCACGTTGCGGTGTACGAACACGTCGCCGGGTCCGGCACCCATGAGTTCCTCAGCGGTGACGCGGCTGTCGCTGCAACCGATGTAGAGGTATTCCGGGTTCTGGTCGATGGCCAACTTGGTGAAAAAGTCCTTTTCGGTGGCGGTCTTGGAGGCGATCCAGTTTCGGTTGTTCTCGAAGATTTTTGTGTAGTTGTCCATGGGGGAAAGATAATGGGGAATGGATTTCGGGTAGTGTGCGGTTGCCCAAGTGTGATCCAAGGAGAATGCGGCGACCTTGAACGCCCACCCCTAAATTCGCGGCCCCATTGGCCCCATAGTTCAATGGATAGAATAGAAGTTTCCTAAACTTTAGATCCAGGTTCGATTCCTGGTGGGGCTACTTTTTTTGATTCACCACAGAGGCACGGAGCAGCGTTGCAGTCGGCAGCGGCAGTTGGCAGCGGCAGTTGGCAATGGCAGTTGGCAGTGGCAGTTGGCAGCGGCAGTCGGCAGCGTCGGCAGTACCCGATACCCAGTACCCGATACCCGGTACCAAAAACAACATCGTCTACTTTTCTTATTAGCGTAAATCATACAAATCAGCGCTTGTCAGCGTTCCACTTGCCATACATTCGGTCTCGCCCAACGTCAAAGGCATTCTCTGCGCCTCTGCGCCCCCGCCTACCGGCAGGCAGGTCCGCGTCCCCTCAAATCTCATCTCCTAAATGGAAAAGCACGCATCCACCCACGGCATCACAAAGCTCTTCGCGTACTACAAGGAACTGGCGGAAAAGGCCATAGCCCAAGTGAAGGACGAGGACCTGCACACGGTGCTCGGCACGGACGGCAACAGCATTGCAGTGGTGATGCGCCACATCGCAGGCAACTTGCGATCGCGCTTCACGGACTTCCTTACTTCCGATGGCGAAAAACCTTCACGCGACAGAGAAGGGGAATTCACTGAAACGCAACCAACGCGTGCCGCGCTGATGGAAGAGTGGGAGGGAGCTTGGATGATTTTCTTCAAGGAAGTCGGACCGTTGGGCGAAGGCGACATGGGGCGCACGGTGTTGATCCGCAATGAGCCGCACACGGTGCTGGATGCGTTGCACCGGCAGTTAGGGCATTACGGTTATCACGTAGGTCAGATCGTTTATCTGTCGCGGTATTTTGCCGGAGGAAATTGGAAGTCGCTTTCGATCCCGCGCGGCGGCACCGCGAAGTACAACGCGGACCGAGGAGTTTGATCTTGCCACGGATGTCGCGCATTCAACCCTTTGTGGGGCTGACTGACGTTGCGTTTCCGTTTTTTCATCTGTGTGATCCGTGGACGCTTCTCGATGCTTCAGTGGACGTGGATTGACACCGCGCTGTGCAGAACTGCGCGCTGATCCGGGTTAGCGGCTTTAGCGTGCGGCTACCTTCGGCACCACCCGGAAAGTGTCCATGCCGCATTCCCCTTTCATCGCCTTGGCCCTGCTGTTGCTAGTGCCAGCCGTGCTCTGCGCGCAGCCGGTGAACAGCGATTGCGCCAATGCAAGTGCGTTGTGCGCGGGCCAGCCCATGGCGGGCAACAACACCGGGGCGTCCACCGATCCCGGCGCGTGCCCCGGCACAGGCCATGTGCTTTGGTACACCTTCACCACCAACAGCGTGGGCGGCGACGGCACGGTAACGATCGCAGGGCTTAATTGTCCGGCCATTGCGGGCATGGACAATGAGCTGAACGTGGCGGTGCTCTCAGGCGATGGCAGTTGTTCCTTGGCGCAGTTCAGCATCGTGTCCGGCTGTGTGCGCGATTCCGTTGATTTCGCCGTGCCGGTGAGCGGACTGCAACCCGCAACCACTTACTGGCTGCTGGTGGCCGGTGTGGCGAACAATGGTGCTTTGATCGATGCGCAATGCGGCTTCAACGTCACCGTTTCCGGGCCGGGCATCGACGTGGTGAACGTGGATTTTGATGCAGGTGCTGACGTTACAATTCCCTTGGGCGGCAGCACACAGTTGAACGCCGTTGGCGGCACCACTTATTTCTGGACACCCACTTCGGGCCTCAGTGGCAACACCGTGCCGGACCCCGTTGCGCGGCCCAATGAGAGCACTACTTACACCGTGGAGACCACCGTGGACGGCTGCACGTTCACGGACTTCGTGAACGTTACGGTAGAGCGGTTGGTCAATCCCGCGAACACCTTCACGCCCAACGGCGACGGCATCAACGACACGTGGCTGGTTACCGGGCTGCTGGAGCGGCCGCAGGCGGAAGTGAGCGTTTACGACCGTTGGGGCCAGCGCGTGTACCACAGCATCGGCTACAAAGATCCATTCGATGGCGCGGGTTTGCCAACGGCCACCTACTACTGGTACATCAGCTTGAATGATGTCTCCGGGAAATCCGACCCTTACACGGGTTACGTAACGATCGTCCGCTGATGCGCACCGCAGCCCTCACCTTGGCTTTTGCCACCGGCCTAGCGGCACTGGCGCAGCAGACCGCGCAGTACACGCAGAACACGTTCAACATGTTCGCCATCAATCCGGCGGTGGCGGGCAGCAAGGATTGCATTGACGTGCGGCTGGGCTACCGGCAGCAGTGGGTGGGCTTCTCCGGTGCGCCGACCACCGGTTGGGCGACGATCGCCGGTGCCATACGCCCAAAAGGCCGGCCCTACAAGGCGAACCGGCATGGGATCGGTGCCTTCATTGAAGCGGACAATGCGGGGCCGATCGGCTACACCAGTGTGCAAGGGGCCTATGCGTACCACATCCAGATGCGGCGCGACGTCTTCATGTCGCTGGGCATCTTCGCCGGTGTGCGTCAGGAAAAACTGTCGTTGGGCGATGTGAACGCGGACGATAACACGGACCCTGCGTTGGCGAACAACGGCAGCGTGCTGGTAGTGCCGGACGTAACCCCGGGGATCTGGGTTTACGGGAAGACCACGTGGGCGGGCCTTTCCATACAGCAATTTCTGGGGAACCGGGTAAAGGACATCGGCACGGACACCAAACTGTCGCGCGTGTTCATTGCCAGTTTGGGGCACCGTTACCGAATCGACAAAAGCTTGAGCGTAGTGCCCAGCGGGCTGTTGCGCCTGGCGCCCGGCGTGCCGATGAGCATGGACCTCAACGTGATGTTGGAGTACAAGAAAAAGGTAGGCCTGGGCGCCTCCTATCGGAATCAGGACGCGGTGGCTGTTATGCTGAAGGTACCCTTCCTTAAATACTTCACCCTGGGTTACAGCTACGATGTTACCACCAGCAAGCTCCGTGTTGGTGGCGCCAATACGCACGAGATCATTCTGGGGATCTATCCATGCAGTGCCATGGACCCTGCCAAAGCCATAGTGCGATGTCCCATCTTCGAATAGCCCGGCCACCGGCGGGCGGAGTCCTTGCCATTGTGCTGCTCTTGGCGGCCATGGCCTTTGCATGCGTGGCCCAAGCGCAGCAAACGCACTACTGGGTGGGCGGCAGCGGCGCGTGGAGCGATGCGGCGCATTGGTCGCTAAGCCCCGGCGGCACTGGGGGAGCGGGCGTTCCTTCGGCGAAAGATCCCGTGCAGGCAGGTCCGTTTACCGGCGATGTTTCCATAGCGTTGAACGGCAACCAGGCGGCGGCTTCGTTGGCGGTTGATGGAAGCGGGTCGCAGGTTTCCCTTCGCGGCAACAGTGGGCGCTTGGCGTTGAAAGGCGATTTGGTTTTGCGCGGCAACGTGGACTGGGATTACACGGGTGCGTTGGAATTATCGGTAGACAAACATTCCGTGGTACAGCTGGATACGCGCGGCATTCCGCTGGGAAGTGACTTGTATCTGCTCGGCGGTGGCGCGTTCAACATGGCGAACGACCTGGTGTTGCGGGAGGGGCGCGGATTGGAATTGCGCGAAGGCACGCTGGTACTGAACGGCGCGATGCTGAAAGCCGATGCCGTTGAATTTCCGGGGAACAAAACGAAGAAGTTGATGGCTGGCACCTCCGTAGTGCTGTTGGCGCAAACGCCGGACGCCGGAGCAGTGCGCGATGCGGTGGACGCGGGAACATCGCAACTGCTCGTGGGCGGCGTGCCCACTGCGTGGGGTCCGGACCACGGTCCGGTAGTGGATGATGCGCGCGGCGTGAGCACCTGCGGTGTGGGGGCTGGGCAAACGTTGTTCACCATCAACGCCGCGCTGTTGAGCAATTACAACGGCTTTGGTGTTAGCTGCCATTCGGTGTGCGACGGAATTGTGAAAGTTACCGTGACCGGTGGCGTCGGCCCGAATTTTTTGTACAGCTGGATCGGTGGTCCGGGCACCGCGCAGTGGAATAACGTGTGCCCCGGCAACCAGATCGTGATCGTGACAGACCTGGGGCAGGGCGTAAGCTGCGCCACCACCGTGCAGGTAACGGACCCGGCACGGCTGAGCGTGATCTTCACCGGCAACGTGCCGCCCACTTGTTCCGACGTTTGCGACGGAACTTCCATTGCCTTGGCCGTAGGCGGCGTGCCCAACTACAGCTACAATTGGAACAATGGCAACGGCACCTCGCAAGTGTACAACCAGCTCTGTGCGGGGATCAA
>Ga0075152_10000350_pt1 | contig 35067 bp, 34 predicted proteins | sample JI61114C2DNA_FD_70964 | JGI IMG/M metagenome (GOLD analysis project Ga0075152, IMG submission 70964) | Wastewater effluent complex algal communities from Wisconsin, to seasonally profile nutrient transformation and Carbon sequestration -... | ecosystem: Engineered > WWTP > Effluent > Algae...
ATCAGCACGGACGTCTCCGCCAACTTCCTCTTTATGGAAAAAATGTGGCTTGGCGCGGCTTACCGCCATGGCGATGCAGTGACCGGCATCTTCTCTTTCCAGGTCACCGACCAGTTCCGCGCCGGATACGCCTACGATTTCGGTATTTCACAACTTAACCGGCATGCCAACGGCGCGCACGAGATCATGATCAGCTATGATCCCGTCTTCACCCGCGAGCGCGTCCGTTCACCCCGTTATTTCTGATCCAGATGCGAGCAACCATTTTTCGTACCATTCCCTTGGCCGCCATGCTGCTTTTCGCGGCCGGTTCCGCCATGGCCCAAGGCGCGCTGCTCAACCGGGGCGACCACTATTTTGAAGAGTTCAGCTTCGTGAAGGCTGCGGAAGCCTACGAACAGGCCTTCAAAAAAGACGCCAGCAGTATTCCGCATGCTCGCAGGTTGGCCGAATCCTATTGGAACCTCCGCAACCCCAAAGCAGCCGAAACCTGGTACGCCGTGGTTGCTGCCTCATCGCAAGCCACACCAGTGGACATGTACCGCTATTCCGAGTTGCTCCGCGTTTCAGGACAATATGCCGATGCCGACATGTGGTTGAAGCGTTACGCTAAGCTCGACCCGGAAGATACTCGTGTGGACCTGAAGGACAATGCCGTGGAAAAGCTCTCCGGCCTTCTCGAAAACCCGGGACTTGCGCACAAGATCACCCTCGTGGACTTCAACAGTGACAAGGCAGATATCGCCCCCTTCATCCACAAGAACACCATCTACTTCGCCTCATCGCGTACCCTGCAGCTCACCTCCCGCCGGACCGATAGCTGGAACGACCAGCCCTTCCTCAATATTTACACGGGCAAAATGGCCGCCGATGGAACCGTTACAGAGGTGAAGCCCATGGGCGACGGCATGAACACCCAGTACCACGAAAGTAACGTGGTGATATCCGACGATGGCAGCGAGATGTACTTCACCCGCAACAACTTCGTGGCGGGCCGTAAGATCCTTGGTGAAGACGGCGTGAACAACCTCCAGATCTTTGTGCGGCACCTGCTGCCCGACGGCTGGAGCAAGGAAACGCCATTCGCGTTCAACAACTCTTCCTATTCAGTGGGCCACCCCGCATTGACAAAGGACGCCCAACGGCTCTTCTTTACCAGCGACAAGCCGGGCGGCATCGGCGGAAAAGACATTTACGTAAGCTACCGCGATGAACTCGGCGCTTGGGGCGAACCCCAGAACCTCGGTCCGACCATCAACACGGAAGGCGACGAAATGTTCCCGTATGTCTACGGAAACACGCTCTACTTCTCTTCCGATGGCCACCTCGGCCTCGGCGGACTGGATATTTTCAGCGTTACCATGCGTGGCAAGGGATTCGGTGTGGTGGAAAACCTTAATGCGCCCATCAACAGCGCCTACGACGATTTCGGAATGTGCCTGGATGAACGCGGCGAGATCGGATTCCTTACCTCAGACCGCGACGGGCACATCGGCGCGGAGGACATCTACACCTTCGTAATGAACAGCAAGGCTGAAGACAACCGCAAGTGGATCGGTCGTGTGTTGGACATGAGCGATGCTCAGCCAATTCCATACCTGACCGTGCGCCTCTTCGATGCCGAGCATAACGAAATTGCACGCACCACCACTTCCCTGCAAGGCACATACGAATTCCCCGCGCCCAAAGTGGCCGCTTCAGTCAATGCCAGCATTGAAGGCGGCACCCAGGCCGAGCTTACGCCGAACGACTTCACCATCTCGCCCTTCGGCGATACGGAAGTGCCCGACCTCTACCTCAACAGCGTGATGGACTTGCCTGTGAATGCCATAGTGAAGGACCAACAAACGGACCGTTGGCTTGAAGGGGTTTCCGTAACCGTAAAAAGCGCTATCGACGGAACCATCCTCTTCCTCGGCACAACAAACGAGGAAGGCATCACCAAGGGCCAGATCCCTGACCGGCGCTTCGGCGAGGAGCAGGAATACGACGTGGTGTTCGCCCGGACCGGATATTTCACAAAAACCGTCCGCGTGGACTTCCGCGTGTTGATGTTCTTGGAGCAAGGCCTCACCGGGCCCGAAGGTGCCGGCATGAGTCCCGTACTCGAAGGAGTGGACATCGCCAAGGCCATGAACTTACGGCCAATCTATTTCGACTACCGCGAAGCAAAGATCCGCTCCGATGCCGCTGGCGAACTCGATCTCGTGGCACAGGTAATGATCACGAACCCCAGCATCAAGATCGCACTCAAATCCCATACGGACAGCCGCGCCAGTGCCGAATACAACGATGCGCTCAGCGAACGCCGGGCACAAAGTTCCAAAGCCTACTTGGTGAAACAGGGCATCGACCCTTCACGCATATCCGCAAAAGGATATGGCGAGCACCAACTGGTGAACAAATGCACCGATGGCGTGGATTGCACCGAAGAAGAACACCAAATGAACCGACGTACAGAGTTCATCATTACAGACTGCAAGGATTGTGGCGTGATGGGCTCCATGAAATAGCCCGCTGCCGAAGAGCTTACTTTTTCTCCGATGAATGCCGATGGGGCCGCACGTTGTGCGGCCCTTTTAGCTTTTAAAGAGCGCCTCCACAAAGGCGTTCTTGTCGAACACCTGCAGGTCGTTGATGCCCTCGCCAACGCCCAAGTATTTGATCGGTACCTGGAACTGGTCGCTGATGCCGATAGCCACGCCGCCCTTGGCCGTGCCGTCGATCTTCGTTAACGCCAAGCCTGTTACTTGCGTGGCCTTCGTGAATTCGCGCGCCTGATCGATCGCATTCTGTCCCGTGCTGGCGTCCAGCACCAGCAACACCTCGTGCGGCGCATCAGGCACCACTTTCCGCATCACCTGCTTCACCTTGGTGAGCTCGTTCATCAAGTTCACCTTGTTATGCAAGCGGCCCGCCGTGTCTATGATCACCACGTCAATGCCGCGCGCCTTGGCACTTTCAACACTGTCGTATGCCACTGCCGCCGGGTCCGCTCCCATGCCCTGCTGCACCAACGGTACGCCAACACGCTCGCTCCAGATCTTCAGCTGGTCCACCGCCGCTGCACGGAATGTGTCGGCAGCGCCCAACAGCACGGTATTGCCCGCCTGTTTGTAGGCATGGGCCAGCTTGCCGATCGTGGTGGTCTTCCCCACCCCGTTCACACCAACTACCATGATGACGTGCGGCTTTGGCCCAGTAATAAGGAACGGTGCTTCAATGCCCTCGGAATCGCGCATTAAGCCCGCGATCTCCTCACGCAATATCCCGTTCAGTTCCTTGGTGCCCATATAACCGTCGCGCTTGGCCCGGCCCTGGATACGTTCAATGATCTTCAACGTGGTCGCAACGCCGATATCGCTGGTCACTAAAGTCTCCTCCAAAGCATCCAGCAAATCGTCGTCAACCGTGGTCTTACCCGCGATGGCCTTGGCGATCTTGCCGAAAAAGCTGCTGCGCGACTTGTCCAAGCCCGCATCAAGCGCCTCTTTCTTCTCCTTGCCGCCGAATAATCCGAAGAGTGCCATGTTCTGTTATGCAAAAAAGGCCCCCGCCGTTCGGTGGAAGCCTTTTTAGTTGGGGAATGAAAATTTACTTCTTCGCCGCGAGCGACTTGTCCACGTCTTCCGCGGGCATGATCATCTCGTTGAACATGTAGCCGCCGGTGTTGGAATTCTTCACCATGCGGATCACTTTTACGAACACCTTGGCGTCCGCCTTTTTCAAGGATGCTACGGTCTTCTTTGCCATCTTACTTGATCTCTTTGTGAACGGTCATCTTGCGCATGATGGGGTTGTATTTCTTCAACTCCAAACGCTCAGTGGTGTTCTTGCGGTTCTTCGTGGTAATGTAGCGGGATGTGCCTGCAAGCCCCGAGGTCTTATGCTCGGTGCATTCCATGATCACTTGTACTCGGTTGCCTTTCTTGGCCATCGCTTATGGGAATGGGGCGCGAATGTAATACCTTATCCCGATCTGGCAAAATTGTGCTGGTGATCGAATTGCTGGTACAGGGTACAGGGTACATGGTATCGCGTAGCGGGTACTGCCGACGCACCCTGCCTTAGGGGCGATGCATACATCGCCCCTAAGGACCCACAGGCAGCACCTTCGGCAATCTTATTTGCCGCAAATGCCCCGCCACGCCCGCCAGCACATGTTCCTTCAGCAACTGTAGCAGCCGTACCTTCACAGAGTGCCGGTAGGTCACCATGCCGATCTCCCGCACCGGCACCGGCGACCGGAATTCGCGCAGCCGCGCGCGCTGATCAGGCCCCATGCCCACCGTGGCCAATTCAGGTACCACTGTAAGCCCGCCCTGCACGTCCACCATCCGCATCAACGCTTCAATGCTCCCGGAAACATACGCGAAACGCCCGAAGCCACCGCCCTGTTCCCGCAATTCGCACAGGTCCATTACTTGGCTCCGCAAACAATGGCCTTCTTCCAGCAGCCAAAGCCGGTCCGCTTGGATCTCCGACGGCAATACGTAATGCTTCTTCCCTATCCCCTCATCCGGCGACACATACAGTAGGAAGCGTTCATTGAACAACGGCTCTTCCTTCAGCCCTGACACACCCAACGGGGTAGCCAGCAATCCCACGTCCAACTGGCCATGTACCAAGCGTTCCGTGATCACCTCGGTTGTCAATTCTTCTACCGAAACATGCAAGGCCGGATGTTTCCGCAGTAAATCCCCCAGAAACAACGGCAACAGGTACGGCGCCAACGTGGGGATCATCCCGATCCGCAGCTCGCCCGCATGCTCCCCGCGCGTGGCGTCCGCGGTTTCCTTCAGCAACTGCACTTCTTTCAGCACCGAACGTGCCTGCGCTACCAGCACTTCCCCTTCAGCAGTGGGCACCACCGGCGATTTGCTCCGGTCGAACAACACGACGCCGAGTTCCTCTTCCAGCTTCTTCACCATGCTGCTCAACGTGGGCTGGGTAACGAAACAGGCTTCCGCAGCACGCGCAAAGTGCCGGTGCGTGTCTATCGCAACGATGTACTGAAGTTGCTGAATGGTCATGGTCGTAAAATTACTCATTCACGCCATCTATGTGTATATTGAAACATTCAGTTTGAACGATGAATAAAGATCCCGACCTTTGCACCAACGAAATCAACCGGCCCTGCAAGGCCTTAAAGCACAGATTAAACAATGGAAAACAAAGCATCCGTACAATTAGGCCAACAACGCATGGTGGGCCTGGGAAGCAAATTCCCGATCTTCAAGAAGAAAGCTTGCGTGAGCATTGAAAACGGCAAGGAATTCGCCCAGATCACCAGTGATGACCTCACCAACACCCCAGGACGCTGGACGGTGATGTTCTGGTGGCCGAAGGATTTCACATTCGTATGCCCAACCGAGATCGCCGCCTTCAACAAAGCCGTGGGCGAATTCAAGGACCGCGACACCCAATTGATCGGTGCCAGCACTGACAGCGAGTTCGTACACGCTGCATGGCGCCGCGACCACGTGGACCTGAAGGACCTCAAATTCCCCATGCTCGCAGATACCAGCAAGAGCCTTTCCGAGGAACTTGGCATCCTTACCGCCGACGAAAAAGTGGCCTACCGCGCCACCTACATCATCGACCCTGAAGGCATGGTGCGTTGGGTAAGCGCTTATGACCTTAGCGTGGGCCGCAGTGTGGACGAAGTGCTCCGCGTACTGGACGCTCTCCAAACCGACGAACTCTGCCCCTGCAACTGGACCAAGGGAGAAGCAACGTTGAACTAAGAATGGCTGTTGCATTGACCGCTTACGAAGAAGGTACCGCCTCCTTATTGGAGGAGGTGGGCCTTCCCGCAGGCCACGCCAATAGTGCGCTTCAGCTCCTCGGAGCCGTAGAGTCCCGCTACAGCCGCGACCTGAAACTGAACCTGAAAGCCGTGCTCAAAAGCACCCATCTTTCGGACAAGGAAACGGCGCTTTTGGCGCTCAGCATCGCGGCGAACCAGAAGAATGGCCCCCTGTCTGACCACTTCAATGGTTTGGCGGCCCAATGCGGCGCCACACCGGAGGAATGCGCCGAGGCTGTTGCTTGCGCAAGTCTTTTGGCGGCCAATAATGTCCTCTACCGCTTTCGGCATTTCGCCGACAAGGAGAAGTACAATGAGCTGCGCCCCTCCTTGCGGATGAACATTATGATGAACCCCGTGACCGGCAAGCACCTTTTCGAGTTGATGAGCCTAGCGGTAAGCGCCGTGAACGGATGCGAGCAATGCGTGAAAAGCCATGAGGCCTCCCTCATTGGTCTGGGCGCCACGGAAGAACAAGTTTGGGATGCCATACGCATCGCCTCGGTAGTGGCCAGCTACGACCGCATCGTCCATTGAACAACAACGCAGAATATAAAAAGGCCGCCTTCATCGGGCGGCCTTTTATATATGCATGTAACGCGCACGATCAAGGCAACTGTTGCGTGCGCACGTTATTGGGTTCGGTTCCACCGATGTTCACCAAAATGGGGTCACGATCGTTGTTAGCTCCGGTATAGCTCACCACTCCGTCCATGTTCACGTCTTCAGCCCAATACCCCGTGACGGTTGCTGTGGGCAATGTGCCGCCCACTCTGCCCAGGACAGCATCGCGGTCATTCCCCGCACCGGTATACATCAACATGGCATCGGGCGATGCATTGCCGGGCCAAAGGGCCATCCGCTCGCCCGCTACGGACTTGCGTGCATATGACCCATAGGTGCCCAATATGGCTGCGGTGAAGTCCACGTTCCCTCCGTACTTGTTCACATCCATGGTGTTCGAGGTCATGGCGGCCAAGTGGTTCCTGTGCCGCACCACGACAAAGTACCGGTCCGCCGGCACATTGAACACCAACCGCGAATGCCCGTCCACACCCACCACATCGCCATCGCGCTGAAGCAAGGCACATCGTGTGGCCACCAACTGACTGGAGTTGTTCTTGCTCCGCAGTTCCACCAATACCCAATCCACAATGGCGTTCTTACCCGTAACGGAAAGCATGGCAGGCGAAAGGGTCTCGCCGCCTCCCCCGCCGAGCTGGGCAAAGCCCATGGCCGTGTAAGGTTCCGTTGTCGGCAAGAGCGAAAGTGCCCGTAGATCGTCGTGCATCAATCCGGTCGCACTATCGAAGGGTCCGTCCAAAGCCACGCGTAAGGACATATTCGGCGCACAATCAACCCAACGAGCGATGTTCGGCGCGCCAACCTCCGTCAAAACAGTATTTCCGGGTTGGGTCCATCGAAGTGTCATGTTGTCCCCGCCGCTGCCGTCCTTCTGTAAAAATTCAAAGTAATACCACACACCCGCCTGCAACGTTACGGGGCCACTTTGCTGGGTGGGATACTTTCCGGTCTCAGTGTCTCCGGTATAGCCCACCACCGTGCAGAGCGGCTGCTTCAGCGCCGGGTCCGCGTTGGGGCTCAGGTAGAATATTGAGTTGTCGTCGCTTGTGGTGTTGAAGGTGAAAGTGCCCGTACTCGGCGCAATGATGTAGCCGCGCATCCGTGTGCCGTAGTTGTTGTCGTAGTTCACAGGGCCACGTATGCTGGTGGGGTATGTGGTACCACTGGGCTGGTCGGGGTAGTTCGGGCTGCCGGTAAGCGAGGCCACGGTCGTGCCCGATATACCAGTCCAGTATTCGCGCAGCACGCTGCCGACAATACCAGGGCATTGAGGCGGTGAAAGGTCGTAGACCGTAATGACCTTTTCCACCCACGAACTCAGCCCGTCGTTGTCCGTTACCGTAAGCCGTACATGGTAATCGCCCAGCTCATTGAACGTCTTCTGTACACTTGCGCCGTATGCATAAGTGCCGTCCCCGAAATCCCAAGTGTAGTCTACAATGGTGCCGTTGTCCACACTTCCTGTGCCGTCCAGCGTGGAGATAAATGAACCCAGGCCAGCAGCAGCGGAGGCCGTTATCACCGCCGTTGGTGGGATAACGCCGCAATTCGGATAAAGTGAGTGGGTCACCGTCGTGCTCAAGCCGCCTGAGTCAGTGACTTTCAAGCTCTCCGAGTACCAAAAATCTTCCTCGTAGCAGCCCACGCCGGAGATCACGGTTGTGGATGCCACGCCATGGTCCAAGGGCTCCGCATGGGTGTGGTTGTTGTGATGAAGCGTGGTCTGCCAAGTATAGGTCAACTGCGAGGGGCCATGCTCCGCATCACTGACGACGGCTTCCAAGGAGAAGGCCGTATCAATGCCCACAGGGTAGTACTGCCCGTCAGGAAAGCTAGTTATGGCCACGACCGGAGGGGTGTTGTTCACGCTGACGATCAACGTGGTGCTGTTGGTCTGCAATTGGCTGTCCTTCACGGTCAAGGTAACAGTGTAGGTCGTGGGTGTGCCGGGGACTGCGTTGAAGCTGTGTGCCGGATCCGGCAAGGTGGAGGTTTGCCCGTCGCCGAAATCCCAGAGGTAGGTCAACGGCATATTCTCCGGGTCTGTGCTGCCACTACCGGTGAATTGGACGGCCAACGGAGCTGCACCGTACACGATATCCTGTTGTGCCGCAGCTACGGGCGGCAGGTTCGTTACACCCAAAGGGGAGATCTTGCGGATCGCACCAGCTTCATAGCGTACGTACCACAATGCACCGTCCGGACCTTCCTTCAGGAACACCACCGCACCCATGTTTGAACCGAAATCGTACACCTGCTGAACCTTGTTGTCCGGCGATACCTTGAAGCGCCTGATCCACGCACCGGCATAGTCTCCATTGAAGTAGGTATTCTGGTAACCGGCAGGCCAACCTGCTCCTGTAATAAAAGTGCCGCCCACCGAAGCGTTGCCGCCAAAGCGCGGACCGGGCACGGGAGAGGCGGGGTCATCCAGGTCGTACACCACGGGCGTATTCCCTACAAAGCCGCCGGTCCGTGATTGGTAGCCATGCACCCAGTCCACCGCGGGCCGTGTTTGCGAAAAAGTGCGCACGTTCGGTGGAATGGGAATGGAAGGCTCACATGGGTTCGGACGCGTGGGTGGATGCACGAGTTCTTCCTGGAACAGGATATCCTGAAAATCGAAATACGGCTTGGCGCACCCGGCGCCATCATACAGCGGGTTCGGAGCTTCGGGGTTCTGTGCCAATGCAAAAAGGTATGGACCGTTCTCCTCCATGCCTTCAAACTTGGGCCAACCGAAATTCATGCCGCCTTCGGTGCAGATGTTCAATTCCTCGTAGCTGCTCCAGCCCACGTCACCGATGTACAAGGCCCCTGGATTCCCAGCGGTGGGATCCGTGCTGCCGCTACCGGGCCGCAGGTTCATGCGGTACGGGTTGCGCAGGCCCATGGCCCAAACACGGCTATGCGGTGAACGCGGCGCCGATGCATCATAGAAGGGGTTGCTCGGCACGCCGTTGCCCGTTTCGGGATCGATCCGTAACACTTTCCCGTTGAGACAATCCACCAGTTGACTCCTGTACGAACCGACATTTTCGGAGGGGCGTAGTATGCTGTCCGTTAAAGCTTGCGCGTAGTAGGTGGCCGGGTCATTCCCCACATCGGCCGAATTATAGCTCGCGGCATCGCCCGAACTCAACATCAATGTGCCATCCGTGCCGAAAACCAGCGATCCCGTGCTGTGCGATTCGAACAGCAAAGGGATCCCTGTCTTTTTCGTTTCACCCAACAGTACGAAACGGCTGGCCGGGTCCGTTGTATTGAACGATGGCCCGATCGCCGTATAGCGCGTGCAGCGCATGATCGTCGCATTGAAGTATTCGTTCGTACTGGCCGAATAGCTCGGCGTGCCGAAGTGCAGCAGGTGGTGCCGATCCACCAAATAGTACAGGTAGATGCGACCGTTGCTCAGGAAATTCGGGTCAAGCGCGAAACCCAAGCAACCGTGGTCGCGCCAATTGCCAACTTCAGCGCTTATGTCCACCAACGGGCTAGGCAGGCGTACACCATTCTCGACGATCCACACCTTGCCGCCTTTTTCCCAAACGTACATGCGCCCGTTCGCATCGAAGGTGAATCCCACTGGTGCGTCAAAACCAGCCATCACCAAGGCATCATTGAATCCTGAGGGAACCGTTTGACCTGTAACCCGGCCTGAGGGACCCATCAAACTGAAAAAAAATGCCACAAGGGCGATGTAGTGTCTGAACATGGCTCGATCAACGAAAAATTCGTCGATGGTTTTCGTGTCTTGGTCGCACAAATATCGGTCTTTACAGGAATGCTGTCAATCCGTCGTATTTTACGCAGCCCACACCAATTGGTTACCAATGGAACAAGTCCATACAGAGGTCCGAATCCGCGGAATTGTACAAGGCGTTTTCTTCCGTAAGTGCACACGGGATGAAGCGCTCAAACTGGGCGTTAACGGAACGGTCGAAAACATGCCGGACGGAAGTGTCCTGATGCATGCTCAGGGGAAATTGGAAACCGTACAAAAGCTGGTGGAATGGTGCAGGACCGGACCGCCAAAGGCGACGGTCACGGCTGTGGATGCCAAAACCGTTCCGATCTCGGATTTCACAGGATTCAAAGTGCTCCGGTAACGGGATGAAAGAGGTCCAATTGGCCCTGCTGCAGCCTTTGGAACAGCGTGCGGTCCATCGGTGGCATTTCCCTATTTGCGAAATAGCGGCGCCGGAAAACCTCGAAAGTCCGTCGGATGCTTTCCGCGAACGCCCCTTCCCCGCGCATTCGCCTACCATACGTGCTGTCGTTCATGTTGCCGCCATGGGCATGCGCCACCTGTGCCACGACCTTCGTAGCACGATCCGGGTAATGTGTTTCCAGCCACTGCCGGAACACGTCCTGCACCGCTCCGTTCGTGCGCACCACTGTATACCCGGCGGTCACCGCACCAGCTTCAGCAGCCGCTTTCAACAACGCAGGCACTTCACTGTCGTTCAATCCAGGTATCACCGGAGCCACCATCACGTGCACGGGCACGCCCGCAGCCGTCAACGCAGCGATAGCGCGCAACCGGTTCCGCGCCGTGCTGGTGCGCGGCTCCATCTTTCCCCGCAATTCCTCGTTCAGCGTGGTAAGACTGATGGCCACGCCGGCTAAACGGCTTGCTGCCATTTCCGAAAGGATGTCCAGATCGCGCAGCACCAGCGCGTTCTTGGTGATGATGGCTACCGGCTGCCGAAAACGTTGCGCCACTTCCAGCACCCCGCGCGTGATCCGTTCTTTCCGCTCAATAGGCTGGTAGCAATCCGTATTTCCGCTGATGCTGATGGTACCAACGTCCCACTTCGGATTGCCCAGTGCCTTCTCCAATAGCTCCGGCGCGCTGCGCTTCAACAACACCACGCGTTCGAAGTCCAAGCCCGCGCCATACCCCCAATACTCATGACTGGGCCGCGCATAGCAATAGGAACATCCGTGCTCACAGCCCTGGTAAGGATTCAACGTCCATTCCATGGACAGGTCCGGCGACTTCACCTTGTTCAAGATGCTCTTCGGAAAGACCTCCAAGTAGCGTGTACCTGCCGTTTCCTCCTCCACTTCATCGATGCCCTCCCAATGCACCACCCCGTAGCTGTTCCTTTCGAAGCGGTTCGCGACTTGCCCTTGTGCACCGCGCCCCTTGACCGTTTTTCCGTCAACCGACATGGTGTTAATGTACACACGTTTCGGGCCATTCCACCGGAGAAAGTGTGATCGTTCAGGAACTGTGCAACAGCGCCTGTTGAAAAATGCAAGCATGACTTTCGTCAGCCGAAGGACCCTATTGCGTTGGCCTGACAAACTACCGGGATGGACGGATAATTTCGCGGCCCGTTCAGAAAAATACATGAAAACACTGCTCCTTGCCCTCCCCGCTTTTTTGCTTTTCAGCTGTGGAAACGCTTCCGCCGAACACGTAAACGCGCCTGTTGCCAACGACAGCGCCAAGGCCGTTTCCGCCACGCCCGACAGTGCTTATTGGAACGCCGATTCCCTCATTGCTCCGGCTGAAAAGCACTTCGCGCACCTGCGCCAGCTCACCTACGGCGGCGACAATGCGGAAGCCTATTGGGATTTCGCCGGCGACAAACTTTCGTTCCAAGCACACGTGCCAGCGTGGGGAGAAGCATGCGACCAGATCTACGTGTTCAACCCGTTCACCGATGACCTTCGGAAAAATCCGCCGCAAAAGATCAGCACCGGTGGCGGCCGTACTACCTGCAGTTACTTCCTACCTGGCGACAGTTTAGTGCTCTTCGCCAGCACGCACCTCGACTCAAAGGAGTGCCCACCAGTGCCGCCACACGTCCCCGGCGGCAAATACATCTGGCCCATCTACCCCAGCTTCGACATTTTCGTAACCGACCTGAAGGGCAACATCCGCAAACAGCTCACCGACACCCCCGGCTACGATGCTGAGGGCACCGTTTCCCCCAAGGGCGACCGCATCGTGTTCACCAGCATGCGCAACGGCGACCTGGACCTCTACACCATGAACATCGACGGCAGCGACGTAAAGCAAGTGACCCAAGATCTAGGCTACGACGGTGGAGCGTTCTTCAGCCCCGACGGCTCCAAATTGCTGTGGCGCGCTTCCCGGCCTAAAACACCGGAAGACATCAAGGAATACCAGGACCTGCTGAAGATCGGCCAAGTGATGCCCACCCACATGGAACTCTACGTGGCCAATGTGGACGGCAGCGATGCCAAGCAGATCACCGAACTGGGCCAGGCCAACTGGGCGCCCTACTGGTTCCCTGACGGCAAGCACATCATCTTCGCCAGCAACCACAACACCAAGCGGGGCTTCCCCTTCACACTGTTCAAGATCGGCGTTGACGGCCAAGGCCTGGAGCCGCTCACCACCACCGACATGTTCGATGCCTTTCCGGTGTTCAGCAGGGACGGTAAATACCTTGTGTTCAGCAGCAACCGTGGCGGCAAGGACCACGAGACGAATTTGTTTATCGCGGAGTGGAAGTAATACCCTGATCGCGGTATTTTCCGGCTGATGTTGGGCTGCGCGCTTGACGATGCCCATCTTCGCACCGATGCAAACGGACCCTACGGCTGAACAGAAAAGCTGGTTACAGCGCTTGGCGGCACATTGGGGCGTGCGCACGGGACGCGCCCTGGTGATCCTGCTGGTCTTCGCCTGCACCGGCTTCACGGTGATGTTCCTGAAGCGCCCAGTGGTGGCTTTCTTCACAACGGAGGGGGACCAACCCGTGCTGTTCTCGGTTCTCTACTACATCCTGATCCTCCCGGTCTACAACCTGATCCTGCTGGTTTACGGAGCGTTGTTTGGCCAATTTGCTTTTTTCTGGGCGTTCGAAAAGCGGTTTTTCAATCGGATCTTCGGGAAGAAGAAGTGAGCTTGAAGTTGAAGTACCACGAAGTACGCTAAGGGCACGAAGGCTTCCAATTATCTTCATCGGCGGGGCTGACCCAACGCTTTATGTACGCGCCTTACTTGGGTTTCGGTGTTCTTCTTCAACCGGCAATCCCACACGGTGATCACGCGCCACCCGGCCCTTCGGAGCGCGCGGACGTTGCGCTTGTCACGGGCCGCGTTGCGGTCGAGCTTTTCCGCCCAAAACTTCTTGTGTGTTTTGGGCCTGCGGGGCTGGCAATTCGGGCAACCGTGCCAGAAGCAGCCATGAACGAACACAGCCACTTTTCGACCAACAAAGGCGATGTCCGGCTTGCCCGGTGCTTTTGTGTACTGCAAACGGTAGCCCCGGATGCCCGCAGCGCCCAATGCCGCGCGCATGGCCATCTCCGGTCCGGTGTTCTTGCTGCGGATCCGGCTCATCACCGCACTTATGCGCGGATCAACCGGCACCGGCGCCCTGCCGTCGCGCTTGTATGTCTTGGGCAATTCCATTCTTCCGTGGAGCAAAATTCTGAACGGTCGGTTCACTACATGGGCGGTGGCTCTTAGAACTACGCACCAGCGTAATTTTGGGTATGCGCAAAAAAGACGTCCACGCGGCCGTGGCGGCAAAGATCGATCTGGGCTACGACCGACAACATGTCTATGACGAAATGTGCCTGGAGCAACCGGATCTTGCCGGCAAAAAATTAGCCGATGCAGTGCGCTGGACGCCTCCGCTGGCGGCGCGCCAACACTACCGCACCGAGCACACTGCCCTACTTGCGGCCATCGCTGCAAATGTGCTCCTGCCCTTGCTGCACGGACAAGCCGATTCCGGCCTGCCCTCGTTCTATGGACCCGGCTTTTTCACGGTGCTACCGTTTGCGACCATTGGCCTGGGCATCGCTTTGGCACGTTACCGTTTGCAGGTGCTCCCATGGCTCATCTTCTTCACAATGGTGGGGCTTGTATCAGGCCTTAGCCACTATGAAGACATGGTGGTGGACGGCTGGGCGTTGGCCAAAACTGCAATTGCCATCACCATCGCCGCCTTATCGATCTTTCTCCAACACAAGCTAGCACCGAAGTACACGATGGACCGCCAATTCTCGCCGCCGCGGCCCGTTTTTCCGCCGGAAGAAGGTGCCCATTTTTTCTGAGCTGCATTTTCTTTGCACCATGAACTGGATCATGCTATTCATCGGTGGCCTTTTTGAAGTAGGCTTTACTACCTGCCTCGGCAAAGTGAAGGAATCCTCCGGCAACTCGGCACTTTTCTGGTGGGCCGGGTTCGCGGTTTGCCTGGTCGCAAGCATGTACTTGCTCTACCGCGCTTCGCAAACCCTGCCGTTGGGCACTGCGTATGCCGTGTGGACCGGCGTGGGCGCGATCGGCACTGTGCTCGTGGGCATTGTCCTCTTCAAAGAACCCGCCGAGTTCTGGCGGCTGTTCTTCCTTTTCACATTGATCGCCAGCATCGCCGGTCTGAAGCTCGTTTCGAATTAGACCGGCTCCGCTCCCCGCGTGTCCCAAGCCTGCTGAAGCGCACCAAGAAAGTGCTCGCTCGCTTGCGCACCGTTCACCGCATACCGGTCGTCCAGCACAAAGAAGGGCACGCCGCGCACCCCTATCTGTTGCGCCTCGTATTCATCCGCATGCACTGCTTCGGTGAAGGTTTTTCCGGCAAGCATCTCCCCTACTTCCGAGCCGTCCAGACCCCCTTCCGTTGCGATGCGCTTCAAAACTTCACGGTCCCCGATGTGTTCGGCCAGCACGAAATGGGCCTTGAACAACCGCTCTTTTACCGCATCTGCTTTGCCCTTCGCTTTGGCAAAGTGTAGCAAACGGTGCGCGTCCAAGGAGTTTCCGTTCACCGCCCGTTCCATGTCGAAATGCAAACCGACCGAGAGGGCACGTTCTACCACGCCGGCCACCATTTCCTTGGCTTGCTCTCGCGTGCGACCATATTTCTTCGCTAAGCGATCATACGTATCCTCTGGCACACGCACTGGTGCTTCACGGTCCAGCTCGAAGCTCTTCCACTCCACCTCCACTTCGTCCTTATGCGGAAACCGCGCCAGCGCATTTTCGAACTCGCGCTTACCGATGTAGCAATATGGGCATACCACGTCGGACCAGATCTTTACTTTCATGGTGCAAAGTTCGTTACCTCTACAACACAGTCACCTCCGTCCGGCGGTTTTGCGCCCTGCCTTCCTCGGTTTCGTTCGTGGCGATAGGCTTCGTTTCGCCGTAGCCTTTTGCAACGATGCGCGTGCCATCAATGCCTTTTGCAATGAGGAATTCGCGAACCGCATTCGCGCGCTGTTCGCTCAACTTCTGGTTGGCCGCGTCATTGCCCACATTGTCCGTGTGGCCGCCTACTTCAATGCGCATGTCTTTGTTCGCACCCAGCATTCTGGCCAAGTTGTCCAACTCAACAGTGCTCTTCGGTAGCAGGTCGAAGCTCGCCGTTTCGAAGAAGATGTTGCGCAGCTCGATCGTTTGGCCTGCCGTAATGGGGTTCAACTTCACGTCAAGGTCCGCACCGGTGGCTTCGCTTTGTGCAACGCTGTAGTTTTTGGAATAGAAGAGATAACCTTCCGCGGAGGCGTTCAGCGCATACTCTTGGCCGCGTGGAAGGCACACCAGAAATTCCCCGGTTTGCGGATCGCTGTATGCGGCAGTGGCCAATTTCCCGGTAGTCACGTCGTACAATTCCACATCGGCTTCAACCGCTTTGCCCGTGGTGCGGTCGGTCACTTTGCCATGGATATAACCTACGGCTGTGGCCCGCGTGGCTTCTGGCAGCTCGAAGCGATAAAGGTCCAGATCGCCTTGGCCGCCTGGCCTGTCGCTGCCGATGTAGGCCAATTGTCCATCAGGTCCTACCAGCACGCTATTGTCCTCGCCACCGCTGTTGATGGGGTAGCCCAGGTTCATCGCCTTGCCCCATGAACCATCGGGCTGCATACGGCTGACAAAGATGTCCGCGCCGCCCATGCCGGGCAATCCGTCGCTGCTGAAGTACAAGGTTTTGCCGTCGGGATGGATCTGCACGCTTTGCTCCTGTCCCGCTGTGTTCACGTTATCGCCCAAGCGCTCTGGCTTGCTGAATGCACCGTCATCACCCATTTTGGTGACGTAGATGTCCATGCCCTTTACGCCATCCGGTGCCTTGGAAGCCCGAATAAAATAAAGCGTGCGCCCGTCGCTGCCCATGCTGGGCTGGCTTTCCCAATCGCGCGTGTTCACCGGCGGACCCAGATTTTCCGGCTTTGTCCAACGGTCGCCAATGCGGCGGCTGATGAACAGATCGCAACTGCCCATGCCCTTCACGCCTTTGCCGTAAGTGCCATCGATGCCCGCGCATTTGGTAAAGACGATGAAGCGTCCGTCCGGCGTGAGGGTGCCAGCGCCTTCGTTGTCCGTGGTGTTTACGCTTGTGATGGGCTTGGCCGTGCCCCAACTGCCGTCGCGCATTTTATGGCTGACGTAAAAGTCTTCTTGCTTGCCGTATTGCGAAGTAACGTCCTTCACCAAGCGGGTGAACATCAATGTGCTATCGTCCGCAGTGACACAGGGGAAGTACTCGGCATCCGCCGTGTTCACCCCGGGACCGAGATTGATCGGGTCATACGGCACGGGATGTTGAATGGCTTCAGCCGCGAAATCACAAGTGGCCATGCCGAGCGCAGCCCGTTTCCTGCGTTGTGGGTCCGTGTCCATTTCCTTGGCCATGGCGTAGTGGGCACGTGCGGCGGCGTAATCGCCGGCGGCACTTTCGAGATCGGCAAGGTGCAGGGCTGCCGGTGGGAAGAACTTCGGGTTGATGGCCACGACTTCCTCGTAGACCGCCCGGGCTTCCTTCGGCATGTCGCGTTGCTCATACATCTCACCGAGGTAGATCCGTGGCTCTATGAACTTCGGGTCTTCTTCCGCAGCCTTGCTCAATTGACTTTCCGCGCAGGACCAATTCTGCAACCGCATGCACTCCGCGCCGCTTTCGTAAAACTTGATGGCGCGCTTGTTCTCGGTAGTGTACTTCGCCGACTGCGCCTGAGCAGCTGGCAGTAGGCAGGCGCAGTAGGCAGCCAGCCCAAGTACCCGAAAAAACCAAGACGCACGTCGCAACACAACGCCGCCTGACAACTGACAACCGACAACCCGCCGTTGCCAGAGCGCTTTGGCGGGGGAACCTGACAACTTCATCATGGAATGTTCAAATACTTGTGTGTTTGCAGCGAAACCCGCCAACGCGGATGCGTCATCACGTAGGCGGTGACCAAGGGGATCATCGCTTCGCGTTTGCTCCATTCGGGTTGCAGGTACAAGGCGCATTCCGGACCGGTCTTCGCCGCATGCCCGTCAGCCCAGTGCAGGTCGTGTTTATTGAATACCACCACTTTCAATTCGTGTGCCAACAAATGGAAACCGGCAACGGGTTCCTTGAATTTTTTCGGACTGAAGCAGATATGGTGCCAAGCCCCGCTGAGCGGCGAAGTGCCGCTGGTCTCGATGTGCGTGCGGAAACCCGCATCGCGCAATGCTTCCGTCAAAGGACCAAGGTCGTGCATCAAGGGTTCTCCGCCGGTAACCACTGCGATGCGTGCCGGGTGCTTCAAGGCCTCGGCCACAATAGCAGCCACACTGTATTTCGGATGTGCATCCATGTCCCAGCTGTCTTTTACGTCGCACCAGGTACAGCCCACGTCGCAGCCGCCCAGCCGTATGAAGTACGCGGCCTGGCCCGTGAAAGCACCTTCACCTTGGATGGTGTGGAAGGCCTCCATCACTGGAAGAAGGGTCCCGGATCTTGCGGGTTGAGTGACTGTGTTCACGTGTGCAAGTTGAGAAAAGTGGGCACAAAAAAAGCCCACGCAGGGCCGGAGTTCAAAAAACCCATGGATCACATGAGCGGGTGGGACAGAAAGGGGTCGGTAATCCTCGACGTTCCCGAAGGAGACCACCCGAAGGTGGCGAGGCCCGCCCTTGCCCTTTGGATCTTCACACCCTGAGGTAGAAATGTTGGTTTTGAGAACCTTTGGCCTGCGTAGGCTGTCAGTTTGATCAGCGCTATGCTGAGAAAGAACGTTTGCACGGAACGAAGGTAAGGATCTTTGCGGGGTTTGCAAATAAGAGGATGGAGAGTTGTTCACCACCCTTCGACTTCGCTCAGGGCAAACAGAGGCACGGAGGCACAAAGGCACGCAGAAATGCAGTTTGTTCTTGTGTCTTGAGTCGGGAGTCTTGAGTCGGGAGTCTTGAGTCGGGAGTCGCAAGTTCGGAGACTGGATAACGCTCCATAGTATCTCAACGTTACCGCCACTTCCGACTGCCCCTGCCAACTGCCGCTGCCACTGCCGACTGCCACTGCCAACTGCACCTACCCCTCCCCCTTCTGCCCAACAAAATTATCCTCCTTGTCATCGAAGAGAATGTTGAACGTGGTGAGGCTGCCGTAGCACCGCGTTATGTACTGCTGCATCTCCACTTTGTCCTGTTCGGTCAGGCCGGGGTGCGCGTTAACTTTTTGCTCCAGCACACGAAAGCGATCGCGCATCATTACGATCTTGTGGAAGAAATCTTCGATGGGTACTTCTTTGCTTTTTAGCGATGGATCGGCGGAGCGCATTTCGAGTACACCTTTTTGCCAGCGGCGCGCTAAGTGTATCGGTTTCTTCAGGCTATTGTCCTCGTCCAGCACGTCACGCAGTGCATCTTTCACGCTTTCCAAATCAAGTTCCGCTGGAGCGATCTCCACGCCGGGGGCGATCACAACCAAGTCTTCAAACGAGCGCGCGATGGGCTTTTCGCCGTGCTCGCGGAAGAAGATGTGGATGGAGTGCGCATCAATTTGATAGATAACACCGATGCCAAGGCTCGGATGTTTTACGCGTGCGCCGATGCCGATGTCGTAGAGTTCCATGGTGTGTGCCGGAATGATTGTTTGAGCCTGCGAAGATGGGTTAAGATCAGATCTGCCCGCTATGCAATCACAGACGTTCACGATCCCGTAGGGCCCGGCAAACGTAGTGGCCCTTCGATCTTATCGTGTGCGCCGATCTTGTCCAGGTCCAAGTGCATGGTGCCGTCCTTGGCGGAGAACGCTCGAATGAAGCGCCCACCCCAAACCAGCTCGTCATAGCGGTAAGACATGCGTGCGATGACTTGCTGCATGTATACTTCGTCGATGCCTTTTACTGTAAGGATCATTTCGGCGCGGCGTTCGTGCAGGTCGGCTTCCTCCATGCCGGCCAAGGGGCTGTCCGCGTCCAGCGGATGCACCAACGTCCAAGACAAGGGCAGGTAGTTCAAGCGGTCCATCTCCAAAGGCAGGTTGAAGTAATTCAGCTTTTCAGCCTCTCCGTCCTTATCCGCAAGCACCAACATCACGCTGGCTTCAACTTGCGACAAGAGCGTGGCCCGGCGGTTAGCAAGGCGCATTTGTATGCTCCACCCTTCCTTATACGGTGCGATCAGCGCCACGTCGCTGTGTGCTAATCGTGCCGTGGGCCGGGCGAAGCGTGCAAAGATCACAGCGCCGATAAGCGAGAATCCCAGGATGCCGAACACGCCTTCAACACCGGCCACGGCCCATGTGAGCGGACTTGTCGGATAGAGTGATCCGTAACCAACGGTTGTGAGGGTTTCCAAGCTCATGCCCATGGCCGTCATCCATTTCCCGCCCGGCGAGCTGAGGTCGGCATTGCCGATCTGCTCCACACCTACAAGCATGTAGAATCCGGCGAACAAGAGGTTCAACACGAAGTAGCCAAGGAAAATGTTGACCAACAATGGGCCCGGCCCCATGGTGGTCAAGGCTGTGAAGCCGTCCTTCAAGGAAACCGCAGAACTGCGCTCCACCAAGAACTTGCCGTCTTTCCCCAGAATGCGGTCCAGCGGCTTTTCAAAACTGGTGCCGATTCCCGGATCTTCCGTCCGGTTTCTGTCGTTACGAAAATGAAATTGCTTGGCCATGGGAAGTGATCAGTTCGCCAATACACGCAATACCGGATACTTCCGCCAGGTGGGTTCCATCCACGGCGACCGGCGATAAAGCCACGTGAGCTGCGCCTGTGCATCCTTGGCGAAAGCCGGTTCCGCCGTGCGTTTGGCCTCGAACGATTCTTTCAATGCCAGATCGTGCAGCAGCCAGCGCGCCGCGTAATCCTCGAACACATAATCGTTGTACCACTCTTTCTGTTGAAGAATTCCGTCGAAGAAGTTCCAAGCGAAGAAACCGTCCTCGCCCCTGGTGCTCAACGCTTCCACTACGTAGCGGTCCGTGGTTTTCCCCATGGGAACGAGCATGTCGCCGGCATGGACTTGCATTTTCACCACCTTTCGTTCAACGGAAATTTCCTTGTGCAAATAGTGGCTTTCGTAGGCCATGGGCACCGTGCTGAACGCCCCGATGCTGTCCTGTTCCACGCGCAACGTGGTGTCCGCAACAACGGGTTCCATTTCCACGCCGCTGAGTTTCAACCGTACAATTACTTCTTCCCATTGCTTGGGAACGAGGTAGGCCTTCGGCTTGGTCTCAGTGATCGAAGGCCGGTACGTATCGCGCCATGGAACGATGGTGTCCGTGGGCAGGTCACGGTCGTAGCAGATCCGAGGCAAGCCCGTTACCGCGCTGGTTTCGCGCCGCACTTCGTAGCCTTTCCACGGAAGTTCTTCAACTACGCTGCTATCTAATTTCCAGTTCAGGCCGAAGCCTTTTGTTGCGACCGTGCTGTCCTTCGCGGCGACACGCGCGGCGCGGAGTTCCTTCGGCTTCCTGTTCATTACATCAAGCGTGCCGAGCAAAAGTTGGAAGGTGGCATTGACGCGCTCAGCGTAAGGTTTCAAAACATGCGTTTCGCTGATGATGCCGATGCGGTCGAACAACGCATTGAAACCCGAACTGTAGCGCGGGCTGTCGTAGAACCCGTCCAAACCGCTCTCCGGAACGCCCCCGCGTGTCTCAAAATACGGGCACATCAATTGGTCGCGGCGATCCATCCAAGCATACATGCCTGGCACGAGCGTCTTTTCCATGAAGGCCGATAACGGCGGACTGAGCTTGTCTTTCTGCGTGGCCAACAAGGCCATGATGTACTGGTGGTCGGCTCCGTCGCTCACATGCGTTTCGAAATAGACGTCCGGATCCCACCTGGTCAATGCCGCCACGAGCGAGCGCGTGTTGTGTGAATCCATTTTCATGAAATCCCGGTTGAGGTCCAGGTTTTTCGCATTGCCCCGGAAGCCGTATTCCTCGGGGCCGTTCTGGTTCACCCTGCTGTAGCGCCCCCGGTTGAGCGCGCCACTTACGTTGTACACAGGAACGATGCACACGGCGGTATTCACCACCAAGCCCATGAGCTGGTCGCTTTCCAGCAGGGCTTGCGCCAACATCAGGCTGGCATCTATGCCGTCCGGTTCGCCGGGATGGATCGCGTTGGTGATCCACAATATGTTCTTCCCCGCAGCGCGGATGCTGTCCGGCGTAAAGCCGCTGCCGTCGCTGATGATGAAGAGGTGGATGGGGTGGCCGTCATCATCCTGGCCGATCTGTTCCAGTTTGGCGCCGCGGTGCATTTCCGCCAGTTCGCCGAAGCGCGCTATGGCCTGTTCCCAAGTAGCCGATGTATCACCTTTGAAGGTCCATTGCGCGCTGGCACTGATCACACAGCCGAAGAAAAACGCGGTAAGAAAATGTCGCATCGTGATCGCAAAGTAGGTGCGATCTGGAAATCCCTGCGACCACGCCGCCCGCGATCGTTAGACTGCTTCGTCCTCCGTATTCGGCCAAGCTACTGGACAAGCGTTTTCCACAGGGATGGCGTCCGCCACATCACATTGCTCCGTAGTGGGTTGTAACACTGGCATAGCCTGCTGAGCGAACAATTGCTCTTCATCCGTGAGCTGAAGAAGAAAACTGAGGGTAAGGATCGGCCACATGGGGAGCGTTTTGTTGCCGCAAGTTCCGGATAAACGATTCTTTTGTCAAGACGAATGTGCGTTTTTCATCGACGAACGCCCTTTTCCTGCTCGCATCCGGTTTTCATTGCAGATTCACATTCCCAAGCCAATGCGCAACTTCGCACCATGGCACGCCTCAGTACTGTATCCGTGATCGCTCTCACGCTTTTGGTCTTTTCCGGTGGAATGGCTTCAGCCCAAACCTCGCGAAACGGTCCGAAGGTGGGTTTTGACATCGGAACACAGACCGCCGGCCAGTTCCTTTCCTGGAGCGGCAATCCGAAAGTGGGCTTTTTGGCCGGCTGGAGCTTTGAAGCACCCATCACGTCGCAGATCAGCCTGTTGATCGAGCCCATGTATATCGGCAAAGGCAGCGTAACGGTGAACCCGCAATTGAAATCCCGCACTTCCGTAGGCTTGAACTACTTGGAGATGCCGCTGATGCTGAAATTGAGCACCGACTCCGTGCCGCAAGGGCTGTTCCTCACCGGTGGTCTGATGTATGGATACCTTTTGCACGGCACCCAGAAAAACTATCTGGATGGCCGCCTCACTTCTTCCTCTAATTATTCCTATACCGATAAAACCAATCGCGGACAATGGAGCGCAGGCATCGGCATTGGCCACGAGATGGGCAGTTGGATGTGGGAACTGCGCGGCCAAAGCAGCTTGAATACGTTCGACCGGCTTCAACGCTCGCACAATGTGGTTTATTCCATACAACTGTGCTGGCGCTTCCCCTCTGTAGATGAAAAGGCGCGCAAGCAGCAGGAAAAGGCGGACATGGAATAGCGGGCAAGTACCGAAGTAATCAGTCCCTCATCCCAATTATAGAAGAGGCGGGCAATAAGCAGTTCCATCAACGCGTGGCTCTCATATCTGACCTAGCCATTGGTTGGAGCAAATAGGTACGGAACGGTTGGACCACGTGTAGGCGGTAATGGGGCTCAGACATTCGTGTAGGCGACCCGGCTTGCCGATGATCGATGCAACCGCCTTAAGTACCGTCCGCAGAAACATGTTTAAACATTTCTTAGCGTCATTTAAAAAAATTGTCTTTACTTAGCCTGTGTTGAACTGGCTAACACAGTCTGCCATAACCCACCTCATCATGAACATCATGAAGTCTCTCTTGCATTCTTGCCAAAGCTACCTCCGTGATAGTTGCTTCCGCGTTACGGGTTTGGCCGAATGGCGGTAATTCTGCTCTTGGCGTCAGCGGGCATCGGTCCAGGCCTTGCAAGTGGCCCAATCGTCATCACGTTGCAAACATCAAACTTCAACGGCTATCAGATCAGTTGCTTCGGAAAGAAGAACGGAACAATCGCAGCAACAGTTTCGGGTGGTGTTACACCGTATACCTATTCATGGACCACTGGAGCAACCACCGCGAACATCAGCCAGCTCGCATCAGGTTACTACAAGCTCACAGTGATGGATGCGGATTCCACCGTGGTCGAAGCGGATGTTACGCTGAACGAGCCAGCTGCATTGATCGTCATTGCTGACCCATACATCTATCCGGATTCGTTCAACATCAGTTGCACCGATTGCTACAATGGAAGCATTGATGTCTCCGTGGCGCAGGGTGTACCACCATACTCATACCTCTGGAACGACAGCACAACCACTACACAAGACAGGAGCGGCTTGGGGGCAAAAAAATATTTCGTTGTAGTAAGGGATGCCAATAACTGCTGGGTGAAATCCGAAACGGTGATGCTCACCCAGCCAGAACGCACCGTTTGGTCCATGGGAGGGAATACAGGGACCGACCCGGCACAGCAATACATCGGCACGGCAGATAACAAAGACGTGGTGATGAAAGGCAATGGGCAGGAGCGCCTACGCCTGAAGGCAAATGGGGACATCGGGCTATTCGGGAACGATACCACTGTTGGCATACTCTACCGGGACCAATACGGAAACCTGAAAAGGGGCGGAGGAGCAGGATTTTTGACCGCCATCAGTGATACTCAAGATCCATGCACGGACAGCTACTTCAGCCCGATCTGGCTGACCACCGGAAACGATTTCAGTCAGGTGTGCCCCGATCAACCGGCCAAGCTCGGCACATTGAGCAACAAACCGGTGACCTTTATAACTAACGGCATTGAACGCATGCGCATGTCCACCAATGGCAAGATCGGTATTGGGACCAGCCCGCCCAATTCGGCAGTTGGCGACTACCTGTTGTTCGTGGAAAAAGGCATCGTATGCCGCGATGTGCTGGTGAAGCTCGGCGATTGGCCAGATTTCGTCTTCCAGCCCAACTACGCACTAATGCCCATGGACGAGCTGCGTGACTTCCTGAAGAAGAACAGCCACCTGCCCAACATGCCCAGCGCTGCTGAAATGGAGGCCAAAGGCGGCCTTGAAGTGGGCGAAACGCAACGACGCATGATGAAGACCATTGAGGAGCAGGCGTTGTACATTCTGCAGTTGGAGGAAAAGTACACGGCTTTGGAGCAGCGGATGGAGGTACTTGAAGCGTCTAAGAAGTAATGAGGATGAATAAGTTTGCACAAACAGCTTTGTTGGCCATATTGGCTTCACCAGATTGCTTAGGGCAACTGCCCATAACAAATGCGGGGCAGGACTTTTTTCAAGTACGAGACAAACTGCGGCAAACCTTTGACAGTTTGGCAGCTGCTGGCGATACTTCCATTTATCAAGAAGGAGGAAGCTAGACAACATTTAAAAAATGGGATGAATTTTGGAGTAGCAGACTTAAAGCGGGTGATACGTTCGAGGACTATTTCCACGCTTATGGGCACAGTGTAGCGGATGTGCAACTGAAGGCAGAGGGGAGCGCTACGGAAGATTGGTATGAAGTAGGACCATTGAATAAACCGAATCTGGGATTGAATAACATCGGGCAAGGCTCCGAACCGGGTATCGGGCCAATCCGCTTTCTTACGATGAAATCAGACCAACCGGATACAATGTTTTGCGGCTCCATTGGAGGACTTTTTTATACGTATGATGCGGGATTGAATTGGGCAAATGCAGGAAGTGACGCATGGGAAATTAGCAGTTGCAAAGATGCTGTTTTCAACGTAACGGACCATTACATTTGGTATGCAGTAAACAATGGCTTTTGGGGGTACGCCGGTGGCATTCGACGAACCACTGATGCAGGTATGCATTGGGAAATTATTGCGGATCTAAGTGATTTCTATCACGCTGGTGTTTGGACTCAGGTCAATAAGTTGCTCACCGATCCGAACGACCAGAATATACTTTATGCCGCATCTGCAGATAGGCTCTGGCGCACACTAAATGCAAATAGCACTAATCCGATTTGGTCGGAAGTTACTATTCCAATACCATCTACGATCTCGAATGATCCTATTTATGGAACATACCCTTTTACAGATAACCGCTATGTCTACGACTTGGAAATGAAACCCAATGACAGCCAAACTCTTTATGCATCAGTGCGTTACGAGGCTATAGTATCTGAAACAGACAAGGTGCATTATTGACAGCTTATGAAAACCAACAATGGTGGGAATAGCTGGACACCCATACCTGGACAACCCGCAGCGGTTTTTACACCGGGAGATATTACCAACCCACATGAATGGGTCCATTGGGATCGCAATGTGGATAACTTAACTATTGAAACAACACCAAGTGAACCAAACGGACTTTTCGTTCTCTACGATTTACCCTCAGATGGGATTGATGAACTTTATCGCATAACTGGAATTCCTGTGTATAACTGGCAACTCTTAGCAAGTAACCTATTTGTTTTGCATGGAGCAGGCAACGGATTTGGCGTATCTCGAACTGCAATCCCAGATGTAGCAGTCGCCAATAATGATCGCTACCGCACATATATTGCAAATGCGTGGCATGACTATAATACTCTAACTGCTAATTATTTACAATATCACGTTGATGTTGAAGACTTGGTCTGGCACCCAAGCCATCCAGGCGAATTATGGATGGCCGATCATGGCGGTGTTCACAAGTCCATAGACAATGGTGTAACCTGGGAATGGCGCGGAAAGGGCTTAGGAGTTGCAGAAGTATTTCACATGGCCACTTCCTATTCAGAACCGGATCGAGTCTTACTCGGACTTTATCACGATGCAAGTCTATTAACAGAAGGGGAGCATTCTACGTTTTGGGATCCGGATTGGAAACAACTTGGAGGCAATGATGGGCAGCAGTGTATGATTGATCCTATTGAAGGCAATCGCGTCTATTGGTCTTCGCAATGGAATAATTGGAAAAGGTCTACAAACTATGGGGATAATCCGCAAGCCTTTAGTTCAACAAGCTCAAACGATTGGGATACCGACGGTGCCATGGACCGAATTCAACCCAATTATGTTTACATTCCCAATTGGGTTAACGGAACGAATGCGTCGGAAGAGATAACTCGTTCCATGGATTATGGTGCTACGTTCGAAACTATTTCAGATTTTCAAACCTTACTTGCCCCGAGCAAAGGAAATGTTTGGCGGTTATATCCGGCGTGGTCTGATCCACAGTATTTATATGCCTTTTTTTATTCTGAAAGTAAATTTACAAGAACCAAAATAGCCCGTGGCACAGCCTCGATCGTGAAAAATAGTTGGAAACTATTGGCCCATCCGGATCCGACACGTGAGATTAAGGATGTTGAATTTGATTTTGAAAATCCCAATGTAACGTTTATTATTTATAGTACGCGCTCGTTGGATGACCCAACTCCAATTGGTTCAGGCATGGTGTTTAAGGCAGATTACACCGATGAGGTCCATCCAGTTTTCACTGATTTGACCGGATCCCCCAATACATGGACACCCTTGCCCAATGTTGGGGTTGGCGCATTTGCCATAGAGCGAGGCACAGATGGAGGCATGTACGTGAGCACAGATGTGGGCGTATTCTACACGAACAATAAGCTAATGGCATCTGGGGACGGATGGCAACTCTTTGGAACGAATCTTCCTCACGTTGAATGCAAGGAATTGCAGATCAACTACAAGGCGAACGTAATTCGGGCCGGGTTGAACGGTCGTGGCCTGTGGGAGCACAATCTGTGGTGCCCCGATGTCGATGACACGTTGCAGGCAGGAACGTATAGTGCTAATTCATTCCTCGAGGTGATGAATGATATCAATTCAACGGCAATTGTTCCACCAAGCTACTCCGTAATATACCGGGCCGGCAATGAGGTAAAATTGCAACCCGGCTTCCATGCCCAAAGCGGGACGAATTTCCATGCTGTCATCCATCCATGCAATTCGGGAGGGAATAGCTTTAAATCAACGGCAGCTGGATACTCAGACTTGGATTGGAATTCCCCATTAAAAGCGTCGGAGACACTTTGGGTTCAGCCCAATCCATCGTCAGGAACATTTTCAGTGATACTTCAGCAAGGATATGCGCCCATTGTTCATTTGGAGCTTTTTAATGCGCAGGGTGTCAAAGTTCCGATGATTCTCTCTTCGACGGATTCGCCAATTACGATTTCCCTCGGTACGGCCAATTCAGCCGGAGTTTATACGCTACGCGTCTATTCCGAAGATGGAACCATTGGTCTCGCCAAAATCATTATTCAACCATGAACATACGGCAAGCTTGGCTACTCGCTTTGGTGGTTTTTATTGAGGTTCAATTGCCTGTGAATGGACAATATCTCGCATTTCCGGATTCCAATGCGGCATGGGTGACGTTGGAAACGCTGGGTCCAGATCCATGGGGTGAGATAACCTATTATATGGATCCTATAAAGCAAGAAATTGTGATTAACGACACAGCATTCATCGTGGTACATTCAAATCCAGCTAATCCTGGCGCATTATACGACAATGGATTTGGTAAAATCTATTATCATGATTCATTAGCTGCAACTACCTATCTAATTTATGATTATTCCGCTCAACAAGGCGATACGGTGAATGTTTGGGCTACTAATGGGGGAGGGGATTTTTATTTTTGGCCGCAAATTGTGGACACAATTGACATAGTCCATTTTGCCGGGGCCGAGCGTAGAAGACTATGGATTCGGACCGTAGGGATTGGCTCATCAGGGCTTAACTCGTGGATTGAGGGTATTGGAGGAACGGGTGGACTTTTTAGCACCGTCGGTCATGGGACGGTATCATTAGAGTTCCACCTGTTATGCATGAGTGCGAATGATACTATTTATTATGCACCCGATCAAATCCAATTAGGATCCGTAATATCAGGGAGCTGTTTGGAGTTCGACGAGATTGATGAAAGCCCAGTGTTTGATGTTATCCTAATGGCTCCCAATCCTTCGGCCGGTTGGTTTACAATGGCCAATGCTCAATTAGTACTTTTTGTTTCCGTATACACCTCCACAGGCCAAGAAGTATGGCAAGGCACCGGCAATACCATAGACCTTACCGCGCAGCCACCCGGCGTGTACACGGCGGTGGTAGCTACGGAGCGGGGCAGGCAGGCGGTGCGGTTAGTGGTGGTGAGATGAAGGTGATCAGCTGATTACCTGATGTGAAGAAGATTAGCTGATGGAAACTAAGAGAAACCAAAACTCACAAGTGACCCAGCCGTTGGTTGGAGCGCACAGTTGCGGAGCGGCTGGTACACTTGCGAGAGTGGCGCGTAAGAAAGCGGAGCGGGAGGAGGACCACGACCCGGACAATTGAAAAATCCCTGATTCGCTGATTTCTGAATCCGACTACCGACGCGGCTTATCGGAAATCAGGAATTTGCGGATTCCCACACAACACAAAACTGTCGGATCCTTCGGACTATTGTATAACGCGTAACGGGTCTTACGGGTGCGGCAACAATTGCCCGTTAACGTCTTCGTCCCGGAAAAAGTCCAGACTTTTCAGGTCCACGATGTGTACCTCAGCGAAGTAGTGGTGCAGGATGTCGTAGTACGAATAGCCATCTTTCGCCATTTCCATTGCGCCTTCTTGGCACAGGCCTACGCCGTGGCCGAAGCCTCTGCCGTCAAACACCACTTGGTCGCCTTCGGGGTGCATGCTGAAGAAGGTTGAGCGCAGGTCGAAGTCTTTCCGCAGGCGGTCCAAGGGAACGCGGTCGCCGTAGTTGGCCAAGTAGATCTCGCGGCAGATCGGCTCATGGTCCGTGAGGGTCGCCACCGCGTTGCTATCGTCGGTATCAACGCCTTTGTTGCGCAAGTATGCAAGCCATTTGCTGCGCGGTATGCTGCGCGTCCAAGTGGCATGGGGCGCGTGCAGGCAGAAGGTATCCACCGTGCTTACCAGGTAGGTTTCACTGCCGGACCAAAGCTCATCGGCGTTCATGGTCTCGCCGCCGCAGTTGCTGTGGAAGGTGGAATGGATCAGCCGGATGTCGGGGTCCACCACCACAAGGTCGCGTGTAAGCGTGGTGGCGAGCCTGATCGTGTCCTGTAGGTTGCGGCCCAAGAACACTTGGCAATGGGTACCGTCGCACACCTCGAAGCCTTCCGCCGCATGCCTGCGCTTGTTCGCCAGCGCGTAGGTGCGGCAGCTCACCGCCTGTAACTTGTAGTATTCCAAGGCGTGCCCCTTCCCTGCTTCGCTCTGTACCGTGCCGGCCACATACTCTTCCAACGGCACCGTGGCCACCAGCCGCAGCCCGCCCTTTTCCGCCCGCACCTCGCATACGCCCGGATAGGCGCGCTCGGCTCCCTTAGGCTCCGTGGTACGCACGCGGAATCCACGGCCCAACGGCGAACGGAATTCGATCTTCTTTTTAGCGGAAAGATCCAACACGAGTGACTTCGCCGTGATGCCCTGCGTGGTGGCCCGCACGGAAAGCCCGTCGTTCGCATCCAGTTGGGCCACTTTCTTCCCGTCCGCCCAAATGTCCAACGGCCCTTGGTCGCCCATGACCATCACAGCGTGCGGCGTGCCGAGGCCTAACAGGCCCACCCGTACGTCCGCATACAGTGCTTGTGCCTGCGCTTGTGCCGCGATAGCACACGCAAAAGCTGCTAAAAACAAGGAGTTCCGGAGCATTGCGGCGCAAAACTATCCCGCCTACACACCCTTTTCCGGCAGGCATTGAAGACTTTTCCACACCAGACCGGCCGTTTCCGCCGAGGCACCGGGCCCGCCAAGGGTTTCACGCAGTTCCGACAGGTCGGCCAACATGCGTTCGCGGTATGCCAGATCGTTCAATAACCTGTCCAGCTCATTGCGCAATGGCTCGGGCTTCATGTCCGCTTGGATCAACTCGCGTACTACTTCGCGGTCCATGATCAAGTTGACCAATGAAATGAATTTCACCTTGATGAACCGCTTGGCCAACCAAACATTGATGGCGCCGCCGCCATAACAAACCGCGAGCGGCGTGCCTATCAATGCGGTTTCCAAGGTGGCCGTTCCGCTGGTGACCAATGCTGCCTTTGCCTGTTGAAGCAGTGCGTACGTGCCGTCCGCTATCAATTCCACGGGGGCGTTGCCGATGATACCGGCATACAATTCCGCCGGTACCGAAGGTGCAGCCGCTACTTTGAAATCGTGATCAGGAAAGTGCTTCACTACGCTGAGCATCACCGGCAACATGCGTAAAATCTCCTGCGTGCGGCTCCCGGGAAGCAGTGCCACCACCGGGTTTTCATTGCTCGCATCCACTGCCTTTTTCGCCGAAAGAGGCAAAGCGTCCAGCAACGGATGGCCTACGAATTCCACATCCATGCCGTGTTCGGCATACCATTTCTTTTCGAACGGAAGGATGACATACATGCGGTCCACGTCGCGCTTGATCGCCTTGACCCGCCCTGCTTTCCAAGCCCATACCTGCGGACTGATGTAGTAGTAAACCGGAATGCCGTTGGCCTTTGCAAATTCTGCGATCCGCAGGTTGAAGCCGGGGTAGTCGATCAACACCACGGCATCGGGCTTGAACGCCAGAATATCAGCCTTGCACGTTTTGATGTTGCGCAAAATGGTGCGCAAGTGCAGTATTACTTGCGTGAAACCCATGAAGGCCAGTTCGCGGTAGTGCTTCACCACATCAGCGCCCGCAGCCTGCATGCGGTCGCCGCCCCACGCGCGCACCTGCATCGCCGGGTCCAGTTTCAGCAGCTCGCGCACCAAGTTGCCCCCGTGCAGATCGCCGCTGGCCTCGCCCGCGATCACATAAAGTCTCTTCCCCATAGCAGCAACAGCAGCACAATGACAGCACCATAAACGAACATGGCACCGATGACGCCGCGCATGGCCTTCAGCATCCGCTTTTTGTCGAATGCAAAGAAGAGCGCCACGTCCGTTAACAGGCTCAAAGAGAGCACCGGCGCAATGTTTCCGCGAATGCCGAACACCATGCCGCGCAGAAAAAACTCGAGTTCCAATTCAGGCCGAGTAACCGTTACCGTGAATACCGAATACAGCAACAGGCCCAGAAGCGGCGCTACGAGTCCGGCAAGTACGCCGGTTCGCACGGTGTCAAAGCGCATGGTCCCAGGATTTGATCACGTCCACTTCCTGGTGCGCCGTCATGTCGAACTGCACCGGCACCACACTGGCATAACCCTGGGCAGTGGCCAGCACATCGCTTTCTTCGCCGCTGTCTTTGGAAGTGAAACGGCCCTTGAGCCAATGGTATTCGCCGCCATTGGGGTCTTTGCGCGTGTCCACGGCATCTTCCCAATTGCCCAGCGACTGCCGGCAGACTTTTATTCCCTTCAGCGGGCCTTCTTCTTCCGTCGGCACGTTTACGTTGAGGCAGCAACCTTTGGCGAGCCCGTGCGATAGCACATTGGCGACTACCGAGCGCACCACCGGACGCAAATGGGAGAAGTTGGCCTCGATGCTGTGGTCCATCAACGAGAAGCCGATGCTGGGCACGCCTTCCATGGCGCCTTCCACCGCGGCGCTCATGGTGCCGCTGTAAAGCACGTTGATGCTGAGGTTGCTGCCATGGTTGATGCCGCTGACCAGCAATGCGGGCTTGCCTTTGATGACGTGGTATACTGCCAATTTCACGCAGTCCACCGGCGTGCCGGTGCAGCTGAAGGCCCTTACGCCTTCCATGAAATCGACTTCGCGTAAGCGCAGAAAATTGTGGATGGTGATGGCGTGCCCCATGGCACTTTGCGGCTTGTCCGGCGCTATCACCAGCACATCCCCGAAGGCTTTCATTTCTTCCGCCAAAGTGATGATGCCCGGCGCGAAGATGCCGTCATCGTTGGTGACGAGGATCAGTGGCTTTTCGTTCTTTCCCATGTGCGGCAAAGCTAAGCGGGGGGCGGAATGACCGTGGCAGAACGCAGCCCCGTATACCTTCCGCCCATGTTCCGTGTGAACCGATTGTCCAAACTTGTGCTCGTCCTCATTCTGGGCTTGTCCATTTTTTCCTCCGTTCGCTGGCGCCTGGTCGGTGATGATGGCAACGCGTGGCGCACCATCATTTTCAGTGATGGTGCCGGCTATTACGCCTACCTGCCGAATCTATACTTCAACCACAAGCTTTCCCCGCCGCAAGCCGAGCCGGGCCACCTTTCCGCCACACCCGGTGGACCCGTTCTGAAGTACACAGCAGGCACGGCCTTATTGGAATCCCCGTTCTTCATGCTCGCCTCTGCAAAAGGCTTGTTCGACCAAAAGCCGGAGGATGGCCGGTCGCTCCACTATGCCATTGCTCTCGCGTTGTGCAGCATCGCATACTTGCTGTTCGGTCTGGAGTGTTTGCGACGGCTTTTGCTGAACCTGGGCATCGATGACAGTGCCACGGCGATTACGTTGGCCGTTGCTGCATTAGGCACCGGGCTTGGTTATTACGCTTGGATGGAACCGTGCATGAGCCATGTGTATTCCTTCGCCATGGTTTCCACCATGCTTTACGCAGCCCGTCTTGCCTGGATAACAGGCAAGGCGAAATACCTTTTTGCCACGGGCCTGTTCCTCGGCCTTGTGGTGCTGGTAAGGCCTGTGGACATCATTGCCATAATCGCCCTGCCGTTGGCCACATTGGGGCATCCGCAGCCCTTTACCGCATGGTTGAAACGTATGGGAACAGCGAACGTGTTGCTTGCCGTGCTTATTGCCGCGTTGGTCATAGCCGTGCAACCGTTGTTGTGGTACATGCAATGCGGCCTTTGGTGGGTGCGGCCGTACACAGGGGAAGGGTTCAACTGGACTTCGCCAGTGGTCCTCCGAAGCCTCTTCGGTGCGCAAAAGGGCTTGTTCGTTTACTGGCCGTTGCTATTGCTGATCATTCCAGGCTTATGGGCATTGGCCCGCAGGTCACTTCGGCTCGCCGCAAACGCCACCGTGTTCTTCGCATTGTTGGTTTACATCACCAGCGCGTGGTGGTGTTGGACCTATGCCGGTGGCTACGGCCAACGGCCTTATTTGAACCATTTGGCCGTGGCGGCCGTGCCGATCGGCTTGTTTTTCCAGGACATATTAGGCCCGAAACGGCGCATTGTATTCACTATGGTACTGCCGTTCATTGCCCTGCAATGTTTTCAGGCTTGGCAGCATACGGTGGGCATCCTTCACGCTGAGAACATGGACCGCGAAAAATGGCCGTACATCTTCCTGAAGAGCGATGCCAAATGGAGGGGTGCCCTTGGCGGGGCGTATGAAGCGCGTCCCTTTGCGCCCTGTGGCATGATCGTGGTGGCGGAGGCCGGCGCGGGCGAAAAGCAAGGCTCCGTTGCCAAACCCGACTTGCTCAGCCGCTTCCCCAGCGATACCGCTGAGGTCGTTTCGCTTGATGCCAACCACCCCACCGGACCCTTCATTGAATTGCCTGCCGGGGAATTGCCAACGGGTAAAGGCTTTCTTTTGGAAGGAAGCGTGGACCGCCTGGAATTATGGCCGGGATCGAGCAATGATGTGAAGATATTCTGGTCCATCGTTGCCGGCGACACCTTGAAGGATTCTTGGGCCTTCAAGATGAATGATATTCCGGAAGTGCCCGGGTGGCGGCACTGGCGGCACCAGCTGCTGGTGCCTGCTTTAAGGCCGGGGCAATCGCTGCGGTACTACTACGCGCTGCAAGGTGATGGTGCCTGTGAGCTCCGCGCGCCCCGTTTCAAGTTGAACGCGGTGGAACCGTGCCCGGATTGACTGTGCAGCTCAGAAATTCCCGTTGTTGAAGCGTTTCGCCATTCGGCGGACATCGCTGAGCGAGATCATTGAATAATTCCGGGAGGATCTCATCTTTGCGGAATGAAGAAGCCCATTTTCCCCGTTGGTGGCGCGCAGCCGCTGGCGCCATACTCCCCTGCCGTGGAGATCAACGGCATGCTGTTCCTGAGTGGACAGATCGCCTTGGTCGGCGACACCGGCAACCTGAACATGGCCAACATTGCGGAGGAGACCACCCAAGTGATGGAGAACGTCGGCTTGCTGCTGAAAGCCGCCGGAATGGACTTTGGGAACTTGGTGAAGTGTACCATCTTCCTCAGTAGCATGGACCATTATGCCGCAGTGAACGCTGTGTACGGCAAATACTTCACGGAAGCGCCGCCAGCGCGGGAGGCCGTCGCCGTGGCAGGGTTGCCGCGAGGAGTGAACGTGGAGATCAGCGGGATCGCGGTGAGAGGGTGAGAAGGTGAGGGAATAGTTTGGACGCGGAGCATGCCTTCGGCAGCCAGGGGCGCGGAGGCGCAGAGAAGCGTTTTCAGTCTTGAGTCGGGAGTCTAAAGTCGGGAATATTCACCACGGAGGCACAGAGGTCATTGAGGTATTTTGTCTTGAGCCTTGAGCCACTGGCGTCCGGGATGAATTGATGAGTCATCGGGAAAGGCTTGTCAATAGGAGCATTCAAAGTTTTTTTCGCTAAGAAGGCCTTGTTTTCAAAAACAAACGAGTGTGGCTTTTTCGCGACCCCGGCTCAAGAGGCCGGGGTGACAACCGCA
>Ga0075152_10000351_pt1 | contig 35059 bp, 54 predicted proteins | sample JI61114C2DNA_FD_70964 | JGI IMG/M metagenome (GOLD analysis project Ga0075152, IMG submission 70964) | Wastewater effluent complex algal communities from Wisconsin, to seasonally profile nutrient transformation and Carbon sequestration -... | ecosystem: Engineered > WWTP > Effluent > Algae...
ATCCTTGGTGCTATTCCAACGCTGCTTCGTCATTCGATTGAATTGGTAACGGGTGGATCATTGGGTTGTGGGGGGTTTCAGTGGGAGAATTCAGCTTCACCTTCTTATATGGAGATGAGCCATCACATAAGCTAGGTTCTTTGGATTAGAACAGCAACGGTTTGAGGGTAGGCGAGCTGAGATAGTCTTCATTTTCCCAGCTATCCTCCCTCTGTAGCATCGATCTCCACTTAACCAAGTAATGGACACGGCCTCCCTCGATACGCTTCCCAACGATTTTCTCGATCTCCTTTCGAGAAGCCATTATATAATCAAAATAGCCGCAGTGCGCCAGTTTACTACAACCGATTTCATTTTGTTGCTGGAATTGGTTTGCTGTTGATTGAGCCATTAAGTGTTTCGGTGGTTCGAATTATTGGCCAGTTTGCTGCGATCCGAGCGAATTGAGAAACCGGAAAGCACAAGCTTGGCTCTGAATAGACGATAGTTGCCATTTTTGCTCCTCCAGAGTCCGTTTAATTCGAACACTTAAATGGAGAACGTTAAAAATATCACGAAGAAGTCTGCTCGGACCAAGCGAGCACCTCACAGAACTTCAGAGCTCACAGCAGCGACCAACATCAGTGGTATAACGTTCCCGTCCTCCGCCCTTAATGAACGCGATCAACCGACCGAACGGATGTTCGAGAACGATTACCTTCGAGATAAGGTGGATAAGTTACGCAAGGAAAACGAAATCCTGTTGGAGTGGAACCGCAAGGCAGAGCGTAATTACATACTTAACCCAGGCGAGAAGCTGGATATTCGGCAGATGTATGAATAGCAAGTCATTCTGATTGAGAGACTGCAGAAAAAAGCCTCTAAGTAAAATAGGCACACAGGGAACCGACTCATCGCCAAAGAGGAGTTTGAGGAAGTTGAATGCGAAGGCTGCACCATCCTACGATAGCAACTAACCCGAAAAGATACTCTCGTGAACTCCTGTCGAAGCGAGCTCCAATAAATAAAGAAACAAATGGCAGGGTACGCAATGATTCGAAGCCAATAATCGGCTGAGGAAGCAGAACTGAAGAACAAGATAATCGCCAAGTTGGAGAAGTAACTGCTGGATTCCCGGATAGAGGCGATGCGGCTTCACGACCAACTAAACGAAGGCAGCACCCATAAACCCCAAACTTGCCAGGCCCAGCGATAGCAGGAGCTTTCGGCAAAGCTATCGCTAATCCGAAAGAGTATATAAGAGAATAATGTAGATCTCAGACCAAAGATCATTGAAGGACAGTTGACCCATGAATGACAATGGAAGGTGTTGGCGGTTCATCCACAGCTTGAATTCCTGAATTCACGCTGTCCTATATAATCTAGGTTTAAATGATAGAAGAGGTTGTGGAAAGATTCGGAGAGCATCGTCCTAAACCTCACCAAACGTAGGCTACCGCCATGCATCTTGAAGACCTTCGGTAGGAGCTTAGTCGGCTTGAACTTGAGCACTTGCTGGCGGCATTGCAGAGTCCTTCGCTGGCGAGCCTCCAAGACCAGCTCACTAGGGTGACTGAATACAGCTACAACCCGCAGCTGGTTGCAGTGGTTGAACAGTTCTGCGAGCGAAACCACCTACAGAGTAAGCGACTTCCCGCATAGCGTTCACTCTTCTTCCAGAAGGAATTAATTCCGAGGCCGTCATAGCTGTATGCTGCCGTCACGAGCACCACCAATCAGAGCCTGACGTTCATGAAACCTGTCCCAGAAGGATTCGCAGAGGTGCTGGATGGCATCGAAGCATCCTATGGGATGATGCCCAACCTGGAGACACTGTTGATGCACTTTCCAGGTTACCTTAAAGATAACTGGCAACTGAATCATCTGCTCACAGAGTCCAATAACAGTCCATTGGAACATGTCAGTTCCTACATGCTTGCAATAATGGCCGTCGCTACTTACGGTTGTTTGTACCTCTTCAGACGCTGTTCCAGGCTGTTCTTAGAACACGGGGGTGATCCTGAATGGCTCAAGGGCAACCTACCCCAGAAACTCGCTATTCTTAAAACACTGAATTGTAAGTTGGCGTATTCACCATGGTCAATTTCCAAGGAGGATTACCAACCCTTGTCACAACACTACTCGCTCAAGCAGATCTCCTACATAGTCGTTTTACTGAGCTATTACCAATCGCTTGCCTGTATAACCATGGCAAATGGAATTCGACCCGAGTAAAAATAACAGTCATCAGAAGAAACTGCTTGGCTTGGCGAATTGAAGGAGTACCCTTTGTGGAATTTCAAGAACTCAGCTGATAAGGATAATCTTGAGGAGGCTTCCTCGAAGGTGCTATCGCTGGCCGACCTTGCCACTGAGCTTGAAGAACAGCACTCTAAAACAACGCAGCAGTAGACCGAAGAGAATCGGTATTCAGACAGCGAATCCCCAGACTACATGAGAGCTGTAGATAAGGAGATGAAAAGCCTCCATACTTACCAGCTCATAACCAAGGCGTTCAGTAAGCTTCTTGACCCTGACCAAAAGGTGGAAAGGTTTGATCATGCGAAATTCCCCACTCTAGAATGCACTGAATTTGGGTTTCAACCGGGGGTATTCGTGTGGCTTCAAGAACAGGACTAGTCGTTATCGGTGCTGGTCTCCAACCTTCTCGGGCGGGCCAAGGACATGACCAACCAGATAATCGGCGAGAAGGAATGTTCAACGATCCCTCTTCGCCAGGCCATTCGTTACTACTACGAAAACCTCTGCGGTTACCACCACGAACATTACAACTACAAACAAAAAGTAATTTCGGCGTTGACGTAGATGACGAACTTCCTTTCGAGGGAACTGAAATTCTACCTGAAAGTAGCCACGATCTACCCTTTTCTGATGCAGTCTTCAGTACTGCGGAATATACCTCACCAGGACTGTGTGTTGAGCTTCTTTGACACTGTGCATATATCGCTGCTCTCCATCAGTAAGGTCATCCCTAATGCAGGCACTAAGTTCGAACTTACTCTTATCTGGGCAATCCGTTCCCTCAAGGGATTGGCATGCTGATGCTGCACTGTGTAACTTCTATTGCCGTCGCATATAATTTATTCGTATCCATATGGGCAACAACAACAATGCTGTCGCTGGCGTGCAGGTCTATCGTACTTCTCGGCCGGGTGAATGGGTTAGACAGGGTACTACGGGCTACTGCGACATCGTAAAGAATGCGCAGACAGGTGAAATTGCTGAGCAATACTCAATTCCAATTGATCAAGGCCTCAGCTTCGAGGAAGAGCTTCGCCTCTACGAAATGAGACGCAATCAACCACGTATCGTGAGGGTGCTGCAAGTCGAGAAAGAAAATACAACGCATTTCTGTCAAGGACAGGAGTTCCTCCGAGTCAAAACAGAGCACATTCCCAAGAGGTTATCAGACTTCGAAAAACTTTCCCACAATGAAGGATTTTATGTTCTTCTGGAGGTGTTACGCGGGTATCAAGCAATCCACCGATTCCAACCACGGTTTACTATCAACCGAGAAATGGTGGGTTTTACCCCAGAGGGACAAGTGAGGGTTTGGTTGAACGAGAACTTCGCAAAGAATTCACCAGATCTACCGAGGGTCCAGCGCTCCCAGCGTCCGAACGTTCGACCCTAAAGCCTCTTTGGGCTGATTGAACCAATCATCGATATAGTAAGATAAAGCATGAAATAACTCAATTTCCCAACGATGTTCGGTTATGGCTACCTTGCCAATCCACCAGAGACATTCGAACAGGCAATCTCCTACACTGAAAATTACCTGGCAGAAACCGGAATGACCCTACCTTCTGCAATATCAATGACGAGTGTTCAGGCTACAACCCAAATCAGCGCTACGAACTAACCAACCGCCACGGTAATTGCCCAGACACAACCCAACGTAAATGCCCGATCTCAACTTTTAACTCGGCCGGTCAATATCGGAGGACGTTCACAAATTAGCTTCCAACCTCAACAGTTTGGTCTTCCACGAGCGGTTTCTGTTGGTCCATACAACCATCGATCCCAGCTGGTCCTCAATAATAAGCCTTTTACTTCAACCTTACCAGCAGCTCAGAGCCGTATCGCCACTCGACCTCTCAACCTGTCGTTGTCTCAAGCACAACTTCAACAAAACTTAAGCACAAGTGTTAACCGACAATAATTGAATGCCAACAGAACCTTCGACCTCTCCACCAGATTCGGACTGCGTCAGCAAACAACTCCGACAGGTCGGCAGCCAATCGCTTTCAGGTTGAATAATGCTCGACAGAATGCTACCATCCCCAACAAGATCACGGATCAAGTTCAGTTCACTCGCAGAGGGCAACAATCATTCAACAGCAACCTCCCCACAACTGGTTTGGTTTCACACATTACTAGCCTGAACGCAAAGTATGCCGGTATTGATATCAAGCCACAAGTGACTGTTGCTACTGCAGTACAGGCTATTTCTCAAGAAACTGATAAGGCAGCTTCCATTGAACAGGGCAAGGTTCTCAGTGAAGCTCTCAATATCGAGGCCAATAAAATAAATATCAGTTCGGAGGCTGTGCAGAGAAACTACACGACTCTTATAGCCGAGACGAAGCCAGCAACAGTCACTGTACAGCAGCAAAAAGTTAAAAGTGTGCAGGACAACACAATTCGGTTTGGCGTCCAACAAAATCAACAATCCTACCAGCCAATTAAGCAACAGCAAACTGTGCAGAGTACTCCTACTTAGCAAGCTTACCAATCGGTCCAACCTGCCCAGAATGTTACAACTCAGCAGCTCAGGCAGCAGTAGACTTTCACCACCACTACACGAACAGGACTGGAGACCAAGGGTGAAGTGAAGGAAGTGGATATCAACTCTGCTCCTAAGATCATCAGGCTCGATGCTAAGACGATTCCTGTGGAGAGGATCGTTCACAAGGCAGGAGGTGGTTCGGGAATTAAGAAGGAGTCTGAACCAAAGGGACAAGATACCCCAGCCTTTAACTACAAATTCCAAGGATCCCCACAGAGAATCGAAGCGAAGGCTGAAGCCAAGTAGATTCCAATCTACCGGGTTGGAGAGGCACGAGTCATTGGCACATCGTCCCCAACGTCTCAAGGTCGAGAACATTCACAGTCTCAATCACCTGAAAGACGAGTGATTCAGCCTCAGCAGCAGTACCAGTCTTATCAGCGTTAGCAACAAGTTTCTACCCAACAGGCTACTACTACCGCTCAACCCCGAGTGATTGTAGTTGATGAGTTGACCCTAACAGAAAACGCACGGGGAATTGTGGAGGCTCACGAAGAAGTGATTACGACAGAAGTTGATGCCAGAGGTAACTCAACATCCAGTGGCTATGTTGTAGAGTATAACGCAACTAGCGAGCCTGAAATTACTGGTGGAGTGACTTACTCAACCACCCAAATCACTGACTATACTGCTGCCGAGGATTCCGCTGGCCATCAATACATCCGTAGCCACACCTACGAATACAACAATGACAACCCAGTCAAGGAGTATGAGAGGTACATCGATTCTAGTACCGGAGTGGATAGGCTCGAGAGCTTCCGAGTTGGAGAGCAAAGACCTCGACTACCAGTTGACTATCAGCAAATAGTCTCAAACGCCACCACTAAAAGCTATACGATGAGCCAGCTAAGCAATGTAGAGAAGATAATTACATCAAGCGATACTTCCAAGTGGAAAATTCAGGCCAACGCTGGAGGCCAGCCTCAAGTTTCCTCGACCTATCAGCAAGGATATAAGCTACCCTCCTACAGTGAACTAAGCAAGAATATCGCATCATCAACCGGATCAACCAGAGTGGATCCTCCAGTCACAAAGGGCCCTGAACACATTCCCCATCCAATCCGAGTGAAGGCTGGTCTCCTTGACTGAAGCGATGATAACCATTCAGCATTTGATGTGCCGTAATAAACTTCTCGATAAAATGATCGTTGCGAAGAGCTTCCATAATCGGTATGGCTTGACTGGCAGTCAATCAAGAGGTTTCATGGCTAGTATGGGTTCCACTGAACTGACCCAACAGTGTAAGGTCAAGCTCCGAAGTCGGACAGCCAGCCGTAAAGCCAAGACCAAGGAATCTTTACTCTCGAAGCCAAGGGAAACCCCATTGAATGATTCCAGACCTCCAGTAACTCTTGACAAGGGTTACTGCAAAAGTGCTTCAACGATATCAACATGCTTACGGTCGACCTCGAAGCGTCCCACCAACTAATCGTTCCATCCAAACAGCACAGTACAATCTAAACAAACTGTCGATAGCAAGTATTCCAGTCGAAAGCACAACCGGCTCGGAAGTGAAGCGGCTAGTAAAACCACAAAAAAGCGGCATCAGAAGACTCACACCCAGCATAGCAAGCATGAGGATTAGCTAATGTAACCGAACGAATTGCAGTTGGTGTACGACCGTGTTGACAACCTCCTCGAACGTCACAAGCAGAGAGAATCACAGTGGCAGCGCGACCGCAAACTCTACGAGAAGACCATTGAGTTGCTGGTGGGGCAGCTCACTAACCACCAGCACAAGCACACGAAACATTGACGATAGCATACAGTGTTTAATGTGCAAAACTAAGATCAGAGGAAGCTACAGAAGCGGTTGCGCTACCATCTTCCAAGCTCGATATCGCCGCACTTGTAGTGAACTCCTTCACCTTCGATTCGACCTCGGCGGAACCTACCCAGGTACTTTTCGTTTGCGCTAAGTACTAAAGTTCCCATCCCATCGAAACAGCCTTCTTGGAACTCGCCGGAATAGCTCAGCCAATGCTCAAAAGGAAGTTGATTGCCTGGCAGCACCCACTTATTCCGGAGAAGTCTGCCCTGCCCATGAAAGAGTCCATTTTGAAACGACCCAACATACAGTTCTTGGTCATCCTTGCTGACGATTCCAAACCCATCGAACTGGCCATTGGAAAGCTCGCCTTCATAGCGCAACTGTTCGCCAAACACTACAGTAGATTTCTGGCGAGGTCCCTTAATCTTCAGCGAGTTGTTCTGGGGTGGAGTTATATCGCTGAAGGTTCTGCTCACATTATTTTCGGGTGATTATTGGATTGGCGGGAGCACTGCTTCGAATTTCTTTTGTTTGCGCACCTTCATCGATTCGCTCAGTAGCTCCTTTTCGTAGTCATGCTTGAGATTGCGAAAGGAATCCTGGATTTACTGCCGGAGTCGATAGATGTCGATTTCGTCGGTCGCTCGTTAATTGTTTCGGGACTATCGTTGCACCATAATCAGCTCCTTGAGGTAGCTGATTTCCTATAATGCACGATCCAGCTGGTGACTGAGCTAGTCCACCAGCTTACTATTCTCGTGCAGGCTGTTCGAGAGGATCTCAAGGGTAGCTGGCGGAACACTCATGAATCGGCGGTTAAGACTTCAATGTAAATTATAAAACTTAAGCATGCTATCAATGGCTTCGATGAACCTCCACACCCACAGCGAAGCTGTCAGCGATGAGTTGGTTCTGCTGTCTACCACGTTCCAGCCGATCGGTGAAGACACTGTCGATGCGACCTTTAAACTGAGACTGGAACTGGTCAAACTGAGCGGTAAGTTGGTGCTTTGACAAGGAGCTTCTCACTTCCTGCTTATGGTTTACAATTTTAGACTATTAATCAGGTTGCTCTTCGATGACCTGCTCCTTCCTGTTCAGTTATTTTTGGTAGAGGCTATAGAGATGCTAGTACTGTTGCATGAGCATATCACTTTCAGCCTGTAGACCCTCAATACGATCGGATTCGGCCTTACTGATGGACTGTTCTCGGTGGATAGCCACCGGTCGAATTATTGGGGCATGACCTCCTATAATGATTCGTTGTGGAGCTTGCTGTAGGATGGTTGGCTGCTGGTGGTATCTCAAAACGCTATGCGGAAGGTGGGTGGCTTGCGTAACTGGAGGACTCGTATGCTGTCCACCAATGATTGATGTAAAAGTTGCTGGTTGCCGAACTTCCTGGTGAAATGCTCCAAAGGATGGGTTTTTGGTAATAGGGAAGTACTGCTGCTCGTATATTATGCTCTTGGCTTGATGGTCTTCTTCAGGAGACCGAGCCGAATACAGTTCGGCGGGAGATCTGTGTTCCTCCGAGTATTCCTCTTTACGGTGAGAACTCCTCTGTCCTGGAAGTAGCTCTTCAGAGTGCACTGTGAATTGGTTCAGTTGGACCTCACGGGAGAAGCTTTGCTGGCGGTCCATAAAACCGTTGAAATTATTTATTCGGGTGGATCAACAACTTGGGTTGGGAGCCGACCTACTCCGAAGCTTTTTCATAGCTTTTCAACCTCTGCCTACCAAGCTGTTAAAAGGAGCTGTTATCCACCGGTTCTGAACTTCGGACTTTCAAAGACCCTCCAAATTGTGAATTCAGTTTAGTTACTGCAATGGAGAAACGGATCAATCTCAGGTTAGAACCGGCATGTGAGAGGGCAGTTGAAGGGAAATTAGAAGAGAAAGCTCGAATTCGCTTCATCGATATTGCTCGAGAATTAGAATCTGTATATACCGCTTAACCCGCGGCCATCTCATTTGCAACGAAATATGCACACAGTTGTGAAGATCGTCACACTTGTGCATATGCTACGGTAGGCGCAGACTCGTGGACTGCATAATTTCTCTCCGGAGTTCCCCACCGAATTAGCAAGAGCTTCAAACATGTTGACTCGAGTTGATTGGGCACGTCTTCGGCAGGCTGCCGTCCTGACTAGTCGAAGTTCGCTCGTTCACACGTTTCGAATTGATCCTAGGTAACTACTTTGGAGGCCCTGTTGGATTCGACGAGTTAAGTTGATGGCATTTTTCGACTGGCATCCCTTCATATAATATTAACTCCGAAAGGTGCGCCTGATGAATGGCAGCTCAACCGACAACAAACAGGTCCGGCAACGAGTATATCAATGCTCCAAGGTGAAAAAGCTTGATTACAAACCAAAGGTGCGCTCCTTAGCAAACGAATTTGGTATGGACGCTGAGGAACTTGACGAGACCTCGATCCGCAACTAAGCAAAGGAACAGGAGTAGGAGCCGAGCACAAGCCAACCGAATAACGAAGAGGAGTATTGACTCGTCTAGCAATAGACTGCATTTTCAAGTGTTGCTGATAGCTGTTTACTACTTGGGTATCAGAAAGAAGCTGTTTGAGGGAAAGGTGGGGATGCGACTTATAATATCCTTTTCCGGCGAATTCTATCGCGGTTTGCTTTGGCATAAGGCGAAAAAGTCGAAAACAATGACAGCATTGCTGATGCGGGACTTCATCTGCATCTCTTGGTGCCTCTTGTTGTGGTCTCCTATGAGGATATAGCCCAAACGAGGCCAACAAGCTCAACTATCACTGATCCATTTGAGTACGGAACTGCCGGCAGCCTATAAAAGACTTGACTGTAAGGCATTTAATAATGTCTGCCTGGCCAGCAATTTAAATATTTCCGAGGAGTCACTTGGGGAGCATGTCTACCGTTAAGAAAGAATATTAGCTTGAACACCGATGTTTCCACTTTATAATGCAACAGAAGACCATCGGAATGGCCAAGCAATGTAGCAACATAAGAGCTTGAAACAGAATAAGCTCACTTCGATGATGATGAGCTTCAGGAAACGGTGGTCATACTTTTCAGTTCAAGTCAACACCTTGGCGAGCTGGAGGTGATACTTAACTGGAAGTACGTAGATGGGTGACAATTCTATCGCATTTGACGGCATCAGTTCAACCACAATGCAGCCCGCGTAAAACCATGAAACAAACATTCTGCCGACGGGTTGGTCTAGACTTAGAGTCTTCTGAAATCCCAACAAACTATAGACAATCGAAAAGCACAAGTCAGTTAGTGTAGGTGTTGCTGCTGGTTCTTCTCCAATCATAGTCAGCGAGAAGCTTGCTGGGCCTCGACTGAAACGTGAGGCGTAGTTCATCCAGTGCTTTATTGTTTTCTATTGTGTTCGACCGACACTACTCAGTTTTCATCTTGCTTGCACGGTGAATGAGCTCCTTCGGACGCATTTTTGTTGACTGTGGCTTAAGGAAGTTTATGCTACAAGCAGGAGACTACGCTTCCTGGAAATACGGATGAAGCAACATGTCTCGGACCTCCGGGCGCTTGTGTGGATGCACACGCAGAATCGAACAGATGAGCTGCTTCTCATTGCTGGTAACGTGATCGGGAAATTCCACAGTCTGCTTCATAGATTGTAGCATTTCCTCGAAAGTTGTTCCTGTGAATGGTGGGCTCCCCGTCAACATTTAAAACAGCAGTATTCCGAGCGACCACACGTCAGTCTTGTAGTTATGAGGCTCCATCATAAGCATTTCAGGTGACATATACTCGAGTGTTCCGCAGCGACTAACATGAAGTTCATCGCCGAAGGTTGCCAGCCCAAAATCACAGAGTTTCGGCTGATTATTTTGAGTGAGCAGCACGTTTTCGGGCTACGGTAGCCACTGGGTAGTACTTTAATGTCACGGTGCATCACACCGTTTCGGTGAAGTTCCTTGACTCCTTAGCAAACCTGTCGAAAAATAGATCGCACCATCAGTTTCGGCAGTCTTGAACCTTGCATTTTTTCATGTAGACTCCCGCCATCGATGTATTCCATCACTACTGTCGTCAGACCTCGCTATACCTCCCGGCACCAGTCGACAACCCGGACGATGTTCGGATGGTCGAAGCCTGAGTGAATGCGTATCTCATGGGCGGCATCCTTTTTGTACATCTAAGTGAGTGCTTTATTACGAGTTTCAGTGCCACGAAAGCACCGGTTTAGGAGTCCCGAGCCAACTTAACTTGTGACATTGCCCCTTGGCCCAGTCCGATTTCCATGTCGCTTGCTCCACGAACAAGTCTAAACCGGCTGACGTCAAACATAACCTATACAGGAAATAATAATCGACGGTTTGCACATTGCCATTCTTGTTGGCTCAAAATTGTTGAAGCTGGTTGGAATGCTGCGCAGTCTGGCCGGCGGCATGGTCTATGCTACGACTGACACGTTTATGTGCTTTCGGGCTAGTAGACGGATAGTGAGATGGACAGTTTTTTTAGCAGTTCTAACAATTAAATTATCCATGCCTCGAATCAAAAGGATTAGCAGATATGCTGTATGAATCAATCACGGGTAAAGTTGGCTCTCTTCAGTATCACCACGAACGCCAGTCCAAAGATCGCGACAAAGATGAACCCCAGCAACGGAGAGGTTACGACAACGATAGTCCATAGCTTCCACGGCTCGTACTGGTAGTAGGTTCTAAGCATGTAGTACATTGCAACTGGCAGGGATACCGCTTGGACAAGTCCCATTAACTTGCTTAGTAGCACCATCAGGATCACAATGCCAAAGACCCACAGCACATTCAGGATAATGTTGTCCGAGAAGTACGCCTTCTTGTGCTTGGGATCAAAATCATTCAAATTGTAGCCGACATCGCTCGCTTCCTTCAGCAGAGCGACCTGGTAGCGAAGCTCCTTATTTTCCTTGCTCAGCTTCGCAACCTTCTTGCGTAGGTAAATGGCACCTTTTTCCTTGTTGGCTATTGACTGGGGAGCAGGTTGCTGCTTCTCGGCTGCAGTCGCCAACAGCGAGAGGACCAGCAGCAGCAATAGACCTTTGAGCATTCGCAAGATTCGGTCAATAATTATAGATCGGTCGATAGTAGATATGGACTTTGGGTTTATGGAAGGGTTGCTCTCTTGAACCATCGGAAGAAGTGACTATGAGTTTGATGTCGCGAATACAGTCGAAATAAAAATCTCCAGAGCGAAGAATAATGTTGCTAGCACGCAACGAGCACAGCTCTTAACTACTGGTTTGTTTCGTTGATTTTCCTCACCTTTCGAAAGTATTCCTCAATTCTAAATTCAATATTCCGGAGTATGAGTCGAAGGAAGGTGGCGGCTCCAAACGAAGAGAGTTCAGATATCAGGCTGAATGGACCCGATGCTGAGGTGATCGAACTCACCTACAAACGGTACCGATTAGAGTTAGCTCAGACCGATGGGTGCATACAAACCACATTTCTCTCCGATGCCTGACAACTACTATCCTACAAGCGTATGCGACATCATCCTCATCGTACTCTTCCTGCTGCTCATCGTTGGAGGTGGCTTTGGAGCAACCGTTGGGTTTCTCATCTGGTCGTTCCAAATTGGAAATTCAATGTTCGTGCTAATTTGGTCGATCGTTCTCATAGTGTTCTTGGTGGTAATGTTCGTGGGCGTATTCTTCGGAGGGAAGTCCAAGCTGCGCTACGAAAAGGAGATGATTCGAACGAAGGTACAGCAACTTAAGGACTCACTAATCAGGGAAGCAACCCACCAAGACCACGAACAATGATCTTTCCTCAGCTTTCTTGCGATTCCAATAGTACTAAATTGCTTGTTTTTGTGGCGAACCTCATGATAAGGATTAAACCCCCACCTCAAAAACGAGTTCCACTTACAAATTCCTTTACGAAGGAGCAGCTTGAACCGAACGGCGGCAGCAACGATGCTGTGCTGATCATATAGGCTTCAAGGGTTGTGGATGGTCGAAGGTTCTGTCAAAATGGCAACTTGGAAGTGTACAAAGATCTCTGTGATCAGAATCTCGAAGCGAATGCAAAAGTCGACTTCAGCGGCAATGGGAAAGTATTTGCTCAGAACAAGGCAACGGATATTTGTACTGGAACAGACCAACCACTGACAAACTGGACAGCTGCCTTAGATACTTAGGGACCCCAACCGGATCGTTCCATTCTAGCGGGAGTCGATAAGCTGTATCGCAAGTATCTGGAGAAGGAGATAGACCATAGCATCACCCTCATCAACTTTGGGTTTGGTCTCAATGGAGAGTAGTGTTTGGTGGCTCTCTCAACAATGCAGGCAATACAGTCTTCTTTCAAGATCTTGGTGGGGTACTGCTACGAGCACGAACTGATTTTTATGCTCGTGTGTTTCGGTTAGAAGAGCTGCCTCTACTACGACAGCGAGGTCAAATCGAAGCAGAGAAAGTTCATTGGACATTTGAAGGGAGTCATTACTAATACTACTACGAAGGTGCTACCCGATTTCAGCAGTGGGATAAGCCTACTGTTCCTCCTCTACATAATCTTCCAGTATAACCAGATCACGTAGCAACTGCTGATCGACATCGATTGCGACTGCCTGTTCCAACCGAAAGAGGACCAGCGTTCCTACAAGAACTACATCACGGCATTGCATAACAACCAGCTGTACATGGCACGGTTGGATGAAGTCCGGCGTAGCCGAGACCTGCGAACTCGGCTTGTCTACAAATGACTGCACAGTTGTATTAACTAATTCAATTCGAATGGAGGGTAACCAAATTCTCGTGAAGCTGTTGTCAATCGGCGATAAGGAGGTTGGCAAGAGTTGTATCATCAAGCGGTATTGCGAAGGTCGGTTCGTGCAGAAGTACATCACCACGATCGGTGTGGACTACGGAGTTAAGAAGATGACCATATCGGGCAAGAAGATAGCAGTCAACTTTTTCGATCTCAGTGGTGATGATGACTATGCGCTAATCCGCAATCCCTTTCTCAAGGATGCACAGGTACGAGATGGGCGAGTTAGGCAATTCTGCTGGTATTCGATCTGGAGAACCGCCAGTCTTTCACAAACCTGCCGAAGTGGGAGTCTCTGATGAAATAAAACGGTGTCGACCTAAAGAATAGCGTTGTTATTCTCGTGGGCAATAAGTCTGATATCAAGGGAAAGGTTTCTGAAAGGTTATTGCAGGAAGTAGAAACGGCCGAGGCCCAGAGCTATGCGAAGAAGCGAGGGTACGAATACATCCAAGCTTCAGCGAGCACTGGTGAAAATATCAATGAGGTATGCTTGATTTCCAAGGTAGATGTTCGAACGAGCCTTTACGAAGGTGGTGGAATATATGGAAGATCAAAAGAAGACCCTTAAGGCCTGATCGTACTTCACTTGAGCTTGTAGTCAGGTTCCCACAGCAGCGTCTGATGAAGGCAGCTGTTCAAAACCATTTCGATGGTCTGCACTCGGTAGCCTTGGTTGAGGAAGTCGCGTATCTGGTTGACAATGCTTTTGTTGTCGGGCTATTCTTATGGGACAATCACGATTGTCTTTGCCTTCGGATACTCAAGGTTTCGAGGATTCAGGTTCGTGCCACCGCAGATGTTGACCAGCTCAAAGAACTCTTGGCGGCGAATATGGAAGTCAGCTTTGGTTAGGAAGAACTCCAGTCCAGCGAAGATTTTGGGCCCACCTTTTATAGCCTTCTCAACACTCCTTCGAAGCAAACCAGGATTATCTGGGTCATCGATGAGATAATCCATGAAATTGACGACCTGGCGAGTCTTCTCACATTCTTCCAACCACCTTGTCGAAACTATGTGCCTTCCACTAGCAATAGAGTAGAGCAGCTTAAAGGTTCGCTCGTAATCTTGCATCACGCAAATCCTATAGTCGGTCTTCACTGATTGTACTATCTCGATAGCACTCAGTGGAGAAGATATTCCTTCCACTCTCGAAGCAATTATCGTGAATCGTGTTCCTCTTGGAATTTTCAAAAAGGGAGAGGCTTTGGAGAGGGTTTTTCGGTGTGAGGGATTGCTATCTTCCTCTCTGAGTTGTTATTTCGAAGAGGGTTTCGGGTCCTTCGGCTTGGATTTATTGGATGAGACTATTGGAGGTTTCTCCAAAGATTTTGTGGTCTTCTTCTTTTACAGCTTCTTCTGACTTTCAGAATCCGATTCATCGGCCTACCGTTCCGAGAGAGGCTCAAGTTTTTGCTATTTCTTGCCTTCTTTTTTTCTTTTGATGTCCTTTGTTGGCTATGGCTTGCCATGTTTCTTTCTTCCCTTGGGATCCTTTGCTGTTTTCTCTTCGTTCTTGCTGACTTCATCTTTGGTTTGGTTGTCGGAGGAATCGGAGTCTAGGTAACGATGGAGTGTCTTTCCCTTTTTGGGAGGCTCCTTCTTCTTCGATTTATTGGAGCTGACATCCTCTTCAGTGATGTCTTCTTTGAATGTGCTGGGTTTGCTAATCTTCACGACCTTTTTTGTCTCGTCATCATTATTCTTCTTGCTATCTTCGCAGTTCCGTGTCGCTTTGCTGTTCTTTAACTCGGGTAAGCCACTCTTATCGAACACAAACTTGCAGTGCAGCTCCGAAATTTCGAGTGGATCAGTGTCCAAATTGAACTCGACTTCCTGCATCGACGGCAGTCTTTATTGGTGCAGAAACACTCCGTTCTTGCTGTTGAGATCAGTAATGTATCCCTTCTTGCCCTTCACAGTCAGCTTGCAGTGACGTTGAGACACTGATAGATGTCGAACTACGACATTACATTCCTTATTGTTGCGTCCGATGAAGTTTTCGCCTTCGAAGATGCTGACTGTTTCCTTCTCTTCTTCGGTGGTGCATACCATGTGGCAGATGACTTCCCTTTGCTAGCCTGCCATAAAAAACAATTTGATTTTAATATTATGCTTGGTTGGGGACTGTGCAGCCCAATGAAAATGGACGTCCATTGCAGGGATAGCTCATTCTCTCTGGGTCGCTTTGCTCTTAGCACAGGTATTAACGGTAGCCATGAAGAAGACTACCGTCATTCGTAAGGTGCTACTAGTATGCAAGCGGCTCGTTTAATATACCCTCAGGAACACTCATAGGCTGATTATGGGTTGCCCAGATATAATTTATCCATAGAAAAGTTACATTCCTCGGATGGCAGCAAAGAAGGATCATACCTACGAGAAGCGAAAGCGCGATCCAGTGGAGGTACCCTTTGAAGCTAATCCAGTAAATGAAGGTGTTTAAGGAATGCGTTAACAAGTAGAAGCTGAGCGAGAAGATCTACGAGGATTTTCAGATCAACACACCTCAACATCGTAAGCTTAAGGTTAAGGCAGTCAATGTTTTCAGTGAGAAGCCCAACACCAATAAAATGCTGCTCATGAAAATGAAGGATCAGGGTCGGACGATCAATGGAGTTGACTACGATGATGTGCTGCACGGGTAATAAGACTAAGCGCATCTCCCTTAACATGTGACCAACCGTCTCAGCACGATGGAGCAAGTTCCCAAGGGCAAATGGTCGATGCCACAGACAGCGAACCAATAGATCGGTTGGCATATTGCAGTACTTCTATCATCGAATCAGAACAGCACCAACGGCTCGAAGTTCACGTATCCACGGAAGGGCTGTAATGAAACAGGCTATGCTGACAACTACTATACGATGAAGCATTACTCGCCATTCAGCAACAAGAACGAGAAGAAGTGATTTTGCGCAGGCAGTTGCGAATATTAATTTTGATGGAGGTGCCAGCCGACGCGAAGAGTCTCGAAGCCTGGCTCGAGAGAGTATCCAACGAGGAGGAGATTAGGTCTTACATGCAGGAGCTCGCTCGACTCTATGAAATACTCTATAGCGATGTGACTGCTGTGCTCAAGAAATGTCTGGTTATGGATGGTAAGGAAGATGTCAAGCCGATGATCTCCGAACAGCGCAATCGTCTGAGGATGATCATCAAGTATCTCAATCGCGATCGGGATCCTTTCGTCAGTTGCATGAAGAAGTCAAGTTTCCTGAAGCAATATCTCATAGAGCTTGAAGCCTTGGAGAGGATGATGAGTGTAACCTACAGGCTGGAGAAGAGCAAGGCAAACACCCAACAGAGACTAGGCCAACGCGTCTACTCGGCAATTACGCTGAACCGGAACGCCAACCGTTCTGAGTTTAGTCTCAAGAAGGAAATCAAGAATTCTTCACGAAGATGTCTTCGAGTGAAATCTGGCACTGAGTTGAAAACTGTGTGCTCTAGTGAACTTCAAAAGACCCCCCAAAGAGGAAATGCGGAGAGCCTGCAGCAAATGATGCTCAGTTTCAAGCTCAAGAGAACGGAGTTGGAGAACTTACTCCGAGAGATCATTAGCCGACCAAACCGTTGTGAAGTAACCTTCGAGAAGAAGTACGAAGATCTTGCTGGTTACTTCCAAAAGAGATTGGAATTCACCGATTTCTATCTTGGAGAGACATACATGCAGCAGATTCGCCAACAGATGGTTCCGCAATAAAGCGAACCTGTGCTACAAGCTGCAGAACCCTCTCCTTTTCTCACGGAGTTTAACGTCAAGACTAAAAGCCTCAAGCCAAATATTAAAAGGAAGATCGATGAGGCCATTCGAGATGTAAAGATGCAGCTCATCGATCAGTTCCATGCCAATCGGACCAATAAGTTCATGGAAATCAATACCGAGCAACATATAGAACTTGTAAAACCTCGAAGGCTCAAATCCAGTCCCCGATGTGAAAGCTCGTAGAGCTTGACACGAGAGGCAAACAAATGGACGAGAGAGACGGGCAGAACAAACAGTACAAGAGTATCGACTGCGCAAGCAACGAGACCTCCCACCAGACAGTATCGAAACCACATTCCAGGACCAGAGTTCGAGATCGACACCCGGCTTCTCTAGAGACTGAAACACTCAACTTATCGCTGATGGCTTTGATTATGTATTGTATAATATTCCCATCAGATTTCGCAACATGGAGGACAACGATAACTGGATAGAGAGCAAGGATGCCAATTTCAAGATCGACCAGTTCTACAAGCTCAATAAGGAGTTTCGTAAGCTCGAAATCGAGCACATGCTTATCGCAATTGCTCAGAATGGGGGACCCATTGCCATCACCTCAGATAAGAGAAAGATTCTGGCACTTCGAGCAGATGACCCTTCACTTGAAAATGTGTGCATCTTCAGCAATGAGGGAGAGTTGACTTGTAAGGCCAAGATTGACAATGCCTTTCGCCAGGTCATTGTAGCTTTCGACTTTTTGATCAAAGAAATGCTTCTCGTGCTGTTCTCAAACGGCATATACTGGGTATTGGATCCCTATCGCGGTACCTACAAGAAGTACGACATCAAATCCTCTCTCAAGGAGGGCGAAGAGATCATAGAGGGAAAGGTGTTTGAGAATGGATTTGCATTCACCACCAACAACTTCCGGTTCCTGTTCGTCCGGAACGTGTAGGAAGCTTACTGCATCGAGTTTAGGGATAGCTAGTTAAAAGCAGCACCATCTCATTGGGTGGTGTTGCCTCCAAAACAGATCATTTCAGAGAGAGTGGAGATTCACATGACACATCCCACCGCTGGCATAATCCAACTCGTCTAGGATGAAGGTCGGAGGGTCTTCTATAACAAGAAGAGTAACGAACACATGATCGAAAGTCAACTTCCCGAGATCAAGTACATCAGATTCATTTCAAGTATGTCAGCTAATGGCAGGGTTGTTGCTTACTTCTCTGTGGAACCAATATTTGCTCAGTTGACTCAACAGCAACTGCAGCAGCTCCAACAAAGAGGAGAGCAAAGAGTGCCGGAGAGTTGGGTGTACCGACTGGTTTTCACAAGCACGGATTTCCAGAACACTGTCTACAAAGTCGTCGATCTGAAGAAACTTGATGAAGCCAAGCTACTTGATAAGTAGAAACGACCGAAGGCGATGGTGTGGTGCGGTGACGATGCGGTTATTATCCAGTACCAGAACAATACTCTGTTCATGGTGTTCCTACAGACAGGCGACATCGATAGAATAGATCGTGATCGTCCGAAAGGTGATGAATTCACCTTCCTACGTCAGGAAAGCGATGGAGTCAGAATTCAAACCAAAGAACGAAACAAAATTCTACGGAAGATTCCGACTGCCTATGTGAACATCTTTGAGCCACTCTCACAAAAGCCGGGTGCACTGCTCTACCATGCCTACACCGCCTTCGAGCAAAAATAGCCACTGCAGGACGATGAAATCCGAAACAAGAAGGCAGATCTTGCTGTGGCAGTGATGGACTGTATCAACGCCTCCAAGTTTGAGTCAAAGGCTGACGTTGCGATTCAGTTGATGAAAGCAGCGTCTTATGGAAAATCGTTCTTACAGCCCAACCAAATCCCTAATAACGTGATTCAGGAGGTGTGTAAAAATCTTCGAGTGCTCAACCAGCTACGCGAACAGAAACGAGTACTGACGTATGCTCAGTTTGAAGCACTGAGCGAAGAGGGGCTACTGATAATTCTGCTGCGCTACAATATGCATTACCTCGCCTACGAAATCTATAACTATCTCAAGAAAAGTCAGAAGTTTAGGGTGCAGATCTATACTCATTGGGCGTGTTGCAGGGTTGAGAGCGAAGATGAAGAAGAAACTGTCTGTCGGGACATCCGCAACAAACTAAGCAATGAGAAGGGAGTATCCTTCACGGAGATAGCCCATAAAGCTATTGATCTGGGAAAGACGGACCTTGCACTTAGACTTCTGGAATACGAGCCTTCGCTTGCCAAGAAGGTACCGTTGTTGTTGTGGATGGGTACCACAGAAAGCTCGAAATCCATGAAATTCTTCTCAAAGGCGTTGCAAGAAGCCGAATTGTCAAAAGACCCAAACCTCCTTTGTTTGGTGATTCAGAGAATACGCGCATCTGAACGTCTGACGGAATTCGAGATCTTCGAACTGTTTTCATCGACAGTAGAGGCACGCAGTGCACTAATCAGCTATTATCGCATCTTCGATTATGCAACCTTAATCAGGTACTATGAGTACACAAAGGACCGTGAGATGTCAGGAATATTCACGCTTCACTTCAGCTTTAAAACTCAAAAGTATGTTGACCAGCTCAAACTTATGGAAGCTGCTCTCGAGTCCTTCAAGCTCGAGCCGAAGGATGTCAATCAATGGCGTCGGGAAACCCTAAACCAGTACGTCGATCACTATAGCATGTTCGTCAAGGAGTACCCCAAGATAATCTACAAGAACGAGCGAGGTAATTACAATCTAAGCATAGACAACAAATCGGCGATCAATGCGAAACCGGGGACCATCAATTAAATGTTAGAGGGCTTCATGGCAAAGAATAATGTCGATGGTGCGGATGATGTGAAGAAGACCTACAACATTCCAGACAAGAGAATAGTCCTCACGAAGATTAAGATTCTCATCAACCAAGGCAAATGGGAGGAACTTGAAAACTTTGTGGAGAAGAACCAGAAGAAGTTTAAGCTTCCAGTGGAGATGATCGCTGATTTGCTGATGAAGAAGCGGTAGGAATCATGGGCGATGCGTATGATCGCAAAGATGCCTGAAAAGGAAAAGGAGGAGCAGTACGCCTTACTGCAACGTATCGATAAGATCCATGAGGCTATTACCTTGGCTGCCGATCGGAAGGACAGGGAGGTGCTGGAAGATATAAAGTCGACGTTGCTGGACCCCAAGGAACTACAGTACCTCAATGAACGGTTATACGCACTCAGCAAAAAATGATCCATGTTGACGATTGTCATAAATCTTTATGATATTCTTGGATTTCCTTTACGAAGAGCTCCCGCAGCCTTGAGGTAGTGAGCTCTTCGTCCTCAAAGTCCATCGCTATCTTCTGGTTCTCAACTCTTTACTTGTCTGGTTGCCGTACTTCCTTGAAGTATGGATGGCTGAGGATATCCTTCATTGAAATTCTTTTTCGTGGGTCAAAGACCAATATCCTTGCAAGGAGATCGATAGCTATGGGGTCAATTCCTTCGAACAACGTCTGAAGATCTGTCTTTTCCCTCGGTTGGAACGAACGGACATATTCCTTGACGTTCTCCTCTTCGATCCAACTTATCTCTTCCTCCGAAGGTGTCCCGATGATGTCAAAAATCTTGTTGAGCTGATCACCGTTGCTGATGATATAATACGTCTTCGTGCCAGCTTCGATAACCTCATCTTTCTTTGTGGGTGACTTTGGGAAGCAGCTTTTGCCAGCAAACAGTGCTTTGATTTCTTTATTGGGTTTGACGGCCATCAGGAACTCCGCAAGTATGCACCCGAACGACCAGAGATCAATTGAGGAGGTATACGGCTGCATGAGAATGACTTCCGGTGATCTATACCACCTTGATACCACATTGAACGAAATTGTCCTATTATTCTGCATGCTCTTATGTCCTTCCCCTGCGGTATTGTATGCCTCCTTGTTACAGTTTGAAGTCTGCTGCTTCTTGAGTTTGGTACTTCCTTTCTTCTCCTCCCTCTTTTACGAAAATTTCGGAAGAATTAGATCAGCGTTTTTTAGCTTGATTACTTTGGTTTCTTCCTCCTAATTGGTGCTGAAAGGTTCAGGTACTTCGCTTATTTTATCATCCTGCTCTTCCTGTTCAAGGCGATCGGGGTCGCTTGCGTACAATGGTGGCATCACTCCGATAAAGCTCCTGGCCAACCCAAAATCACAGATTTTGGTGGTGAGGTCCTTTTCAACAAGAATGTTTGCTGGCTTCAAGTCACGGTGCAGCACCGAGCATCGATGTAGGTAGTCAATCCTAAAATAAAAATTGTGGTACCCCAAAAGCATTTGGTAACATATCCACTTAACATCCTTCACGTCTTCCTTACCGGTCTCCACAAACTTCCTGAAGAGATCTTTCCCACAAAGCTCGGTGACGACGAAAAGAGTATTGAATGATGCCATGTTGGGAGGCTTCAAGATTTCAATGATCTTCACAAGATTTGGATGGTTGAGTCGGCGCAATAGACAGATCTCCCTTAGAATCCTCTTAGCGTCCCCACTATCATCGAACAAGTGATCAATGCGCTTGATAGCGACCTGCATAATGTTTTGGTATTACCTTTTTGCCATCTTCACAGTTCTTGGCGATGGCAACAGCACCGTAGCTGCCCTTGCCAACAATCTTGGAGACACTATACTTCTTGGGGATATCCTTGTCAGAGAAGTGAAGCTTGAAGGCGGGTATCACTGGTGATCGTTCTGGCTTCTGCATTGGATCGTCCTCCATTATTATAATTTGATGTCGAATGGACAAGCATATAAGTTTGAGTCCGAATATATTTGGTGACGCGCAAACTGAATTTTATTCCGTTGGCTGCCTATTCAGTTTCTTAGCGAGCAGTAAGCTCCGACTTCCTGCTGTATTTGCCACCCAAATGCTTCCCTCAGAACTCGGAACCATGAAGTGTTACTTGAAGTTGTAGCTGCCACCAACGATATTGTTATGTATAAAAGACTGCTGCTTGACGACCGATTTGGGGTATGTCATTGGTCCAGGTATGGAGATAGCGCTAGTATGCAAGTTCCTGACAGTTAGCGGACATAGAATTTTAGTGTATTCCGTGACCTTATAATTCAATAAAAATCATCGAAGCGATGTAATACAACGATGTTCCAGTTCCCGCACCAACTGGTATGACATTTAAGCAGTTCAATCTTGATGAAATGCTGCTCCTCAAGGCTAAGCTAACACCGGCTGCATACGATCCATCTACGAACTGCCTCATGTTACTGCCGAAGAAGACGTCGATTGCAACGGAGCCATTAAAAAGAGTCTCTAGAGGGTCAAATTCGCTCTGATTGGTCCAACAATCAGTGATACGGACTCAAATTTGAGCCTATGTATTGATGTGCTCTCTCAAAGGTTGATTGAGGCCTACTGTATACTTTTCTGACTTTAAAAAGATGCTAATTCTTGGTGCTTGGGCAGAAGACTATCAACCCCAAGCGAAATCAGCTGAGCCTGGGACTGAGAATCTCATGCGTCAGTATTCAACCCTGCGATGAAAGGGAACCTGTCATTTCAAAGATCGATTTTAAGCAATTTGTGTTCATGCCAGCTGATTTTTATGATTGCTTTGGTGTTTTCAAGTGGACAACAGCCAAATGTCTCTGGAGCAAATAGCTTTCTGGAAGGGTCTTCACAATAATACAGACTTATGGGCCGGCAAGAATGGGCTGGGAATACAAAGAGACAGCCATCAATCTCTTCTGTCCGGAAGAGAATGGCTTTCATGGATATCAGCAAGTAAGAGTGGGATATGGGTAACGGACAGTTTGCCCTGATAGCTGTACAGCCTCCTGATCTGAAGTCGATTATCATTTCTTGGTCACCGATGGACCATGCTCTACGACAATTTCAGACCTACGTGCTCAATTGATTGCAAGGTCTCACATCAGCAAGAAATTGGGTTGATGGCTTCAATATTTATAATGTGTTTCTCTTCCTTCCTTTACGAAAATAACTTCGCCAACGATCAATTGGTGTATTTTGGGTGTCGCTTCTCAGAAAAGGCTTTCAGACCCTCTTTTGAATCTGCCTTCGTTAGGTTCTCGCACATAGCTGCCACTGCTGGCTTATAAGCTTCTTCGGCTGTTGACTTTGATCTCTGTTACCAATATGCGCGCTTTCCCAGTGCAATCACTTCTCCGCTCAGCTTATTGATTGATTCGGCATGGCGAGTCACCTACTTCTCAAGATCGGCTTCTTCGACTAGCTTACTGACCAAACCGAAGTTATAAGCCTCCGAAGCAGTGATTGGTTCACCTAATAGAAGCATTTCCAGCGCCTTCTTCTGTGAGGACATGGCCCTGACCAGTGCCACTCCTGGGGTCGTACAGAATATTCCCCATTTCACTCCCGGAGTCGAAAAAGATGATTTTGTGGTAGCAATGACGAGATCGCAACTGGCAACGAGTTGGCATCCAGCTGCAGCTGCTAGCCCATTGACCACTGCTACAACTGGTATTGGAAGTTTAGAAAGTGAAAGCAGAGTTTACGTGCACAACCCAAATATCTTGCTAACATGTTCAGGATTAGAGAGTTCTTTAAGATCGTGCCCAGAGCTATAAACTGCGCCCTCCGAACGGATGAACAGTGACTACATATGATAATCTCCTACTTTAACTTCCTTGGAGAGTGTGCGAGCATCGACATCCTGAAGCGCACGAGACAGTTCATTGAGGGTTTCGTAACTGAGGGTGTTGCGCTTCGGAGCGTTGGCGAGTGTGATTGTGTAGCTCTTGACTGCAGCATCAACACTAGTCTTGATGGTGCGGTAGCTGGAGCACCAGTAGGACAGAGAAACTCCCGTAAATCTCTTCATAATTGTTATGGCGTATTCAGAAGCAGTATGCGTCGGCAATAGAGGGACATAGACATGTTCGGCAATAGTATCAAACCTGCGTATGGTTGACGGACCAAACATATTTCATTTGCCTAGGTGAATAGACAACTGTTCCACAAAATTCCAAAGTCCTCGATGGTCATTCCCTCGCGGAATGTATTCTTGCCGGGTTGCGCTAACGAAGCCAAGTTGGCTGCCATCGAATCTGGACAATGAGCTGCGTTAGACTTGCTCATCCGGAAAAATAGTTGGAATCACTCCAACCAATTTTGAGTTCTGTTGAGGAGTGGGTTGCAGAAGCAGGGGCATTATCAACCCTCCAATAACCAGCAGACTGACCCCCTCCCTTACCGGAGGGGATTGCAAAGTGGACCGGTGGATTGATGACTTGATTTTTGGCAAATGAACGATAGTATATGATTTCACTGCTGGTCGATTGTGGAGCCTTTGGAACTATCAAAATCAAGTTTAAATACAAACACATTTCAACCCTATAATCATTAACTTGGTTCTGAAATCAATGAGCAGAATCTAATCAACATCAGTACCAGAAAGCTTTGTGGTTGACGCTAAAACCATCAGCGTCCGAAGACTCGACCCACGGCTACTGCTGCTATTGAAGGGTAGAGTGAGACCAGCCATTCTGGACCCATCAACTCAAACACTCACAGTCCTGAGTCCTTCAGACGAACGATTAGCGAAGGCAGCAGCAAGGAAGAACCACCAGCCCCAGGAAGAACCATCTCGATGATTTGTTCATCAGAAATTTAATTGCTTTGCAGTCGGCATGATGAAATCGCAGTTCAGCGGAAGTCAACGAAGAACAGCTCCGAAGCATTAAAACCGACCTGCTTGCCTTCAACATCGAAGGATACAGCAGACCCGAACATCTGCCGCTACAACCGAACCTTTAGCCATTGTTTCGACAACTCGATTATCGGAAAGGCAGCTCTCCATAGAGCGAGTTCACGAAAAAAAGTTGCTCGCATCGACCAAACTGGAGATCGGTTGGTGAATTATAGTCGGTAATCGGGCAGTGCCTCATAACTACGACTTAATTTGAAAGGGAGCACAATAGCTATTGGCTAGGCATACCGCTGACAATATTATTGCGTGCCACCTAAAACATTGGGGAGTTTGAATCGTAAATTTGCCTCTCGAATACAGCTGTTCCACTGGCAGCTACTTCTGGTGAAGATGTGGGGGGTATGCGCAGCAACATAGACAAACCCATTCACAAATTAATTAAAACAGATGCCAATTGCCAAGTGAAGGTGAACAACAGGCCTTTATTGCCAAACCTTGATGCACTGACTTGGCCATGCATCTGCTGTCAGTATGTCGGTGACATGAAGAGGGGGTGGAAGTTTTGAGACTGACTGGACTGTGGTCAGCAGAGATCCAGAGAATATAATTGAATTCATTTCAGATTAACGATGGAGGAAATGAAAAACTTCATCAAAGGTTACTGTTGTCGGGAAAGCTTCCCTTACTGTATCAGAGAAATCTCGAGCTGTATTGATAATGATTGCGTCGCTGAAGTTCAATAAGCATCGATGGAAAGCCACTGTATTTTAATATTTCAAATAGGCAAGGGAGTGTCAGTGCTGTAGACAGAAGCATTCGATGGCTACGGTGTTTGGGATTTTCCTCCGTTATTTTAATATTCAGTTGCAGATGGACGTCGATAGGCATCGGGAACGCACGAAACTGCTGCCACTCAACCTACATAGTCAGGCACATTTCTAGAGTCCGCCAAAGCAGCGGCATCACAGCAATGCCGCCATACCCAGCATTCCACGCAGAGATTCGGTGGATAAGGATTTTGAGCACCTTCTCAAACGTGCAAACTATCCTTACCTATCCAAGGTGTCACTGGGCAGGAAGCGTTACACTAGTAACAAACGGCCAGAGCGTACTGAAAAGAGCTACAACTCGGGAGAGCTGCACATGAAAACCTAACCGAAGAAGGGAACTCTTAGCGAAAGCAAAGCAAAGTCTCGTTACTACACGAAGCCTGCCGAAGAGGAGTCGATTGGAAATCCCAAACGCTTCTTCTACCAACCTGCAACTGAGTCCACAGAAAAAGCATCTTCCGTATCGGTGAAGAATGGTTCGTTGGGAAGCCGGTCATGTAATTCGTTGCTTATCGAAGATTTCCTGAAGAAGCTGAAGGAACGATATGGAAACAAACACATCAGGCAAGCCACCGAAAAACCAGAACTTCAGATTTCTTCTGAGAAGGTGACACTGCTCCATCATTCCAACGCCCCGCAAGAAGATATGTTCGAGGATGACCAAGGAGTGCAGACCATGGTGCTCGCAGAAGACTTCAAGTTCATGACGCCTGAAATGGTGGTGAGGAAGTTCGGCGATAGAATGCGGACTTTCGAAAGAGAAGTCGAAGTGAACCAGTACAAGGAGATCTGGTACTTTACTGAGGACTGTCTGCCCGAGAACCAACCTATCCTCGAAAATGAGACTGTAGAAGTAGATGAACTGGTCTACGACGACAAAGAGTACAAACTTCAGTAACCTAGTGGCGGCTACTTATGGAAGTAAAAGAGCCATATCGGCTACCGCTACGAGATCAGTGGAATGTTGGGATAAGGCTCTTTCGGACAGGTGTTTAAATGCATCGACCACAAGTAGGAAGAATAGGTGGCTGTAAAGATGGTGCGTAACCGACAGAAGTACACCAAGCAAGCCCAGATTGAAATAGACATCTTAAATTTCGTGAGGGCTAGCGACCCAAATGCCACGAAGAATCTTGTGCTTGCCAAGGATAACTTTCGTTGGCGATAGCATACCGTATATGTGAGTATTATTTAGTGCATAGTCTTCGAGCTACTCTCCATGAACCTATACGAGTTGATAAAGATGAACGATTACTATGGGCTACCACTCGATCTTATCCGCCGGTTCAGCCTGCAGCTGCTCAATGGCATGCATGTGCTGCACAAACACGAAATTATACATGCCGACCTTAAACCAGAAAATGTGTTGCTTAAGCAGGTACGAATTTCGCTGACATAGCCCAACAAGTCAGGACTCAAGATTATCGATTTCGGCTCGAGTTGCTTCATTCGCAACAGAATTTACACGTACATTCAGAGTCGTTACTATCGTGCCCCTTAGGTGATCTTGGGAGTACCCTACGACTACAAGATTGATGTGTGGAGTTTTGCATGCATCATCGCTGAACTGTACATCGGCTATCCTATCTTCCCTGGTGAGAATGAAAAGGAGCAGATGTGGTTGATCATGGAGACCATAGGATTGCCCTCACGAAGACTCCTCGAAGTACTCTACTTGGGTTAGCTAGATTGATAGGATTCCACACGCCGACATCACTACTTCGATTAAATGTTCCGACCGCTTCCGTATTCCAGCAGCAAGGGGAAGGAGTACAGTGCCATGACCAACCCGCTCAACCAGATCATCGATAGCAAGGACAGGTCGTTCTGCAGGTTCCTCGAGAGCTGTTTTGTTTGGTACGCCTATTGAAGTTATCTAGGGAAGCTGAGAAACGGCCAACGGCATTGTAATGTCTTCGCCACGAATGGATTATGGAGGGGTTGCCTGAAGATATTCGCAAACAACATTTGCGCTTCATTGAGCAGGAGGAAAATATGTTAAGAGGACAACGTCGCAGAAGCCCTGCTGTCCGTGAAATGAAAATGAATGAGTCTCCGCCAGCGAGAGCCCGTCCAGCATACTTTGATCGAAGTCGTGAGCGTCAGCGCTTCCAAGTCGAAGGGAGGTCAAAGGCGCCACAGACCAAGGCTTTCGTCAACATTGAAGGGATGCGACGTTGATAGTTCACGTTCTAGATATGCCACAGTCCGAAGACAGTTCACTCTTATTCAAGTTTATTGTTTGCGAAGGTATAAAGGATTTAAATGTTCTCGTATCTCCGAAGGGTAGGCTGTCGCAGTAGGATATAAGGGCTACTCTTCAACTCACTTCGAGGGATGGCCAATGGACAAGGCACTGTTACCCCTCTGCCTGACCCAGGAATTATCAGTCACCTCACACACGAATTGACTCCGTATCAACTTACACATGATATTAAGAGGCCGAGGAAACGGACAAAGATTGTCTGCACCATAGGGTATGAACGATGTTATGTAGTCCCGTTACTGAGGCACCTGAAAATGCAGTCAAGCTTATCGATGAAGGACTGAATGTCGCTCGGCTGAACTTTTCACATGGAGACCATGCTGAGCATCGAAGACAGATGACTGGAGTGATGGAAGCAATGACAAAGCGTGCCAACGCTCATGTTGCTTTTATGTTGGACACAAAAGGACCAGAAATCCGTACAGGCAACAATGAAGATGGTAAAGCGGTGGAAGTTAAAGCTGGCGACCTCCTTGAGATCAGTAATTGCTTGTTAAAATGAAGCCACCGATTACAGTCATCTTGGAAGCTCGAAGCGAATCGCCTGTTCATATGCTAATCTTCCACATACCACGAGCGTCGGCAAGAAGATTCTCATGGCTGATGGAGTTATCAGCACAACTGTCCAATCGATTAGTGGTGGGGTCGTTACTGTAAAGCTTGACAATGATGGGAAGATCGGTCAGAAGAAGAATATGTGCTTACCAGGAACACCGATTACCCTTCACACGATTACTGAAACGGATATGATAGATATCGTCGATTTCGGACTCAAGTACAAAGTCGATCAGATTGCTGTATCGTTTACAAGGCGAGGCAAGGATCTCATTGAACTGAGAAGGATGCTCACCCAGAAGGACCCAATACACGGGCCCAACATCCAACTCATTGCGAAGATCTAAAACCATGAGGGTATCATCAACATTGATGAAATCGTCGAACAAGCCGACGGTATTATGGTGGCTCGAGGAGACATGGGAATGGAGCTCCCTTTGGAGAAAGTTATTATTGCCCAAAAATACATCATCGATAGGGCCATTCGAGGAGGTAAGTACGTTGTAAATGCCACTCAAATGCTGGATTCAATGGAGGTTCGGCCAAGTCCAACAAGAGCCGAGGTGTCCGACATTACAAACTCCGTGATGGACCTCGTGGACTGTACAATGCTTTCAGGAGAGACTACAGGTGGCAACTTCCCCTTCGAATCCGTTTCGTATATGCGCAGGGTATATGGCTTCTAATGCAGATTATTCAATAGGCTGAGAATTCAACCGACTATAAGAGCATCTTCGACTGTCGAAAGCACTATGGAAAGGATAACTATGCGATGGGAGTTGTGAGCTTATCGTTTACGACTCGATGCGATCTCATATTCATCAACATCAAGAACAACTTCCGCATTGTCGAGAGGATAGCCACTTGGCGTCCGAGAGCTCATATCTGCGTCTTCACGTAAGCTAGATCACTTATGCAGCGATAATCCAAGGGTCAAGAGTGCACTGGCTCCGTTATTCGGAGTCTATTGCTTTGCTCCACTTGCCGAACAACCGACCAAACGTCGTCAGTTTGAAGATTTCCTTTCTGAGTATGGCCAAGACTTCACCAACGACCAGACTCAACCTGAAAGAGCGCTGTTCCTCACCATCGACTAAACTCGCGGTCACGTCATGGCTCAGGAAGTCGTACATGCTTGACAGTCTTCAAAGCAACATCAAATTAGCAAAGCTTCCACAAAAAATAATATTAAACTCTATTGCTTAGCAACAGAATGCTCGTTCCATCGAGAAATTACTTCGGTGAGGGAGTAGACCCACATGTTCTAAACGACCTGCTGGCGGAGACCAACGATGATGAGAACAACCGACCTAGGTACTGTGAAGTGTGACTGTAGAAAGCGAAGGCTTGTGTAGGAGTATGTCCAGACTTTGCAACAAAAGGCAACGAGACAGCGAACAAAGCGCCAAACATGGAGCATAATCCAAAACTTCCTAGCGAGGATGGAATTCTATGAGAGCCGACGCACATAAACACTTCGGTTGACAGAAAAGCTGTTCCACTCGTACGATTGGCGTAGTAACCAGCTCATGTTCTACCCGAAAGTGAACGAAGGAAAGTAACGGGACCAGCCCCTAGATCTCGATGCGGAGGAAGTTTCCAACGAATAGACCATTCAATCTCCAAACGAATCGCATTTTTGAATGCATTGTGATATGCCGACCAAGTTATAATTAACGATTCGGATTTTCAAATCTGGGCATGTTCAAGGAAGAAGCCATTGTGCTCATTCGCTACTCCGAAACCACTCATCGTACTCCTCCAGCTTAGCATAGGCTACGAAGTCACGCAGGAAGCAGCAGCACTGATAGCCTCCATCAATACACCCCTCGCTGTGATATCAGTTGCTGGGATGTATCGAACTGGCAAGAGCTATCTGCTCAATAGGATGCTCCTCAATCGCTCGAATGGGTTTGGGGTGGGTCCCACCATTAATCCTTGTACGAAAGGGTTGTGGATGTGGGGTCAACCTATCCGCAGTCAGTCCTAGAATGGTCAGCCACTGACATTATTGATCATCGATACCTAAGGGCTAGGAGCACTAGATTAAGATCAAACTCACGACTGCAAGATCTTCTCATTGGCAATTTTACTCTCGACCTGCTTCGTATACAATTCCGTGGGGTCTATCGATGAGAACGCCATACAGTCACTGAACATGGTGCTAAATCTCACCGACCACATCAGCAAGGTCAGCCGAGGAGACAGCACAAGTCAAACTGAGATGCCAAATTTTGTGTGGGTAGTTCGAGATTTTTCATTGCAACTCATCGACGATAAGGGAAACAACATCACTGCAAAAGAATATCTTGAGAATGCTCTGGCTCAGCAAAAGGGCACCAGCAAGGAGACTGAAGAAAAGAACAAGATTAGGAAGTTTATTGCAGAAAGTTTTGGAACTCGATAATGCTTTACACTGGTTAAGCCACTCATTCACGAGTAGAAGCTGCAGGCACTCGACAAGGTACCGTTTGAGGAACTTCGGCCAGAGTTCATCGAGCAGGTGATAGCGTTAAGGAAGCGAGTTATGGGCAAACTCAAGGCAAAGACGATAAAGAATGTTGCACTTACAGGTGAGGCCTATCTTACCACGGTCAAATGCTATGTGGAAGCAATAAATAACGGAGCAGTGCCAAACATCCAAAGTGCCTGGGACTATATGTGCATGGAGCAGAATACCCGAAAGGTCGATGAGTCTCGCCACAACTTCGAAACATATCTGAAGGAAACCGTCCAGCCTCGGATTCCTTGCACAGAGGTTGAACTCCGCTAGTTGATAGCGGTGGGGAAGGAGCAGGTAACAGGCTTCCTCAAAAGCAAATTGCTAGGCGATGGCATTCAACAGTTCCTGGATGATCTTCGGGCATTCATGGATTCGAAGACTTAAAGTGTGGTGGTTGCCAACCAGAAGGAATCAGCTTCAGCAGCACTCAATTTCATCACCAAAGAATACCAGCAGATCAACAAGAAACTCAAATCAAGCTATTACGGTAAGTTTGTGGATTTCGAGAGTGAGCTGCGATCTCTTTGTGCTTTCATGCTCGATAAGAACCGCCGATTTGCAGGCTGTGAAGTAGTGTATCTAGACTTCACGAATAAACGTTTGAGTGAAGGCAGTCAATTCTTTGCTCGGCTCCTGGAGCAGGAAATCGAGTTGCTCAAGACGACCAAGGCTGACACTCTCGGCAAGTATGAGCGGGATCTATCAGATCTTAAAACAGAATCGTTGAGGTAGAAGGCTCATTTGACTGAACTAATAAACCGGCTAGAAAGAGAAAAAGTAGAGATGAGTATCAATAGTGAACAAACAAACAAGCACCTGAAAGACCTCACAGAACAGAACTCTTAGATGGAAATGCACTACCGGGCTAAATTCGATCATCTTACCAAGTAGCTCGAAGCTGTGAGCAGAGAACTTCGATCAAAGGAGCAGTTACTGCAGGAGAAGCAGCTCGAATCAGAACGAAATGGATTCCTAAGGGATGGTGAATGGCAGAAGTAGCGGGCACTCCACTAACAGGAAAAGAAATTTTTGAAGGACAAGCTTGAAGTTGCTGAGAGAAAATAAAAGCAACTGGAGCAGGGACTGAGCCAGACCAAAGCTGATTTGGAAGCTCGATTACGCGACTACCAAGTCAAGGAGGAATCAAGAAGCAAACAGCTAGCTGTCCAACTTGCTGAGAAAACTGAGAAGCTAGGTGAGTTGACTGATGCCCATAAATTTCTTCAGGAGGAGATGAAGTCCCTCGAAGAATTCTCAGAAAGGAAGGAGAAAAAGCTCAAGGAGGATCTCCAGGCGTTGGAAAGAGCGTTGGACGGATTTAAGAATAACGGTGCGATGGAGAAGAACAGACTCATGGTTGAGAGCATTAATGAGAAGAAGCAGCTGTTGCTAGGTCTAGATTAATAGCGAGAGAAGGTGCGCACCTTGGAGATCCAGCTGAAATAGCAAACCGACCAGGTGAAGCTTTGTCGAGCTACGATCGAAAAAGATAAGGCCATCTATACCCAGAAGATAGAGTTTCAGACTTTAGAGCTGAACGATCTTCGGGGACGCTTCTCATAGCTCCAGAACAAATATCACGAAGCTGCCAACAGTTTTGAGAGTAGTTCCAGGGAGAAGATGGATGAAGCTCAGCGTGCTCTGATCTTTGACTTGAAGGCTGCCCATGAGCAACAAATGAAGGAACTCGTTATCGATCAGGAAGCACATCAAAGGCAACTACGATCCGAGCTTGAAGATATTAAGAAACGCCGAGAGTAAAGGGAATTACAGATCCAACTGGACTCTAAGAGAGCCCAATAACGCGAGCGTGACTTACGGGATTCGCTAAGGAAGGTTGAGGACATGTGTGAGAGACTTCAACGAGAAAAGCTCAGTAGCGAGAAGGGGAGTGAGGAGGTCAAGAAGGATCTGGAGTGCCACTTTGCTATAAAAATTCGAAAGCTCTAGAAAGAGTTAGACGAAGTCAAAGAGAACAGTAAGGCCGAGCTCTCCGAAATGGATTCCAAAACTGAAAGCACAATTAGAGAGCTGAAACACTACTTCGACATTTAGCGATAACGGCTCGAGAGGAAAATACAGGAGGAGAAGGAGAAAGGGGAAAAGAAGTGTAAGCGTCTGTTAGAATAGGCCGATCAAAGGTTTGGTTAAGAGCGTGGCCAGCTTGAAGAGGACAACGGTATGCTTAGATAAAATTTGAGTGAACTACAATCAGCCAGTAACCAGCGAATCGCTAACTTGCAGTATTAATTTAATGTCACTGTTCAAAAGCTCAATAACGAAATTCTGGAGAAGAAGATTGAGTTCAACAAGCAGGCAGCAGTCATGCAGCAACAGCTTGACCACAGTACCAAAAGGGTGGACGAATTGACTCGAGAAAAGGACAGATAAGCTATAAGATTTGAGGAAAAGATAAGGTTAGCAAAGGAGGAGGCACAGGCTGAAGTGAGGCAAGCAGTCGCTCGCCTATCCGAAGAAAAGGCAATCATGGAGCAAAAAAATGATAAGCTGAAAAAGTCCTTGAAGGAGACTTAAAACTCGCTTCATAAGATAGCTGTCGACTACGAAAGGGACAAGACTATGCTAACTGAGAAAGCTTCCTCGCTGGAATTAAGACTCTCAGAGTACTAGTAGCGTTCACGTCACGAAAAGAAGCTACTGGAGGAACAGCTGCAGAAGCTCAATGAAAACCACAAGATAGAGCGGGCAGGATTGCTCCGAGAGATCGAAAAATACAAGGACCAGAATTTGAAGATCGAGCAATAAAAGCAAGAGACAATCACTTGCTATGAAAATGAGAAAGTACTTACGATTAACAAGCTAAACTTCCTGGAGGATCAAAAGAGGCGGTCCAAGAGCGATTACGAGGACATGCTGTTGAAGTTCGAGACAACAGTCAAACATCTTACAAAAGAACGGGAGGCTTTACAAAACGAGCGGAACCAAATGGCCAATGAAGTGGCACTCACACTGAAAAGCCAATATTAAAGGGAAGCGGACGGGTTACGCTCCAACCACAACAAAATAGTGCGGGATCTTGAGGACAAAGTTAATAGGCTTTTATCTGAAAAGAAAGCTTTGAGTGATAAGTCGCTGGCAATGGAAGTTAAGTTGTCAACCCTTTCCTCACAAACCCAGACGAACGAAACTGAGAAACGATTGACTAGAGATCTGGATAGGATTAGGCAATAGTACGAAGCCAAAATGGACGAATACCAAAAGATGCTGGATCAAGAACGGAGAGATCACAAAAAGAATGTCGAAAAATTAGAAGCACGGATCCATGAGCTTGAACGTCGAAACCGCGATAACCCTTATCCTTTCTAAAACGATCGTGACCGCTGGAATGGAGCAGACAGATCTGCGATTAAAGACACTACAAACCTTGGCAGTACTGGAAAGGTATAAACTTCGCGCTTATTCAGCAAGCAAGCCGAGAAAGCGAGTCAAAGAAGAGCAGGCTGACGACTCTGACCCCTACAACAGGTGGACTTGGCTCGACAACCAGTTTACTGAACAACATTGGCCAGACCGCTCCAAAACGATCGACAAACGATTACCAATACCGCGACACAAGCGACTACAACGGGATCATCAGGATCGGAGAACGACCTAAGTACTGATCATTTGCAACCGTAACTCGACCACAACGGTCTGTAATAAATTAAACATGGACATCGATAGGGAGAGGGTTTCGCACCGCATCGACATGATCTGTCTCGCAGTGCTGGTACCTCGGTGCTTACTCAGTACGCCTCCACACTGGCCTGCCTCATTCGCTGCGACTTCAACTACGCAGTCGTGTTCTTCTGCTACTTCGCATGGCAAAACAGAAAGGATCGCATTTCGCTCAACCTGGTACTCCATGGCTGATGTAGGTCACGGCCTGCGTTGTTCTGCTCCTCATATACGACGTGCTGTTCTTCGCACTCGAGGCACGGGTATGGCTGAAGCTGGACGACAAAAACCCTGTGTGGAACAGGCTGTCGGGACTGCACAACTTCACCATTTTCAGCTCTGCGATCATCTTCCTGCTGAAACTGCTGCTGCTGTACTTCCTCTGCCGAGCCAAGCAAATCGACCAGAAGTCACTGATATGACTCGATCTGGATACCATCGCTGGGCCTGGACTCTTGCTCTTTGGGATTTTAAACGCTCTTTACGAGAAGAGCCCATTGTTATT